>Ga0187890_10001623_pt1 | contig 16010 bp, 8 predicted proteins | sample June2016WEW_21_1_FD_133005 | JGI IMG/M metagenome (GOLD analysis project Ga0187890, IMG submission 133005) | Peatland microbial communities from SPRUCE experiment site at the Marcell Experimental Forest, Minnesota, USA - June2016WEW_21_10 | ecosystem: Environmental > Terrestrial > Soil >... | reverse complement strand
ATCTCTTTTACCGCGGCGACGCCATTCGCACTGGCTCGCGCGTTGCGCGCGCTGGTCGAACAACAGGGCGTCCTCGCGGCCGCTGCGTATCGCAATTCAATTGGAGTGGGCAGCAAACGCGCCCATTCAGGTTTTGGAATTCTTCGATCGCGTTGGCTATACTCGCCGCATTCCTCGTGGGCGGATCGTGCGCGCCGACAGCAGCTGGCACGAATCCTCGTGAGGGCCTGAGCGTCTGGAAGGCACGCGCATCCGGTGGTGCGGCCGGGCTTCAAACCCGGTGGGGGACGTCAAGCGTTTCTCGGTAGGTTCGACTCCTGCTACCTTCCGCCACTCTTCGAGACAGCTCGGCTCATGTTGCGGATTTGCTTTTCCATGCCGCGGCGCGTATTTTTTGATGCGGCATTAGAATCCGTCTTAGCAGCAACGGGGCGGCAAACTGTGAGCGCACCGCGTGCAGTCATGTCCGATGCAACCCCACCGGTGGGTGCCGAGCCGAGATTGACCTCGCTCTCCCATGGTGGCGGCTGCGGCTGCAAGATTGCACCGGGAGTGCTCGCTGAGCTCCTCAAGGGCTCGCCGTCCACGCGGCGTTACGCCGACCTCCTGGTCGGCACCGACACGTCCGACGACGCGGCCGTTTACCGCCTGAACGAGGCGTTGGCGGTGGTTGCGACCACGGATTTTTTCATGCCCATCGTCGATGATCCCTTCGATTTCGGCCGCATTGCCGCTACCAACGCACTATCGGACATCTATGCGATGGGCGCGCGGCCGTTGATGGCGCTGGCGATCGTCGGGATGCCCATCAAGATCCTCTCGCAGCAGACGATTCGCGACATCTTGCGAGGCGGCGAGGCGGTATGCGAGCGCGCCGGGATTCCGATTTCGGGTGGCCACAGCATTGACTCGGTCGAGCCGATTTACGGGCTCGCCGTCACCGGCGTGGTCGATCCCGAGAAAGTGAAGCGCAACAGCAGCGCACGCAGCGGCGACCTGCTGATTCTAGGCAAGCCTCTCGGCGTCGGCATCTTCTCCGCAGCCTTCAAGCAAGGTCAGTTGGATGAGGCCGGCTATCGCGCGCTGATCGATACCACCACGCAATTGAATTTGCCCGGAACGGAGTTGGCGAGTCTTGCCGGCGTGCACGCCATGACCGACGTCACGGGCTTCGGCTTGCTGGGTCATCTGCTGGAGATGTGCCGAGGAAGTGGGCTGACCGCACAGATAAGCGCCGCCGACCTGCCATTGCTGCCCGGCTTGCTCGAACTGGCGCACTCCGGCGTGGTCACGGGAGCCTCGGCCCGCAATTGGCAATCCTATGGAGCGGATGTGCTGCTCGCCCGGCATATCGATTCAACCTTGCAAGCCGTGCTCACCGATCCCCAGACATCCGGTGGTCTGCTCATCGCCGGCGATCCGGGCGAATTGCCGGCGGTGAGGCAGATTTTTGCACGTCTCGGCATGGCCCCGCCTGCAACGATCGGCCGGCTGTGTGAAGGTGGGCCGAAGGTTCGGGTGGATTAGCCTCGGTCGGAGTGGCGCGGTTTCTCGGTTAGGAGATCAGCGTTGCATATCGCAAATTGGGGTCAACACGAACGGTGCCTATCCCCCGCCACGGGAGTGGTGCTGCTGCTGGTTCTTGCGATCGGCGGTCTTTTTTACGTCAAATGGCTGCCGTATTACCACAAGGCAATCGTCGCTTCGGCCAGCCACTCCATCGGGCGCTCCATTTTGACGGGCGCCGCCGCGCAAGCGCCGGCGCCGTCCCTCAAGGCGGCCGTTGATTACTCGTGGGCTTATGGCAAGGCCATTTGGCAAGCGATGTTGCTGGGTTTGCTCCTCGGCTCCGCGTTGCAAGAGTTTGCGCCCAGGGCATGGATCGCAAGGGTGCTGGGTCAATCGGGCTGGCGGAGCGTCGCGACCGGCGGACTGTTGGCGATTCCTGGGATGATGTGCACGTGCTGTGCGGCGCCCGTGGTGATCGGACTTCGCCGCCAAAATGCCTCGGCTGCGGCGGCCACGGCGTTTTGGCTCGGTAACACCCTGCTGAATCCAGCCACTTTGGTATTCATCGGATTTGTTCTGGGTTGGAAGTGGCTGGGTCTGCGCATCGCGTTGGGTTTTCCGCTGGTATTCGGCACCGGGTACCTCATCAATCGGCTAACCCCGCCCGACGAAGTGCTCGCCCTGCAGACGCAGTGGAGCCGCACCATTGCCGACGGGGAAAACGCAAACCCCACGATCAAAGGCTGGCTCAGTCGCTTTTTTCGCCTGCTTGTCGGTCTGATTCCCGAATATGTCCTGTTGGTGCTGCTCTTGGGTGCGGCGCGCGCCTGGATCTTTCCGCCTCTGGGTCCTGCGATCGGAAATGAAATGCAATGGGTCATCGCCATGGCGGGCGCGGGACTACTGTTCGTTATCCCCACCGCGGGCGAGGTTCCCATCGTTCAGACCATGTTGGCCTTGGGTGTTGGAGCGGGTCCTGCGGCCGCGCTGCTGATGACCTTGGCGCCGATCAGTTTGCCATCCCTCGCGATGACCACGAAAGTGTTTTCGGTCCGAGTCCTCGCCATCATCAGCCTGGCAGTCTTCGCGACGGGCATTCTCGCAGGCATGCTTGCGACACAAATCAAATTCTGAGACGTGGGGACACCCGTGTGCCGGCCGCATGCGGTGCCCGTCAGAATGCGCCGACAGCTACTAAAGCAGTTTTCCTACAGGGATTTCCCCACGTGAACGCTGTAGAGTGACTGCAGAAGACTGCCAGCATTCGATCGAGAAGGCTCTCGATGGTCTGAATCCAGGCTCAAAAAAAGGATTCCTCATCGACAATATACTGAGATCGCTCCGCGCCCTAGGCGCGCGGTTGCCGTGAACAACGATTTCCTGGCAGGCGGCGGGGAACTCGGTCGACTTCTCCGCGAATTCGACTGGACCACGACGCCGCTTGGATCAACCGACACCTGGCCGCAGAGCTTGCGCATGGCGCTGCGGATCATGCTCACGTCGCGACAGCCGATGTGGATCGGCTGGGGCTCTAGGCTGATCTTTTTTTACAATGACGCCTACAAATCGATCATTGGAGGCAGGCATCCTTGGGCGCTCGGACGCCCGGCCTCGGATGTATGGCGGGAAATTTGGGGGGAAATCGGTCCGATGCTGGACACCGCCATGCGGGGTGACCAGGGCACCTATGTGGAAGCCCAGTTGCTCATCATGGAGCGCAACGGCTACCCCGAAGAGACTTATTACACTTTCTCCTACAGTCCCATTGCAAATGACGACGGCTCGGTCGGCGGCATCATTTGCGCCAATACGGACGATACTCAACGGGTTATCGGCGAGCGCCAGCTCGCCCTATTGCGGGATTTGGCGACCAGTCTCGCGCATAGCCGCAATCGAGACGAGATTTGCACGCGCGCTGCCTGCCAGCTGGCCTCGAATCCCCACGATTTGCCGTTTGCGATCATCTATATGCCGGTGGAGATCGATTCCGACCTGCACCTGGCAGCGACTTCGGGATTTGATCTGCAGTCATCATCGGCGCCCGAGCGGTTGAGTCTGCAGGAGGGCTCCGACTGGGCCGCCGGGGATGTGCTCAATGCCCGCAGCCCGCGCATTGTCTCGGATCTACCACCGAAATTCGACGGCCCCATTCCGCGAGGCCCCTGGCCAACAGCACCGGATAAGGCTGCTGTCCTGCCCATCGGCGAAGGCGGCCGGCCGGGCGTGTTGATCGTGGGTCTCAACCCCTTCCGATTCTTCGATGAGAGCTACCAGAGCTTTCTGCAACTCATTGCGGGACAGATTGCGGCGGCGATTGCAAACGCACAGGCCTATGAGGAGGAACGGCTGCGCGCTGAAGCGTTGGCCGAGATCGATCGCGCCAAGACGCAATTCTTCTCCAATGTCAGCCACGAATTTCGAACGCCGCTCACTTTGATGCTCGGTCCCCTGGAGGATGCACTTGATGACCGGTCGGACGGGCTGCCGCCTTTGCAACAGGAGCGCATACAAACCGCCCACCGGAACAGCCTTCGCCTACTGCGGCTCGTCAACACGCTGCTCGACTTCTCGAGAATCGAGGCGGGACGGGTCGAGGCGAGCTTTCAAGCGACTGATCTGTCCGAACAGACTGCAGCGCTGGCGTCCACATTCCAGTCGGCCGTGGAGAAAGCGGGGTTACAGTTGAGCGTACTGTGCTCACGGTTGCCCGAAACCGTATACGTGGACCCGGATATGTGGGAGAAGATCGTTCTGAATCTTCTATCGAACGCGTTCAAATTTACCTTCAATGGGCAGATTACCGTCCAAACTCGAGTCTCGAGAGACGAGCGGTCCGCCGAACTCATCGTGCGTGACACAGGAGTCGGGATACCGTCCACGGAGCTGCCCCGGCTATTCGAGCGTTTCCATAGGGTGGAGGGGCAGCGCAGCCGCTCCTTTGAAGGCTCCGGTATCGGGCTCGCGCTGGTGCAAGAACTGGTGAGGCTTCAGGGCGGAAGCATATCGGTAGAAAGCACCGAGGGGATCGGGTCGTGCTTCACAGTCGCCGTTCCGTTCGGCAGAGCCCATATCGCCGCGGATCGGGTTGCGGCGGAACGCAGCCGCGTATCGACCTCGACGTGCGCGGAGGCGTACGTCGAGGAAGTACTGCGTTGGCTTCCCGATCCGACATCGACTCCGGGCGAGTCAATCGCGACGCGGCCGGATGAGGATGTTGATCTACTGCTCGGTGCGAGCACCCGGGGTGCGCGCATCCTGATCGCCGACGATAACGCGGACATGAGGAATTACGTGCATCGTTTATTGAGCGCGCGCTGGGCGGTGCAGACTGCCGCGAATGGCGCGACGGCGCTCGATATGGTGCGCGCGCAAAAGCCCGATCTCGTCCTGAGCGATGTGATGATGCCGGGGCTGGATGGATTCGGGCTATTGCGCGCGATCCGGGCTGATTCCGCGCTGCGTGACTTGCCCGTGATCTTACTATCGGCAAGAGCCGGCGAAGATGCGCGCGTCGAAGGCCTGGATGCGGGAGCGGATGACTACCTGACCAAGCCGTTCTCCGCACGCGAACTCATCGCGCGAGTGAACTCCAATCTGGAAATGGCCCGGCTCCGCCAGGAGGTTACGCGGGATCTGCGCGAAAGCGAGTCGCGCTTCCGTAATATGGCCGAGCACGCACCAGTCATGATGTGGGTGACCGATCACTCCGGCAGTTTGGTCTATTTGAATCGTCGATGGACCGAATTCACCGGCCAGACTCTGGAGACCGCGGTCGGCCAAGGCGCCTGGGAGATGGTGCACCCCGAAGACCGGGAAAGATCGCTCCGCGCCTTCTTGCATGCGAACGCCCGTCGAGCCGCATGGCGGCAGGAGTACCGACTGCGCCGTCAGGATGACGGCTACCACTGGGCGTTGAGTGCCGCGAGCCCACGCTTTTCAGACGACGGGGAGTTCCTCGGATACATCGCATCCGTCATCGATATCTCCGACCGCAAGGAAGCCGAGCGAATATTACGAGAAGCCAACGAACTCCTGGAAGCGCGAGTGCAAGCCGCCATCGCCGAGAGGGCGGACACCGAAGCGCAGCTGCGGCAGGCGCAGAAAATGGAGGCGGTGGGACGGCTGACCGGTGGAATTGCGCATGACTTTAACAACGTATTGCAAGTCATCTCCGGAAACCTGCAATTACTGGCCCGTGACCTGAGCGGCAATCTTCGTGGCGAGCACCGATTGACGACCGCAATGGCGGCTCTCGATCGAGGATCCAAACTCGCCTCTCAGCTGCTCGCGTTTGCCCGCCGCCAGCCGCTGGCACCGAAGGTCGTGAACCTCGGAAGATTGATTCGCGGTACCGGCGACATGCTGCGCCGAGCCCTCGGCGAGGGCATAGAAATTGAAACCATCGTCGCCGGGGGTCTGTGGAATACCTTCGTGGACGGAACGTAGGTCGAGAATGCGCTCTTGAATCTCGCGATCAACTCACGCGACGCCATGAAGAGCCAGGGAAGGCTCACGATCGAGGCAGGAAACGCGGCGCTCGACGATACCTATTCCGAGCAGCACTCGGAGGTCGTGCCCGGCCAGTACGTGATGTTGGCCGTGACCGATACCGGCAGCGGTATACCCCCTGAGCTGATGGAGCGGGTGTTCGAACCCTTCTTCACGACGAAACCCGAAGGACAGGGCACCGGTCTCGGGCTCAGCATGGTATATGGTTTCGTCAAACAGTCCGGCGGCCACATCAAGATTTACAGTGAGCTCGGCCAAGGCACGACCATACGCATCTATCTCCCCCGCGCACGGCAACCCGAAGATGTCGAAACGAGTATCGACGGGGTGACGACGGTGGGAGGAAGCGAGGTCGTCCTCGTGGTCGAAGATGATGATGAAGTACGTAGCACGGTCATTGACATGCTTTCGGACCTCGGTTATCGGGTGTTGAAGGCCCGGGATGCCCAAAGTGCGTTGGCGATTGTCGAAAGCGGAGTTCCCATTGATTTGCTGTTCACCGACGTCGTCATGCCGGGATCGCTGCGCAGCCCCGAGCTCGCCCGCAAGGCGCGAGAACGGATTCCCACGATCGCGGTGTTGTTCACCTCCGGCTACACGGAGAATGCGATCTTTCACGGAGGGCGCTTGGATGAAGGGATCGACCTGCTCAGCAAACCCTACGGTCGGGATGCGCTCGCCCGCAAGATTCGCCACGTCCTGAGGAATCAGCAGCAGCGCAATCTGAGCCGCTCATCGAACGGGCAACGCGATCTCCGGCTCGCGGTACCGAGCATGGCCGCCCGCGTACTCTTGGTGGAGGACGATCCTGACATCCGCGCGGTTGCATCCATCATGCTGCACGAGCTCGGTCACTTGGTGACCGAGGCGAGCGATGGCACTGAAGCGCTGACGCATCTGGCAACGCGACCGTTCGATGTGCTGATGACGGATCTTTCGATTCCCGGAATCCCCGGCAGCCAATTGGCAACGCGAGCACTGAGCCGACTACCCGCGATCCGCGTTATCTTTGCTTCAGGCTACGATCCCGGCAAGGCAGCCGGGGAAATCGCAGGCGCGATATTTTTGCGAAAGCCGTATGACGAGCAGGCGCTTAGGACGGCATTGAATTCTGCGCTTCAATCATAAGTATCGGCGAGTCAGAGTCGCGACCCTAACTCGCCTCTCGGGCTCTGGCCAAACCGCCTTCGATTCCGTTGCGCTGTCCTTGCCGCAAACCTCTTCTCGCCCGATTCGATTAGGCCCGGCGCTCTATCGATCTGAATCTAACGCCGAGCTTCATCGCCTTCTGCGCGACCGCACCGGCGGTACGCCCCAGCGTCTTCGCAATCTTGGGCCCCGACATCCGTGCTTTAGCCAGGCTCCGCAGACGCTTCACATCGTCCGATGACCAAGGCCGAATGACTCTTCGCTTCTTTTTTGCCATCAATATCTCCAGTTCCACATACGCAGATGCACATCATACCGCGCCGATGGAAGAATCCCATTCCGTTCCTGACGGATTCCTCCATGCCGGCGGTGAAATACATTCGATTTCGCTCCCGTTGCCGTTGAAATTCCTTTGCTCGGCATGCGTTTCGATTGAAATGGGCATTCGCCCGAATTTCCGGTAGTGCGTGTGAGAATGCTTGCCGGGCGATGCGCATCCGTCGTCCTATCATTGCCAATCGTCAGGAGTATGGAATCGTGGAATATCGCCAGCTCGGCCGCTCCGGCCTCAAGGTATCCGTTCTCAGCCTGGGCACCATGACCTTCGGTGGCAAGGGCAATTTCGGCAAGACGGGCGCGACCGACGTGGACGGCGCGCGGCGCCAGGTCGATCTCTGCCTGGAAGCGGGCATCAACCTGATCGACACGGCGGATATCTACTCGACGGGTCTCGCGGAGGAAATACTCGGCAAAGCGCTGCAGGGCAGGCGTAACAGCGTGCTCGTGGCGAGCAAGGCGCGCTTTCGCATGGGCAGCGGCCCGAACGACGCGGGCCTCTCGCGCCAGCACCTGATCGAAGCCTGCGAAGCGAGCCTGCGGCGGCTCGGCACGGATCGCATCGACCTCTATCAGTTGCACGAATGGGATGGATTGACGCCGATCGAGGAAACCATGCATGCGCTCGATGATCTGGTGCGCTCGGGCAAGGTGCGTTACGTAGGCATCTCGAATTTCTCCGCCTGGCACCTCATGAAGGCGCTGAATGCATCCGAGCGCGGGCGCCTGGTGCGCCCCATCAGCCAGCAGATCCACTATACATTGCAGGCGCGCGAGGCCGAATACGAATTGGTACCCGCCTCTCTGGATCAGGGGCTTGGCATCCTGGTTTGGAGCCCGCTCGCCGGCGGCCTTTTGTCGGGAAAATACCGGCGCGGCAAGGACACGCCACAGGACACGCGCCAGTTCGCCAAGTGGGGTGAACCACCGGTGACCGATGAAGGCAAGCTCCACGACATCATCGACGTACTGGTCGAGATCGCGGCGCAACGGCACATCTCGCCGGCGCAAGTCGCGCTCGCCTGGTTGACCGGGCGAGCCGCCGTCACGTCGGTCATCATTGGCGCGAGGACCGATGCCCAACTCATCGACAACCTCAAGGCGGCCGATCTCATTCTGAGCGCGCAAGAGCGCAGCCGGCTCGACGCGGTGAGTGCGCCGACGCTGCTTTATCCCTACTGGCACCAGGCCAGCACGGCGTCCGATCGACTCTCGCCGGCGGACCTCTCGCTGCTGGGACCACACCTCAAACGCTGATCGGACGCCGCCGTCAAGGCCTCGACCCTTGAGTGTAAGAAAATGCCTACGAAACGCCCTCCCTTCCGCGGGTGGACGAACCTTTCGCAATGCATCGTTGTCAACACCTTAACAAGAGCCGCGTTGTCGAGAGGGAGCGTTCGAGGACACCCGGATGAATGCCAGATGCTTTAGCGCATTTTTGCTGTTCGCGATGTCGGCACCGGCGTTGGCCCAATACGCGCAGCCCGCCACAGGTCTCCCGGGCGAGCCGGCGATTTCGCCGGAGCGCGGCCAGGACCCAGAACAGATGTCTCGCGACCGGTACGAATGCTACGGCTGGGCGAAGGGCCAGAGCGGCTACGATCCGGCTCAGCCTGGCAACGGCACGAACCCAGACCCGTATCGGCGGGCCTTCACGGCCTGTATGAGCGGACGCGGGTACAGCGTGAACTACGGCGCGGCGACCGCCGCCGCCCCTCCCCCCGCACCGCCTCCGCCGATGCAGCCCGTGTATATGAGGCAGTACTGGTGGGAGTCGCCGGAACTCGTATACCGCCCTGTTCATTTCGCGCTCGAGGGGGGCTATACCGCAACCGCCGGTTCGACCGGCGACAATTTTGAGGACGGCGGCAACGTCGGCATCGGGATCAGCTTCTTCCCTTCTCGCTCCTTGCCCGTCGGACTGCGCATCGACGGCAGCTGGAGCCAGTTCGAAGCGAGCAACGCCTACTTCGATACGAACGGTGACTACTACTTGCACAGTCACGAGAACATCTACGGCGGCGATGCCGACCTGCAATTCGATCTGCCGCATTCCTCCTCTCGCTACCAGTTCTACCTGCTCGGCGGCGCCGGCTGGTACCGCGAGCAACTCGTGCTGGAGCAGTTCGCGACTGGCTGCGGTTTCTACTATTGCGGTGCGTTCCGTGCGGGTGAACAGTCGAGCACGACGGGATGGCGCAGTTCCTGGAATGCCGGCGTGGGCGGCGAGGTCGCCATGCCGGCGGGCACCTCGTTCTTCGTGGAAGCGCGTTATCAGCGCATCGCACCTAGTAATAGCTACATGCAGTTCGTGCCGCTCCGGTTCGGCCTACGCTTTTGAGCCGGCGCCGGGAGACCGCCTCCGATCGGATGCAACGGCCGGCTGAAGTAAAGACCCTGAATTTCGCCGCACACGTGCGGCAGTGCGGCAAGGCTCAGACCAGCTCCGTCAGCACCGCCCGCAACTGGCGGAGCTTGGGCGGCTTGCTCAGCACGCGGTCGACGTGCTCGGGCGGATCGGCTTCGCCGAAGGTTTGGCCCCAGCCGGTGAGCAGAACGAAGGGCATGCCGGGGGCGGCGGTTTTGACCGCCGTGGCGACGGCATGACCATCCATATTGGGCATGCCGAGGTCGCTGATGACCGCCGCGAAGGGCTCGCCGCGCGCTCTCGCGGAAAGAAGCAGGTCGATGCCCTTCTGCCCTCCATCGGCGGTTACAACCGTGTGTCCGTCGGACTCGAGCATGTCGCGAAGCGATCTCAATAGCAGCGGATCGTCGTCGATTACCAAGAGGCGCAACGGTGGCGCTGCGCGCGTCGCGCCCGCACCGTGCTTATTTTGCGCGGGTGCGGCCGCCGGAAATATCAAACGCATGGTTGTTCCGAGCCCCAATTCGCTCTCGATCTCGACATCCGCGCCGTGCCGCTGAGCCATGCCGTAGACCATTGCGAGTCCCAGCCCCGTACCGCGCTCCCCCTTGGTCGTGAAGAAGGGCTCGAGGCATCGATTGCGCACCGCCTCGGTCATGCCGACGCCGGTGTCACTGATCTCCACGAACACCCGCTGCGGTGCGAGGCCCGCCGGACGCCCGGCCATATCGGGTCCGATCCTGGAGCTCAACGTGAGAGTGCCGCCCCGCGGCATGGCATCGACGGCGTTGAGCACCAGATTGGTGAGTGCATCACGGATGTCATGCTCGACCCCCAGGATCGGCGGAACACCCGCAGCGAGGTCGCGCCTGAGATCGATCACGAAGCCATGCTGTTGCGGCATGGCGCTCCAGCGGGCGCGCGTGAGCTCCGCCACTTGCTGAAGCAACTGATTCAGGTCCACCGCCGACAAGGTGACCTCGTGATCGCGCGGCCGGGAGAACGTACGCAGGCGCGAGATAGTACCGGCGATGTCTTCCAGCGACCGTTCGATGATCTTCAGATAGTCGCGCGCATCGCTCGTCAGGCTTTTCTCGTGCTCGAGCAGCAATTGCACGTAGATGGCGGGCGGCGATAGCGCATTGTTGATGTCGTGCGCGATGCCGCTCGCCATTTGCCCGAGCGCCCGCAGCCGCTCCTGTTGCATCATGGCCTGCTGCGACTGGCGCAGGTCCTCGTAGGCCTCCTGCAGCGAGCTCATGAGCCGAGCTTGGCTCGCGGCAAGCGCCAGATGCTCGCTCAGCTGATGCAGGAACTCGCAATCGTTGCTGGTGAAGCTCGCAGGATCACAGCGCGCAGCGATCATCACGCCGAAAACCTTGCTCTCGACGCTCAAGGGCGCGAACACGACGGCGCGATATCCCGCGCGCACCAAACGCCGGGGGAACTCGAATGAGTATCCGCCGATGTCGGGCTCATACACGAGCGCCCCTTGCACACATCGCCCGAGACCGTTTTGATCCACGCTGATCCGGAAATGCTCGGGGGCCGACAACTGCGTTGCAAAGGCCTGACCCTTCGCTCCAACGCAAGTGACGGTAAGGTACTGACCCGCCGGATCGTAAAGGGCGATGCACGCGAAATCGACCGGCAGCTGCTCCTCGAGGGCGTGAGTCACCACCTGGTAGATACTGCCCAGATCGTGGTGCTCGCCGATTGCGCCGGTGATCTGCTGCAGCAGATCCAGGCGCCTGAGCTGCGATTGCAGCCGCCGCTCGTTTGTCTTGCGCTCGGTGATGTCGCGCGCAATCTTTGACGCACCGATGACACGCCCGGTGCTGTCGCGGAGCGGGGAGACCGTCGCCGAGACATCGATCAGCGTGCCGTCGGCCCGGAGCCGAACGGTCTCGAGATGGTCGACGCTCTCCCCTCGCACCAGCCGAGAGAGAATTTCCAGCTCCTCCGCCGCCCGCTCGGGCGGCATGATGAACAGCATCGACCGGCCGACCGCCTGTTCGCGTGTGTAGCCGAAGATCTTCGTCGCTCCCGGGTTCCACGAGGTGATGATGCCCGTGAGCGACTTGGTGATGACGGCATCGTCCGTGTATTCGACGATGCCCGCGAGTTCCGCCGTGCGCTCGTGCACACGGATCTCGAGATCGGCTTTGGCCTGCCGCAGTGCCTGCTCCGCGCGCGCGCGGCCCGCGAGATCCCGCCGGATGGCAAAGAGGGCGAGGCCCGCCACCGTGATGGCGAGGAGTCCCCCGGCGAGGATCACGGCTTCGGTGATCGCTGAGGCCTCCTGGCTGCGAAGCTTCCGCTCTCTCAGGAGCGAGGACTCGACCGACTTCATCGCATCGATGCCGCCGTGCAGGTCGTCATAGATTCGCCGGCCGTTGGCGGGATCGGCGCGCTGCGCCGCCTCGGCACCCCGCGTTCGGCGCAGCTCGATTCCGGCTTCGAGGTCGGCGATCCGGGCAGTCACGAGCGCCTCCACCGCGGCGAGCCGACGGCGTTGTCCGGGATTGTCCGCAGTCGCATCGTGCAGCTGTGCTATGAGGCCGTGAACGGCGTTCACTCCGATGTCGTAGCGCTCGAGGAACTCGGGATCCCCCGTCGTCACGTAGCGGCGCCCGCCGATCTGAGCATCGGTGACGGAGGCGAGAAGCGCGTCCAGGCGGTTCAGCACCAGATACGTGTGCTCGACCCAGGCCACATCATCGTTGAGCCGCAGCACGCTCAAATAGGACATGGCGCCCACCACGCCCAAGCACACGAGCGCAAAGGCGAATCCCGCATGGATTATTCGCTCGGTGGACAGTCTGCGTGTGCCGCTCTTGTCGTCACCGTGCGTCACGACGGAGGCCGATCCCATGTCGCCGGTTGCGAGATCGTCGCGAAGACTCACTAGGGGTTCGCGCCAGGCGCCAATGCGGGCGACGGTCTTCCAAACAGATACCCTTGCAGCAAATCGACGCCGATCCGCTTGACGGCATCGGCTTCGTCGGCCGTCTCGATACCCTCGACGATGATCCGGCAATTCGTCGCTCTCGCGAATCGAGACAGAAGATCGACCAGCCGCTGCTTGCGCTCCTCGCGATCGATGTTGCGCACGATGCTCATGTCCACTTTCATAAATGCCGGCTGCAGCTCCGCCAGAATCGACAGGGAGTTGTAGCCGGCCCCAAGGTCATCCACGGCGATGCGAAATCCCGCCGATGTCAAAAATTCTATCGCACCACGCCAGGCGGAGAGCTGTGCCATAGGACTGCGCTCGGTGATTTCCAGCACGATGCGGTGGGCCGAGTGCATGAGGCCCGAGAATCGGCGGCGGACCGCCTCTTCATCCGCGAGTTCCTCCGGGTGCACGTTGATGAAGAGGTTCATGCCCGCCGGCATCGTCTCCAGGCAGGCGGCGGCCCGCGAAACGACGATGTCGGCGAGCCCGCTCAACCGATCGTGCGTCTCCGCGGCGGCGACGATCCTGAGCGGCGAATCGAGCGATCCGTGCCGGCTGCGAAGGAGAGCCTCATAGCCGAATACGGCTTCATCGCCGGCTCCTACGATGGGCTGGAGCGCGAGCGTCAGCAAGCCGCCGCTCAGGCATTCCTCGAGATGCCGGCGCTCGGCTTCGAAGCCGTCGCTGCGGGCGCCGATACACAGCTCCTCGAGCCGGCCGCGAGCGGCGATTGTCTCCTCCAGCGCCGTCAACACCGAGCCTCGCAAGAAGGGCTTCGCGAGCACACGCGATACTTCACCACGATTCACGGCGCTCATCACCAGCGACAAATCGAGCGCGCCCGACATGAGGACACGCACGCACCGTGGCTGCGTCTCGCGCAGATGTGCAAGGATCTCGAGTCCGTTGGGAGGAGGAAGCTGGTGGTCCACGACTGCGACGTCGTAATCGTCCCCGCGGACCTTGCGCAGCGCCTCGAGGCCATTCTGCGCCTCCTCGACTTCATATCCTCGGCGCTGCAAGGTCACTCGCAGAGCGGTTCGCACGTCGGAGTCGTCGTCGACGACGAGTACTCGCGTCACGCTGGTAACCTGCAAGGCGCAGAACATGGACGGGTGATCGATTGCATATGGACGGCCTTGTCAGTTTCCCGCCGATGCTCCAGCATCGCGCCGACAGATAACAAAATGATGCTGTGCGTCGCGTTTGGATTATAGCCCCCTGTTTGAGCAACGGGAAACGCGAAGAGCGCTCAACGCAGCCGATCGATGCGCTCATCCGAACCGAACGCCTTTCAAATCGGGACGTGATTCCATTTCTCCGATGGCGAATAGCTGCCGACTGCCGAGGAAGTGGCTTCGCGATAAATAGCCCGATAACTGACTGATTATCATGCCGTTTAAATCTCTTGAGAGGAGACTACGGGACCCCGCGGTCCTTTCCGTGATGAACACCACAGACAATGTAAGTCTTACCTGTCCTCGACGTGTACGGCCACAACCCACGGCGGCGGGTCACAGGAACTCCCGAATGCGACCTCGGATACTACTTAGTCCTCACCTCGATCGATCGTGCGGGAGGCGGGAGAAGTTGTGCGCCGGGGGCCTCGCGCGCGAGAATGGCCGGGGGACGACGATTTGCGCACCGCGGAATGCGTGCCGGTCAGTTCGATCACCCCTCAAGGAAGAGAATAGCAAGTCGATGGAGAGATGACCTGATGGTCGTCATCGAACGGAAACGAACGTGATTAGAGACACGCAGGAAGTCGATGGATGGATCCGCGACCATCTCACGGATCCACCATGAATTCCTGTGCCCACCCTTCGTCGGAGGCTCGCGCGGAAAGCTCCGGCCGGCCCCGCATCCTAATTGTCGAGGACGACGCGCTGGTCGCGCGAGACCTTCAGCAGTCACTGCGCGACTTCGGCTACGACGCCTACGCCACCGCCGCCTCCGGAGAGGCGGCACTCGAACAGGCGTGGTTGAAGTCCCCGGACATCGTGCTCATGGATATTCGCCTGAGAGGCGCGCAGGACGGCATCGCGACCGCTGCGATTCTCCAGGAGCAGCTACGCCCGGCGGTCATCTACCTCACCGCCCATTCCGATGCGGCGACCCTCGAGCGCGCCAAGCACACGGCGCCCTACGGCTACCTGTTGAAGCCCGTCAATTCTGCCGAGCTGCGCAGCCTGATCGAGATCACCTTGTACCGCCGCGAGCTCGACCACACCCGCGATGAGGCGGCCCGGCTGTCGACGAGCCTGCAGCAAAGTGAAGAGCGCTTTCGGCAGCTCGCCGAAAACATACAAGACGTATTTTTCATCCTGTCCGCCGATTACAGCGAGATGATCTATCAAAGTCCGGCCTTCGAGCAGATCTGGGGGCGGCCCTACGATTCGTCGAACCCTTTGGACTGGACAACATCCATCCACATCGATGACTACCAGCGCATCATGGATCAGCTCGCGGCACACGCGGGCAAACCCGCGATCGACGAATTCGAATTCCGGATCGTGCTATCGACCGGGGCCGTTCGTTGGATCTTCGCACGACACTTCCCGCTGTACGACGTGACGGGCACCCCCTATCGCATCGTCGGAGTCGCCACCGATATCACCGAACGCAAACTCGCCGAAGAAAAGATACAGCACTTGAATCGCGTCTACGCAGTCTTGAGCGGCATCAATGCTTTGATCATTCGCGCGCAGACCCAAAGTGAGCTGTTCACCGGCTCGTGCCGCCTGGCGGTCGAGCAGGGCGACTTCGCCCTCGCGTGGATCGGCTGGCTCGAGGGTGAATGCGACCTCCTCACGTCGCTCGCGTGGGCCGGCCCCGATGTCACCGCCGAATTGCAGAAGGACGGTGATTGCCTGGCCATCGGCGACGCCGCCGTCGCGGCGATTCGCTGCCGCGAGCCGTGGGTCTGCAACGACCTCGCCGCGATACGGCCTTCATTCCCCTATCAAAGAAGTCTTCTGGACCACGGCCTGCATTCCGTTGTAACGCTGCCTCTCGTGATGCACGGCAAGACCGTGGGCTGCCTGGTACTCGCCACCGACGAGCGTGACACCTTCGACGATGCCGAAATGCGGCTCCTCACCGAGCTCGCGGGGGATATCTCCTTCGCGCTCGATCACATCGAAAAAACCGAGAAGCTCAATTACCTCGCCTATTATGATT
>Ga0187890_10001622_pt1 | contig 16017 bp, 15 predicted proteins | sample June2016WEW_21_1_FD_133005 | JGI IMG/M metagenome (GOLD analysis project Ga0187890, IMG submission 133005) | Peatland microbial communities from SPRUCE experiment site at the Marcell Experimental Forest, Minnesota, USA - June2016WEW_21_10 | ecosystem: Environmental > Terrestrial > Soil >... | reverse complement strand
GATGTCGTGCTCGTACTTTCGGCCAGCGGAGAGACCGAGGAGATTCTGCAATTGCTGGCGACGATCAAGCGGCTGCAGGTGCCGCTGATCACGATGACTTGCGATGAGATTGCGGCGGCGGGCGCGGACAAGAGTGTCCGCGCCACACAAAGCCAAGCGGGCGAGGGCCCGTTCGACTCTCGCTCAGGGCAGGTCCGCGCCACACGTGCTTCAACCCTTGCGGCCGCGGCGGAAGTCGCGCTCGACTGCTCGATTTCCAAAGAAGCCTGTTCGCTCGGGCTTGCACCCACTGCTTCGACAACAACCATGCTCGCTTTGGGCGATGCGCTGGCCGTCGCGCTCTCCGAGAAACGTGGCTTCAAAGAAGAAGACTTCGCGAATCTCCATCCCGGCGGAAAACTTGGCAAGCGGCTGGCCCGCGTCGAGTCGCTGATGCACTCTGGAGACGCCGTGCCCCGCGTCACGGCACACGCCAAAATGCCGGACGTGATTTACGAGATGTCACGCAAGAAGCTGGGAGTGACCACCGTAGTGGAAGGCGATCGCCTGCTGGGCGTAATCAGCGACGGCGATTTGCGTCGCCTCCTGCAGCAACGCGGAAAAGACACGCTCGACCTGACAGCACAGGAGTGTATGACGCGCACACCGAAGACAATTAACCCGCAGGAATTTGCCGCGACTGCGCTGGCGCGCATGGAAGAAATGAAGATCACGTCGCTGGTCGTCGTCGACGCCGATCAGCGCGTGCGCGGAATTGTGCACCTGCATGATTTGTGGGGGACGGAGATGGTTTGAGAGCTTCGAGCTTCGAGCTGCAAGCCGCCACAAGAAAGGACGGGCGCGGACGCCCGTCCGTCATCGCAACGAATGGCTGCGCGGACAAGAATGCCCGCGCCACACAATCGATTCCAAACAGCTTCTACTCCAGTACAAAAATATTCTTTTTCGCGCAGATCTCCTTCAGGATCTTCGGCCACACCGTGACGCTGACCTCTCCCAGATGCGCTTTGCGGAGCAGGAGCATCAACGTGCGTGACTGTCCGATTCCGCCGCCGACCGACAGCGGCAGTTCGTTGTTGACGATCGCCTGGTGATACGGGAATTGCAGATTGCCGAGCAGGTTCGACATCTCGAGTTGCCGTTGCAAGGTTTCGGCATTCACGCGAATTCCCATCGAGCTCAGTTCGTGGCGGCGCTTGGTCACCGGATTCCAGACGAGGATGTCGCCGTTCAACCCATGCGTCTCTTTGTGCGTTTCCTTCTGTGTATCCGTGATCCAGTCGTCGTAGTCGGCGGCGCGGTTCTCATGCGGGAAGCCATCCTTCAATGGCCAGCCGATTCCAATAATGAACACGGCCGGATATTTCTGGAGAATCGCTGTTTCGCGCTTTTTGCGCGGAAGATTGGGATACATGTCGAGAATCTCTTCCGCATGCAGGAATGTGAGTTCCTCGGGCAGATTCGGGAAGCGCGGATCGCGCAGTGCAGGAAATAGATCCTGCGCAAACTTTTCGGCGCCAACCAGCACTTTCCAGATCTTCCGCACGACGTCTTTCAGAAACGCCACATTGCGATCCGCGGCATGAATGGAGCGCTCCCAATCCCACTGGTCAACGTAAGCGGAATGGTCGTGATCAAGGAAATAATCCTTGCGCACGGCGCGCATATCGGTGCAAATGCCTTCGCCGGGCTTGCAGTCGAATTGCTTGAGCGCGACCCGTTTCCACTTGGTCGCTGCCTGCACAACCTGCGAGTCGATGGGATGCACACCGCGATCGTTCGAAATATGGAACGACACGGGCGTGCGCGAGCCGTCGCGGTCGAGCATGTCATTCACGCCGCTCTCGACATCCACGATGAGTGGCACCTCAACCATGATCAGGTTGAGCACTTTGCATAAATTGTCTTCGATGTACCGTTTGACCTGAAAAACAGCCTTTTGTGTGTCACGCCGGTCTAACAGGGAGCGGTAATCATTGGGCAGTACCTGTTCAAGTTCCGTGTAGTTGCCGATTCCCGGGCCCGCCAGATCGGCTTGCTTGTCATTAGCTCGTTCGTCATGGGTAAGAGTTGCCACGAATGCCTCCGCAGGTGGAAGTTAGATTCTTCCACCTACCTATGAACTACGCCCACGGAGAACGTTGGTCAGTGACACAAGGCACAGGAGGGTGTGCGGAAAGACGGCGGTCGGCCGTCAGCTATCAGCCGTCAGGCATCAGGCATCAGGTAAGCCGCACTTTGGGCGGAAAAAGCAGCCTCCGCATCTTCCCAAACAGGATGAGGGGCCACATCGCGTACCAATATTGCTTACGAAGGAAGCTTCCCATGAGCGTGGTGCTCCAGCGGTCTGCCATCCCTTCCTTTTCGCTGTACTCCGGTCGAATGAAATCATGAATGTGGTGGCCGATTTCGTGATACAAGACGTGCGCAAAGCAGATCGCGCGAAGTGGAGGGATCCAGATAATGATTCTCGGGTGGATGTCGCCGATTATCCTGTCGACAAAGATTTCAATCCACGGTGGCTTTCCATGCGAAGCGAAGTGATAACGGCCCAAGACCTGTAATTTGCCAAATGCATCCTTACGGGACCGGACTCTACTTCCTACGTTCCGGCGTGAGAGAAACGCCTGATTGACGAGCACCACGCAGTCGAGGCCTCTCAAATATCTCTCGGGGACTGTTCTCAGGAGGGTCCGCACTACTTTGGAGGCGTTAAACGGCGGCCTGTAGTCGCTGTACGACTCGACAATCTGGATATGGGAACCGTCCACGAAGAGAGTTTAGCTGCTCACGCGCACTTTGGGCGGATGGTAGGCATCCGGGAAGGTAAAGACGATCTTCTCGCCTTGCCGCACGTTTCCTACCAGGGCGGGACGGAAGCAGACGAGGCAAATACCGCGCGCGGAACGAACACTTGGGTAGACGATTCCGGCTGATCCTCGGCTTAGTAGATGGGCGGCCAGCCGTTGGGAGTCGACATAGCTATCGGGAGCGAGGCAACTCTGGTAGTGGTCTTCATTTCGCACATCATCATTTCGCAGATCATTTTTGCGGAGATCATTTTTTCGGAGATCATGCTTTCGAAGGTCATGGAACTCGGCATGAAAATCGGCCAGGTATTCGCGGTAGGAAACGGTTTCCGGCTCGCGCCAGTCGATCTCCCGCAAGCCCTGGGCGTAGTGGTACGCCACCTCGTCTTCGGCGGTCTTGCGCGCGAAAGCCGCATACCAGGCGCCGCGCCGCGAACTGCTGAAGCGCGAGCCTCCCGGCCGCGCATAGGTGAATGCGGCATTGATGATGTGGTAGTGGGGCACTCCAAAGACCAGTTCATGCACGCTGATGCCGGGAAGAAGATTGGCTTCCCCGGTAACGCGGTCGTTGGTCGCGCCATCCAGTTGCAGCAGGTTGTCGAACTGCGACTGCGGCAGATTCAGCCGCGCCAGCACGCCTTCAGCATCATCGGCATAGCGCGTCGGAATGAGCCGGTGGGTATTGTTGCGCGAGATAGAAGTAATTCTGGGGAGATTTTTGTCGCGCGCTTTAACGCGATGCTTCGCAGGAACTTTACCCGCCTCGGAAGCCACTACACACCGCCCCGCCTGGCATCGAGCAACTGCCGGATGTGCAGCATGGCCGGCACTCCTCCTTTTAACATGCGGACAAGCGGCGTTTCTCCGCCAAACAGCGGATTCGTGTTCGGCCGTTGCACCCAGGCGTCCGCCAGCTTCGTGCTGTACAGGATATTCAGGGCTTTGAAAATGCCAACGAGCAGCGAGATGCGCGTCAGCTTGTCCTGGTCAAGAGTTCGGGGAGTACGTTTCAGTTGGTAGAACGAGCCATTGGACACGCCGCCGAGCAAGGCCCGTGCGTCTTCATCGCGCAGTTTCCAATGGGCGGCGATACTGAAGAAAGCGCGCGCGGCCGCGGGACTGAGTTTTTCCTGGACCTCGCGGCTGGATAAATCGGCGGGACGTTCCCAGCGAATCCCTGGGATTTGATCGATTTCCGTCGACTGGGCGGAAACATCTCCAAACATGGATATATTTTACTATATTTATGGAGACAGTCAAGACGGTACTTTTCGTCTGTCGGGTGCGCGCCCGAAAGCGCTTTTGACTTAACGGATGGCCCAGGGCTGAGAGCTGACGACTGTTCTTCTCAGTGGCAAAACCGTTGCAAACTGGGCGGAGGCGGGGTCGGGAATTCGTCAAACTCTCCCTGCCATCCCGAGCATCCTCGGGACGTCACGGCTCGAACCACCGTCTGCTCCAGTTCACGAGCCCTGGCTTTGGCGCGAGTAATATCGTCCATGGTGAAATAGCCGCCACCGTGGAGTGCGTTCAAATCCGGCCCAGCCGCCGAGTAGCCGGCATCGACTGCAACCGTCATCCACACGTAGGCGTTGAAGCGGTCTTGCGCGATGCCGTGCCCTGTCATCAGCGCTTTTCCGTAGAAGTACTGCGCCTGCGGCAGGCCCTGATCGGCGGCAATCTTATAAAGTGCCGGAGCCTTGGTGTAGTCGCGATCTTCCATCACGCGGCCCAGGTAATAAGCTCCGAACGGATTATTCTGGTCCGCCGCGATTTTGAGCCATTTGCGGGCCCCATCGAGGTCCTTTGGAATGCTGTTGCCCAGGTAATAGCGCCGCCCGATCAGCCATGCGGCCAATGGGTCGCCCTGCGAGGCCGCCTTCTTATACAAATCGACGGAGGGCTGACCCTGGTTTCCCGTGATGAACGTTCCGATCTCGTAGTAGTATCCGAGCGCAATCTGCGCCGGCCCGTAGCCGAGATCCGCCGAGCGCTTGAAATAATCGATCCCGGCCAGCTCATTGCGCGACGAACCAACGCCCGTAATGGCGTCCATCCCGCGCTCGTAAAGAGCATCCGGCGACATGCTTTGTGCCGCAGCCAGTACGCTCGTGAGTATCAAAATTGCAGAAAGAATTGTTCGACGCATGGGGAAAATTCCTCGGCGAGTGCTGGAACAAGTATAGGAAATTTGCGTATTACGGTAGAGTTACGAAAGTTCCACCCGCCGCGTTAGGCCGATCACGAAAGGAGGAGAAGTGACTATCTCAGCAGCGGCGCTCCATGTCCCCATTGCGGCGTTTTATACCGTGATCGCCTGTTGGTTTATTTTCCTGCTGTCGTTCGTGTTGCGCGAGCGCATACCTCGGGGCCGCGAGTGGAAACGAGATCACACAGCGCTTCTCGGTTTGGCGCTCGAGGGCATCGGTTATTACATGGTCTGGTGCCAACCATTACAGCGGAAGCAGTTCGCGCCGCTTGTCGCCGGCTCCGAGGCGCTGGTATGGGTCTTGTCGGTATTGGCCGTCGCGGTTGCGGTGGCTTCCGTGGTTTTCGTCGACGCCGCCTGCCGTCGCCTTGGCAAGCAATGGGCTCTGGCCGCGCGCCTGGTCGAGGACCACTCACTCATCCAGGACGGGCCTTACCGCTTCGTCAGAAATCCCATTTATCTGGGCATGCTTGGAATGCTGCTGGCGACTGGCCTGCTGCGAACGCAATGGATCGCGCTGCTGGCTGCGATCCTAATTTTTATCGCCGGAACCTATATCCGCATCCGCAGCGAAGAGCGCCTGCTTCGTGAAGCTTTCGGAAGCCGCTTTGAAGAGTACACGCGCAAGGTTCCCGCGCTGATTCCAGGAGTCTACTAGAAAGCACTTACTGGAAAACTTGTAGCGCATTCAGCCCGCTTTGCCGCGCCGCATTGTTTCCAACCTCGACCTCAGGGGTCGAAGCGGCTGCACAGCTCTGCTATCGGTAGCGCTCCCGCATAAAGCTGCCGATGGCGAAGTACGCAGAGCTTAGCGTCGGTTCGTCGGGCAGGAAAACAATGCGGAAATGTTTCGTTCCCGGACGCTGCCCAAATCCCGAGCCATGCACAACCATCACGTACTTCTGCTGAATCAATTCCTTTACGAAGATGTCATCGCCTTCCGGGATATCAATTTTCGGGTACGCATAAAACGCACCGCGCGGCGAAACGCAACTGACGCGCGGCGTGTCGTGGCACCATTGCATCGTCAAATCGCGGCGGCTGCGCAGCTTGCGTTTCACTTCCGGCAGGTGATCTTGCGGCCCGTCGAGCGCGGCCGGAATCGCATATTGCTCGGGATGATTCGCGCACAGGCGGGCGCGCAGCAGTTTGTTTACGCCTTCGATATACGGCTTGAGGGCCGCTGAATCTCCACTGGCAATGCCCCAACCAATGCGCCATCCGGGAGCGAGGTAGTTTTTCGATAATCCGCCAAAGGTGATGATTGGTACGTCCGGCGCGACCGCAGCCAGCGCGATGTGCGGAACGTCGTCATCCATGATCAACTTGTCGTAGATTTCGTCGGCGAAGATGACGAGGTTATGCCGGCGGGCGAGTTCGGCAATCTGCTCAAGCATCGCGCGCGTGCACACCGATCCCGTCGGATTATTCGGATTGATCAGCACGATGCCGCGCGTGCGCGGCGTGATCTTGCGCTTGATGTCATCAAGATCGGGCTGCCAGCCGTCTTCTTCGTTCAGGTAATACGCATTGAGCCCGATATCGAGCTTCGCCAGAACGGCGGAATAGAGCGGATAGTCGGGGCACGGCGTCAGCAGGTTATCGCCGGGATTGAGCAGCGCGGCCAGACAAATATCCACCGTCTCGCTGACGCCGGAAGTAACAAACACATCCTGAATGGTCGTGATGCCTTTGCGCGCTGCCTCGCGGCGGATGGCGTCGAGCGCGGGTTTGATGCCGGAGGAGGGAGAGTATCCGTTCTTGCCGTCGCGCATGGCTTTGTAGACGGCCTCGATCATGTGTGGCGGAGTCGCGAAATCGAAGTTCAGCGGATCGCCGATGTTGAGGGGGAGAATCTTGTGTCCCTGCTTGGCGACCTCATCGGCGACACAGGCGAGGTCGCGAATGGCATAGCGAACATTTTCGAGGCGGGCGGCGCAGGAGATTTCGCGTGCTTGAGTGAGAGGCATATTGCGTAAGTTTACCGCCGAGACGCCGAGGACGCCGAGAAATGCTGACTCCTTCGTCAGTGGCGGGCCATCGCTCTCAGGGTCCGCTGGGGATGGGAGCATCACGCGGCAGGGACTTTGAAGAGAGGGCGTCTTAGTGACCAGAAAAATAATAGGGACCCTCCCCCCTCCCCCCAGGCAATTTCATGCAAGTTGTTTGGGTGCAATCACTTACCCGTAACATCTTCCAGAATAAGGAGTTAGGCTTGAAAATCGCGCTTTTGAGGTCCAATCTTACCTACTTTGGTAGGCATTCGAGCGGGAAATTCGAGCTAATTACGGAGAATTATTCGAGAGATCAAGTTTATCAAAGAGTTAATAAGCCTCCGGGTTGGAACACCCGCGCTCTGGAGCGGACCGACGCTTGGGCGAGGTCGAGCGTGAAGATTATCGCGTGGATTGAGGCTGAAAGTCTGTGAGGGTAGTCACGGGAGGTTTGTGAGGTTTTTCAGCACCGAGACGCCGAGGAGGAGTATCTCTCTCACTAGCGGAACGGACAGCGAGTCCAAATCTTAATCTGGAGTCGGTGAGGCGATGTTACGGCAGTTGAGAGCGGCCCGGTTTTATTCAGACTTGGCGAAAAAGCACGACAAATACTTGTCAGGAATTCCAGCGGGCAGCGGCTCACCTCGAACAAGCTGTGTCCCATTGTCACGCAGGACCTGCGCTGTCTGTTCCAACTGGATAACGTAGGTCTTCGTTGAACCGCTTCGTTCGATTTTCAGCGTCATCGAGGAAGGTTTATCACTGCTAAGCAGTTTTTCGAGGTCGGCAACCGACTTATTGCGTGGGTCAACGCCATTAACCGACAGAATGGTATCTCCCCAATGAATTCCTGCGCGGGACGCAGGTCCGTCTTCAATTCCGAGCACAACCACTTGCGCGGGGTTCTTCAGAATCAAGGTTTCAAAACCCGCGTAGTATAGCTTCTCATTTGTCGGGTAATGCGCGGGAAACACGCGGTCAACGAACCGATCTTGGCTCAGCGTATTTATTTTTTCTCTCATCTCCGCTTCTGTAGCATCCAGCGGAACAATCATGCCGCTTTCGATGTCGAGGAGTTTGTTCCCCGCCCTCGCAAGAAGCGCGGACATTTCCTCTCGCCGAACTGTCGCGGTATATGGTTGCTCTCCCCGCATCAATCGTAGAGTGACCGGGGTTTCTGTGTCGGAACTCCGGTGGAGCATTTTGACCGCTTCATCAAAAGTTGCCACGATGCTGCCGTCTACCGCAACGAGGACATCACCGGATTTTATCCCCGCCCGATCAGCAGGCGACTCTGCCGTTACGCCAGTGACCAGTACGGGACATGAGTTGGAACTACCCCCTCCCAACCGTATCCCAGTGATCGCAGTGGGTATTTTTTGACTCACGAGAGCATGGGCCGCGAGCAAAGCAAAAGTTGCAAGCCAGGATCGTCGCATAGCTCGCCCATTATAGTTCTGCGAGAGTGTTCGATACCGTGTGAAGGTGGATGAATGGCGTTAACAGTCGATAGCACAACTTTGCGCCGTATGTTCGCGTCCTCCACGCGGTCAGGGCTTTGACGAGCTCGGCGACCCCGATGCTGCGCCAGCCAAAAACGCGCGGGCCAGAGTGTCCGCGCCACACGGATGACTCAGTTTTCCTGGCCGGGACGCGGAGGGCGCAAAGAATTTCAGGGTTCCCCGGGGCAGGAGTCGTGGAAAGCCACTCAAGCGAAAGGAGCGCTTGAGTGGGGCACGCAGCAGAAGTCGGAGAAAAATTAAGGCGTCAGTTTAAACACCACACCACACCCAGATCCACGGTTGCAGCTTGAATTGCCGCCATAGGGCGCCGTGCCGTAGAGATTGCCCTGTGCATCGAAAATCAATCCCGCGCTGGGATATGCACCATCAGCACCTCCGGTAAAGCGGTAAAGCACCGTCTCCCTACCGCTTGGAGTCAGCATAAACACCGTCCCACAGCCGTAGCCCTGACAGCCAACCCCGCCCTGGTTGGTCGTGCCGTAGAGATTGCCCTGTGCGTCTATCGCCAAGCCAGCCCACGGGTTTGCCCCATCCGCTCCTCCTGTGAAAGCGTAGAGCACGGTCTCCGTGCCTCCGGGAGTCAGCTTAAAGACCGTTCCACAACCCACGCCGCTGTTGAACAGGCAGCCCGTGCCGCCGCCATTTTGGGTTGTGCCATAGAGGTTGCCCTGCTCGTCCATTACCAAAGCTGCAACCGGCAACGCGCCGTCCACTCCTCCGGCAAAGCGGTACAGCACCGTCTCCGTGCCGCGTGGAGTCACCTTAAATACCGTTCCGCAACCACCTATATCCTGGCAACCGAAACCGCCGCCCCCGACAGTTGTGCCATAGAGATTGCCCTGCGCGTCCCAAATCAAGCCGCCTTCGGGAATACGCCCGTCGCTCCCTCCTGCAAAATTGTAGACGACGGTTTCCTTACGTCTCGGCGTCACTTTGAAGACGATGCCGCCATCCTCAGCGCCGCCCTCGCTGGTCGCGCCATAGAGATTGCCGTCCACATCCATGACCACACCGTTGGGAAAATATACATCTGCACTTGGGAGAAATATGTGCAGCCACGTCAAATTAATTCCGTTCTCTAGCTCAAACACTCCACCGCCGCCGTCCACGGCATTGAAGCCCTGCGTTGTGCCGTAGAGATTGCCTTTCGTGTCCCAGGTCAACCCGCCGACAGGTTGAGCCTTCACGCCGCTGGGAAATCTGTAAAGAACTGTTTCCGTACCGCCTTGAGTCAGCTTAAACAGCGTTCCGCAACCCTGCTTGGCGCAACGGGAATCGCCGCCATACACAGTCTCGCCATAGAGGTTGCCCTGCCCGTCCAGGGCCACTCCCGCGTAGGGGCCCACTCCATCTGTTCCACCGGTGAAGGTATAGAGCACCGTGAGAGCTTGCGCCCGCGAAGATCGAGCAGTGGCGACCAGCAGCCCCAGAGCGGCTGCAAGCAGGACCAATTTCGAAACGACAAGTTTGAAAGCAAACTGAGCATCCGACATGAATCCCTCCTTGCACCGAAAAGTGATTGCAGCGTGATATCCCAGAGTCCGGGTCCTCAACCCTCTCCGGCAAAAAAGCGGTGCCACCGGCACTGCCTAGGACCACTTCGCCCTTGACAGAGCCTTCGCTCTTATCGAGGGGCACGCAGCTGTCCTTCAATCCCGCGCGGCCATCAGCGGACGCTTACCGCAAAGCGTTCACCGCCAGCGGTCGCCGCGCGCGGCGACAAAAATCCGCCAGACATAATCCCACGGCACGACGAACAGGAAGATCACGCTCATCAGGCAGGCAAAGGTTGTTTCCCAGGTGTCTGCGTCCATGGTGTGGTTGCGCCAGGCGGGCAGCGCGACCGCGAGAAGCCATGTGGCCTTCCATGCTATTTCCCAGAACAGAAGCGGCAGCATTTTCAAGGGATAGCGTAGCCCTAGGATCGCCAGCAGCACGAGCGCGAGCAGCATGGAATTGACCACGCCATGCATCAGTTCCCAAGGCCTGTGATGAACGAAGGCCGGAACCTTCTGCATTCCCATGCCGACAGCAATCAAGAGGTATCCGGCCCTTAGAAGATAAATTCGCCACAGCGCGATCTCCCGCGTCGGAGTTTTGTTTCGGTCCCGCGTGCCCAAGGCTAATGCTGACGATGAATCGGTTTGCATTGCGTATCCCCCAATCCGACTCGCATCGACTTCATTGAGCCGTTTTAGAGCACGGAGGCGTTTCGAAATTGTCGAAATTCCTCGGCGGTCATCTTAAATAACAAGCGGCAGACTACTGCCGGCTGAGAACTGCTCTAATCCACCCGATCGATCTGCGCTTTTTGCAGCTTGTCGGAGTAATCGACGTAGACCGACTTCCACTCGGTGTAGAAGTCGACTGCTCCGATGCCGCCTTCGCGGTGGCCGTTGCCGGTGGCTTTCGTGCCGCCAAAGGGCAGGTGAACCTCGGCGCCAATCGTGGGAGCGTTGATGTAGGTAATGCCCGCCTCCAGATCGCGAATCGCGCCGAACGCCTTGTTCACATCTTTGGTATAGAGCGACGACGACAGGCCGTACTCGATATTGTTCGCGATCTCAATCGCACTCTCCAGGTCGTCGCACGGGATGATCGAGACCACGGGGCCAAAAATTTCTTCCTGCGCGATGCGCATCTTGGGATCGACATCGGTGAAAACCGTAGGCTCGAGGAACCATCCGTGCGCATACTCGCCCTTGTCGAGGCGATTGCCGCCCGTCACCAGCTTCGCTCCTTCATTTTTTCCGATCTCGATGTATTCGAGGTCGGTCTTGAGCTGATTCTCGTTGACTGCGGGACCCATCTCGACGGTCTCATCCAGCCCGTTGCCGACCTTGATTTTCTTGGCGCGCGCCACAAACTCGTCGATGAATTTGCGGTACACGCCCTTCTGCACGATGATGCGGCTGGTCGCGGTGCAGCGCTGTCCAGTGGTGCCGAACGCACCCCAGAGTCCGCCTTCGACGGCCAGTTCGAGGTTGGCGTCGTCGAGCACAATCATCGGATTTTTGCCGCCGAGTTCGAGCGAGCAGTGCTTGAAGCTCTTGGCCGCGGTCGCACCGACAATCCGGCCCACTGCAGAAGATCCCGTCAGCGAAATCGCGCGCACGGTCGGATTCTCGGTCAGCGGGGTACCCACTTCGGAGCCGAATCCGGTGACGACGTTGATCACGCCCTTCGGCACGCCTGCGTCGGTGAGCGCTGAAACCAGATTGAAAGTCGAGAGCGGAGTATCCTGCGCGGGCTTGATGACGCAGGCGTTGCCGCAGACTACCGCCGGGAGCAGTTTCCACGACGAAATGGCCATCGGGAAATTCCACGGCGTAATCATGCCGCAGACGCCGATGGGCTGGCGAACCGCCATCGCAAACTTGTTCGGCAACTCTGACGGCACCGTCGGACCAAACATGCGGCGGCCTTCCCCGGCGTTGTAATAGGCCGCGTCAATCGCTTCCTGCACGTCGCCGCGCGTTTCCTTCAGAACCTTGCCCATTTCGCGAGTCATGTCGCGCGCGTATTCTTCCTTGCGCTCCATGAGGATCTCAGCGGCGCGGAAAACGATTTCGGCGCGCCGCGGAGCAGGGACGAGGCGCCATTTGGCGTAAGCGCGCTTGGCGGCGTCGACGGCCGCGTCCACGTCTTCTTTATTGGAGCGCTGGAAGATGGCGACGACCTCACGCGTGTCGGCGGGGTTGCGATCTTCAAACGTTTGGCCGCTCTGGGACTCGACCCACTCGCCGTCAATGAAATTCTTGAAAACTCTGGTCTTGGTATTGCCGCCGTCGATCACCGGCTTGGTCATGGTATCGGTCGCCATAAATGCCTCCTGGGAATAGTGCGGACTTTCGTGAACTTTTTACTTAACCATGCTAACAACCGAGATCGAGAGGGGCAAGGCGATGGAAGAGATGGGCGCTAGTCCGTTTCCGGTAGCCGACGAGCTACTGCGAGGCGATAGTGCGATTTCTCGCCGACCGATTCCGCCGCCCTCAGTGCCGACAAGCTCAGCGAGGATCGAGCCCCGCTGGAACGTCGAGCGTCCTGACGCCACGGAACATGTGGTCAAACACGGCATTGTTGCCGACCTGGAGGCCGACGAGAAGGAATATTCCAACTATTCCCAGCGCGGCGAGCCCTAACAACGACCGTAGCGACGGATGGAGGCAAACAATCCAGACGAGAAACCCAAGTATGAGCAAGCCTAAGAAAAAAATATCGATTGCGTGTCCAGCGGGCGGCAAATCAAGAGCAGTCTGCGCCGCTTGCCATTCAAAGCTATCATGCCCTCGTCCGACGAGCGCAAAGCGAAGCGAGTAGAGACCGATCGGGAGAAGCGCACCGCCGAGTATTGCCTCTCTCTCGGGGCACGGCTTGCGCCAGAAATATAAAACTGCTGAAAGGGTGGCGACGGTTGTTCCGACAACTCCTCCGAGGCAGATCCAAGTTGCTTTGTTCCAGGCCAACTCCGGTTGGAGAACGTACTCTTTCGCAAGTGTGGGGGCCACGGCGACCCCTACGATCCAACCAGCGACTGCGTGCCCAATTTCGTGGAGGTAGCCACAGACGATGATGGCTCCGAAAAAGAGCAGCAAGTAACGGGTGTTGAGTTTCATAGCATTCCTCATTGGTTCGGCGTGCGCGCAAATCTGCCCTATCCCTCGGGTCGGTCGGCTTGGATCAATCGGTGTCGGGGAAAACGCCGAGGGTTCAGGTAGTTGCTCAGGTGGAACCAAACTAGAATCAGCGCCGCAGCCACGACCCGAAATCCAATGCATATCAGGCCCCCTTCGGGGCCGAACGAGCCACCCGTCACCCAGTTTGGTCCGTTAACCGACCCCGTAAAGAGCCCTCCCCACGGCATCACTCCGCCACTAACCGCGAAACCCAGAACCGGTCCTTGAACAAAGTTCCACGCGAAGTGGATTCCAGTTCCCAGCCACAAGCGTTTGCTTCCGAGATATGCCTCAGCGTAGACCATACCTCCAAGAGCGATGCTAAAAACGGACAGGGTTGTTGCGTGCGGATTCGCTCCATGCAGGCCGCCGAAGATTGCAGCCATCAGCCCAACTGCAAGCCAACGCTGACGAACAAGCATCACTAGCCCTGACAGAAACAGCCCGCGAAAGATCAGTTCCTCGAAGAATCCCGTGATTAGATAGCTTGAAGCGCTCTTCAGAATATGGTGACCACTGAGGCTGAATGTCTTCACCTGAAACAACCCTAGAGCCGATTCGATAGAAGCTGTGCCCAACATTGCGAGGGCGCCGATCAGGGTTCCGACGCAGAATTCAATTGCCATTTTCCGGTCCACTACCAATCCAAGTGGCTTGCGCGGATCGATGTGCGCGCGTTTCCAGAGAATCAGCACAACGGCACAGAACGTGAAAATGGAGAGATTGCCAACAATCTTCAGCAGATGGGCGGCGGATAGTGCGCCTGAAGGCATCAGAATCGGAGCCTGCGTTTCTCACATTTACTACAGACCAATAGAATTTTCAGTGATGGGGAGCACGCTAGAGACAGCGGCCCAATTGATCAATCCCGTAGGAGGGCCCATATGTGCGATTGAAACTATGGACCGAAATCCCAACCACAGCCCTGTGGCGGCGCTGTTGGGAACTCGCCGACGCTAGGGCTGGTGCTGGCTATGAATCACGCTGGTGATGGGCTGCATCCGGCCATGCTCGAGACGAACCTGCCGGGTCGTGCCATTCTGCGCGTGATTTTGCCTGGCTCCGGACGATTGCACGTCTGCCACCCCGTCATTGACCTGTGCGCAATCCATGCGTAACGCGCCGTTGTCGTTGAACACGAGGCCATAGAAGCGGAACATCCCGCCATCGCCGAGGGGCTGAGTGTTCAACAGTTGCGTGCTGCTGTCGACGTAGACATCAACCTGACTTGGGTTGTTGAGAAGCGTGGTTTGTCCCGGCTGAACGGCCAGGTTCGGGAACAGATCGTAAGAAGCAAGTGACACCGTGTAATCGGTAAAGCTCCCGCTTGGCGCCGACCCGACGACTGTGCCGTTAATTGTCTGCGGTATCAGAGTGATCGCGTCGAGTTCCGTGTATGGATTGGACTGACCCGTAAGCAGCGGGGACGACAGATAGAGATTTTGCCCAGCAACCATGTTTGAACCGTTGAAGCTGGGGACGAAGGGAAGATTCTGCAGGTTCGTGAGCTGTCGGGATATCTGGAAAATTGCGCTATCAAAGCTATAGGCTAATCCTCCGATGAAGTAAGAGTCGGAGAAGTCCGTTCCCTGCTGATCCCGCCCTACGGTGTACAGGGCATTTTCAGCGTTTGAGACGTACATGAGCGGGCCGGAGACAACATCGACATTGGAGGGATATTCGACGGCGATGCGAGAAGCCGAGATTGAGCTGTCGGGTTGAAGTGCACCGTCCATGTCCACAAAGGTTCCGACCGTGAGCGCCGAGAAACCTGCGATTCCCTGATATGCGGTGTTGCCACCTGTATTGATGTTCACACTGTCAGGCAATGCGTCGCCTTCGGCGGTGGCGAGTGTGAAGCTGTCGCCGGATGCGGCAACAGCAGTAATCTGCCCGTCGAGGGCGACCACCTTGCCATTCTCCGGATTCGTCGGCGTGGAAGAAAACGTAGCGGGCGTCACATTGAAAGTCGGCGTAATGGACCACGTTGGAAGACCGGCCTCGTAACAAGTGCTGGGAAAAGTAGCCGACTGCAAAACCTGCAGGTCGATGACGAGGCCCATACTGTTTCCAGTAATGGTAATTGGCGAAGGCAAATTCACGGTCACCTGGGAATTGGGCGTATAGCCGTAATCGTAGGTGTCCGTCGTCAGGCCATAATCCGGGACGTACGTGACACAAGTGAACTGCGCTCCTCCGACGGTGGCAGTCGCTGAGGTGTAAACGTCCTGTGGAATCGTAGCGGTGAACCCCGGCGCAAGCTGGCCGTTGAGGTGCATGAACTCGAAGCCCTGGGGCGTGGAAAGCAAGGTGGCCGTCTTGCCTGATTTATCGGTCAAGGTCAACGTGTTGAGCACGAGGTCGAACTCCGACAGCTGGTCGTTGGCGGTACCGGTCATTGCAACGGTGACTTCGGTGCTTCCACTTAGTTGAGTTTTCCCTCCCGCGGAACCACAAGCTGTGGTGAAGATAACCGCACACAAGATCAGGAGGGAAAGAGCAAAGGAAAAATAGGAGGAACGTAGAAGATCGGGAACAGCGCGCATAGGATCCACCCCTGAGAAGGAATTCAACCGGAAGACGCCATCATTGTACGCCGATGTCCGCTGCCTACATTTCTGACGCGACAAGCAACTGCAAGCAGGAGGGCAGGTCGGGGGGGCAATGGGTCCAAAGGGGGTCCTCACGCTTCGAGCGCGCGACCACGGGGACGCCCGGCGATCACTTTCGTAACCCTTCCCTGCATGACTCGAGACTGCTACCCATGCTGGCGGCGATATGATGAATTCAGTTGAGAATATC
>Ga0187890_10001618_pt1 | contig 16056 bp, 12 predicted proteins | sample June2016WEW_21_1_FD_133005 | JGI IMG/M metagenome (GOLD analysis project Ga0187890, IMG submission 133005) | Peatland microbial communities from SPRUCE experiment site at the Marcell Experimental Forest, Minnesota, USA - June2016WEW_21_10 | ecosystem: Environmental > Terrestrial > Soil >... | reverse complement strand
CTACAAACCCTCCGGCTTCGACGCCGACGGGCGCTACCACTCTATCGAGATCACTGCTCTGAAAAAAGATCTTCAAGTCCGCGCCCGCCGTGGATACTACGCTCCAAGGCAATAACCCCAATCAAAACTTTCGTACCCAAGAGTCAAGCCCATGAATCAAACCCTGCATTGCTCACCGTCCCCCGCTGTGCTAACGTCGCGTTGAATCCGCATCGAGGAGAATCCGCATGGCCTGGATTGTTCTGGCAGTCATAGTTCTGTTGGGCGTCTTCCTGATCGGGATGTACAACAGCCTGGTGCAGTTGCGCGTGCGCACCGAATCGGCCTGGTCCGACATCGATGTTCAGCTCAAACGCCGCCACGATCTGATTCCAAATCTGGTCGAAACCGTGAAGGGTTACGCCACCCACGAAAAGGATACGTTCGAGAACATCGCGAAATTCCGCTCCATGGCCATGCAGGCCACCGGCCCGGCCGACAAGGCTGCCGCCGAGAATCAACTGACAGGCGCGCTCAAGAGCCTGTTTGCGGTGGCCGAAAACTATCCCCAGCTCCAGGCCTCGCAGGAATTCACGCAGTTGCAGAATTCTCTAAGCGAGATCGAGGACGCAATACAAAACGCCCGCCGCTACTACAACGCCGTGGTGCGAGACTTGAACACCAAGATTCAATCTTTCCCGACCAATATTCTGGCCGGGATGTTCAACTTCCAGCAGAAGCAATTCTTCGAAGCGGCTGCCGCCGATCGCGAGCCAGTCGCGGTGAAGTTCTAGATCGCGTAGGGACAGCCGCCCTCGGCTGTCCAAGCCGAGCAAAGCTCGGCAGTTGCCGGTAACCACAGCAACCCTGGATTCGCTACAAAGTAAAGTGAAGATTCTAGAAATGTTCCGCGGAGCTCATACGAATCGCCGACTGCTCGTTTCATTCTTACTCGTAACCCTAGCCGCCACCGCGTCTGCCCAGGCCCGCAACTGGCGCGTGGCCGATTTCCAGGACACCATCTCCATCGCCGCCGATGGCACGGCCCTGGTCAGCGAGAAAATCACCCTCGCTTTCGTCGGCGAGTGGCACGGCATTCACCGCACCATCCCAGTCGAGTATCCCGGACCTCAAGGCACCAACTACACGCTCTTTCTAAATGTCATGAGCGTCACCGACGAGAGCGGAAACAAGCTGAAGTACGATTCAAGCAAGTCCGGAGCTTATCGCGATCTCAAAATCTATATCCCCGGCGCCGTCGACACGACGCGCGTCGTCAACATCGATTACTCCGTACGCAACGGCGTCCGTTTCTTCGGTAGTAACAGCGGTAGTAACAACGACAGTAACAATGATAGTTACTCCGAATTCTACTGGAACGTAACCGGCAACGATTGGCCTGTTCCCATCGACCACGCCTCGGCCTTCGTAACTCTGCCCGAAAATGCCAACGGCGGCTTGCGCGCTCAGGCCTTCACCGGCGCCTACGGTTCCAAGGTAGGCAATGCGTCCTCCGAAGTCAAAGGCGCCGATGTTCTTTTCGAGACCACCCACCCGCTTTCCATGCGCGGCGGCCTCACCATCGACATCTACATCCCCCAGGGAGTGCTCAAGCCTCCGTCCGCGCTCACGAAGTTGGGCTGGTTTCTGGGCAGCAATCCCATCGTGTTTCTCCCGCTGCTGACTCTCGCCGTCATGTTTGCCCTCTGGTATTCCGTGGGACGCGATCCCGATCCCGGCGTCTCCGTGGCCCCGCAGTACGAACCGCCCAAAGGCATTTGCCCCGCCGAAGCTGGAACTTTGATCGACGACGCCATCCATCCCCGCGACATTACCAGCACCATCGTCGATCTTGCCGTCCGCGGCTACATCAAGATCGAAGAAAAAGTCGACACTTTCCTCGTCTTTCACCACAAAGATTACTTGTTCCACCTTTTGAAGCCACGCGAGCAGTGGGGCCCCGACCTTACCCCGCACGAACGCGTGATGCTGGAGAATATTTTTGCCGGCGGCGCTGAAACCCGCTTGTCCAGCCTGAAGAATCGCTTCTACACCGTGATTCCCATCGTGCGTCAGGACATCATGTCCGCGCTCAAGACCAAAGGCATCTACGCGCTCGACCCCGAATCGGCCAATGGCTACAGCATCGTCGCCGGCGTCGCCATCGCGATCCTCGTCATCGCCGTGCAAGTCATGGGTTGGATGAATCTGTTCTATTCCATTCCTCTGCTGATCGGCAGCGTGCTCATTTCCGTTCCGATATGGTGGCTCTTCGCCCGTCAGATGACGGCAAAGACCGCGGCTGGGGCGCGCATCACAGTCGCGGTCCTCGGATTCCAGGAGTTCATGAATCGCGTCGACGCCGACCGCATCAAGCGCATGCCGCCCGACACCTTCGAAAAATTCCTCCCCTACGCCATGGCGCTGGGCGTCGAGCATCACTGGGCACAAGCGTTCGACGGCATTGTCAAAGACCCGCCAAGCTGGTACGTTTCGCCGAACGGCTACGTCGGTTTCAGTCCGCTTTTCTTTTCCAGTTCCATGCACAGCATGGCGTCAGACATGCACCAGGTTTTCGTCTCCGCCCCCAGATCCAGTTCCAGCGGATCCGGCTTCAGCGGCGGAGGCGGCTTCTCAGGCGGAGGCTTCTCCGGAGGCGGCTTCGGCGGCGGAGGCGGCGGCGCCTTTTAAAAATATAAATCACAATTGTCATCCTGAGCGAAGCGAAGGACCCATGCATTTTGCCCGTCGCAACGACGAATATGTCCTTCGCTCAGCGAGAATGACAACCCCATGTGCCTTGCGAAATCTGAGCCCCTAGCCCGCGACCGCTTCTTCCAGTCGGCACTCATCCGCCGATTTGTCAGCTCGCAGCCCCATGAATACAGGCGCCCGCAGCTTCATGCCACCCTCCGCGCTCTCATGAGTCCACTCCGCGAACTTGATTTCAGCAACCAGCTCCGGACGCACGAATTGAACTTTCCGCAATCCGCCAATCTCGCCATAAAACGGATTCTGTTTCGTCTTAAGCGTCTGCAGCCGAGTGAACATTTCTTTGAGCGCCTTCTGATCGAAGCCGGTCCCAACTTGGCCAACGTGAATGAGGCGCCCTTGCTCGTCGTACAAACCAAGCACCAGCGCCCCGAAATATTCGCGGCTGCCCTCCGGATCAGTGTAGCCTCCGATGACGCACTCTTGACGCTGCGTGATTTTGATCTTGAGCCAATCGTTCGAGCGCTTCTCCTGGTAGACGCTGCTGCGCTTCTTGGCGAGAATGCCTTCCAGTCCGCGCTGCTTGGCCGCTTCAAAAAGAGCAAGACCCTTCTCCGCGTAGTGATCGGAAAATTGAATGACCCCGCCAACTCTGATCCGGTCTTGCAGCAACTGCTTGCGCTGCTCGAGCGCGACGCGGCGCAGGTCGAGACCATCAAGGTAGAGCAGATCGAACGCGTAGTAGATGACCGGCACACCTTCGCGCCGCGCCAGGCGGCGCTTACCGGGATGGAATCCCGTACGCTGCTGCATCAGGCTGAACGAAGGTCGGCCCTCTTCATCGAGCGCCACGATCTCTCCGTCGAGAATAGTACGCTGGGCATTTACGAATTGCGGCAGGCTGCCAAGTTCGGAAAACTGCGCGGTAAGGTCATTCTGATTGCGCGACACCAGGCGCACGCCACCGTTCTCGATGAACGCAATGGCGCGGTAGCCGTCCCATTTAATTTCAAACAGCCAGTCAGGGTCGTCGAAGGCTTTAGCAACTGAAGTGGCCAGCATCGGGTGAATGACCGTAGGCATGGGCTTCAACTCCGCGCCCGCGAGAACTTTAACCGCAGAGGACGCAGAGTTCGCAGGGGACTTCTTGCTTCTCGATTTGGGTGCGAAATCCTTCGCCGCAGCAACCTTGTGCGCGGTGTCCTTGGACGAGGTCTTCGCCTGAGCTGCACTTCGAACAGCCCGCCTTGGTTTCTTGCTTCCAGTTTTCTCCGCGTCCCCCGCGTCCTCTGCGGTTAAAGCCTTTCGCTTCGCGTCGGCCCGCGCCACCGCGTCCGCAAGCCAAGCGGCCTTCACTTTCCCGCGCGACGCCGGACGACTGCTCGTCCATTCCGCCGAGCCTTCATCGCCGGCGATCTGCGCCATCGTGCGATCGGTGAGGATGGAAGTGTCGTACGCGTCGATGTCGAATCCCGCGACCACGTGATCGTCTTTTTTCTTGATCAGCAGCCATTCGTTTCCCTTGCTTCCGCTTCGGCCTTTGATGTGCACCAGCGCGAAATCGCCGTTGAGCCGCTTCCCTTTCAGGCGAAACTTCAGGTCGCCTTTCGCCAGCATGGCAGCAGCTTCTTTTTCTGTGCCCGGAACGTACTCACCCTTAACTGGCACCGGCGATAGTGGTACCCAGGTACCTGCATCCCAAACCATCACGGTACCGCCGCCGTAGTTGCCTTCGGGGATGGTGCCTTCAAAATCGAAATACGAGACGGGATGATCCTCGACCTGCATGGCCAGACGCTTGTCGGCAGGATCGAGCGACGGGCCTTTGGGGACGGCCCAAGACTTGAGCACGCCTTCCATCTCCAGTCGAAAATCGTAGTGCAGGCGCGACGCGGCGTGGCGCTGCACGCAAAAGCGGTGCCGTGATTGTTTTGCGACCTTGGCCGGAGGCTCGGGCGTTTCCTCGAACCGCCGTTTTCGTTTGTATTCATCGAGCGACATGTTGGCTATTGTAATTCCGATTTGTGATGTCCCAGCCTGGGAGACTATGTAGAAAGTGACACTCCACACTTCAAATCGCATTAATCAGATTTTGTCATCCCGAGCGGAGCGAGGGATCTGCAGTTCGCCGCAAGATGCATCCCTCGCTCGGGATGACAATTCATAGGAGGTCCCGGTCACTCGACAGAATGTTAACCCAAGGCCGTATACTGTTCCCGTTTTCGAGGCGTCATTCATGAATCGTCCGTCGCAATCTAAACCTCTGCTTGCCCTTCTAATTATGTTCGCCGCTTCGCTTCTGCAAGCGCAAAGCCCGGCGCCAATCTCGGCCGCGCTGCGGGAGAAGGTTGATGCCATCGTCCATCAGGCGCTGACCACGACCGGCGTTCCAAGCGCTTCGATCGCCATTGTGCAAAGTGGAGCGATCACTTATCTCCAGGCCTACGGCGATGGCCGCATCGAGCCGCCCACGCCCGCGTCGCCCTCCATGCGCTACAGCATCGGCTCCATCAGCAAGCAGTTTACGGCGGCCGCGGTGCTGCTGCTGGCGGAACAGGGCAAGCTCTCGCTCGACGATCCCGTGTCGCGATTCGTCCCCAACCTCACCCGCGGCAACGAGGTCACGATTCGCGAATTGCTCTCGCACACCTCGGGTTATCAGGACTACTGGCCGCAAGACTACGTTCCGCCGTTTATGCTGCAGCCCACCACGGCGGACAAGATTCTCGACCAATGGGCGCGCAAGCCGCTCGATTTTGATCCTGCGACGGAGTGGCAATACAGCAACACCAATTTTGTGATTGCGGGACTCATTGTCGAGAAGGCCAGCGGCGTGCCTCTTCTGCAATTTCTGAGCGAGCACATCTTCTCGCCGCTGGGGATGAAGAGCGTCATGAACATCGACCAGAATCGGCTCACCGAAACCGACGCCACCGGTTATCTGCGCTATGCGCTCGGCCCGCCGCGACTGGCTCCGAAAGAGGGCAAGGGCTGGCTGTTTGCCGCGGGCGAACTGGCCATGCCCGCCGAAGATCTGGCGAAATGGGACATCAGCATGATCAATCAGAGCCTGCTCCGGCCGGCCTCTTATGCGCAGATGGAAAAAGAAGTCGTACTCAAGAACGGGCTCGGAACGCGCTACGGCCTGGGTGTGGATGTGCGGCAGGAATTCGGACACCGCGCCATCGAGCATGGCGGCGAAGTCTCCGGCTTTACGGCGCACAACATAGTTTTTCCCGAGGCACGCATAGCTGTGGTCGTGCTTGTCAATGAGGACTCGGTCGAAGCCTCGGGCGACATTGCCCGCAACATCGCCGCCTTGCTTTTCCGCGAGGCCGATGCCGGCAAGCAAGAGGATCAGTCCCGCGAAATCTTTGCCGCGTTGCAACAAGGGAAGATTAATCGCGCCTTGTTCACCGAAAACTGCAACAGTTACTTCACCGAACAAGCTCTCCAGGATTTCGCCAGCAGCCTTGGGCCGCTGGGATCGCCGACAGAATTTACGCAGACCTCCAAGCAGGACCGCGGAGGCATGACGTTCCGCTTGTTCGAAGTGCGCTTTCCACAAAAGTCGGTCGAGGTGTGGGAACGGATCATGCCCGACGGCAAGATCGAGCAATATCAAGTGGGCGCGAAATAATCAGCGCACGGCCGGCTCTTATTGAAACGTGCCGCTTGAGAGAGTGCCGTGTGAAGAGTGTCGCATGAAACGTGAATACCCGGACAACCCGCTGGTGGGCGTGGGCGCGGTGATCATCAAGGAGAGCCGCGTCCTGCTGATCCAGCGGGGGACACCGCCGCTGCTGGGCGAGTGGTCGTTGCCGGGCGGCGTCCTCGAATGCGGAGAGACTCTGCGCGAAGCGGTCGCCCGTGAAGCACGCGAAGAAACGGGCTTGGTGGTCGAACCGGGCGAGATGCTAGGCGTGTATGAGCGCGTGATCCGCAACGACGAGGGACGAGTCCGGTATCACTACGTGCTGATTGATTTTTTGTGTTGTCCGGTCGGCGGCGATCTCAAAGCGGGGAGCGATGCGGCGGATGTTCGCTGGTTCACGCGCGATGAATTGCCCGCGCTCAACCTGGCATATGACGCGAATGACGTCGTGCGCAAGGGATTGGCGCGGACATGAGAATCCGGCTAAGTCCTTTGTTTGCGATCAAAAGTGTTTCACGTGAAACATAAGTGCGATATTTTGGCCTCGACAGTAGCTACTTGCTATAGTTAACAATAACTACTATATCTCATCTTAGTCGGCCATCTTTGCCACATGCAACTGAAAGCCCGTCTTGGGCAGCAGCGACGTTAGCTCGAACACTTTGAAGCCGTCACCGGTGATTTCCGTCTGGCGATAGATGCCCGGTTCGGTGTCGGCGGTTTCGTGGCGGCCCTGCAGGTTGTCGAGAAACTTCTGCGCATCTTTGAGGCTGGCTTCCCCGCCCTTGGCACGCGTCACCACCGCCTCGGTGGCATAGGAGCGGATAAGCTTCGGCCAATACTTTTGCAGCAACTGAGTGCTGGCGAAGATATCAGCCCAGACAATTTCTCCATTCACGGCGACCACGACCCCCACCGCATTCTTATCGCGCAGTTGGCGAATAACGCTCTCGTAGTTGCGCTGCACCGGTTCGGCAACAGCATCAACCTGCTTTTGAACTTCTTTGTTGTCCATAACACGCGCATAAGAAGTGGTCGCGTTCACTGCGGGAGCGGCACCGGTAACCTCTACGCTCTCCGCCATGGCGGCCTGTGAACTGCGGACGCTCTCCCACACCTGCTGCTGATCTTTCGCACCCATCGCCTTGCTGCGCACGACGGGAGCGGCGAGAAGACCTCCGCCAACACCGCCCGCCGCGCTGCTGAATTCGTTCTTACCGTTCGCCGCCACCCACCGTCCGGGCTCGACGCAGAAGACACTCAGATCGACGGGATCGCTCTCCGCGGGCACGATGCGGTCTTTGCCGATGACGCGGTCCTGCTTGCCGCCAGTAACTATCTCGCCCGCGAGGAGTAATAAAGGCCGCTTCGAGTTATTAACCAGGACTAGCTGATTCACCTCCGCCCCGCGCACGGGATGGCTGATTGCCGGTTCGCCCGGACGGTGACGGATGAGGCCGCGCGCCTGGCCAGCTTCCGTCACGACCACGTCGCCGCTGCGCAGGCCCTCATCGAGGGTGAGAAATTCCGCCGTGTCAAACGACTTACCGGCTACAACGGGAAAGACGGTCAGATTGCCGCTGCGAATCGGGCTGAGCAGCGAATAGCCAGACGCTGGTGTTACCTCGCCCGCTTGCAACAGGCACGGAAGGAAAACCGCCGCCACTACCAACAGAGCGATTCCCGCAACCGCGATGACTAGCCGCATGGTTCGGCCTCCCAGCAGTAAAGACACCAGTGAAGACACGGCTGCTCCCGCACGCCCGCGGTGCTCTGTTTGCGCCGCCTGGTGCGCCGCCGCCCCGGCACACCAAGATAGAGCGTGCCGGGGGACTGAACCGCGAGTCTTCCAGGAGTGTCTTTCTCTGCTCGCTGATCGAAGAACGCAAGATTTATTCGTCCTTGCATCAAATATATTGCTAGCATCATCTGGGAGATGCCAAGGTCCGCCCAATCCGGCCACGGAGCAGATATCGCTACGGCTTTTTACGAGCGCAGCGGGGGTGCGGCCTATGGCGTGAGCGCGGAGCAGTTCGCCGCCATCCTCGATGAAATTCTGCGCAAGTATCTTCCCGACAATTTGGCCCAAAGCTCGACCCTTAATTCAGCCCCTGCTTCGGCAGAACAGAAAACCGACTTCTGCGCCGGGCTGCGCTTGGAGGAACTGACGCTGGCGCGCGCCTGCGCCGCGGGAAACGAGCGGGCGTGGCAGGACTTCATCAGCCGCTACCGGCAGAAGCTGCACAGCATGGCGCTGCACATCACGCGCGACGGCGCCCATGCTGCGGAGTTGGCCGATTCGCTATTTGCGGATTTGTATGGCGTAAACGCACGCGATGGAATACGCAGTTCGAAGCTCGTGTTCTACACCGGCCGCGGTTCGCTTGAAGGCTGGTTGCGCACGGTCATGGCGCAGGAGTTCATCAATCGCTATCGCAAGCAGAAACGCACGGTAAGCCTGGAAGAACAGACGGAAGAGGGCGTGCAGTTTGCGGCCGCGGTTCCTGAGCCGGCCTGCACTTCCGATCGCCTTTCAGAAAGACGGCTGGAAGCGGCCATAGACGAGGCGCTGGCGGAACTCTCGTCGGAGGACCGGTTTACGCTGGCGTCTTATTATCTGGATGGGCGGACGCTGGCCGAGATTGCGCGCCCGCTGGGGCTGCATGAGTCGAGCGTAAGCCGGCGGCTCGATCGGCTGGCAACGGGGCTCCGGAAGCGTATTCTAGCGGGGCTGCGCGCGCAGGGGATGAGCCACGCCCAGGCTACCGAAGCGCTGGAAACCGACGTTCGGGACATGGGGTTGAATTTGCGCTCACGTTTGACGCAAGATCCCGGGGCGACAACGTTCCCTGGTAGTAGAAAGGTTCCAGCACAAGACGCGGGCGGCGGGAACAATGACCTGCAAAAGCCATGACTGAAGTACCCAAAATCGTCTATGACCGCCTGCGGGCTGCCGGGTCGGAGCGTGCTTTGCCGATGCGAACCGGGCCCGAACTCGTGCATCCGGATGCGAATCTGCTGACGGCTTTTGCCGAGCAGGCACTTTCGGTGACCGAGCGCGAGGGCGTGCTTGCGCATTTGGCGCTCTGTGCAGACTGCCGCGACGTAGTCGCCATGGCGCTTCCGGCCGCGGAGACTGTGGCCGCTCCGATTGAGTCCGGGGGTGAAGCGGTTCCGGCGACGGCGGTGCCGAAAACAGAGAGAAACTGGCTGACCGCAACGAAGTTTGCCTGGCCAAGTCTGCGCTGGGCCGTGCTGGCAGCGGGAATTGCGGTGGTTGCCTCGGTGCTTCTGCTGCGTCCTGGGAAGCTGAACCAGGCGATTCCGCCCTCCGCAAATCCGCAGGTCGCGATTACTACGCCGTCGGCTTCCGGCCCGCAGATCGCATCATCGGCGCCCCCATCGTCACCGACCGCACCGTCGCCAACGAACCAATCAGCACTCTCATCCAAAGCCGAGGAACTACAGGCAAAGTCCGAATTGGCGCCGTCCAAGAAACTCAAGGCTGGACAGATGGTGACGCCGTCGCATCAGGCGGAGCGCGGAATGTTGCTTGCCGAAAACAAGAAAGACTCAGGCCCGGCAGCCATGCTGTCGCCAGCCCCAGCAGCGGGAGCGCCGGCATTCGATGCAGCAACCAGTCGAGGAGCGACTGAAACCGTCGAGGTCTCTGCCGCCGCAGTAGAGACAACGTCCTCCGCCGAAGGCAGCCTGATGGCGCAGAACGAGTCGCAGCCGGTTATAAAGTCAAAGCCAGCGCTGCCGGGGGTCGAAGTAAGTGAGCAGCAAACAACCGGGGCAGCGGTTGTTGTTGCCGCACCAGCCAGGTCACAGAGCAAAGATATAATGTCAAACGCGAAACTGGCCGCGCCTGCGAGCTCGAACATCGCGCGCAATGTCACCTGGACGATTGCAGCGGGTGCACTGCAGCGGTCACTGGACGGCGGTCAGAGCTGGCAAAACACTTTGCACGCGGATCATCCATTGCTGTGCTATGCAAGCCACGATAACGATGTATGGACGGGCGGGCAGGCGGGCACGCTCTTCCACTCCGCCGATAGTGGAGTAACTTGGGTGCAGGTGCAACCTTCTATCAAAGACCAGAAACTTAGTTTTGATGTAACTCACATTGGTATGCACGGCCCAGCGGAGATTGTAGTTTCCACCAGTAACAACGAAATCTGGAGCAGCGCGGACAGCGGAAAAACCTGGGACAAGAAGTGATCCGGGTTTCTCTGAGGTGGCAGTTTTGCGGAAGCCCGCCGAGCTTTTGATGAACTTTCCCTATTGCTTTCAGTCAGATAGCAATCTATATCTCCGCGAAGTGGTTACCTCCGCACATGACCCCGCGGTACTTGTTTGTAAGCCTCACATTACGGAAGTGACATTTACAGTAGGGCCAACCGGACATAGGATGAGCATGTGGTTTGGCAGTTCTGGGGGAGGGCTGCCGAAGACGTCCTGAGCTTAAGCGCTCAGGGCGTTTTTCATTGCGCTCAGCAGTTCACCTGACGAATAAAGCTCTCTCAGTTTAGCTCGTGGCAGAAGCGGCAATCCTCTTCGCTCCAAAAACCGAATCCACTGTGGCTACGATCTGGTCCATGGCTCCGTCGACGTCGAGCGTGAAACGAACCAGGTCCATATTCGTGAGCGCAGGATAGGTGCAGATCAGGGTTTGCCACGCCGGATCACCGCCGAGATCAACTCCCATGATTTCGTCATAGCCATAGCCCAGGTAGCGCACCCGGCACAGGAGATCACTCAGGTGAACCAGGCAGGCCAGCGGTCCGGCAGTGGGCAGAAGGCTTACGTCGTGGTGACAGCGAGCGGCGTCCACCAACTCCTTAGACAGGCCCCAATGCTCGCAGAGCATCTGCCCAGTGTCGCAATGAGTAAACCCGAGAACCTGCTCCTCGATGACATGGAGCGGTACGTGCTGCTCGGCGGCGCGTCGGAGGCACTCTCGAAAGTTCTCGGTATAGAGGACCGAGTTCACCAGAAATCCGAGGTCGTGCAGCAGTCCAGCCAGGTAGGCCTTTTCGGGCTCCGGATATTCGATTTTCTGCGCCATTCTTTGCGTGATTAATGCGCAGCCGAGCGAGTGCCGCCAGAACGCATCCGGCGCGATCACCCACTTATCTTGCGGGATGACACCATTCATGCACAAACCAAACAGCATCGAGCGTACTCTCTCGAGGCCTAGAGCCATGACCGCGGAGCGCACGGTTTCTGTCTGGCGCCTTCCAAAGAGAGGAGAATTTGCCAGGCGGAGACATTGCCCCGCGATCGACCCATCGTAAGAGATAAGCTCAACAACTTTTTCAAGTCTGATTTTGTCGGAAGGCAATCGCAGCATATCGAGAAGCGGCATCAGGATTGCCGGAGCGGTCGAGACCGAATCCAGCTTGTCGATTTGAGCTTGCAATTGCGATTGTAGTTTGACGTTCACTTCTTGCCTCCACCGGCCTGAGCGGCTGTCGGTTTCCAATACGCCGTCGTTCCTGGGAAATGGACCAGCCGAAAGGAATCGTCCACTTGGAACAGAGATTCTGCACTTCCCATGAAAAGATAACCACCGGGCAACAGATTCGAATAAAAATGCTGCACCACGCGGCGCTTCGAAGCCAGGTCGAAGTAGATCAGCACATTGCAGCAGAAAATAATGTCGATCCCTTTCTGGAACAACATCTTGTTGTCGTCCCTGAGGTTAATGCGGTCAAAGTGGATCGGCGCTTTGAGCAGATCGTTGGCCTGGAGTTTCTTGTCACCCACATCCTTGAAGTATTTCCGGCGCAGCGCGTCGCTGGTACTGCGCAGCGCATACTCTCCGTAAATTCCCGCGCGTGCCGCTTCCAGCGAATTGTCGTTCAAATCGGTGGCGAGAATGTCGAAAGTCCAACCCGCCAGCAGCTTGTCTTTTTCTTCGAGCAGAAACATGGCCAGCGTGTGAGGCTCTTCTCCGGTCGAGCAGCCGGCGCACCAGAAGCGAAGACGTTTCAGGCTGATCAAACCTTTGACCTGCAGGATCTGGGGAAGAATCACGTTGCGCAGCGCATCCAGCTGGCAGGGATGGCGGAACATGTAGGTTTCGCCGATGGTAATTTCGTTCAGCAGCAGGCGTAACTCCGCATCGCGGTTTCCGCGGGTAGTCAGATGCTCCAGGTACTCCGAGGGGTTGACCACGCCGAGCGCGACCATCCGGCGCGCGCAACGCCCGATCAGAAGATACAGCTTCTCCTCCGCATGATAGATTCCTGAGATCCGGTAAATCAGATCGCGAATCTTCAGATACGCCGGATCACCCGGGTTGGAGTCCGGAGTTACGGCAGGCTTCGCTTTTGCGATTTCGATAGGCATCGTTTCGTCTTTCGCCAACTAACTTCCGGGCATGGTTTCGTACATTCCCAGGTTCTTCACGGGTGGGCAGCGACGGCGATCCCCCTCCGCATCGCCACCCTGCGCACAACTTCCGGCGCGATACCGCCCAGAGGACAGATGCGATCGGCCAGGTTGGCTGCAACCACGTTTCCGGGCATGCCCCAAACCACCGAAGACGCTTCGTCCTGGGCGATTACTTCCCCGCCCGCTTCCCGTATGTCGGCCGACCCGCGAGTGCCGTCCGACCCCATGCCGGTCAGCACCACCGCCAGCACGTTCGCGCCGTAGGTTTGCGCCACCGAACGGAACAACACGTCCACCGCGGGGCGGCACGAATTTTCCTGAGGATCATGATTGAGGCCGAGCACGAATTCAGCTCCCCTCCGAACCACGGTCATGTGATAGTCGCCGGGCGCAATCCAGATCTGGCCGCGCTGCAATTTCTGCCCTGCCTTGCCTTCCTGCACCTCAAGCTGGGCGAGGGTATTGAGACGCTCGGCGAGCAGGCGCGTAAACAGCGGCGGCATGTGCTGCACGATCACGATGGGCACGGGGAAATCCGCGGGGAATTGCGGAATTACTGCAGTCAGCGCGTTCGGTCCGCCGGTCGACGTGCCGATGGCCACAATTTCGATGCGTGGGTTGGAGCGTGGTCTAGCTTTCACTGCCGGACGGAACTCGGGCAGAGGCAGGAATTTCAGAGGGACCATGCCGCCACACAGCGCCTTGATCTTGGGGATCAGCTCGGCGCGAATGCGCTCAATGGCAGCCGCGGGGCTGCCGGTATTGCTGGGTTTCGTGGCGTAGTCCGACGCTCCCAGCGCGAGCGCATCGAGGGTCGCCGCCGCCCCGCGTTCGGTGAGCGTGCTGAACATGATCACCGGCAATTTGGGATACAACTTGCGCAATACCGCGAGCGTTTCCAGCCCGTTCATCACCGGCATCTCGATGTCGAGCGTAATCAGGTCGGGTTTGAGCAGTGGAATCTTCGCCAAAGCGATTCGGCCGTCGCTGGCCGTCGCAACTACTTCCAGCGCCGGGTCTCCAGACAAAGTGTCCGAGAGCAGCCTGCGAATCACCACCGAATCGTCGACTATCAGAATACGAATCGGAGTCATATCAAACCGTGCCGGTCCGTTTCATGCCGGTACAAAGCACGATCGAGGCAACCGGCCAACCGACCGCAGCCGGAAACACTCGGGCCCAAACCGCACGACCGAGCAAGCCAACAGGCGTGGGCATGGAGGTTATGCGCCTGCACGGGCCGCCCTGCTCTGCATTCGAGTTGCCGCGCCGTCATCGCCAGCGTTGATCTTGAATTGCTCGACCAGGCGGCGAAGCTCGACCGATGTCTCCACCAGTTGCTGCGATGCCTTCTGCGTCTCGGTGGCTCCGTGCGTCGTACTCTGCGCCGCTTCCGCCACCCCCGCAATGTTGCTGGTGATCTCGCCGCTGCCCTGCGCCGCTTCGCTCACGTTCCGTGACATCTCGTTGGTGGTCGCGTTCTGTTCCTCCACTGCCGTGGCTATGGTGTTCGAAATATCGTTGATCTGGTTGATGACTCCGCTGATCGATGCAATCGCGTCCATCGCGGCTTTGGTGTCCGTCTGGATCGCTTCAATCTTGCGGCTGATGTCTTCGGTAGCGTTGGCCGTCTCCTTGGCCAGTTCTTTGACTTCGTTCGCTACTACGGCGAAGCCTTTGCCCGCTTCGCCCGCGCGTGCCGCTTCAATCGTGGCGTTCAAGGCTAGCAGGTTCGTCTGCTGCGCAATCGAAGTGATGACTTTAATGACCTGTCCAATCTCAGTCGAAGAATCGCCCAGCTTGGAAACGGTGGCAGTGGTGGTTTCGGCGACTTTAACGGCAGCGGTTGCGACCTTGGCCGCCTCGGTAGCGTTCTTGGCAATCTCCTTGATGCTGGTCCCCATTTCTTCCGCCCCGGTGGCCACGGTCTGCAGGTTCTGGCTGACCGACTCTGCCGCCTTCGAAACCACGTCGGCCTGCGCCGAGGTTTCTTCGGAATTGCGGTGATCTGCTGGCTCGTGGCATTCAGTTCTTCGCTCGCGCTGGCCACGTGCAGGGACGCCTCCGCAATCGCCTGGACCGTCCTTCGCAGGTTGTTTTTCATGGTGTTCAGCGCCGACGTTGCGCTCCCAATTTCGTCATCGCTTCCTACCGGTAAATCCTCCACCGCCAGATTGTTATTGGCAATGTGGTTGGCCAGATCGACGGCAGATGACAGCGGCTTGGTGACGAGTTTTCGCACCAGGACGAAGACAACGCCTGCAGCCGCCAACAGCGAAAGAAAACTGGTGAGGAAGAGTGCAATCGAATTGGAACGGGCGGTTTGGACCAGCCCTTCCGTCGATGCCCTTACAGAAAATGCTCCGCGCAGGTCACCCGCCTTCATGCCTTCCTTCGCGTAGCCGAATGGATCCTTCGCCCCGACCGGATCCCCATGGCAGAATAGGCAGTCCTGCGTGAGCCGGATGGCCTGGGCGTAGCGCATCACACTCTTTCCGTCCTCCACCCGCCGTTCCGAGAATTCTTTCAGCGACGGATCCTTCTGAAAGGTTTCGAGCGCGTGACGCTCGAAATCGTCCGGCTGGTTCTTGGGGTTGCGCGGGGTCAGCGACGGCGTGTGAAACTCCATGTCTTGCGAAGTCGCATATTGCCGGGCGACGCTCCACGCCGCGACCACCGGAACCTGATTCAGACTCTTGAAGCTCTTGCCGGGTACCAACGTATCGATGTTGTCGGAAAACCAAACGCGCGTGGCGCCGGCCATTCCAGTGATCTGACGGACCTTGTCGCGGAAGGCCTCTTCCGCCTGTTGGTTCACACGGCGTTGCGTAATCCAGAAACTGACGATCGAGGTCAAAAGGAGGGTTAAGGCAATCGATCCGAGAATCTTTCCGTTCAGTTTCATCTTCTTGAACATCTCGCTGTCTCCAATAGGTTTCTGATCATCGCGTCAGTACGTTTCATCTACGCGTGAGCCGCCATGCTCCGAGCACCAGTCGATGACACGCCGTTCCCGCCCCGACTTTCGCCAGCATTGACCTTGAATTGCTCGACCAGACGGCGCAGTTCGGCCGATGTCTCTAGCAGTTGCTGCGACGCCTTCTGGGTTTGGGTGGCTCCGTGCGTCGTACTCTGTGCCGCTTCCGCCACCCGCGCAACGTTGCTGGTGATTTCATTGGTGCCGTTCGCCGCTTCGCTCACGTTCCGCGACATCTCATTCGTGGTCGCGTTCTGCTCTTCCACCGCAGTGGCAATCGTGCTCGAAATATCGTTGATCTGGTTGATGACTCCCGAAATCGATGCAATCG
>Ga0187890_10001615_pt1 | contig 16073 bp, 10 predicted proteins | sample June2016WEW_21_1_FD_133005 | JGI IMG/M metagenome (GOLD analysis project Ga0187890, IMG submission 133005) | Peatland microbial communities from SPRUCE experiment site at the Marcell Experimental Forest, Minnesota, USA - June2016WEW_21_10 | ecosystem: Environmental > Terrestrial > Soil >... | reverse complement strand
CGAATTCATTGCCGGTAATACGGAATGCGACCCGGAAGAGCGTCGGGCTGGGAAAGAGTGTTAGCGGCCCATAGGCTTCCTTGTCTCCCGCGAGCACCGCCAAGAAAAACTCGTAGTCGCTCTTGCCCATGCATTGCATTAGACACGAGTTTTCCGGGCGCGGTTAGGAGAGATTGATGGCGGAAGCGTGGAAAGCGACCGGAATTTAGCGTAGACGGCGTAAGGAATTTGACGCAGTGAGCGGGTTGCGCCACGGCGCGACGGAGAACCCGCGGGCGGCGGCGCAAAGGGGATTTTTTCAAGGTATTTAATGCAACTTTGCAGACTTCAAGCCCGGTACAGGACACAAGCACACATTCTGCACCGGACTTCAAGGCGGCGGCGAACCAACCGGTTCGCCGCCTCGTATCGATCCAAGATAGCGAATGTTTCGCCGCTTCTTAGAGCGCAGGTTCCAGTTCGCGCAACGCTCGGTCGATGTGGTCGATGGAGCGCTCCCGCAGCCCATGGTTCTCGGGCAAATCATGTCCGTGATCCACGTCGCCACGCGCCTCTCTCAGCAGCTTCACCGCCGAATGAATTGGCCATCCCTCACTGCCTCCGCTCTGCGGCGGCGGCGTATGCCACGGATTCTTCCCGTCGTCCCGCGCGGCGACCTTGATGTCGTCGATGGCCTTATTGATCTGGTCGATGGCATGTTGCCGGTGACCGGCCCATGCGGGCCGGGTATCGTATTCCAGGAATGCACGGGCCGAGCGCAGGTCGGAGAGTGCGTGAAGATATGCGGGGAATTGGGCGTGCGCCTGGATTGCGGGCGCCAGGAACAGGAACGTCAGCAGCGCGAAGGCTGCCGCAGTGAGGGACTTGAGGCTACGCATTGTTCAGTTGTACCTTTCTTTGGGGATGATTCCAACTGCCTAGGCGAGAGAATACTCCTTTCACCCCTCCTTGCGCTGCGCCTATCCAGCTTTTTTCCTTCCGCATAAGGCGCTTTCCACCCACGAGGGCACCCGACCGGCCAACAGCCTGGCCCGCCCCTGAAGAACCGCCGTAACCCTGCTCGATTCCCTTCCCGGCCAAAGCGCGTCGAAGTCTCAGCCGTCCAATTCGTTGCGGCCGAGCTTTGCCCCGCTAAACTGTTCATTGAGGTGTTCCGTGCTTCGTTCCGCCTTGTTCAGCCTGCTGGCACTGCTGGTTGCTTCGGCTGCCGGGTTCGCCCAGGATTCGGCTCAGGACCGGAAAATGCGGGCCCCGACGGCCCTGCCCGCTTCCGCCGGCATACGGCAGCCAGTCAGTCAGCCAGTGGCGGGCGCCGAAGCCGACCTGGTGAAAGCCGATTGGAAGGCTGCCCAGGCCAAGCTCGATCCCTGGGTTGCCGCGCACCCCACCGACGCGCGCGCTCTTTTCGACCTGGGCTACGCGGCCGACGCCGAGAACCGCCTGGACGATGCCGCCAGCCTTTACCGCCGCGCCGTCGAGGCTGATCCGCAATCGTTTTTGGCTCATCTCTCGCTGGGGCTGCTTTTGGCCCGCCAAGACAAACCTGCCGATGCCCGCCCGGAATTGGTCGCGGCCACCAGCCTCGACCCCGGCGACGCGGGTCCAGCCATGAAGGCCCGCGCATGGCGAGCCTTGGCTCGGATCGACCTCAATACCGACCCGACCGCGGCCTCCAACGACCTGCTGGAAGCCCTGAAGCTCACTCCCGAAAACCTGGACGACACGCTTCTGGCCGCCAACCTGGCCGACCAGGCCGGCGAGTACGCTGCCGCCGAAACCGCCTACCGCCGCGTCCTGGCCAAGGATGCCAAATCCGCCCCCGCCAACGCCGGCCTCGCCCACGTGTTGATCGCGCGCAAACAGTATCCCGAGGCCGAAACCCTGCTTCGCGCGGCTCTCGATCAATCCCCTGACGACCCCACCCTCACCGCGCAACTGGCCGCCGTGCTTGCCGCTCAAGACAAGGCCGAGGCCCTGCCCCTTCTGCAAAAGCTCCACGACGCCCACCCCGGCGACCCCGCCATCACGCGCATGCTGGCTGAGGTTCTGGCCGAAGCAGGCGATGCCGCCGGCTCCGACCTGCTCTATATCGGGCTGCTCAAGGCCAACCCCAACAACCCCGACCTGCTGATCGATCACGGCCAGAACCTGACCCGCCAGCTCAAGTTCGATCAAGCCTTTGCCGCCTTCGACAAGGCTACCCAGCTCGACCCAGCCAACGGCGACGGCTGGAGCGGCCTGGCCTTTGCCGCTTCGCGAACCAATCAGCCTTCCATCACGCTGCACGCGCTTACGATGCGGTCAAAGTATCTTCCCGAGGTTTCCGCTACCTACTTCCTGTGGGCAACCGCATACGACACGCTCCACCAGAGGTCGGCGGCGGTAAGCTACTACCGCCGCTTTTTGGATTCCTCCGCCGGAAAATTCCCCGATCAGGAATGGCAGGCTCGTCAACGTATAAAATTGCTCAATAACAAACAGTGAATTCGGCGATCCTGTGAACCTGAGTATGGCGGCCTCGATTCAAATTGCCGCGACCCTCGAGTTTGTACGCTCGAAGATCTTCCCGCTTGCAATTCTTCATCGAATCGTCATATAGTCACGGCCTGGGGTAATGCCGATTTTCATTCGGCAAGGCCCCATGAAATCGGAAGCCCGCCCTAAGCCTCTTCAGCGGAGGTTCCACATGCGGTCCAGGGTTCCTTTGGCGCTCCTCGTCCTGCTCACCATCTCCTCAGGCCCGTCCTGCGCCTCCGGCTTCGACGACAAGCCTTTCAATCAACAGAGCATCGATGCACTCTGGGCCAAGGCCAGCCAGGCCCAACCGCGCGAGCAGTGCTTTCTTTACGCGGAACTGGTCCATGAGATGACCGAGTTCAGTTTGAGGGAATACGCAGCTGGCGACGTGGAAAAAGCCACCGGGATGCTCAAGCAGATTCAGATCCTGGCGCACAAGATTCACCTCTCCGTATCCGACGACGACAAGCGGCTCAAGAACGCCCAGATTCTGCTCCGCCACACTGCCTTCCGGCTCACCGAGATGCTGCACAACAGCAGCCTTGAGGACCGCCCGCTGGTGGAGCAGACGCTGGCACAGGTGAACCAGGCCCAGAACGAAGCCATGTTGCAGGTCTTCCGCAAATAGCCTATCGGTCTTTTCCCCGCCTCGCTGCTTGTGCTTCAATGGGAACGCTGGAGTGTGAGCCGATGCGTCCCCTGCGCTGGATAGCCGCGATTTCGCTCTGTCTTCTTCTTGCCTCGCCTCTGGCCGCGCAAAAGGAGAAGCGCGAGCCCCTCAGCGAAGCCCAGATCGAGCAGATCCGCGAGGCCGGCATCGATCCGGATGAGCGCGTCAGCCTCTACACAAAGTTCCTCAACGAGCGCGCCGACGTTCTGAAGGGGCTCACCAGCCGCGTCAAGTCCGCCGGCCGCAGCCGCCGCCTCGACGATGAGCTGCAGGACTTTACTGCGCTTATGGACGAGTTTGGCTCCAACCTCGATGTCTACTCCGATCGCCACGCCGATATTCGCAAATCGTTGAAGCCGCTGCCCGCGGCCACCGAGCGCTGGCTGGGCATTTTGCGCGCTCTGGCCGGCGAGCCGGGTTTCGACCTGGCCCGCAAAGAGGCCATCGAGAGCGCCCAGGATCTGGCCGACCAGGCCGCGCGCCTGCTGCGCGAACAGACCGACTACTTCAACCTGCATAAGGACGAACAGGGCCAGGATCGCAAGGAACCGAAATAGTGGCGGGGAGTTGGGATTGAAGGTGAGCTTCTCCCTTCGCGGCAGAGTCGCGCTCGCATTCTCAAGATGGGGCGACCTTCGGAGTGGACAGGATCTCGCGGCTTGCCGTCCGCATTGGTGAGCGGGAGGGGGCGAAGAGGCAGATTCCCAGGCTCTCACTGCTTCTTGAGTACGGCGGCGCCCTTCTCGTCGGCGAGGATGGCGTTCTCAAGGCGGCGGAAGGCGGCGGCTTTTTCGGGTGGAATCTCGACCTGGCGGACAACGTATTCCCTCTCGTAGTGCAGGGTATTGCCTTTGGCCGAGACCGAGGAGTGGTAGTTGGCAAAGTCGAGGTCGAGGTTGACCGGGTCGGGGGTCTCATCGATCACGTAGCCGGGGGGCAGGGCGATATCGAAGCTGTCGCGCCAGCGGCCGGTGGCCTCGAGGTCGATGGGGTAGATGCGCGGCTTATCGTCAAATGGCCTGACATAGGAGCCGACGACGCGGGGACGCACCAGCAGGAGCGGACCGGCCTGATGGGCGTATTGTGCGGCGGATAGCTTGTAGTGGATTTCGATTGGCTCGTCGAGGGCAGGAGGCTGCACAATTTGAAATGAGTTGAGAACGACTCCGGGAACGTCTTGCGCAATGTCAGATTCGAGTTTCTCGCGGCGCTCCTTCTCGTCCTTGAACTTGAGAGAATTGCGGAGCTCTCCGCCACCGCTTCCGGAACGGACGGCATCGACGGAGCCGGCGAGGGTTCCGTCGGAGGCGAGGGTAAAAGTGCCTTTGCGCTCGTTGGGATTGGCGTCAGGACCAAGCACCGGCAGGGCTATGATCTGGCTTGAGGTGCCGGCGGCAAGGATTCCATAGCTGCCTTGCTCGTAGGAGGGCAGATTGCCGATTGGCGTGCGCTCGTTAGTGGGGTCGAAGATGAGGTAGCGCTTGCCGTCCATTGCAATCACAATGGCCTTGAGGCGCGGGTCGCTTACGTCCCCCGGAACCTCGATGGCGGTAATCATGTGGTTGCCGTAAAGGGAAGGTTCGTCTGGATCGACGACGCCGCGGTGATCGTCCACGGGCATATAAACGGCGTGGATGCCGATAGCCTGGAGCATGGAGATGACGAGAGTGGTTTTGTCCTTGCAGTCGCCGTAGCGGTTGTGGAAGATGTCGGGGGCGTGATTGGCCTGCAGGCCGCCGATGCCCCGCATGACGATGAAGTAGCGGATGTTCTTCTGGATGTACTCGGCGATGCGGCTGAGTTTGGTATAGAAATCCGGGGCTCCGGCGATGAGAGTTTGAGCCTGGGCGGCGATCTCGGGGGATGGATCGGGGCGGTTCGCTTCGAGAGTGGTGACCCATTGGCCGATGGCGCGCCACTGGTTGTCTTTTCCTTCGACCGCGGCATCGCCCCACTGGACGCACATGCGCGCGGCCAGAGCTTCCCATTCCGGAGCGGAGCGCACATCGCGAAGGATGAGAGCGTGCATGTCCCTGACCTCCCAGCGCCAGTGGTTGGGAGCAACCTCGACCGGCTTGACGGGCTGGAATCTGTGCCAGGATTCAGAGTGCGCGCGACCAGCGGGCAGATCCACTTCGAGCGCCTGGAAGACCACGGGGATGCCACTCTGGATGTGCCAGTTCTTTTCCTGGATATAGGGACGGAGCAACTCCTCCGACTCGCAGATCTCAATCGCGCCGACATCGACAGCGGGAGGATGGGCGACGCGAGTCTTTGTTGTGGAGAGCATGATGGGGATTCCAGTATCGCCTTCTTCAATAAAGTCCGTGTCCTGGGCCTGGTATTGCTTTTCGTCGGCGGCGATGGTCCAAACGCGGAAGTAGTCGATCTTCTCGTCCGCATCGTAGGAGACGGCACAGGCATTGTGGCGGCCCTGCGGCTTGAGGATGCGGATGGCTTCGCGCTCACGCTCGACGGCGCGGCCCTGCCCGTCGATGGATTCGACGTACTCATCGAAGAGGATCACCGCGGCAGCATCCTGGTCATAAGCGGGCGTAGGCGTCTTGGCGGCGTCCAGGCCCCATTGCGGCAGCGGCTGATTGTTCTTGCCGAAGATGCCTGCATGGGCGAAACTGCACGCCAGCGCCAGGAGAGCGATTGCCAGGACGCGGGAGAAGACGCTGGAAGAGATGCGCATGATCAGTTTCCCTTTCCTGCTGCGGCGCGGGTGAGCACGACCTGCTGCTGATCGGCGGCGGCGACCTTCAGGTAAAAGCCATGGAGATCGCTGTAGTCATTGGGGCCGAGGAGAGTGTAGTTGTGGGCGAGGGTGCGCTTGACCTCCACCGAACCGTCCTTTACCGTCGTGACGATCCTAAAGATGGCGTTATCGGGCCAGGCGAGCTCCGCGGTTTGCGGCGCACTCTCGACGGTGAATCCATCCGGCAGATGGTAGACAACGTCGTCCACGTCCATCTTGGCGTAGTGGACATCGACGGGAGTCACGCGCTTGTCCTGCGCCACGAAGGGATGGCTGGCGCGGGACTCGAAGAACATCCCGGGAAGGAAGGCGCGCTTGCCTGTCGCCGTTCCCAGGGTGCCGTCGATCTTGAAGACGGCGATCAGGTTGAGATTGGGATCTTCGAGGCCTGAGAAGCGCTGGAAGTCTGTATTGACGCCCTCGGGTATTTCGTTCCGGAGGTATTCGCTGAACCGTTTCTTGATCTCTTCGGCGTCGTTCTCAAGCGCCATTTGCCGCCAGTGGAGCGCATCCGGGCCAATCATTGCGACGCTGACCGTTCCCTTCACTGTGCCGTCGGGGCCGATCGCGATATCGCCGACGCGCTTCACAATCGCGGTGGTGTATGTGTTGGGGGGCGTGGTGGCGATGACCGCTGCCTTGTCGGCAAGCCGCAATCCGGCGGCCATGGTGTGCTTCCAGTGCAGGATGCCAAAGGGACACATCTTCTGGCCGGGATCGAGAAAAACCTCTTTGCCGGCCAGTTCAATCACCGCGATGTAGTCGTCCAACTGGCCGACGCTCAGATAGTTGGCATCGAATAGGGCGCGGCTGCGATCGACCACCTGAATGGGCCAAACCTTGAGACCCGCGGCCCGTGCCAGGGCCACATAAAGAAGAGCGACCTCATCGCCCGATCCGCTCTGCTCTTTCCAGACGTCCTCGGCATTCTTGATGGGCTTGATCTGCTCGGCCTTGCGCTCGGCTTCGGACTTCTTGCGGCTGAAGTCCGTATTGTCGAGTTTCATCACCGCCGCGTAGATTTTGCGCGCCTTTTGCTCGTCGGTGTCTGTTGCGGCGACGATTCCCTCGACCGTCTTCCGCACTTCGTCGCTGGGGTTGGTGAAACGCTCGGCCTCCTTGGCCCAGTGTTTGCCCTCGGTATCCCAGAAATTCTTCCCGGAGCGGGCGAAGGTGTAATAGAACTCGACGCGCTGATTGATCGTGTTGAGCGGCGGCATCCAATCCTCGGTGGGTGTTGGAGGGATGTCAGTCAGATCGACGGAATAGCGTCCGTTGATGCTATAAGCCACCGCCGAAGGAGGGACCGCGGTTACCGAGTACATGAGTTCGTTGAACAGTTCGCCGCGGCTATTCGTAATGTAATGCCAACCGCCCATATGCGCGGGATTGAACATGTAATGGGCTTTGTGAACGAAGTACGGCTGTTGAATCTTCCATGTGGGCGCCGAGACCGCATTGTCGTCGTAGTCGAGGTCCAGCCGGTACTCCAGGATGCTTCCCACCTCGACGCTGGGCAGCGTGAAGACCATCGTGTTGACCTGATAGGCGCTGTTCTTGACGTCCATCAGGTCGGTGGGCTTGGCGGTCAAGGGAACGATGGTTCCATCGGCGTGGATGGTGCGGCCCTTGATCTCCTTGACCATGAACTGGCCGTGCTCGTAAGGAATGCGAATCGTGGCCAGTTCCTTTCCCTTCTCCGTGAGCACTTTGATGCGCTCATAGTAGCCGTGGAAATGAAGCGCGTCGTCGGTTGTTTCCTCGCGGTAGAGGTAGACGGCGGACGCGCCTGGCGCCTTGGGGTCGGCGGTCATCTTCAGCTCTTCGTCGGTGGGCTGCTGGAACTGGGCAAGGAGAAGGGCCGGCGATGCGAGGGCGAGGAGCGGGAACACATTACGGAGAAACACGGAAATTCGCATGAAGGTGTCCTTTTGGGGGCGAATGGAAGTGTATCGCATTTTTCCCTGTTCAGTTTCCTTTCGCTGCTGAGGATGCGGTGAGAACGAGTTGTTGCTGATCGGAGGCGGCGACCTTCTGGTAGAAGCCGCGAAGGTCCTGGTATTCGTCGGGCTTGGCGACTGTAAAGAAGCGAGCGAGGGTTCGGCCGATGGTGATCTGACCGGGCGCAGAGCTGGATTTTGTTACAAGAATCGCGTGGTCCTTCCAGGCCACTGTAGCGTCCTGGGGTGCGCCCTCGACTGTGAGCCCTGGGGAGATGCGATACGTGACCTGATCCGTAGTCTGTTCGCCGTATTGCATGTCAACGGGTTCGAGACGCTTTTCCTGATCGACGAAGGGACGATCGCTGCGGGTCTCGAAAATGAAAGCTGGAAGAAAAAGACGTTTTGCAGTGGCCACACCGAGGGATCCATGCACGTTGACGATGGCGATAAGTTTGACGTCTGGATCGTCGAGGCCCAGAAAGTGGTCGAGATGTGCCTCGACGCCCTGGGGAACCGCGGACTCCAGTGAGTGGTCGAATTGCTTCTTGACCTCGTCCTCGTCGTTCATAAGGGCTGCCTGACGCCAGTGGAGGGCTTGCTGTCCGGTCATAACAAAGCGAAAGACGCCGGTGATGACGCCGTGCTCATCGACATCGACGTCGCCGATGCGCAATAGAGCGTTCGGCTTGGCCGCCTGAAACGCGGTGGTGGTGGCAAAGTGGCCGTCCGGGCTCTGGCGGGCGCCGCTGGCCCCTGTGTTCTTCCAATGCAAGGTTTGGAAAGGGCACATTTTTTCGCCTGGATCGAGAAGGATCTCCTGGCCGCCGGTGGCAAGAATTACGACGTCGTCATCAAGCTGGTCGAAGTCGAGATATCCGGCGGCAAATATGCCCTTGGAACGGTCGACGAGCTTCATGTCGTAGGCAGTGAGGCCGGCGGCACGCAGCATGGCCAGGTAGAGTAAGGCGATGTCCTGCCTGGAGCCGCTCTTTTGCGCCCAGGTGTCTTCTGCCCGCTTGGCGGGCTTCAGCTTGAGCTGCTTCAACTCCGCATCAGTTTTGTGGCGCGAGAAGTCGGTGTTATCGAGAGCCTGAACGGCTTTGTAGATCTTTCTGGCTTTATCGAGGTCGCTGTCGGAGGGTGCAATCAGGCCGTTGACAACTTCTCGAATGGATGTCGAAGGCTCGGCGAAGCGATCGACATCCTTTGACCACAGCTTGGTTTCGGAGACCCAGAAATCCTGGTTGCTTGAAGCGAACTGGTAGTAGAAGAGCACCTGGTAAAGCAGGCTGGAGATGGGCGGCATCCACTCCTCTTGCGGGGCCGGGGGGATTTCGTTCAGGTCAAGGCTGAAGCGGCCGAATCCGTCTCTTTTGACCTCGACACCGGGCGGAAGCTGGGTCCACCAGAGGATTGTGTTGAGAGTTCTTCCGCGCGCATCGGTCAGGTACTGGTGGGTGACGCCCATCGAGCCTGTTATGAATCCTTTGAAAGGGACGAAACCGTAGTGGGCCTTATGGACGAAGTATTGCTTCTGGAGATTCCAGGATGGGGAGGAGGCGATGTGCTCATCGTAGCTCGCTTCATAGCGGTATTCGAGAATGCTGCCGACTTCAACGGCTGGCAAGTTGAAGACCTTGCGGTCCACTTCCAGTTCGCCGTGCTTCGACGCCTGCTTGACGATCAACAATTCGTCAGGCTTGCCAACAAGCGGAATGACCTTTCCGTCGGCGTGAATGGTGCGGGCTTTGATATCGGTGATTCGGGAGAACCCTGTGAAATAGGGAACTTCGACCGTGGCTAACTCCTTGCCTTTCTCTGCGAGCACCTTGATGCGCGCGTAAACCGTCGCGGTGTGAAACTGGTCGTTTGTGACTTCCTCGACGTTGAGGTAGACGGCTGCTGCGCCGGGCGCCTTGGGGTCTGCGGTCATCTTCAGCTCTTCGTCGGTGGGCTGCTGGAACTGGGCAAGCAGGAGGGCTGGCGATGCGAGGGCAAGAAGCAGGAATATGGAGCGCAGGAAGGCGGAGTTGCGCACGAGATTTCTCCTTTGCCTTTAAGAAGAGGAAGTATAGCAAGAAGAGAGCATCCGTGGTATGTGCCTTATGGGTGAGCCGGGCGACGCTGGCGGGATTTGATGATGGACGGCAGCAAGTCAGCTCCCGCTTCGCGGGGATGGCGAGTTGGGTGAGTTCGTCCGAGAAGTCGCGCGGGTTGAGCGCGGAGTTGCGCGGGCGTAGACTGGTGCGGGCTGGTAACGCGATGGGAGAGAGGATTTTTGCCATGAAGCGGTTTGGATTCTTGGGGATCTGGGTCTGGCTGGGTGTGGCGGGGTTGGCGGCGCCCGGAGCGCTGGGGCAGTGGAATCCGCCCAATCCGGTGGTGAGCTTTGAGAAGCTTGCCGATGGGCTGGAGGTGCGGCAGAAGGATGGAGTGCTGCGGCTGGAGGTGAAGGCGGAGGACGTGCTCCACGTTACCTACTCGGCGCTTGCGGGGCCGGGGGACGGCGCGGCGCCGGACCGGGCGCCGGACTTGGTGGTGGTGAAGAAGGACTGGCCTGGAGCGGCGTTTGAGGTGAGCTCCGATGAGAAGACGGTGGCGCTTTCGACGGCGAAGCTAAAGGTGGTGATCGAGCGCGGGAGCGGGGCGCTGCGCTACATGGGCGCGGACGGAAAGACGTTGACGACCGACAGCTACCGGTCGCTGCGGCCGGTGGAGGTGAATGGCGAGAAGGCCTTTCACGCGGAGGTTGTCCTCGGGAATTATGGGTCGCACGAGGGGTTTTACGGGTTGGGGCAGCACCAGGCGGGGGTTTGGAACTATCGCGGCGAGACGGTCGATCTGTCGCAGGAGAACACCAACATTGCCATTCCGCTGCTGGTTTCGACCAACGGGTATGGAATCTTCTGGAACAACGCATCGCGCAGCCGGGTGAACAACCGCTTTGTTCATGCGCTTTACGTGAGCGCGGAGGTTGCGGACCGGGTGGACTATTACTTTTTTTATGGGCCGGAGGCGGACCAGATCATCGGGCATTATCGGGAGCTGACCGGAGAGGTTCCGTTGTTTGGCCGGTGGGCTTACGGGTTCTGGCAGTGCAAGAACAGATACCAGTCACAACAGGAGCTGGAGACCTTGGCCGCGAAGTACCGGGCGCTGCACATACCGGTGGACAACATTGTGCAGGACTGGTTCTGGTGGGTAACGATGGGCGAGATGAAGTGGAATCCGAACTACCCGGACCCGCGGGGGATGATCGACAAGCTGCACGCGGAGCACTTTCACCTGATGGTTTCGATCTGGCCGTTCTTCAGGTCCGGCACCGCGGTTTACGACGAGTTCGACACGAAGGGATGGTTCGTCGCAAAAACCGTGTCGCCCAGTTACCATCCGATAGACCAGGCGCTCTACGACGCTACCAATCCCGAGGCGCGGAAGCAATATTGGGCGAATGTGAACACGGCGCTGTTCCAGAAGGGCGTGGACGCATGGTGGCTGGATACCGATGAGCCGGAGACCGAGGGCCGGGAAGACAACATCCTGACTACAAACAAGATCTATCTGGGCTCGGGAGCGCGGTATGCGAATGTTTATCCGCTGTTTCACTCGGGGGGCGTGTCGGATGGGCAGCGGGCGGCGTCGGAGGAGAAGCGGGTGTTCATTCTGTCGCGGTCGGCGTATGCGGGGTCGCAGCGGTATGGCGTTACGGTGTGGTCGGGCGACGTGATGAGCGACTGGATGACCTTTCAGCGGCAGATTCCGGCGGGGCTGAATTACTCCATCTCGGGGATGCCATATTGGACGACGGACATTGGCGGGTTCATCTCCGGCGGAAACCTCAACGACCCGAAGTTCCGCGAGTTGTTTGTGCGCTGGTTCCAGTTCGGGGCGTTCTCGCCGATCTTCAGGGTGCATGGAACTCGCAATCCGGACGAGAATGAGCTGTGGTCGTATGGGCCGGAGGCGCAGAAGATTCTGGTGGACTACGATACGCTGCGCTACCGGCTGATGCCCTACATCTACTCGCAAGCTTGGCAGGTGACCAGCCGGCACGGGACGCTGATGCGGCCGCTGGCAATGGACTGGCGCAACGATGTGGAAGCGCAGAACACCGGGGATGAATATATGTTTGGGCCGGCGATCCTGGTGAGCCCGGTGACGACGCAGGGCGCGGCGAGCCGGACGGTTTATCTGCCTCCGGCGACGTGGTACGACTTCTGGACGGGCGAGAGGCAGGAAGGCGGGAAGCGCATCGAGGCGGACGCACCGTTAGCCAAGCTGCCGTTGTTTGTGCGCGCGGGATCGATCGTTCCCATGGGGCCGGCGATGGAGTGGACGACCGAGAAGCCGGCGGACCCGATCGAGCTGCGGATTTATCCGGGAGCGGACGGGGATTTCACGATGTACGAGGACGAGAGCGACAGCTACCGGTACGAGAAGGGCGTTCATGCAACCATCGCGCTGCACTGGGACGATGGGGCGAAGACGCTGACTCTGGGCGCGCGAGAGGGAAGCTTTCCTGGGATGCTGGCGGAGCGGACTTTTCGCGTGGTGCTGGTGGGCAAGGAACATGGGGTGGGAATTGGCGAGAGTGTGGCGGCGGAGGTGAGCGTGGCTTACAAGGGGGAGAAGATGGCGGTGAAGCCATAGGGGCGAGTCGGCAATCCCCGGCCCCACCGGTCGTGGAGCTGTGCATCTCCGCGCAGCCACGCGCAGAGATCGCTTGGTGTGCCATCCGGCCATCCTGAAATTGCCGAATTCAGCCGTAAACCAGACAGCGCGACGATTACGTGCCTCCGAATGGAAGGCCGGGCTCAGGAACCGGTAGGATTCCAGGACGCGCTGGTCCGCTATGGTGTACTCTGAGTGGCGTGTTGGAAAGCGCTTACCTGGAGGCAACCCTCCCATGACCATCGTCGCCGGCGTTGACTTCGGCACGCTCAGCGTTCGTGTAACTCTGGTCGACAGCCGGAAAGGCCCGATCGGAACCGCGTCGGCCTCTTACCCGCTGCACCGCCGCCGCGAAGACCCGAACTTCGCCACCCAGTCCCACGCCGACCAGATGGCGGCGCTCGCCCGCGCCACCCGCGACGCGCTTGAGAGCACGGGAGTCGAGGGCGGCGCCGTCGCGGCCATTGCTCTGGACACGACCGGTTCCAGCGTGATTCCCGTGGGCGAGGGACTCGAACCTCTGGACGACTATTACCTGTGGTGCGATCATCGCGCCTTTGCCGAGGCCGAAGAGATCACGGCCAAGGCTCATGCGTTGGGCTTCGAGGGCATCGAGTGGTGCGGCGGCGTCTACTCCCACGAGTGGGGATTCGCCAAGCTGCTCCACTGGCTGCGCCACAACCCCGAAAAGCGCTCCAGCTTTGTCACCGCTCTCGAGCATTGCGACATGGTGGCGGCCACGCTGTGCGGCATCAGGACTGTCGCCGAGCTCAAGCGCAGCGTATGCGCCATGGGCCACAAGTGGATGTGGAATCCCAAGTGGGGCGGGCTGCCGCCGGAGGAGTTTCTGGTCGCCGTGGATCCGGTCCTTGCCGGCGTGCGCGCCAAGCTGGGCGGCGAATACCTGACCAGCGACCGCCTGGCCGGGCATCTCTCGGTGGAGTGGGCTGAAAAGCTCGGCCTGCGCGCCGGCATTCCCATCCCCGTAGGCGCATTCGACGCCCACTGGGACGCCATCGGCTCCAACATCCGCGAGGGTGACGTGGTGAACGTGGTGGGCACCTCCACCTGCATCATCGCCATGGCCCGCGAGGCGCAACTGGTTCCCGGTGTCTGCGGCGTGGTGCCGGGCAGCGTCCATCCCGGTTACACCGGCATCGAGGCTGGCCTCTCCGCCGTGGGAGACATCTTCGATGGGATCGCCCGCCGCGCGCAGACCACGGTGGCCGCGCTCTCCGAGGGCCTGGAAAGTTACAGGCCCGGGCAGACCGGCCTGCTGCGCCTGAGCTGGGATAACGGCGACCGCACGGTGCTGGTGAACCCCGAACTGGGCGGCGTCACGCTGGGCTGGAACCTGGTGCACACCGCGCAGGATGAGCTCTTCGCCGCCATCGAGGGTACCGCCTTCCACACCCGTATCATTCTGGAGCGCATGGCGGAATACGGCGTCCGCGTGGATCGGGTCATCAATGCCGGCGGCATTCCGCAGAAGAGCGAGGTGCTCAACCAGGTCTACGCCAACGTGCTTCAGAAGCCGGTGCTGGTGCCAGCGGGCATTCCCACCAGCCTGGGCTCGGGAATCTTTGCGCTGCTGGCCGCCGGAGCCTATAAGACCATTGAGGAGGCGCAGGCCGCGGTCTGCCTGCCGCTGCGCACGGTCGAGCCCGACCCCAAGTCCGCCGCGGTCTACGAGCAGCTCTACCGGCTTTATCGCGATGTGTACTTCACATTAGGCAGGCGCGACGCGGAGCCGCACCCAAAGGGTACCCGGCTGGGACGGGTGCTGCCGGAACTGCGCGGGATTGCGGCCGAAGTGCGGAAGGCTGGGTGAAATTGATGGTTCCCAGGTCTCAAAGGCGAGACCTGGGGCAACCGGCACCCGGCAAGTGGAGGAGGGTACTATGCAATTGCAAAGCTTGAAAACGGTTGCGATAATGGCGGCTCTCTCAACAGCAATGCTGCTGTTTTCTATGAAAATTGAAGCTCAAGCTGTGAAGCTTGATCCTCAAGCAAGAGTTAAGCAAGAGGTTGACCTAACAGTGACCCTGGTGCAAATAGGTCAGTCCTCCAATGAGAGGTACTTCGCGGCCATGCTTCTTTGCGTTATAACGAATGGAGACGAATCAAAGCTAGTGGACGACGAGTCGCTTCGCTCAATCATAACGCTTTTAGATATGAACGATGATGCTGTTCGTTACTGGGTTGCCCTGTGCTTGGGCAATTTCGGACCCCGTGCAAAGCCAGCGGTGCCAAAACTGTTAAAGATTCTGGATGAAATGGATTGTGTTAAAGCGGCACTAACCTCGGCTGACGCTGCACGAGTCGCGCTTAAAAAGATCGGGGCTGACGTACCTCCCTCCAATTGTGAATGGCGCCGTAAAGTTCAGTAGCAGACTGCGGGTGGCGCAGGTGCCGGGGGAGCAAAGTGAGTTCTCCCACCATGAGAGGGTGGCCCAGGTGCCTCGCATTTGGGCACCTGGGAGAGCACAGACATTGGCAGGCCGGTTCTGCTCTTTCTCGACATCTGTTGTGATTGGATGTACGCTTTCCATCATCGACGCCGCGCGGACTCATCCGATACGAACACACGGGGAGCTTTCACTTCCTCACCTTCAGTTGCTATCACCGCTTTCAACATCTGGGAGCGGCGGAGGCGCGCGATCTTTTCGAGGAGGCGCTGGAGCGGGTGCGGCGGCGTTACCGCTTCGTGGTGGCCGGTTATGTCGTCATGCCGGAGCACGTTCATCTTCTCATCGGCGAGCCGGTCAAAGGCGTGGTTTCCGGCGTGATCCATGCGCTCAAGCTCTCGGTGGCGATGCGGCGCGCGGAGCGGCCTTTCTGGCAAGCTCGCTACTATGACTTTCTTGTGCACAACGAAGAGAAGCGCGTCGAGAAACTGCGCTACATGCACCGCAACCCGGTGGTGCGCGGCCTCGTTGCCAAGCCCGAAGACTGCCACCCCACGGACGAAGACCTATCCGTGGGGACCCCGGTGGACGTGGTCCAGCTTCCGGCATCACGCGACCGGAGCGGAAGGAAGAGTCGAGATCGAGTCGCAGTGGAGCGCGATGCGGCGGGGCAACCAGTTGCCGGAATATCTGCGTTACCGGGAAAAGGCCGGTTGAGATCCGAGGCTTCCCAGGTGCCCAAAAGCGAGGCACCTGGGGCACCCATCGTGGTTTTGTGTTCCCTGTTCCCTACTCCCTATTCCCTATTGCTGTTGCTGCATCTGCTGCAAATCGAGGAAGGGGATGGGGGGCGGCGCGGGCGCCTGCTGGGCGCGCTCCACAAGCACGCTCCAGTCTTCGGGGATGGGCAGCTTGCGGTCCAGCGCCGGCGGCTGTTCGCCGGCCTCCACCTGCACGGCTACGTAGAGTTCGCTGTCGGTCTTGCCGCGAAAGATGCCGTGCGTGGGCGGCACATCGGCGTAATCCCGGCCCACGGCGGTGCGGATGTGCCGGTGATGTGCAATCAGATTGTTGGTGGGGTCGAAGCCGACCCAGCCCAACTG
>Ga0187890_10001609_pt1 | contig 16111 bp, 14 predicted proteins | sample June2016WEW_21_1_FD_133005 | JGI IMG/M metagenome (GOLD analysis project Ga0187890, IMG submission 133005) | Peatland microbial communities from SPRUCE experiment site at the Marcell Experimental Forest, Minnesota, USA - June2016WEW_21_10 | ecosystem: Environmental > Terrestrial > Soil >... | reverse complement strand
CTCCATCGGGTAGTCGAGCAGATGACAGGGAAGGACGCCTTGGGCAGGGATTCCATCGTGTTTGCGGTTTCTCCGGCTTAATGTAATTTTTCATCCGATCACTCTGCAGTAACATCCGTTCTTCACAACTCATCTATCCCCACAAATGCTACTCATTGTCTGTAGACTCGAAAGATGCATTTCTCTAGTCTCTCTTGAAATCTGGAGGCGAGAATGGAGCGAAGTGGTCTACAACTAAGAAGAATCCTTGCCAGAAATCTCAGGAAATACCGGAAACAAGAAAACCTTTCCCAAGAACAGTTTGCCGCTATATGCGGCTTACACCGCACCTACGTTGGATCGGTTGAACGTTGCGAGCGCAACGTAACACTCAACACACTTCAGATTTTTGCCTCCGTTTTGGGAGTTTCTGTTGCTGAATTATTGACTGAGAAGGACTGAGCCGATTTCGATTAATTATGCTGAAAATATAGCCAGGAGTGGCCTCTCGATATACGACGAAATTGCAGTTGGGCATCCCGATTTGTGGATACCCAGTTCTGATCTGGAAAGAATCTTGGATACAGGATTGAGAGGACTTTCTCTTGCCGGGTTTCCGCTTAGGACCCGTTCTAAACAGTTTAAGGCGCATATATGTAGAGCCATCGGTTATCCTGTGCCGCCGTCGTTCAAAAGGACCCGACCGCGCTTTGTTGGCCAGCTTTTCGACACCTACGGCCAGAAAAAGAATAATCTGCAAATCTGGAACGCCGCCATTGACCTTGAGCGGCGTTACGTGATTGCTGGGATTGACGCAAATAATGTAATCTATCGGGTGCGAGTTATCCTTGGCGAGGAATTACAACAGTATGACACAACAGGGACTCTTACCCAGAAATACCAGGCTCAATTTGCACCGAAAACTCCATTGGAGTTGGTGAGCAGCCTGGATACTGCCCCTATTCAAAGTATTCTTGGAAGTTCATCCATTCCTGTGAGAATTAATTCAAGTCCGATTGCCCCTCCCGTCGTTGGAATTCTGCTCCCCATTCGTGAAGTCTTTCGACGGCTCAGTCCGCTGATAGGAACCAGTTTCCCTGATGCGGGGATTGACCAGGAGCGTAACCGGGGAGCGGCTTTACACCGTTTAGTATGCCTAGCACTTGGGTATGCTGACTACTCTGATGATGGTCAGTTCCCGGATGTGCGAAATCAGCTCCTGGAAGTTAAACTGCAAATGTCACAAACGATTGACCTGGGGCTGGTCAGGCCAAACAGTGAGGATCGGTTATTGATCCCGAGAATCGCAAATGTGGATGTGCGGCACTGTGATGTGCGTTATGCGGTTTTCGGCGGACAGACCAAAGATGGGAAGGTCACTCTGACCCATTTGGCCGTAGTCAGCGGCTGCGATTTCTTCAGTTATTTCCGGCAATTTCAAGGCAAGGTGCTGAACAAGAAGATCCAACTCCACTTACCGAGCGATTTTTTTCAACCCAAAAGCTCCCCAGACTAAGTTGTTCAATTCGGTCTCGTAGCTTTCGATTTGAGAAGAGGGAATCAATTTAAAAATCTGTTTCGCAGTGATGATGATTTTCTGAGAAAGTGGGCTGTTCGGATTTGGCAGCGGAAACAGCTCAACGTATTGCGTGAGAAAGCGCCGCCTTCCGGCATAGAGTTTGTTGTGAAATCTGTGATCGTAAAATTGCTCAATGAAAGTGGAATTCCCCACTGCTAGAGCCAGCCAGAGTAAATCTTCATTTTCAGAGGTCAACCAATAACAATCTCCATTTACGATTGTCCCACTTAAGTCAATCCAAAAGATTGGCTCCTGGGTAATCTCTCTCCAGACCAGTTTAGGCTTTTCCCATTGTTCGGGATTTTGCGGAACCCATATCTCGTACCAATTGCGCCCGGACTTAATCACATAATCGCGCCCTTCCAAAATGGCCCGGTGGCTTTCAAGGTAGGCATTGCTTTTAGGATAAAGATCCAGATTGACCGCTCTCTTTCTTCCATTGACCGTTTCGTGAGGATAAAGCACATGGCTCTTAGGCTGCTTGGCCTTGAAGCGCCGTCCAATCTGGTGAGTAGTCAGCGGTTTGAGTAATTCAGGCACATCATTTCCCCAATCGGAGCGGATAAAAACTTTATCTGCTGTGGTTTTAATTCCGACCCTTACTTTTCCAATCTCGCCAAAAGTCAGAGCGGTATGCTGTTTAACGGTCGCAAGCCATTCATCATTGTTCCCGTTTGCGATCCGCCATACTCCATCCGGGATTTCACCATGATCGAGCACGCCTTGCTGGACAAGGAACCTTTCACCCCGGTCGGTTTGAACCACTCCGCTCAAATTCAGGGCCGCAATAGCATTAAGGCAGCGTTTAGGCTCGTCCTGTCCGTTAGTTGTGTAAATTGAGGTGAATTTAGATTTGATGGCCCCTCCCAAACCATTTTTACGCCTGAGAAGCAATACTGAAGGAAGCACAGCTGCTTCAAAAAGACGAGTATCCCCAAGATCCCAGACGTGCAGCACATCATACAACTTGAGGATATTCTCACGTACTGAGGAACCGGATTTGGTGGTCATGAATCTATTGGAAACGATTATCCCAAGAATTCCACCCGGCTTCAGAACCTTAGCAGTTCCAAGCAGGAACGCGTAATAGAGATCCACTCTGCCGGTCAGCCCAAACTGGTTGGCCAATACCTGAGCCCTCTTAGCGCCCATGACCTGAGTTCTCACATAAGGAGGATTGGAGATAATAAGGTCGTAATGCTCGGGCGGAATGGGGTTAAACAGGTTCCGGTTTTCTCCGGTGGAATAGTACTGAAGAACAATAGAGAGAAAATCTTTGCAGGTGATGGAAATTTTGAGATTCCCAAATTCCTCTCGCAATCGCGCTTGCGCGAGATTTACTGCCGATTGGTTAGTGTCGAACCCAAACACTTCAAAATTTAGGAAGCCTTTTTTAAACAACTGCTCGGCTAGCATAAGAAGCAATTCACCGTCACCGGATCCCGGATCGAGGATGCGAAGTCTTTCAGTCTTGGAGGAAACCTCCAGCGCCTTTGCAATCTGCTCTGCAACAAACCCAGCCAATACGTCAGGGGTGTAGTGTGCTCCGGTCGATTTTCTTTCATCCGGTTGAGCAGTTCTCATCTAATTCTCCCTTGAACTAGATAAAATACGTTGGCCCTCGTTATGGTACTCATAGTCATCATTACTGTCAAATTAACATTTCTAGATAATACCAGATTTTTGCATGCTTTGCGCCGACGCGGGAAATATTATTCTGGATTTGGAGTAGGGTTGTTCGCACATATCCTGCTCATTGTTTTCTACATCTTTTACCCGCTGGTTGATCGTCCTCTTTGTTTCAGAATATCTCGTGGGCCGAGTATTTTCAAGGGAACTCCCACCGCCGCTATTACCGCATTGGTGGGCTCATCAGGGTCAAATGGATTGAGGGCACGCACGATGGAGGTTCAAAGGATAGAGAATCGGTCTCCGATGCGAAAATGCACCGAACATTATCGCTAATCAACGAAAAATTGAGTACAGTTTTTCTCAAGCTCGGCAGAACTCTGTCAATAGCTGAGAAGTTACGTTTTTCTATTCCCAAAAAGCCGATCTAAAATTAGGATAGCTTCGACTAGCGCGGAATAACATAACCTGACGGGGGCAAAACACATGATGAGTTTTCGGGGCGCCCGGCTCCGGGATACAAGACTAGCCCTTTCCACCGTGTGGCTGCTGGAAACTCTGGCCGAATCCAAAGGCCGCCAGCAACTCTTCGAAAAGCAATCCCCCCAGGTTCTCAAGGGACTCCGGGAAATGGCGCTGATTCAGAGCACGGAATCATCCAATCGCATCGAGGGAGTGACCGTCGAAAAGAGTCGATTGCGTCCCCTTGTCCTTGGAGAAACTCGTCCTCGCGACCGTTCGGAGGAAGAGATCATCGGCTATCGCCTGGCGCTTAACTGGATACACACCGAACACGGCAAAATTGCCGTCACGCCCGAAACCTTTGTGCGCCTCCACGCCCTGGCTCAGGGAGGCACTAGCGGCGATGCGGGCCGGTGGAAAACAACAGCAAACGATATCATCGAAATTTTGCCCGACGGTCGCAGGGTGGTGCGCTTCAGTCCTACCGCCCCGGAGCGGGTCCCTGAGGCTATTGAAGAGCTTTGCCTGGGATATCGCCATGCCATTGACCAGTTGAAGGTCACTCCGCTCCTTGCGTCCGCGTGCCTGATCCTGGATTTCCTGTGCATCCACCCGTTTCGGGACGGTAACGGCCGCATTTCCAGGCTGCTCACCCTGCTGGCTTTATACCACCATGGTTACGAGGTTGGGCGATACATCAGCCATGAGCGGATCGTGGAACAGACCAAGGAGGACTATTATGAGGTCTTGAGAAGGATCTCCGCCGGATGGCATGAGGGTGTACACGATGTGATGCCGTGGTTCAACTACCTTCTGTCAGCCTGGCGGACGGCCTACCGGGAATTCGAGGAGCGGGCCGGGCGGCAGAGGCCAAAGCGTGGCTCGAAGACCGAACTGGTTGAGTATGCCCTTCTAAATATCCTGAGTCCCTTCGGCATCGCCGACGTGGAACGGCTTTGCCCCAACGTCAGCCGCGATACGATTCGCTTGGTGATGAACCGCTGGCGAGCGGAAGGGAAGTTGGAGATACTTGGAAAAGGGCGGGATGCCAAATGGCGGCGGGCAGAGAAAAAGGGGTAACACCACATTAATGTGGGAATTAATGTTGGAATGACGGGAATAAAGAGATGATCCCCAAGGAATGCAAACGATTAGCCGAAGTTGAGGGCGACCAGCGGCAAAAACAGGCATTTCTGGTATGTGGAACGCACAGCGGGTGCGGCAAGACGACCGTTACGCTCGGGCTGCTCGCCGCATTGAGGGCGAGGGGCCTCAGTGTGCAGCCTTTCAAGGTGGGACCGGACTTTATAGACCCCGGGCTTCACACCCTCATAGCCGGTAAGCAGAGCCGCAACCTGGACGGATGGATGCTCAGCCGCCGATGGAACGAGGAACTTTTCCTGCGCCTTATAGAAGGATCGGATGTGGGTCTGATCGAAGGCGTAATGGGCCTCTTCGACGGCTACGAGGGCCAAACGGAATCGGGCAGCAGCGCCGAGATGGCCAAATGGCTCGATGTCCCCGCCGTGCTGGTCGTGGACGCCCGGAGCATGGCCAGGAGCGCAGCGGCCCTGATATACGGATTCACTCGCTTTGATCCGGCGCTTAAATTTGGCGGGGTTATTTTCAACCAGATAGGCGGAGATGCGCACTTGGAGTACCTGCAGGAGGCTGTGGCTTCCGCATGTCCGGAAGTCGCCGTTTTGGGCGGCATTCCCAGAGAAGACCGGGTCCGCATACCCGAGCGGCACCTGGGGCTTGTAACCGCTGACGAAATGAGCCTGGACGCCGGGTGGCAGAAGACGTTGGCCGAGCTCATGGAAAAGAGCCTCGACATTGACCTGCTCCTGGAAAAGACCCGATATACCATGCATACGGGGCCTGGCCCTCTGACTTCGGATCTCACGACCGGCCTTCCCGGCGCCGCCGAAGGCTGGGCGGGTGGGGGAGCTGCCAAGACCGGCTGCGGCGCCTCGCCGCCTGAGATTGCAGTAGCGCGCGACGCGGCTTTCTGCTTCTATTATCCCGATAACCTGGAGCTTCTGGAGAAGGCCGGGGCGCGGCTTCGCTTCTTTTCTCCGGTGTGCGGCGAGACCCTGCCTGAGGGATGTTCGGGAGCATATCTGGGCGGTGGATACCCGGAGCTTTTTGCGAAGGCCATATCCGAAAATGCCCGTTTTCTTCATTCTCTTCGCGAGCGCGCCGGGCTGGGGATGCCGATCTATGCCGAATGCGGCGGCCTGATGACCCTTGGCCGTTTTATAGATACTATTGAAGGGGAAAATTACATCATGGCAGGGATACTGCCATTCGGGACCAGAATGCTGCCCCGGCGCAAGGCGCTTGGATATACGGAAGTCGTCCTGCGGCGGCAATGTCTGCTTGGCGGTCCCGGCAGGGTTATCCGGGGGCATGAATTCCACTATTCCGAAATAGCCGAGGAGACTGAAGCAGGAAGCGGGAAGCGGGAAGCGGGAAGGGATGAAGTCCACTACTCCGAAATAGTCGGACCCGAGCCGGATTCTGTTCTCCATCTTCCGTCTTCCGTTCTCAGTCCTCCGTCTTCCGTTTTCAGTCCTCCGTCTTCCGTTCTCAGTCCTCCGTCTTCCGTTCTCAGTCCTCCGTCTTCCGTCCTTGAGTTCGCTTACGACCTGCGCAGGCGTAAAGACGAAGCCGCCCGTCCCGAGGGCTATCAGGCAGGTTCCGTGCTTGCCAGCTATATCCACCTGCACTGGGGCAGCGCCCCCGAGGCCGCCGAGCAATTCGTCAGCTACTGCGCCGAGTGGAAAAAGGGGAGGTAAACCGATTTAAAATGTCCAGCGCAAAGTCACTCATGTTTCTGGGGACCGGCTCCGATGTAGGCAAGAGCGTCCTGGCCGCTGCTTTCTGCCGCATTTTCAAAAACGAGGGATATCGCGTGGCGCCCTTCAAGGCCCAAAACATGGCCTTGAACTCCTTCATCACTCCGCAGGGCGGGGAAATGGGGCGCGCCCAGGTTGTCCAGGCCGAGGCAGCGGGAATCGAGCCTCATGTGGACATGAACCCCGTCCTTCTTAAGCCGACTTCGCAGATGGGCTCCCAGGTGATAGTGCTCGGACGTGCGATCGGGAATTTTTCGGCAAAAGACTATTACGAATACAAAAAAGAACTTGTCCCCATAGTGCGGGGCGCATTTGAAAGGCTTAGCGCCCAAAACGACCTGATAGTCATGGAAGGGGCCGGGAGTGCGGTAGAGCTCAATCTGAAGGCACACGACCTTGTGAATATGGCTATGGCCGAAATGGCAGGCGCCAAGTGCATCCTGGTGGGAGACATCGACCGGGGAGGAATATTTGCGGCCCTGCTCGGAAGCTTCTCACTGCTGGAAACCGGAGAGCGGGACCGGATTATCGGGTTTATCGTAAACAAACTCAGGGGAGACCCGCGCCTGTTCGAAGACGGGGTTCAAATACTGCAATCGCGCTCCGGTGTGCCCGTATTCGGGGTTGTGCCTTACTTCGAAAACATCTCACTGCCCGAAGAAGACTCCGTGGCGCTCGGGCGGCGAATGGGCAAAGCGCATACAAAAACCGCTCCCTGCGCCATTCGCATCGGCATCGTCCGTCTGCCGTTCATTTCCAACTACACGGATTTCGATCCCTTCGAGCGGGACCCGAGGATCGACCTGGTCTATTTCGACAGGCCGGCCCAAATTTTCGAATTCGACGCGGTGATCATCCCAGGGAGCAAGAACACTATTGAAGACCTTGCAGCAATGCGCAAAGACGGCATGGCCGATGCGCTGTCCGCCTTTCATAAATCGGGCGGCACCGTAGTCGGGCTTTGCGGCGGATACCAGATGATGGGCGCCATGGTGCGCGACCCACTCGGAATTGAAAGCTCGATAGACGCCATCCCCGGTCTGGGTCTGCTGGATATGGAAACCGAAATGTATCCCGAAAAAATAACTTCGCAGGTCGAAGCCAGCGTTATTTCCGAATCGCTGCCCTTCCCAGGGCCAAGGCAGATGCTTTCGGGATATGAAATCCACATGGGCCGGAGCGTCTCGAGCGGGGAGGCAAAAGCGCTCTTTAGAATCGTGCGGCGGGAGGGCAAGGCCGCCGACATGGAGGATGGGCTGGCACAGCCCGACGGAAGAGCATGGGGCACATACATGCACGGTATCTTCGACAACGACGGGTTCCGGAACATGTTCATCGAAGATGTTGGAAGAAGGTCCGGCAAGATTGTGGCCCCGGTTTCGGATTCTTTTTCTTACCGGCTCTGGAAAGACGAGCAGTACGACAAGCTTGCCGAACTTGTGCGCAGGCACGTCGATGTGGTCCGGATTCTCGATATCCTTCTAAAGAAGTGAAATGGCATTTCTCACCTGGCATCTTGTTTCGGCTTACCTTCTCGACCTTGTGGCAGGCGATCCTCGGCGGCTGCCTCACCCGGTCCGATGGATCGGCGGACTTATTGCCCGCACCGAAAACGTACTCTATGCGGAGTCGGCCGGCCCCATTCTCATGCGCATTTCGGGATTCGCTCTCTGGGTCATCGTGATTGCAGTTGTGCTGTGCGCGGCAAAGATCTTCATCGCAATATCCTACCTTGCAGGCTCGATTTTCGGCAATCTCGCTTTGATATGGCTTGCATACTGCACTCTTGCCACCCGCAGTCTCCATAAGGAATCATCCCATGTCGCCGAAGCCCTGCGAGCCGGCGACCTCGTCCTGGCCCGCGCACGCCTCTCACTCATCGTGAGCCGCGACACTTTGCAGCTTGACCGGGATGCCGTCCTGCGCGCCCTGGTGGAAACAGTTTCCGAGAACATATGCGACGCAATAGTTGCGCCTCTTCTTTACCTGGGGTTCTTCGGACCGGTTGGCGCTCTGCTATACAAAGCTATAAACACCATGGATTCCATGCTGGGGTATAAAAACAAGCGCTACCGCTACTTCGGCTCTTTCGCAGCCCGAGCCGACGACCTCGCAAACTGGGGCCCGGCAAGGATCAGCGGATGGCTGCTGGTGGGTGCCTCGGCCTGCATGGGCATGGACTGGCGGGCCGCCGCAAACATCATGACGAGGGATGCGCCAAAGACGAAAAGCCCCAATGCAGGCTATCCGGAAGCCGCAGCGGCAGGGGCGCTCGGGGTCCAGCTCGGCGGCGCCGGCTTCTATTTTGGGCAGCTTGTCGAAAAACCCCTGCTGGGCGACCCGATTAATCCCATAACACTGGAAACCTACGGCCAAATGATCCGTCTTATGTATTTGAGCTCCGGGCTGGCTTTCTTTATGGCCGTTTGCGTCAGGTTCGTTATCTCAATGCAATGAAAGGCTTCAAGCATGACCATCGTTCACGGCGGAAATATCTACGAGCTGTCGGCGCGCGCCGGATGCTCTCCCGATGACATTCTGGATTTCAGCGCAAGCATAAACCCGCTCGGTCCGCCTCCCGGCCTGGCGCAGATCATTTCCGGCTGCTTTCACCGTCTCGCAAACTACCCCGACATACATAACAAACTTCTGATCGATGCCATTTCAAAATTCCACGCTATAGACCCTGAATACATTGCGGTGGGAAACGGCTCGACTGAACTGATCTATTGGTTGCCACGCGCGCTTGGAGTAAGCAAGGCTCTGGTGGTATTGCCCACTTTCGGTGAATACGCCAAAGCTTTCGAGCTTCAGGGAACGCGCCTGCAAAAAATGTTTTCGACCCCGGAAGATCGCTTCCAGCCCACAGTCGAACAATTGGAAACAGCACTCCAAAAGGACGCTTTTGAGGCCGTTTTGATCACGCACCCGGCAAGCCCCTCCGGCTCACTCCTTGACAGCGGGACAATCAACTGGATTGCCGAAAACAGCAGTAAATCCGGGCGCCCCTTCTTTCTAATTGACGAGGTTTTCATCGATTTTTGCGAGCAGGCTTCCCTGAAGCGCTTCCTGGACCGGTCTCAGGACCTCGCGATCATAAGATCTTTCACCAAGTTCTACGGAGTGCCCGGCTTGCGGATCGGCTACCTGCTGGCCCCGCCGCAGGTTGCCGCGCAGGTCAGGAGCCATCTTCCACCCTGGTCGGTAAATACCCCGGCCCAGGCTGCGGGCGCCTATTGCCTGGCGCAGGACGAATACAGGCGCAAGACCCTGGACCTTATTGCAAAACAACGCCAAAGGCTTGCAGGGGAGTTTTCAGCTATTCCCGGCCTTAAAGTTTTTCCGTCACAAGCCAATTACCTGCTCGTCCGGATGGACCGCAGCCTTCCGCCGGCCTCCCGCCTGAAATGGGATATCTTCCAGCGCGATCGCATTCTCATCCGTGACTGCGGGTCCTTCGAAGGGCTTGACGACTGGTATTTTCGAGTGGCGGTGCGCCTGGAAGATCAAAACGACAGGCTGATCGCAGCCGTGCGACATGCGCTCTGAGCGAAAAAGACCAGGGCAACCGCAAAAGAATAGAAAAACCTCAAAAGACCAGATCAACCACGGATTTCACGGATATCACGGATAGGGTTTGAATCGCTCTAACGGATTGGGCTTTGAATCTTTTTATCCGTGGTAATCCGTGCTATCCGTGGTTAAAATCCTTGAGAAATAACACGTGATACTCGCTGTCGCTCAGGTGGTTTCGCAGGAGTTCCGAAATCAGGACGAACAACCGGTTTATTTCCTCATCCGAAAGACGGGGCGTCAGGACCCTCAGCAGGTCGTCATCGGAAAATTTCTGTAGGTAGTACATCAGCGATTTTTCATCCACTTCTCTTGAAAGCCCGAAGGCTACCATTCCATCGTATTCCTCCACGATGGTGTGCTTGTGCGCCGGCATCAGGGTTTTCCTTTCCTGCAGGGTGGGCGCAATCTCATGCGCCCACCAAGGTGGGCAACGCTCCGCTTTTGCCCACGGATTATGCGAAATACATAATGGCACTATTTCAACGGAGGGACATAGGGTATGAGTTGGGCAAACAACCAGCATAAAAAGAAAACGAGCGGAATGTGAATCAACAACTGCAAAACCGAATAGCCGACCAGGTCCCTTGCCTTTACGTGCAGCAGGCCCAGCAGCGGCAGCATCCAGAAGGGATTCAACAGGTTGGGCAGCGCCTCGGCCGCATTATATATATCGGTGACCCATCCGAGGTTTACGTGGTGCATATTGGCGGCCTGGAGAACATAGGGGGCCTCTACGACCCATTTCGATCCGCCCGACGGAATCAATACCCCGAGCACGGCCGAGTAAGCGGCCACGAGGAGCGGATAAGTGCCTTGCGTAGTTATTTTGTAGAACAGATCGGTCAGCCATCCATTTATACCGGTGCCGACTATCATCCCGAAGATAACCGCATAGAAAGGGAACTGAATCAATACGCCGCCGGTGGCAGGCACCGACTGGGCAACGGCGTTAAGAAACCTCTTCGGCCGCCAGTGCAGGATCATGCCGACCGTGATAAAAATCAGGTTATAAGTATTCAGATCGAGTGCCGCCAGCGCCCCGGTAGGTGAAGTCCGGAATACGTCTATCAGGTAGTAGACAAGGATGGCCCCGACGATGACGATCAGAATGGGGCTGTATTCGAGCCATTCACCCGGCTTCTGTCTTGGTTCAACACTCACATCGGGCTCTTTGAAGGAAAGGCCGAAAACCTTTGCATTCTTGGCTCGACCGGGTTTCGGAGCCGAATAGTAGGCGATCAGAATCGACACAATGACCAACGCCACAATGGTGAAGAAAATCGGCCAGATGAACAGTGTCTGGGTCAGAGGAATAAGGCCGCTGATTTCAAACAGCTTGGGCGGAATCGCGCTCTTGGTGGCCATCATCAGCGCGGCTGATGAGGAGAGCCCCATGGCCCATACAGCGCCCAGCCCCAGGTAGGCCGCTGCGCCGGCCGCCCGGTAGTCCATATCGTCGAGCCGGCGCGTCATCTCACGGACCAAAAGACCACTGAAAATAAGACTGAGCCCCCAGGATATCAGGGAGGTCACCATTGAGAAAAAAGCAATCCAGGCAACGGCCGACTTTCCGTTCTTGGGGATGAGGGCAACTTTGCGGATGATCCAGTACACTGCCGGAGTCGAAGCAACCACATAGCCCCCGATGATGATCATGGCCATCTGCATTGTAAACGGTATCAATACCCAGAACTGCTTGCCGCCGGCCAGGGCAAGAGTCTGCGGGCTTTCTCCAATGATAATTCCGAAAATGAAGACAAAGACGATCCCGAGCAGCGCGAATACCCATGCGTCAGGAAACCATTTCTCGCTCCAGGCCGCCAGGCCCAGGCCGAACCTCTCAAGAGACGATGCCTTTTGGATTCTCAAGTCCGAGTCTTTCTCATTTCCCATCGAACGTCCTCCCCTCATGAACTGTTAGTTTCGAACTTCGACATCCGCCATCCAAAATCTGACCTCCGGCATCCGAGCCGTCACCCGACCTCAGTCCAAGGTTCGAGCGCGATTTTTTCATATGTCTTATTTGCAGGAAAGTATTAGTTTGGATTGAGCTAAATTTTTCACCCGATTCAGTATAGACAGCCAAAAAGTGTTGTCAAATCAATTGAGTGTCTTTTCGGCTTAAATCTCTTACCCGGAGGGTGACATTTGACTGGATTCCAGCAGTATTCTGCGGATCGCAGATGAACCGGTAGTGGTGATCGATGTAACCGGAATGGCGCATTACGCAAAAGAAGCGTCCGTTCAGGCCTCCCGCGAACGCCCCGTCTCGCGGAGCGTCGAGAATGGCGGCGGTCGGCCTGCCCGCTACGCGCTCGCACGACGCAGAGTGGTTATTTTTTTTCGGTAGGGTACTATATAAGTCTATCATACGAGGAACGCGCCGCGTGAACAGGAAAAGTGGGGACTGAGACGAGTGAAGAGGGGGAGGATCTTTGTTAATCTTCTCCCTTGTACGATAGACTTATAAATAGCCCTGTGCGATGTGCGCCGCGTAGCGCGGAAGGCGACCGCCGCATAGGGTCTATCATCCGCTTTGGGCGTTCGCGGGATGCCTTCTCTTTTCTGCTCCCCGCTTATCGCCTCCTCAATTATCGCTTTTGTTCCCGGCCGCGATTTTGCGGATTTCTTCACGGGCCCTTTCGTAGAACTCGCTTTCTTCGATTTCGCCGTGCACGAACTGCTGCCAGGTAGCGAAGTTCTTAAAAAAGCATAAGCTCTTACCGGAATCGACACACGCCTTCTTATAAATCTTGTTGGCAATCCTCACTTTTTCACCCAGAGGATCGTCTTTGGCCGGCTCCGGGAGATCTTTGTCCCCCTCATTGCGCAGGTATTTGCCGAAAGCCTGATCCAGTTCGGCCAGTTCCTCTTTGGCCTCGTCAGAAAGCTGAGTCTCGGTTATTTCGCCCTTCAGGAACTTTTGCCAGCCTGGCATCTTTTCCCAACTGCAAACTTTGACGCCCTCCTGATCATGCCCATCACAATAAGTCTTGTTAGCCTTCTTTACGCGCTCCTGCATGCTCACCCCCAGATCACCTCTTTTCGGAATACCGCATAATGAGACTCTTTTGGCTTCTATTATTGTCTACGAAGCCGTTGGTTTTCTCAATGAAAACGTTGATTACACAAAAAAATATTATTTTAGCAAGCTTAAAGCTAAGAGCTAAGAGCGCTCAATGCTATACTCGGGGTCCTGAATGTGTTCTCCTTTGCATCGCGGGCATTTTCCCGGCGACGTAAACCGGCCCCTGCTCTCGAAAACAAAACCGCATTCCAGGCACAGGGCTGGAATTATCCTGAGCTTGCCGTTGTGGGATTTTACTGAACGGCCGATATGCCCAAGGTGTTCGTAAAACTCCTTTTCGCTGATGCGCAAGATTTTGGAAACTGATTTTGCCCCGTACTTTCCTTCTGACAAAAGGGATATGATCTCCTGCCTGATAGTGCTCATAAACCGCTCGCCTCAAATACTTTCATTTCAGAGTTGTTCCGCTGGTTGGTTGCGCCTCGCTCCGGCCACCCTGCAAATATATCCTACTAATGTATTGAATGTTTATGTTTAAGTATGAAAATGTTAAGTTTGTCCGACCGCACCCGGCATGTGTGAAGTGTCGAAGCTTTTCTTAAAAAGATCATCACTAAGAAGGTTGCAGCCGATGGCTGCTCAGCCCCAAACCAGCATTAATCCGGATCGTTTTCCATGCTCCTTCAAATGATCAACAAAATCCAGCGCCGGGTTCTTTCATGGTTTGAACGAAACGGGCGAGACCTTCCATGGCGCAAAAGCTATTCGCCTTACCAGGTCTGGATATCTGAAATCATGCTCCAGCAGACGCAGGTCAAAACGGTAGTCCCTTATTTTCTACGCTGGATGGAGCGATTTCCCGACCCCGCGGCCGTTGCCTCCGCCAGCGAACGGGATATTATGCTGGCCTGGGAAGGGCTGGGATACTACGCGAGGGCCAAAAACATTCACAGGACCGCGCAGGTGCTCGTACACAATTTCAGCGGGCGCATCCCTGCCGATTTCGACGCGTTGCTCGCCCTGCCCGGAATCGGTCGCTACACTGCCGGAGCGATCCAGAGCATTGCGTTTAACCTTGATTTTCCTGCCGTGGATGCAAACGCCGCGCGCATTCTGCGACGTCTCTTCAACAGGTTGAATTCTTCCGGCCCAGCCATTTCCGAGACGGCTCTGCGGAAATTAGCCGTTGAAATCCTTCCGAAAGGAAGAGCGCGGCAGTTTAACCAAGCCCTGATGGACCTTGGTGCAACGATTTGTCTGTCTGAATCGCCCCGTTGCGACTACTGCCCGTTGGCCGAATTTTGCGAAGGCAAGAAATGTGACCTTTCGAAACTCGAATCCGGATCCAACCGCAGCAGGCTTGCCACTCCCATCGAAGTCTCAGTCGGGGTCATCGTTCGGGACGGTCGCATCTTTATCCAGAAACGGCCCGCCAGAGGTCTCATGCCGAATCTGTGGGAGTTCCCCGGAGGAAAAATCAATGAAGGGGAAAGCCGCCAAAAGGCTGTGGTGCGAGAAATCGAGGAGGAACTCGGAATCGGCGTCCGCCCGCTTGAAAAATTGGCCCTGATCCGCCATTGCTATACGAGATTCCGAGTTACACTGCATGCATACCTGTGCGAAGTCTATGACCTGCCACCCCAAAAGGAGCCTGTCCCGCGCGCCGCAGTCGAGTGCCGATGGGTCTCTCCCGCCGAACTGGCGCTCTATCCTTTTCCCGCCGCCAACCGTAGATTGATCGGGATACTGCTCGATCGTTTCGGAAATTCCTCCCGGGGGTCAGCGAACCCCGGAAGATGATCTTCTTGGAGTGCATCCGCCTGAGGTCCCGGATGCCGACATCGCCCTCCGATGCCTCCCAGAGGATTTCGATGTTACTGGACATTTAATTCTGAAAAGACAAACCACCAAAACATCTCATTTCCGCCTTCAAGGTCGAAGATGGCCTTCAGAGTGATAGAATGGAAGAGAGGGAAGAGCAGCTCAAGGCCGAGGTTAAAGAAACTCATGAATACCAGAGAGGAAGCCGAAATTTTAGTTTAGGGGTTGACGCGATGAAGATGCGGGGTCAAGGAAAATTTTCTGGCATTTCTGAACGGCCTTATTCATAGTATCATAAGTTCTTCTTCGGAGGCTTGGCACTCTTCCAAAATGGCAACTTTGACATCCAGCCAATCGGAGACATACCATGAGCTTCTGGAAGAAACTATTCGGACCCCAAAAAACGCCAAAGGCTGATATTGCAGCAATGAAACCAACCCCGCCGTCCACCACTTCTTATCCGCAGCCTCCTTCTATCCGGCCAATACCAGCCTCACCACCAGAACCGACAGTTCAACAGGCGCACTCCTTACATGACGCAGTCAGGAATGGTGACTTGGAAAAGGTCAAGGCACTGCTCAATGACCATCCTGATCTGGTTTTCAGCAAAGACAAATACGACTATACGCCTTTGCACTGGGCTGCGGATAGGGGCCGCAAGGAAGTGGCGGGATTGCTGGCGGCGCATGGAGCAGACGTTAATGCCAAGAACGATGGCGGAGGGACGCCTTTGCGCTCGGCGGCGGGAATGGGCCACAAGGACGTGGCAGAATTGTTGCTAGCCTACAAAGCTGATGTTAATGCCAAGGACGTTAACTTCGGCGCGACGCCTTTGCATACAGCGGCGTTGATGGGTCACAAGGACGTGGTGGAATTGCTGCTAGCCAACAAGGCTGATGTCAATGTCAAAGATAATGTCGACCAGACGCCTTTGCACGGGGCCGCGTCTAATGGCCACAGGGAGGTTGTGGAGTTGCTGCTGGCCAACAAGGCTGATGTCAATCCTAAGAGGAGAGACGGTTATACGCCTTTGCGCTCGGCGGCGGAAAAGGATCGCAAGGACGTGATGGAATTAATGCGCCAGCACGGCGGCCAGGAATAGATTGTATGAGGAACTCTCTACAATAGACCTTGTAATCAGAGGGGGTGAGTGCGCCAGCACGACACCAATCTCAT
>Ga0187890_10001608_pt1 | contig 16116 bp, 15 predicted proteins | sample June2016WEW_21_1_FD_133005 | JGI IMG/M metagenome (GOLD analysis project Ga0187890, IMG submission 133005) | Peatland microbial communities from SPRUCE experiment site at the Marcell Experimental Forest, Minnesota, USA - June2016WEW_21_10 | ecosystem: Environmental > Terrestrial > Soil >... | reverse complement strand
GCCGATGCCCGGCTCACCAACCCCTAGCCGCTGGGCTGGCTGCCTCATGGATCTGCCCCTGCGCCCGCCCGCTGTTACACGACTCCGCGGGACTTGACCTCAGATTTAGACGCCAGCAGGGGAAGTGGTCGGGAAGGGCGGATTCGAACCGCCGACCTCACGGTCCCGAACCGTGCACTCTAACCGGACTGAGCTACTTCCCGAGGTCGCCCAGTATAGCCAGGGGCTGAAGTCAGGGCGCGGGGTCCCAACCGTAGACTGAGATGCAAATGGCCATCTACCTCATTCGCCACGGGGAGACTCGGTGGGCCGTGGCGGGTCGCTTCACCGGCCGCACCGACCTCCCACTGACTTCCCGGGGCGAGGACCAGGCTAGAGGGGTAGGCGGCAGGCTTGCGGGCGTCGAGTTCGACCGGGTCCTCTGCAGTCCCCTGGAACGGGCGCGCCGCACGGCTGAGCTGGCCGATCTCCATCCGGCCGCGGAGGTCAACCCCAACCTCTGCGAGTTCGACTACGGCGACTACGAGGGATTGACCCGCCAGGAGATCCTGTCCCGCCGACCCGGCTGGGACCTCTGGCGTGACGGGTGCCCTGGTGGTGAGTCGCCGGGCACGGTGTCGCGCCGCGCCCGTCTGGTCCTCGAGGAGTTGGCACCAGAGCCGGACCGCAACTACGCCCTCTTCGCCCACGGGCACATCCTCCGGGTCGTCGCTGCCTCCTACCTCGGGGTGGGGATCGAGCTCAGCCGTCACCTGATGACCAGGGTGGCATCGATCTCGGTCCTCGGCCACGAGCACGAGGTCCCGGCGATCGAGGCCTGGGACCTTCCCTGAGAGGTCAGCCCAGCCACGACGCGACCGGTACGGTCTCGGTCCGATTGGAACTGTCGCAGCGGGTCGCCGCTGACCCCGGCCCAAAGGAAGTGGTACTCGGCGGCAACCGAAAGGCGCTGGGACCCGCCGGCCTGGTGGTGCCTGGGCTGAGGGTCAGGCTGCGGTGCCCGACATGCATCGGTGGCCAGGTGATCGCAAAGCTGCGGCGGCGCCGGTGCCACTGCAGCTTGGGCATCCCGCCAGAGGCTGAGCACGGTCTCCCACAGTGGCGCTGGCGCCTGGAGGGAGACTGGGTCCAGAGGCCGAAACCGAGGTGCGCCGGTCGTCTAGGACCGAGGCGGCCCGTTCGGAGTTGTCTCCGGCACCTCCTGGATCTCGGCTAGGAACTCCTCGTAGTCGTCAGGGGTGAGCCACTCCGACGTCCTCAGCCCTCCCATGCGCATCCAGACCCCGCTCATGACCACCGCTGCGATCAGCAGCGCCCATGCGACCGCGTCGGGGACACCGAAGGAGTGGGTCCGCGCCGGGAGCACGACCAGCAGCACCGCGACCAGCCCGTAGACCAGCCAGACCACCCGCTCGGTCCAGGTCAGCCGGGGCGGGGGAGGGATCTCCGGGATGACTGCGGGCGGGGCCTCCCAGTTGCTGCCGTCGCTCACGGCGGCATGGTAACGCCAGCCCAGGGGCGCCGGCTGGTTATCACCATCCGGTCGAATAGTGTAATCGGCGGTTGACAGATTGGAAGGCGCAGGTTATCTTTTGTGGATGACAGCTGATGAATCGATGCAGGACATTCTCCGGCGCGTGGCAGCGGGCGAGCTCTCTCCCGAAGAGGGGGCGACCCAGATAGAGGCGATCCAGAACCGCCGCGTGGCGGTGGCCGAGGCCCCGATTCGGAAGGTCCGGGTGGTGGGTGCTCTCCACCCGCTGCGGATCACCGGTGACGCCGAGGTGCGCGAGGCGGTGGTGAGTGGCCCACACGAGGCTCACAGGGAGGGCGACACCCTGGTGGTGAGGAGCTCGGCGCTGGGGGACGAGGACTCCGGCTTCTCCTTCCGCTGGCCGGGCCGGGCCGGGCCCCACAACTTCGGCGGAGGCCACCCTGAGCGGGCATTCCGCCCGCTCCAGATAAGGATGAACCCCGAGCTGGCTCTTGAGGTGGAGATGGCCGCCGGTTTGCTCTCGGTCCAGGGGGTCAAGGGACCGATCAAAGCTGAGATCCAGGCCGGGAGCGCCAAGCTGGAGGGATTCGCCAGTCCATTCGACATCAAGGTCACCTGGGGCACCGTGTCCGCCACCGGGCTGCTCACGGACGGCGAGTCCCGGGTGCAGTGTGAGGCCGGCACGGTCAAGGTGGGGCTGGAGAAGGGATCCAGCGTCAAGGTCGTGGCACGCAGCGTGCTGGGCCGGATCACCCTGCCCGGGGAGGTCGCCGGGATCGCCGAGGGCTGGACCATGGGCGGCGGGGATCGTGAGGCCACGGTGGGCTCGGGCCAGGGCAAGCTGGACGTGGAAACCACCACCGGCGCGGTCTGGGTGGAGGAGCTCTGAGCGTGGCGGGGCACCATGCCCCCGGAACCTGTCCGGTGTGTGGTGAGCACCTCCAGCTCACCAGGCTCTCCTGTCCGGACTGCGGCACGGAGCTGGCGGGGGACTTTGAGAGCTGCGAGTTCTGTGCCCTCGGCGGCTCCGACCGTGAGCTGCTCAAGCTATTCCTTGGCTCCAGGGGCAACCTGAAGGCAATGGAGCGTCAGCTGGGGTTGAGCTATCCCACGGTGCGCTCGCGGTTCGAGCAAGTGCTGGCCCGCCTGGGTCTGGAGCCGCGCGAGCCCCAACCCGAGTCGCCTCTGGAGGTCCTCCAAGCGCTGGCCAGAGGTGAGGTGGAGTTGGAACAGGCTCAGGCCAAGCTGCTCGGCTAGGGTTCTCCCGGCCGAGCCGCGGCCCGCGACGGAGGCGTCGCTGGCCCTGACGTCGCTCTGGCGCGTGCCTGTGACCTGCCCCCGGCACCGAGGGCTCCCCCGGTGGGACCGGCCCACCTCAAGCCCCCCTGGGCCCGCATCTGGGCGGCAGAGGAGCCTGGGCCCAGGCCTTGGCCTTCACATCCATCACCGCCGGGGCGACGGCGTCGGCCAGCTCCCTCGTGGTGGCGATGCGCACCGCCGGCCACCAGCTGAGGTCCCTGCCAAGTTCAGGTAGCTCCCCCAGCCGCTGCTTGGCCTCGCGGTCCGCCTGAGGCTCAGCGGGCCGGTCCGGTGGCGGAGGTGGTGGTCGCGGTCGGGCCGTTGCCGAGGATGGCGCCAGGCCCGCCCTGATCTCGTCAGGGCCCGAGGAGGCCGCCTTCCGCCGAACGTCGGGCCGTCTCCTCGGGCTTGCTCCGGCGACCTGGCTGCCGGGAGGGCCGAACCGGCCTGGTGCACCGCTCGGCGGCGGGCCAGGCTGTCCCCCGGGACGGCGGGAGGGGATCACAAGACTGCTGGGAAGGACCGCTCCCAACCCTTGGCCACCGAGATGCCACTGGGCAGCCGGACTTCCGCTCGCTCAGGCGCCGAGTGCTCCCGAACCGGAGGAGGGCGGTTCAGCACCGCGGTCGGGGAGCGCCGAGCCACAGCCTGGCGGCATCGCGGCCGCCACCTGCTCGAGGGCCAGGCCCAGCGCCTCGACCTGCTCGTCCTGGAGCGGCTTGGCGAAGTGGGAGTGCACGGAGCTGAGGTGAGAGGGCGCCGCCTCCTCGAGCCGCCGGCGCCCCTCGTCGGTGATCACCGCGAAGAAACCCCTGGCGTCGCTGGGGCAGGCCTCTCGGCGGACCAGCCCGCCAGTCTCGAGTCGCTCGACCAGTCTGGTCAGACCGCTGCGGCTGAGCAGGACCCGGTCGGCCAACTGCGACATTCGCAGAGCTCCTCCGTCGGCTTCCTGGAGCTGGACCAGCACGTCGTACTCGGCGAGCGGCAGGCGGTGGGCCGCCAGCAGCTCCCGCTCCAGGGCCCTGGTGACCACGGTGTGGGCCCTGAGGAAGGCCCGCCAGGCCTTCAGCTGGCTGGCCGAAAGCGGTCCTTCCTCGGCTGACGCCTGGGCAGATGGTTGCACTGGCAAGTACCCGTGTTATATGATTGCTCACGCAATTATCGCGCATCTGCGCATCGCCGCGAACAGGGAGGGCTCTTCATGAGCTGGAAACTGGACAATGCCCACACCTCGATCGAGTTTTCCGCCCGCCACATGATGGTGAGCACCGTCCGAGGAAATTTCACCGAGTTCTCAGGCGAGATCGAGCTCGACCCCGACGACCTCGCCAAGGGTCGCGCCACCGCCACCATGAAGGCGGCCAGCATCGAGACCCGCGAGGGGGCTCGGGACACGCACCTGCGCTCCGCCGACTTCTTCGATGTGGAGAAGTACCCGGAGATCACCTATCGCAGCACCCAGGTGGAGAGCCGCGGCGGTAACCACTATCGGGTCGCGGGGGATCTGACCATCAAGGACGTCACCCGTCCGGTGCAGCTGGACGTGGACTTCCTAGGCGTGGAGCACAGCCCCTACGGGTTCAGGGTGGCCGGCTTCGAGGCCACCGGCAAGATCAGCCGCAAGGACTTCGGCCTCACCTGGAACGTCGCCCTCGAGACCGGTGGCTTTATGGTCGGCGATGAGATCAAGATCCGGATCGACGCCGAGGTAGACGAGGTGGCCGAGGCCGCCGCATCCGCCTGACCCGAATCAACCCTGCCTGCCGGCGGGCTGGAGTGCATCCTGCGCACCAGCCCGCCGGCTGCTGGGCCGCCCCCGGCTGGATCGCCGCTCGCTGGCCCGATCGGCCTCGTCCGCGGCGCTGACCTCCTCGAAGGTGGCGCCGGGAGCGAGCCGCTCCGAGCAGAGGGTTCCCTGGAGGTGGTCGGATTCGTGCTGAACGATCCTCGCCAGCCACCCCTCGAAATCCCGCTGCACTCCCTTGCCCTGGACGTTGCGGTAGCGGACCGTGACCTGCTCCGCCCGGCGCACCAGCCCGCTGCGGTTGGGCATGGAGAGGCAACCCTCATTGGCGTCCACCTCGCCCCGGGCCGAGACCACCTCGGGGTTGCAGATCGCGAACCGCCGGCCCTCGTAGATGATCACCGCGACCTGGAGGTTGAGCCCCACCTGAGGCGCCGCCAAGCCCACTCCGTTCCACTCCTCGCAGCGGACGTACATCTCGTCGACAAGCCGACGGAGGGCGCTACCAAAGGTCCTCGCCGGAGCGCCCCGGTGGTGGAGGACGGCAGCTGGGTCAAGTACCAGCCGCAAGGGGGGTTTGGAGCTCACGGTCACATCTTCGCAGGAGCCAGATCGGGACCGCCGAGGAGGCGGGCGGCTGCGTCCCGGTCGGTCCCGGACAGCCCCGGCAGCTCGGAGATCGATATCAGCCGGGCCCCGTTCACACCAGAGCCGAACACCAGGTGGCAGGCATTCAGCGCCGCCAGCTCCTCGGGGCCGGGCGGGCAGACTGCCACCACCCCCCGAACCAGCCCCCAGCCGCCGGTCAGGCGCAGGCCGAGACCGGCCAGCTTGCGGCCCTCGACGGACAGGTCGCTGAAGCCCGGGCACCAGGCACCGTCCACCTGTCCCTGGCTCAACCGCACCCTGGAAGGGCGAAGCCGCTCTTCGAGGAAAGCGCGCAGCGAGTGGGTGAGACGGTCCAGTGGCCGAGGGCAGGGTTGAGGCATTCGGGCGACTGCCAGGAACCCGAGCCAGTTCTCGCCGCCGGGGCCGACCGTGCCGGCGATCGGACTGGTCCGGACTTCTCCGATCTCGCGGATCCGCCGAATCTGGGCCACCAGCTCGGGCTTGCGAGTGAGGCTGCTGCCCAGGGTGACCCCCGGGCGGCTCACCAAAAGCAGAAGGGAGATCTCCCCGGCCGCCGCGGTGAGGCCCGCCCGGGGCTGGGCTTGGACCACCGGGTCCTCCTCGTGGGCGAGCCCCACCACCTGGACCGGCCAGATGGGCGGCTCGGCATTGACCGGGCTCAACTGGGGCCGAAGGCGCCGGGTCGGAGGGAGCCTCGGGGCCGGCCAGGCCAGCGACCCACCCTCGCCAGCAGCCCGTTCAAGTCCCGAGTCCCCCGCCTGCGATCGGCGACTTGCCTGGGCTGGTCGCACCGGGCCCGCGACCACTCGCTGCCCGTCATCCGGCGTCCCGCCACCAGTCGGATGCTCGACCGGTCGGCCACGTGACGTGAGCGCTGGAGCCAGCCGGAGGTCCGGCAGGCTCCGAGGACCCCCCGGGGGACGCTGGGGACATCTGCGGCGAGGTCCGAGACCGGCTCATCGGAGCTAGGGCACCGAGGCACCCGTTCGCCTCAGGCACTGACCGGACGGGCTGGGACATGGCTTGAGGATATCCGCTGGGGTTGGAGCGGTGCCCCGAGGGACACCATCAACCGCTCGCCCGGCTCGACCAGTTCTCGAAGTGGGACCTCGTCTGCGCGACCCCTCGGGGCGCCGTCCATCGCGCCGGTGGGGAGGAGGCTGGTCACCGCATTGCGGGCTGTGGCTACGGTCCCCCTGGCCGGGGGCCTCGGTGAAGCGCGACTCCCTCCAGCCCCGGCTCCATTGAGACCCCATGCTCGGGCCGGGCGGCGGCGGGCACAGGTTCGGGAGCGGCTCGGTGCGGCTCGGTGCGGCTCGCAACGCTGCCGCACCGGGTTTGCTCTGAGCTCCGCCTGTCGGACGCGCCCGGTGGGGGCTCCGCAAGTACCTCTGCCTCGGTCAAATTCAATTGCACAACCGTCACTTCACCGTCGCTTGGCTCGGAGCTGCCCGATGGCAAGATCTCGCCATGGCGGCGATGGTGCGGGATCAGGGCGAGGTGGCCGTGTGGCCGGACGCGCAGGAGGTCACGCCGCGCCGGACGGCCAGAAATCGGAGGACCGATTCTCCGACCGCGGCCGAGCTCGCCATCCGAGACCTGCTTCGGCCCAATGCCATCCGCCTCATGGTTCAACCTTTCAACCGCCTTTGCGACAAGGCCATTCTGGGTTATGAGATCCGCTGGCGAATCCCCCGGTTGGACGTCCTGCCGTCGCGCGAGGAGATCTGGGCCGCGGCCGAGGCTGCCGGCCTGCTGAGCACTCTGGACGACACCCTGCTCCGGGCCGAGCTGGAGGTGGCCGCTCGGCTGAGCCCCGGGGCGGTGACGTTGGAGCTGCATCCCTGGCGCTGGCATCGGCGGGGGGTCGTCGGGCTGCTCTCGAGGGAGGTCAAAGCGAGCGGGGTCGACCCCGGTGGGATCGTCTGGCAACTGTTGGAGCAGGAGCACCTTGAGAGCGGCGTCATCTACGACATGTCCGCCCAGCTCCACGGGCGAGGCTTCAAGGTGGCGCTGGCCGGGCTGGGAGCCGTCCGGTCCCGGCTCTCGGACGCCGGCAAGGTCGAGCCTGACGTCATCCAGATGGCCCCGATCATGATCGAAGGAGTGGACCAGGACCGGGGTCAGCGTGCCATGGTCTCGGCTCTGGTCGGGTTCGCGCGCCAGATGGGCGCCTATCTTATTGCGGACGGGATCGCCGAGAAAGCGGAGCTCTCCACCCTCATCGACCTTGGGGTCCAGTTCGGCGATGGGCCCCTCCTCGGGGCCCCCTTCGACGCTGCTGGCGAGCTCCAGCCGCCCGGGCGGCTGCCGCTGCTCTCGCTTGACTCCCCGCCTCCCGTCGACGGTGACAAGCCGTCCAGTCAGGGGGCCGTCGCCAACTCCCGCCGCCGGGTCCGGAGCGTCCCCCTCCATTTCCAGCAGCTCGGAGTCGCCGAGGTCCTGACCCAGGCCGGCAGGGCCTTTCAGGCCGAGCACGATCTCCGCGCGATCGTTGAGCTGGCGGCCGACTATCTGGACCAGCTGGTCCCCTCGGACGGGATCGCCGTATATGAGGCGGACTGGGACTCGGGTCAGTTCCGGCCGATCCTGGCCCGCTCTTCCAAGGACCCCACCTATGCGGTGGGGGTGATGGCTCACCCCTTCAGGTTCGGCATGGGACTCACCGGTTGGGCCTTCGACCAGGGGACGCCTCAGCGAGTCAATGACGCCGAGGCCCATCCGGCCGCAGGCCACCTCCCCGGCACCGCCCCGCAGGACGAGTCGATGCTGCTGCTGCCGCTCACCTCCGGCGACCACCGGCTGGGGATGCTGGACGTGGTCCGCTTCCGCCGCGACGCCTTCGTCGCCAACGAACTCATCGTGGGCGGACTGGTTGCCTACATGGCAGCCGCCGCCTGGTACAACGCCCAGCTCTATGTCGAGCAGGTGCAGCACGCCATCACCGATCCCCTCACCGGGTTGTTCAACACCAGGTGGCTCCAGGACGCCGACGGCCGGGAGTTGGCCATGGCCGAGCGCAACGGTACCGAGATGGCCCTCCTGATGATCGACCTCGATGACTTCAAGCAGATCAACGACAGCTGCGGCCACGCCGTCGGCGACGATATCCTGCACAGCGTCGGCCGGGTCCTCCAGGGGGCGATCAGGACCGACGATGCCGCGGTCCGCTGCGGGGGAGACGAGTTCGTCCTGGTCCTCCGGGGTTCCAGCCGGGAGGGGTCTCGGCGGATCGCCCGCGAAGTCCGCAAGGGGCTTGCCGAGATCGCGCTTCCGGCTGCGAGCACCCTGCCTGTCGTCACCGCCTCGATAGGGATTGCCTATTTCCCCAGGCACGGTCGCACCATCGGCCAGCTGCTGGGGGTGGCGGATGGCGCCATGTACAGCGCCAAGCGCAGGGGCAAGGACCGAGTCCTGGCGGCCCGCTAGTCTTCGCTGACGCAGGCTGCCTTCTGACTGGCGCCGGGTGGAACCCGCGCTGGACCGCGATCTCGGGCACCTTGAGGGGACCTCGTGCCGGAGGCAGCCCGGCCGCGGCTGCGAACTCGGCGCCCGCCACCCAGACTGCGGCGGCGGCCGCCAACCCGGCAGAGGTACCGGCGGTCGCTCAGCCGGCGAGGCGTCACCCCATACGGCACCCGCCCGGCTGGGACATCAGCTCTCAACCCCCTCGATTTCGACGTCGGCTGGATGTCCGTAGAATTCCGACTTCCCGAATACCTTAGACAGCACCACGACGACGGCAGCCAGCACCAGCGTGACCACGAAGGTCAAGATGGTCTGGGCCGTCAGCCCGTGCAAGGTCTCCACCCCAATCCAGATGAGGACCAGTGCCCCGCCTACCGGCAGCAGGAGCCCGGTCACGAAGGACACGACGCTGGTGAGCACCACGCGCCGAAGCATCCACGCTGCGGTCAGGCCGGTGAGTGCGTAGTACACGACGAACATCAACCCGATGCTGCTGACGAGGTTGGTAAGCACAGTGCCGATGGTTCCCGTCGAGGACCACAGCGAGAACAGGAACATGGCAAACGAAGGAACTGACAGGATGATCATGGCTAGCCACGGAGTCTTCGTCCGGTTGTTCACGGCGGCGAATACCTTGGGCAGAACGCCATCGCGTCCCATGGAGAATGCGACCCGGCCGAAGGTGATTATCGTGGTCTGAATCCCGCCTATGAAACTTGAGCAGATCGCCAACGCCAGAATGTCGCCCCAGGGGTGGCCGGCAAGATGGGTTCCGACATCGGCGAGCCAGGTGCCGGAGTTGGCCCCCATCTGCTTCGGGGAGACCAGGGTCAGGTAGAACATCGAGAGAACGACGGAAGCGAGAAGGACGCCAACCAGGGCCCAGATCCCAGCCAGACCGGGGTTCCGGAACCGGTGAGTGGTCTCCTCGTTCACCACGACAGCCGTCTCCCAGCCGGAGTACCAGAACACCGTGATCAGCAGCCCGGAGAGAAGACCGCCTGTCCCCCCAGCGCCCGCGATGGTGAACCATTGTGGGCTGGGAGCCTTGGCGCCGACGGCGTGGGTGGTGAGCCCGTGAACCATGGCCCAAACACCGAACAGGGTGAAGACCGCCAGCTCACAGCTGGTGAGGACCCACTGGAAGCGCGCTGAAATCCTGATCCCGCTCACCACCAGAACAGTGATGGCAAGCAAGAACACGGTCCCCGTGATCATGACGATGAAGTGGTTGGAGGCGTACTTTGGGGAGAAGAGTGTGAGCAGCGTCGTCGAGGCCGGAATGATCGAGAAGGCGTTGGAGACGACGAAGGCGAGGATGATCAAAATCCCCACAAACGCCCCGAGATACGGGCTGATGATCCGACCGATCCAGGCGTAGGAGATCCCGACGTCCGGCCGCCACCGGTTCAGGTAGTAGAAGCCGAAGGCGATCCCGACGAGGGGAAGAAAGCCCACGAACAGGGCGAACAGCGCTCCGTACCCGGAGGCGCCGGCAAGTGACGCCAGGACCCCGGCCAGGCTGACCCCCGGCGCTGCGCTGGCGAACCCGAGGACGATGCCGGAGGTGGCGCCGATGGCATTCTCCCGAAGAGGGCGGTGGCGGGGCTGCTGGGCCTGGAACTCACCCCCGGGGCCGACCTCTGCTCCCTTGCTGTCCGAGACGCCCATGCTTCTTCCTCCCCGAGCGGTCGGCGAAATGGGAGCCATCATAGCCCCGGATGTCTGGGCAGTCAATAGACATCAGTTGACAGACAACAGCCTCTCTGAGTAGAGTCCCCCCCATGCCGTCGTCGTGGGTCAGGTCTGACTTCGGCTGGAACTGGAGAGCGGCGGGCGTCCGAGAGTCGGCCGGCGCGGGCCAAGGAGCCGCGCCGCCGCCCACGGGCGGTGCTGCCGCCGCACTCGACCGGTTGCGGAGACCGAGAGCCGAGGGACAGGGGCCACCACCTGCCGTGGCCTCTTGAGTCAGCGCGGCGCTGGGTGTCCCAGGCCGGTACGCCCGTCGCGGCGAGAAGAGCCGGGGTGCAGAACTGGGGCCGGACCGCGGCCCGGCCACGCCGGCCGCCCTGGGCCCGAGCCCAGGTGCCCCGACGGTACCGTCAAGACGCTCTCGTGATTTGGCAGTGCGACATAGACTGGAGGCATAGGACATGGCCGCCGAAGATCAAGACCCCATGGCAGAGAACCGCCCCGGCGATGTAGCTGGTCACGCCCCTCAACTGGTCTTCGGGCGCGGGATCCTGGCGCCGGCGATCGCGGATCTGCCGCGGCCGTATGCCTTGCTGGCCCAGCCGGAGCCGCTGGAGTTCGTTCCTCCCGAGGTCAGGGGTGAGGCGGCCTACGTCGGGTTGGTGACGTCGCTGGAGGAGGAGGTCCTCGAGCGCTGGGACCGCCTGGTCCCGCCTGTGGCTGCGGTGCTCGGGTTGGGGGGAGGCACGGCGATGGACTCGGCCAAGTACGTGGCGTGGCGCCGAGGCCTGGCACTGTTCGAGGCCCCGTCGGCGGTGAGCGTGGACGCCTCCGTCACCAACACCGTGGCCGTCCGCAGCGGCGGGCGGGTCGAGTACCGGGGCTTCGTCACCGCCGACCGCGTATTCGTGGACTTCGGCCTCGTCCAGACTGCTCCCGTCCAGATGAACCGTGCCGGGGTGGGGGACCTGCTCTCGATCCACACAGCGCTCTGGGACTGGCGCCTGGCTGATGAGCGCGGCCGGTCGCGGCTGGTTCCGGCCTTCGCCGAGCGGGCCGAGACGATCCTTGATCGGGTGGAGTCGCTCAGCGGAGAGATCCGGGATGTTTCCGACCGGGCCGTGGAAGCCATCGTGCGGGCCTACCTTGAGGTCAACGACATGGTGGCCGAACTCGGCCACGCCCAGGTCGAAGAGGGTTCCGAGCACTACTTCGTCTATTGCCTCGAGCGGGTGACTGGCCGTTCCTTCGTGCATGGCGAGGTTGTGTCGTTGGGAACCGTACTGATGGGGTTCCTGCAAGGCGGTCGCACCGACCGCCCGCTCAAGATCGCTGAGCGTGCCGGGGTGCGCTGGCGGGCCACCGAGCTCGGGATCTCACGCGAGGAGTTGATCGAGACGCTGCGACGCCTGCCCTCCTTCGTGCGTGAGTCCTCACTCTCCTACTCGGTCATCAACGAGGTCTCGTTCGACGAAGCATCGATAAATCACCTGGTGGAACTCGCATCGTGACTTCACCGCGGGGTGCGCTCCGGATCGTTCCCGATCCCATCGATCAGTTGCAGCCGGTGGTCAGTGACCCGCGGTCTCTGTCAGTCCAGATCGCTGAACGAATCCGTCAACTCATCTCCGACGGGGCCCTCGGCCCCGGCGAGCGGCTGCCCACTGAGGCGGGATTCGCGTCCCGGTTCAGGGTGGGAAGGACGACCGTCCGCGAGGCGCTGAAACTCCTCGAGAACGACGGGCTCATCCAGGTGAGGAGGGGGCGGGGCCGATTTGTTTCCGCAACGCCCTTGGTCCGACGTCCGCTCACCCGGCTGGAGGGAGTGACGGAGATGATGGAGGCGTGCGGGTACGACGTCACCAACCGCGTCGTGTCCGTCACCGTGGAACGGCCGACGCCGGAGGAGCGGGAGGTTCTTCAGCTTCCCGATGGCGCCGACGTGATTCGTCTGGAACGCATCCGCCTGCATCGCGGGGAGCCCTACATTCTCTCTCTCGACGTCATCCCGCGCTCCCACTTCGCCGAGGATATTGGCGCACTCGACTGGAGCGGGTCGCTCCTGGCTCTGCTTGAGGCTCGTGGCGCGATGCCCGCCTTTGCCGTGGCGCGGGTCTCTGCCGTGCAGTTGCCGCGGGCTCTCCTGCGTCGGCACAAACTGGCCAGCGGCGTCCCGTGGCTGCTGATGATTCAGACCAACACCACCGAGGAAGGGGTGCCCGTGATCTACTCTCACGACTATCACCGAGGCGACTGTTTCACGTTCGACGTCCTGCGCCGGGTGGAGAGGCGGCCATGATGGCGGAGAGCGGGCCCCCAGTGATCCTGGCCGAGGACGCGAGACGATGGCACGCCAAGATTGCAGGCGAGTTGCGGGCGGCATTCGAGGATGTTCTTGAGGTCGGCAAATTCACCATGGGCCGCCACCTCTCGGCCTTTGAGGGAGAGTTCGCCGCCTACAGTGGGGCGCGCGCCTGCGTCGGCACTTCGAGCGGGACCTCGGCGCTGCAGCTGGCGCTGCTGGCCCTTGGAGTTGGCCCGGGTGACGAGGTCATCACGGTGCCGAACACCTACGTTGCGACCGCGTTCGCCGTGACCTATGTGGGGGCGGTGCCGGTGTTCGTCGACGTCGACCCCATCACGTACAATCTCGACCCGCAGAGGATTGCGGAGGTCCGCACCGATCGCACCCGGGCGGTGTTGCCCGTGCACATGTACGGACAGGCCGCTGATGTCGACGCTATCCGCCACGTCGCCCCCGACCTGCCTATCCTGGAGGACGCAGCTCACGCCCATGGGGCGACGCTGGGGGAGCGGAGGGCTGGCAGTCTCGGGGATCTGGCTGCATTCTCGTTCTATCCGACCAAGGTCCTGGGCGCGCTCGGAGATGGCGGAGCCATCACCACCTCACGTGAGGATCTTGAGCAGCGAGCGCGCCAGCTCCGCTACATGGGACAGCGGGCGATCAAGCATGACCATGAGGCGCTCGGCTACCAGGAGCGGCTGGATGAAATGCAGGCGGCTTTCCTTCAGGTGAAGCTTCGTCAACTTGAGGACCAGATCGCCGGTCGCCGCCGGGTGGCGGCCGCCTACCGAGAGCTACTTGCGGGAACGCCGCTCACCCTGCCCGCACATGATGTGAGCGGTCGGCACGTGTACTACATGTTCACCGTGCTTGCCCCCTCCCGGGACGCCTTGGCACGACATCTGCTCGACCGCGGCATCACGACGCAGGTGATCTACCCGAGGCTGGTTCCTGAGCAGAAGGCTTACCGTGACTTGCCCTGGCGCGCCGGCGAGCTGCCGGTGGCGAAGAACCTTCCCTCTCGAATCCTCTGCTTGCCCATGTTCGCGGAGCTTTCAACGGCCGAGATCGAGCGGGTCGCAGAGGCAATCCGGGAATTCTACGGACCTAGCTGACGATGCGATTCGCGGTCCTTGGCGGCAACGCGGCGTCGACGCTGCAGCTCGTCGATGCCATCGCCGCCTGGCCGGGCGGCCAGGATCGCAGGCCTGAGATAGAGCTGATTCTCCACGGGCGGTCCTCCGAGCGGCTGGGCCTGATGGCGGCGGCGTGCCGTGCGCGGGCTGGACAGCTTGGCTTGGACCTTCGCGTGGTCGGCGAGGCCCAGCGCCCGGCGGCTCTGGACGGCGCGGACGTCGTCCTCAACCAGATACGCGTCGGCGGCCTGCAGGCGCGCTCCGTCGATGAATCGTTGGCCCACGACTTCGGCCTGCCTGGTGAGGAGACGTTGGGCCCGGGGGGCTTCGCCTGCGCGGTGCGCACGGTTCCTGCGCTGCGTCCGGTCTGGGGTGATGTCGCCCACTATGCGACGGGCAGCTTGGTGATCAACCTGACGAATCCCGCCGGGATCGTCCAGCAGGCTGCCAGGGCCGGGTTCGAGCTGGAGGTCGTAAGCGTCTGCGACAGCCCGGTGACCCTGCTCGACAGTGTCGCTGCGCGCCTGGGCCGGGGGAGCCAGGAGGTGCGATCACGGTACGTGGGGATGAACCACGTTGGCTGGTACCTGCCAGCGGACCTGGCCGAGCTGGACTCCCTGGGAGGCTTGGTCGAGGGGATTGACCCTGCACTTCCGCAGCTGCACGCAGGCCTGCCGAGCGCCTACCTGCGCTACTACGTGCATCCTGACCGTGTACTTAGGGCGCAGTTGGGTCGGCCCACCCGTGCCCAGGAGTTGATGCGCATCCAGGAGGAGGTGCTGGGGTCGCTGCGGGGCGGGCCGGGCTCGATCTCCACGCCCTGGAAGCGGAGGGCGGTTTGGTACTCGCTCGCGGTTGTGCCGCTGGTCGATGCCTGGTTCAACGGGTCGGAGGAGACGCTCATCGTCGGCCTGCCCAACCGAGGACGCATCCCCTGGCTCCACGACGATGTCGTGATCGAGGCTGCGATCGCGATCCGGGTTCCTCAACGCCTGGACGTCCTCCCGCTGCCTGCCGTCCCCGAGCTGCCGCGCGCGCTCCTGTCCCAGCAGGCGGCGTTCGAGACTCTGACGACCCGGGCGCTGCTTGGGGCCGCCACCGAGGAAGGGCTGACACGAGCCTTGCTGGCGAACCCCATGGTGCGAAGCGTCGACCAAGCGCGTGGGCTGGTGGATGCCATCCGCCGAAGCGTGGAAGCTGGCCCTGGGTGATGGACGGCTCGGCTGAGGTCCGCCATTCAGGGGTGCTGCTAGCTGCGGACGTCGGCGCTTCGAAGACTCTGGTTGCCTTGGTGGACCCTGGTCCCGGCGGTTGGACCTGGCTTGGCTCCCCGCTCCGCTTCGCGACACCTCAAGATCCAGCTGCCTTGGTCGAGCTGATCGCCCAGGCCGCTGAAGTGCGCGCCCGCGATGCCGGACGGTCGATCCGAGGCGCAGGGATAGCCATTCCCGGACCGCTCGATCCGGACCAGGGGATCGTTACCCATCTGCCGAATCTCGGCTGGCACAACGTCCCGTTCGCCAGGATGCTCACGGCTCGGCTTCACGTTCCCGTCGCCCTCAATGACGATGCTCGCATGGGCGCACTCGGGGAGTGGGCGGTCGGCGCCGGTCGAGGTACCAACATCCTCGTCTTCGTGGCGGTGAGCACGGGGATTGGCTCCGGCCTGGTGATCGACGGGCGCCCGTACGTCGGCGCCCATGGGTTCGCGGGCGAGTTTGGCCACATTGTCGTGGACCCCAACGGCCCTCGCTGTGGCTGCGGCCACCGAGGATGCGTCGAGGCCTATGCGGGTGGACTCGCCCTGGCGCGCGCCGCCTGCCGGGCGTGGCCGCGCCGTCGGCTCGAGGACGGGAGTCCATCTCCGCGAACCGCGAGCGATGTCTTCCGCCTGGCACGGCAGCACCATCCGGTGGCGGCCTCGCTCGTCGACCAGGCCACCGACGCCCTCGCCCTGGGGATCGGCGCCATCGCGGCCGTATTCGACCCCGGGTTGATCGTGATCGGTGGCTCGGTGGCAATGGGCGAGCGGCGCTGGCTCGCCTCGGTGGTGGCTCGCGCCCGCCAGCGCTGCATTGCGGATGCCGGCAGAGAGATACGGGTCGCCCCGCCGGGCCTGGGAGGCCTCTCCTCGCTGGCCGGGGCTGCCCAGCTTGCCATTGGCGTCGGCGGCGAGGGAGCAACTGTGCCGGTGACCTCGTCAGCAAACGGCCACGGCGATTCCGGATGACCTAGGTGGTGGGAGCAAGCAGGGGGCCGGTCTTCGCCGTGGGATCGGGGAGGACGAGGGTCTCCAACACCTGGCCGGTGCGGTATCTGTCAGGTAACGCGGCCGGGCCCTTGCTAG
>Ga0187890_10001602_pt1 | contig 16147 bp, 13 predicted proteins | sample June2016WEW_21_1_FD_133005 | JGI IMG/M metagenome (GOLD analysis project Ga0187890, IMG submission 133005) | Peatland microbial communities from SPRUCE experiment site at the Marcell Experimental Forest, Minnesota, USA - June2016WEW_21_10 | ecosystem: Environmental > Terrestrial > Soil >... | reverse complement strand
GACAGCGGCGTCGTCGCCTACGAAATAAAGGACCTGATCTCATAAGGGCGGTCGTCCGGGTCGTCCTCAGCGGATGGTGCCCGCCCCCGGGATGAGCGGCAGATCCAGGGCGGTGGCCCACCCGGGCCCCAGGTCGTTGACGGCCGGCACCGCGTTCAGGGCGCGCAGCCCGGTGGCCAGGCAGCCGGCCGCGGCGGCGTCACGCCCGCTGCCATCGGTGAACCGGAAGGCCGTCTCCTGGGTGATCGACGGCGTCCCCTCGATCTCGACCCGGTAGACGTCGTCCTGGGTGCCCCGGGGCCAGTCCGGTGCGGCGTCGGTGCCGACCCGGTTGATGTGCTCGAGGCAGATGCGGGGCTCGCCCTTGTAGATCCCGTTGATGGTGAAGTGGATGGCCGCCACCTCCCCGGCGTTGATGACCCCCTTGGCCGTGGTGATCGGCGTGTCGGTGACCCACTTCTCCCACGTGGTGGTGATCTCGTCGAGCTCCACCCCGACGGCGTGGGCCATCATCGGCACCGTCGCCCCCCAGGACATGACGAGGATGTCGGTGTGCTCGAGCAGGGGCGTGAACTCGGGCGGGCGGCCGATGCCCATCTCGTCCTCGTACGCACCGGTGTAGTTCAGGTAGTCGAGGATCTCGAGCGCCTTCACGCTCTTCACCTCGGCGCAGAGGCCCATCAGGGTCATCGGGAAGAGGTCGTTGGCGAAGCCCGGATCGATGCCGGTGGTGAAGCAGGTGGCGCCCCCCTCCTCGCAAGCCTCCGTGATCGGGTCGATCCACGAGGGCGGGTTCTGCGTCATGTGCGGCCAGACCCATGGCGTCATGGCCGTGGAGCACACGTCGATGCCGGCGCGGAGGAACGCGCCCATGTCGCGGATGTTGGCGTCGGCCAGTCCCGCCGTGGGCCCGTAGTGCACCAGGGCGTCGGGCCGGAGGGCGACCAGGGCCTCGAGGTCGTCGGTCGCGGTGATCCCGACGGAGTCGATGCCGCAGATCTCCCCCACGTCCCGGCCGACCTTGTCCTTGTCGTTGACGCCGACGCCGACCAGTTCGAAATTGGGGTGGCGCAGCACCTCGGGAATGACCATCTTGCCCACGAACCCCGTGCCCCAGACGACGACTCTCTTCTTCTCTGTCATGGGGGCATTGTCGCACCGGGCACTCAGGGTCCGCTCGTGCCGCCCGTGAGATCGAGTCGCGGCTGAAATCAGCTGGGCCGGGCGGTCAGGCGTATGGTTCCCGATCAAATCTCGACAAGGAGCGTTGGATGAAGGAACCAAAGCCGGGGCCGGGCTGGGAAAAAGGGAAGGACGGTCGGTGGTATCCCGACTGGCTCACGTTCGCAGACTTTCGGGGTGCCGCGGCGCTCTCCGCCTTCTTCAAGGTGTTGGCACTGGTCGTGGTGGGCGCAGGCGTCATTGCAGCCATTTTGGTCGGTCGTGCCTTGCACGCCGATGGAGTGGGCGGGGAGACTGCGGTCGCCGTGGCGGCCATCGTGAGTGGGAGCGTGGTCGTCGCATCGGCAATTGCCTTCTTCGGATTTGTCCTCGAACTTCTGATCGCGATCCACTTTGGAGTGAGGTTCGCTGACTCGGCCAGGGAAGCAGCCCAGCGCGACCAGGTGTCGAGCTGACTGGTCACAATCGACACACCCGGTGACACAGGGAGCAATCTCGCTGAAACGACCACTCCCTCGTTCCTCACCTTCCGGAACCCGAGTACCTCAGAGCGTCCGGAAGAACCCCCCGTCGACGAGCACCTGGGCGCCGTTGACGTAACTGGCGGCGTCGCTGGCCAGGAAGACACAGACGCCGACCATGTCCTCGGGCTGGCCGATGCGCTGCATCGGGTTGATGGTCCCGATCCGCGCCTTCGTGTCCGGGCCCCAGGCCTTGGTGATGTCGGTGTCGAAGGCTCCGGGCAGCACGAGGTTGGCCCGCACCTTGGGCGCCCACGCGCCGGCCAGGCCGAGCGTCAACGCGTTCAGGCCCGCCTTGGCCATGGCGTAGGGCAGGTCGTCGGCGTTCGGGCGCAGCGACCCGGCGGTGGTGACATTGATGATGGAGCCGCCGTCGCCCTCGGCCATGCGCGTCCCGATGAGCGCGCTCAGGCGGAAGGGCCCGCGCGCGTTCACGGCGTGCACCTTGTCGTAGAGCGCCTCGGTGACCGAGGGGAGGCCGTCGTAGAGCGGCGACATGCCGGCGTTGTTCACCAGCACGTCGCAGCGACCGAACTCGTCGTACACCGCCTCGACCAGCCGGTCGCAGTCCTCCCACTGGCCGACGTGGCAGGCGACCGGCAGTGTCCGGCGCCCGGTCGCGCCGGCGATCTCGGTCGCCGCCTTCTGGCAGTTCTCCAGCTTGCGGCTGGCCACGACGACGTCGGCCCCGGCGGCGGCCAGGCCCTCCGCCACCGCCCGGCCGATGCCCCGGCTTCCCCCCGTGACGACGGCGACCTTCCCCGTCAGGTCGAACAGCTCCCCCGGCGTCTTCATCCCTTGTAGTCGCTCGATTCGGCCAGCTCGCCTGCGGCGGCCATGAGGTCGAGCACCACCGGCCCGAAGCCCTGCAGCTTGGGGTCGTCCCCGGCCCGCTGGTAGCCCTGCTCGAGCACGACGGCCAGCTTCCACTTGGCCAGCACGCAGTAGTAGTCGATGTCGTCGACCTGGCGGCCCGACTGCTCGGAGTAGTGCTGGAGCACCTCGGCCCGCGACGGCATGCCGGTCATGTCGACGTAACCGCCGACGCTGCCCTCGCCGCCACTGGTGTCCTCGGGCCAGGTGTGCACGACCCAGCCCAGGTCCAGCTTGGGGTCGCCCACAGTGCCCATCTCCCAGTCGACGATGGCGGCGAGCCGCGCCGGCGCACCGTCCTTGAACATCACGTTGGCGAACTGGTAGTCGCCGTGCATGATCCCCGGGATGTAGTCGAGCGGCTTGTGGGCGCGCAGCCAGGCCGACGCCTCGTCGAAACCGGGCAGCTCACGTCCCTTGATGCGCTCGAAGAAGGCGGTCCAGCGGTCCACCTGGCGCTCGTGGAAGCCGTCGGGTCGGCCGAGGTCTTCGAGCCCCTTGGCCTTCCAGTCGACCTTGGACAGCAGGGCGATGCCCTCCACCAGCTGGTAGGCCAGGCCCTGCCGGGCCTCGAGGTCGGTGTTGAAGGGCTCGGGCCACACGCCGCGCTCCATGCCCATGGGCGACCAGCCGTCGACGAAGCCCATCAGGTAGAAGGTCCGGCCCAGCACCGCCGGGTCCGTGCACACGGCGACGGCCTCGGTGTGCGGCACGTCCGTCCCGGTCAGCGCCTCGATGATCCGCCACTCGCGGACGATGCCGGCGTCCCGCTCCGCCGGTGCGGTGGGCGGCGGGATCCGCATGGCGGCGTGCAGGTCGCCCCGGCGCAGCTCGTAGATCTCGTTCTGGCTGCCCCCCGAGATGTAGCGGTGCTCGAGCGGCGCCCCGGTGCCGAGCCCCTCGGCGTCCATCCAGGCCACCAGCCGGTCCACGTCGGCGATGGTCGGTGTCGTGTCGTCGGTTGCAGTCACAGGCTCTCCGTTCGGTCGGGCCCGCTCGCAGATCGCGAACCCTCTTCTCCGCTGTCCGGGCATCTTCGCACCGGGCCGGAGAATGGTGCCTGACGGGAGGCCCCGGAGGGAAATGCGGGTGGGGCACGGCTGCGACTCCACCGGTGCGACCTCGCTCGGCGTGCAATACCAGCTGCAGGGGACGATGAGGGCCCGCGCAATCACAACCGTTTCGCAATTCATACGGCGCCCCGAACGCGCCGATACCTATGACCGTGAGCAATGGGTCGATCCCGAGCGGAAGGGACCACTGGCGCTGGTACTCGCCCCACCGGGCCATCGTCCTGCTCGGCGTCGTGCTGATCCTGGTCGCCCTGGCCGGGGGCGTCCTCGGCGTGGTCAACGCGTCCCGGGCCGAGCAGCTCAGCTCCCGCCTCGCCAACCAGTACCTCGTGCTCCTCGGGCCCGTGCGGCAGATCCGGGCGTCGGAGAGCGCGTTCCAGGTCCTGGCCGAGGAGGCCTTCAGCAAGACCGTGCCGGCCACCGACGTGATCACCGGTGCGGTGACCAATTCCAACGACCTCAACAAGGCCTACCTCACCCTTCAGCACCTGCTCGCGTTGCCGGGCAACGAAGGCCTGGCTCCGCAGCTGGCCAGCCGGATGTCCGCCTTCACCGCCTCACAGTCGGGCCTGAGCGCATTCCTGGCCGGTGCACCGCAGACGTCGGAGACCACACACGCGGCTGCGGTGGAGAGCGCAGCCGAGGCGAACCTCGATACCACCCTCGCCTCCCTACAGGGCACCATCTCCAGTCGGCTGGCTCAGACGGCAGAACAGGCGCGCGAAGCGGCCGACAACGCCCGGGGCGACCTGTTGTGGTCCCTCGGCATCGGGGTCAGCTTCGCCTGCGTCGTGACGACGGCCCTCGCCCTGCACGCGCGGCGCATGGAGCGCCAGCAGGCACGACGGGAGACCAAACAGACCGACCTGGCCCACCGGATCGCGTTCGAGGCAAGCCTGCAGACCGCCCTCGAGATGTCCAAGGCGGAGGCATCCGTCTTCGACCTGGTCGCAGAGGCCCTCAGCCAGGCCGCTCCGGGCATGCGATCCGAGTTGCTCCTCGCCGACTCCAGCACGGCCAACTTCCGGCAGGTCCTCGTGAGCACGGCACAGACCGACGACGCCGGGTGCGGGGTCATGTCCCCGGACGACTGCCCGGCTGCATCGAGGGCACGGGCCATGGTGTTCCCCTCCAGCACCGCACTCGACGCCTGCCCCAACCTGCGGGGCCGGGGGTGCTCGGCGTTGTGCGTGCCGATGAGCATGAGCGGCAACTCCGTGGGGGTCTTCCACGTGACCACCGACGACGGCGCGCCGCCCTCTGACGCGGTGCAGGCGAACGTCGAGGTGGTGGCGCGCCGGGCCAGTGAGCGCCTGGCCATGCTGCGCGCCTTCGAGTTCTCCCAGACCCAGGCGAACAGCGACTCGCTCACCGGGCTCATGACCCGGAGGAGCCTCGAGACCGCGGTCCACCAGCTCCAGGAGATCGGCACGCCGTATTCGGTGGCCTACGGCGACATCGATCACTTCAAGCTGGTGAACGACGAGTTCGGGCACGCCGCCGGCGACCGCGCGCTCCGGACCTTCGCCCAGGTGCTGCGGGACTCACTACGGCCGGCCGACATCCCGGGCCGCTACGGGGGCGAGGAGTTCGTCATCGTCCTTCCGGACTGCCCGGTCGAAGAGGCACGCCAGGTGCTCGAGCGGGTGCGGCAGCGCATGGCCGACCGGATCCTCATCGCCGAGCTCCCGACGTTCACCGTCAGCTTCGGTGTCGCCTCCTCCGACCAGGCCGGGGACTTCGATCACGTGGTCTCCCTGGCCGACACCGCACTCCTCAGTGCCAAGGCCGGGGGCCGCGACCGGATCGTCGTGTCCACGGGACCGTACGTGCCCAAGGCGGGACCGGACACGCCGGCGACCGAGACGGTGGGCTCCCCGCTGGAGCCGGACCTGCCCCCGCTGCGCCAGACCGACGACGCCGGCCTCTGGGAGCCGCAGCACAACTGACCCGAACACGTCGTCCCCGCTTCACCCTCACCACCCGCGCCCTCCCCCGATCCGACCGGGGGAGGGTCGCGCCCGTGCACTGAATTGCCTGCTCAGAGGGGATCACACTTCCCTGACACTCCGTTCGCCGGCCCCTGACATATGGGGTCGATGCTGGCCCCGAAGAATCGGTGAGGAGGAGCCATGGAGCGTCTCAGGCAACGGGTCACGCAGCGCTGGTCGGGCATGGGCCTGGCCGGCCGGATGTGGTGGGCCGCGCTGGCCACGGTCGGTGTCGCCGCCGTCCTCGTGCTCTCCGCCACCTCGGTGGTCGACGCGACCTCGCACCCGGCCGCACCCGCGTCGGCCGCGGCGAAGGGCGCCGGCTCCGGGACGCCCACCGCCGCCGCGGCGGGGAGCGGCTCCGGGTCGGGCTCCATGGCAGGCATGACGGGCGGCGCCTCGACATCGACCCCGACTTCGACCCCGACCCCGACTTCGTCACCGGCGTCGGCCGCGTCACCGGCGTCGGCCGCTCCGGCGTCGACCGGATCGGCGCAGGCGACCCCGACCGTCTGCGCCAACGTCAAGGGGACCACGACCATGTCCAACGGCATGGTGATGGCGCCCGTGCCGCCGGGCCCCCCGACGGCGGCGCAGCAGGCGGCGGCCGACCTGCTCGTGGCGCAGACCAGGGCCACGCTGGCGAGGTACTCGAGCCTGTCCGCCGCCACGGCGGCCGGGTACACGCCGGCGACGAAGCCCACCGGGTACGTGGTGCACTACGCCAACTGGCCGGTCGCCAAGAGCGACGGCTTCGACCCGTCCGACCCCGCGTTCCTGGTCTACGCCAACACGGTCAACGGCCCCGTCCTGCTGGGCGCCATGTACCTCGGGCCGGCGCCCTGCACGCCCGGTCCCGACGTCGGCGGGTCGCTCACCCAGTGGCACGCCCACGACAACCTGTGCCTCTCCGGCGGCCAGGTGGTGGGCAACACGGACGCCACGGGCACGTGCGCCACCGGCGTGCACAACACGAACACCTACTTCATGCTCCACGTGTGGACCGAGCCGTCGCTGGCCACCACCCACCAGTTCCAGGCCGACCTCACCCGGGCCGAGCTGGCGCCCATCATCGAGGGGAACGCGTGAGCACGGCGAAGGGCGCGGGGCGGGTCAGCGCCCGGGCCATCCAGATCGGCCTCGGCCTGGTCTGGCTGGTCGACGGGCTGCTGCAGCTGCAGCCGCAGATGTTCGGGACGCACTTCGCCAACCACGTGATCCTGCCGACGGCGCAGGGCCAGCCGGGCATCGTCTCGGGTGTCATCACCCACCTGGCCCACCTGATCGCGATCCAGCCGGTGCTGGCCAACGCGGTCTTCGCCGCCATCCAGATCCTCATCGGGATCGGGCTGCTCGTCCGCGAGACGGTCAGGCCGGCGCTCGTGCTGTCCTTCGTGTGGGCGCTCGGCGTCTGGTCGCTGGGCGAAGGCTTCGGCATGCTCTTCACGGGCATGGCGTCACCGCTCACCGGGGCGCCCGGGGCCGCGCTGCTCTACGGCGCCATCGGCCTGCTCGTGTGGCCGCGGGCGGCCGGTCCGGCGGCGTCGGGCCCGGCCGCCGCCGAAGGCCCGCTCGGGGAACGCGGCGGCCAGGCCATCTGGGCCGTCGTGTGGTGCGGCATGGGGATCCTGTGGCTGCTGCCGGCGAACCGGGCCGGCGGGTCCATCTCGGGTGCGATCAGCGGCGCCGTCTCGGGCGAGCCGGGCTGGCTGGCCCACGTGCAGCTGTCCGTCGCCCACGCCCTGGGCAGCGGCGGGGAATCGGTCGCCGTCGTCTGCGCCGTCCTGTCCTTCGTGATCGGGCTGGGGCCGCTGCTCTCGCGCCACCCGACCGTCTTCCTGGTCGCCGGCGCCGCCCTGGCGCTCGACTACTGGGTGTTCGGGGAGGCCTTCGGGCAGGTCTTCACCGGCTTGGCCACCGATCCCAACACGGGCCCGCTCCTGGTCCTGCTGGCCCTGGCCCTGTACCCGAACCGGGTCCCCGCCGCTGCGCCGGCCGCCGTGCCGAGCCGGGTGCCAGACGAGCTCGCCGCCCGGTCGGGCGCCTTGGCCTGATGCCGGCGGCGGGCTCCATGCCCGGCGAACCGGGGCTCCCTCCCGGACGACCTACCATCCGCACCAGTGGCGGACTCTGCGGTGCCAGCCCCCGGCAATCGACACCGCCGGCGCTGGCCGTGGGTCCTCGGCGTGCTCGCCGTGGTCCTGGTCTCGGTGGCCGCGGTGGTCGTGCTGACGACGAGCCACGCCAAGCCGGTCTCGCTGCGCCAGGCCGAGGCCCAGTTGGGCAAAGGCGCGACGGGCGTGCCCGGTGCGGACCGGCCAGCGCCCGGGGTGTACGCGTATACGGGCTCGGGCACGGAGAAGCTGACGCTGCCGCCGCTGTCCCAGGCCGAGGGGCCCACGATCCCCGGCACGGTGACGCTGCGGGGACAGAACTGCTGGGTCTTCCGCGTCGACTACAGCACACACCACTGGCAGACGTGGGAGTACTGCCTCCACTCGGGCGACCTCTGGGAGGCCGGCGGGCAGTCCTGGCAGCTCTGGTCGGTCGGACCGCTCAACTTCACCAACCTGAGCACGTTCACCTGCGCGCCCGGCAGCATGGCCCTGCCGGGCGACGCCACGGTCGGCCAGCGCTGGCAGTCGCGCTGCACCGGCACCAACACGTCGGTCAAGGGCGGCACGCTGAGCGCCGGCCCCTACACGTTCCTCGGCCTCGACACCGTGTCGGTCGGCGGCACGCCCGTCCCCGCCGCCCACTTCCTTCGGGTGCGCACGGACACGGGGGCCCAGACGGGCACCGAGCGCTCCGAGGTCTGGTTCAGCACGCGTACCGGCCTCCCCCTGCGCGTGCAGCAAGACCTCAAGGTCAAGAGCTCGACGCCGTTCGGAACCTCCACCTACACCCAGGTCGGGGTGTTCGTCCTGGCCTCCCTGGTCGCCCACCGCTGAGGGCCTTTCTCCGGGAGGCCGCAGCGGGTAGAACCGGGTCCGGCCAGCACGTTTTCTAGGAATTCGCTGAGAAGATGGCAGAAAGGGCGGTCCGAGCCGGATGAGCGCGCCACGGGACACCGCCGGGGTCGCCCTGGTGGGCTACGGCATGGGCGGGTCGGTGTTCCACGCCCCCTTCATCGAGGCCGAGCCCCGGCTGCGGCTGGTGTCGGTGGTCACGGGCAACCGCGAACGGGGGGCAGCGGCCCTGGCCCGCTACCCCGGCGTCCGGGTCGAGCGGTCGGTCGAGTCCCTCCTGGACCGGCTCGACGGCATCGACCTGGCGGTGGTGACGACGCCGAACGCCTCGCATGCGGCCATCGCCGCGGCGGTGCTGGCGCAGGGCCGGCCGGTCGTGGTCGACAAGCCGGTGACCCCGACGAGCGACGAGACCCGGGAGCTGCGCGCCCTGGCCAGGTCAGCCGGCACGGCCGTCGTGCCCTTCCAGAACCGGCGCTTCGACGGCGACTTCCGCACCGTCGCCGACCTCGTGTCGCGGGGCGTACTCGGCGCGCTGCACACCTTCGAGTCGCGCTACGAGCGCTGGCAGCCCGGCACGTCGCCGCGGGCGTGGAAGAACGACGCCGGGCCCGGTGCGGGCACCGGCATCCTCTACGACCTCGGGACCCACCTCATCGACCAGGCCGTCGTGCTGTTCGGCCGGCCGCAGTCCGTCGCCGCCGACATCGCGGTTCGCGGGGCCGCCAGCCGCGTCCCCGACGACGTGTTCGTCGCGCTGGGCTACCCGGGTGGGCCGCGGGTCCACCTCTGGATGAGCGCCGTCGCGCCGGACCTCGGCCCGCGCTTTCGCCTCCTCGGCGACACCGCCGGCTACGTGAAGTGGGGCATGGACGTCCAGGAGGCTCTGCTCGTCGCGGGCCACTCCCCCCGCGAGCCGGGCTGGGGCGAGGAGCCCGAGTCGGCGTGGGGCGAGGTGATCGCCGGCGCCGAGCGGAGGCCGGTGCCGACGCGGCCCGGCGCGTACGGGCTCTTCTACGCCGGCATGGCGTCGTACCTCCACGACGGCGCGCCCCCGCCGGTGGACATCGACGATGCCGTGCTGACGGCGGAGATCATCGAGGCGGCGCAGGCCTCGGCGCGTGACGGGGCGATCGTGCCGCTGGCGTGACGCGTCGACGTGTCGGCCGGCCTCGCCCGTGTCGCCCCTGCCGCCGTGGACCCCGGCGGGGTGCGGCCGCGCCCCGGGGTGCGCCCCTTTTCCCCGGGTGATCCCTCAGCGGACGGGGCGGGTGCCGATGACCGAGGCGCGCTCCATCGTCCGGCGCTGCGGCCAGTAGTCGCTCGATGCGTAATGCTGCACCGCCCGGTTGTCCCAGAACGCCACCGCGTCGGGGGTCCAGGTGAAGCGGCACTGGTGCTCGGGCGCGTCGGCCCGGCGGCACAGGCGGTCCAGCAGCTCCAGGCTGGCCTCGGCCTCGAGCCCCTCTATGTGGCTGACGAAGGGCCGGTTCACGTAGAGGTGCCGCTTCCCCGTGGCGGCGTGGGTGCAGACCACGGGATGGCGGACCGGGGGGTACTGCGCCTGCGCGGCGCGGCGCTCGTCGGGGCTCATCGCGTGCCCGAAGGTCTGGGTGAAGTCGTGCACCGCGCTCAGCCCGTCGATCTCCGCCCGGGTGGCCTCGTCGAGCGAGTCGTACGCGGCGTACATGTCGGAGAAGAGGGTGTCGCCACCGACGTCGGGGACCTGAATTGCATGGAGCACCGCCCCCATGGACGGGTCCTCGCGCCAGGTGACGTCGTGGTGCCACGAGTTCTCGTAGCCGCCCACCTCCGCCGTCTTCTCGAAGCGCACCAGCTCGGGCTCCCCGGTGTTCGAGGCCAGGAACGGGTGGACCTCCAGCCCGCCGAAGCGCCGGGCGAACGCCACGTGCCGCTGCGGGGTCAGCGGCTGGTCCCGGAAGAAGACGACCTTGTAGTCGTGCAGCGCCTGGCGCAGCTCGGCCACGACCTCGTCGGGCAGCTCCGTCGTCAGGTCGACGCCCGAGATCTCCGCGCCGAGCGTCGCGCCGAGCAGGCGGGCGTCGAAGCTCCGCCAGCGCAGCGCGGCGAGCCGGTCGCGCTCGGCCGCCACGTGCGTGAAGGGGCCGACCACGATCGGGTACCCGGGCAGCGGGACGGTCCGGGGCGCGGCGGCTTTCGTCGTCGTCATGCCGGAACTGTACCGAAGGGTCTGCCGGGGCCGAGGGTCGGGGCCGGGTGCGTCCCGGCCGGGGTCCCCGGGCCGTGTCGCGTCGGGGCCGGGCCCGGGAGCGCCCAAATTCCAGACAAGTCGGTCAAGCACGCCGGATTTCGCGACGACAGTGCTAAACCTGGGACCTGCAACGAAAGGGCGGCGTGTCAGACGTGGCAGTGGCTGTGACTCCCTCCGATTCGACCGACCTCAGCGCGCAGCTGCGCCGCGGGTCGCAGGGCCCCGACGGCGTTCCCCCCGACGTGAAGCCTCCCGTGAGGGTCACCGCCATGAGCGGCGCCGCGCTGCAGAGCGCCGTGCAGGCCGCCGTGGAAGAGGTGACGAGCGCCGACGAGCAGCTCCGGGTGCACCAGACCATCGCCGCGCTCGGCTGGGGCGACGTGCTCTTCGTCGACATCTACACCAGGTCGCGGGCCGAGTCGCTCGAGCACCTCGACCTCGCGCTGCGCAAGAACGTCGCCCTGTTCACGGACCAGCCGTTCGAGCGCATCGCCGTCAGGTGGCGCGTCAGCAGCTGACCCCGGCCCTCATTCGGCCGCGATGGCCGCCAGCACGTCGAGACGGGCGGCGCGGCGGGCCGGCCAGCTGGCGGCGAGCAGGCCGAGCAGGGCGGCCAGGACCAGGAAGACGATCAGGTTCGACACCGGCACCACGGTGTTGGTGATGCCCTGCGAGTGCAGCGCGGACACCAGGGCGATACCCAGCCCCGTCCCGATGATGATGCCGATGATGGCGCCGAACACGGCGAGGATCACCGACTCGGAGCGGATCATGGCGCGGATCTGCCGCCGCTTCATGCCCACGGCGCGGAGCAGGCCGATCTCGTGGGTGCGCTCGAAGACCGAGAGCATGAGCGTGTTGACGATGCCGATGAGGGCGATGACCACGGCCAGGGCGAGCAGGGCGTAGACCAGGCCCAGCAGCTGGTTCACCTGGGCCGACTGCGATGCCTCGAACTGGGCCCGGGACTGGACCTTGACGTTGGGGTAGGGCGCCAGCGCCCGGGTGACCGCGTGCTGCACCCCCGGGCTGCCGTCGGTCTTCAACAGGACGGCGCCGGGCAGCGGGTTCTGGAAGTGGCGCACGAAGAAGGCCTGGCTGACCAGGAAGTGCCCGACGAGGGCGTTGGGCTGGTAGATGCCGCCGATGCGCATGGTCTGGTGGCCGGTCAGGGCGAACTTCACCGGGACCTGCTGGCCCACCGTGAGGTGGTCGGAGGTGGCCGTCGTCGTGTCGACGAGCAGGTCGCCCGCCGCGAGTGCCGGGACACCGCTGCCCGACGTCGTGTTCAAAATGACCGTCTGGGACATGTTCTTGGTCCCGATGGCGAGGAGCGACTCGAGGGAGGAGCGGAACTCGAACTGGTCGCCGTAGACGGTGGTCGTGGCGGTGACGCCGGGCACCGACGACGCCGCCTGGGGCACGACCTCGCTGAAGTTCCCGTTCCCTCCTCCTCCGCTCGTGGTCGAGACGATGAGGTCGGCGCTGATGGCGTTGTCCACGCTGGCGGTGGCCGACTTCGACAGGGACGCGCCGAACACGGCGATGGCCGAGACGAGGGCGAGCCCGACCATCAGGGCCGACGACGTCTGCGCCGTCCGCCGGGGACTGCGCATGGAGTTCTCCCGGCCGAGCCGGCCCGAGACACCGAGCAGCCGGGCCAGGGGGCGGCCGATGCCGCTCGCCATCGGCCGGGCCACCGCGGGCGCCAGCATGGCCACGCCGACGAAGATGCCGACGGCACCCAGGCCCACCAGCGCGATGGCCGGGGCGGTCAGCCCCCAGGCCAGGAGGGCGATCCCGATGACGGTGATGATGCCGCCACGGGTGAAGCGCCGCCGCAGGGGGACCTCTTCCTCGGTCTGCTGGGCGGACACCGCCGCCACCGGGGCGATGCGGACGGCGCGGCGGGCCGGGCTGATGGCCGAGACCATGGTCACGCCGACACCCACGACGATGCAGACGATCACCGTGCGCGCCTCGAACACGAGGGGCCCGGACGGCAGCGTGACCCCGAACCCGCTCAGCAGCTTCTCGAGGCCGACGGCGGCCAGCACCCCCAGCCCGAGGCCGATCAGCGACGACACCAGCCCCACGATGGCCGCCTCGCCCAGGACGGAGCGGAACACCTGGCGACGGCTGGCGCCGACGATGCGCAGCAGCGCCAGCTCCCGCGTGCGCTGGCCCACGGTGATGGAGAAGGTGTTCAAGATGGTGAAGCCGCCCACGAACAGTGCGATGAAGGCGAAGACGAGCAGGGCCGTGTTGAGGAAGCCCAGGGCCTGCCCGATGGCGCTCGTCGCCTCGTTGACCACGGTCTGGCCCGTGACGACCTGGACGCCGTGCGGGAGGACGCGCGCGATGTCGCGCTGCACCTGGGCCTTGTCGGCGCCGGGTTGGGCGACGACGTTGATGGTGTCGAACTGACCCACCGAGCCCAGGACCTTCTGGGCCGTCGGCGTGTCGAACGCGGCCAGCGTCGCTCCGGCCAGGTTGTCGGCCGTCCCGAAGCGCGCCAGACCGGAGATGGTGAACGTCTGGGTCGGCCCCTGCAACAGGATCCGCACCGGCTGGCCGACCTTGAAGTCGTACTTCTGCGCCGTCCCGAGGTCCATCACCACCTGGTGCGGCGTCGTCGGGTCCCTGCCCTGGACGAGCCGGAGCGCGGAGATCTGGGCGTCGGGGTCGAAGGAGAGGCCGAGGTTGGGCGCGCCGCCGGTCGAGATGGCCTTGCCGTCGTGGCCGATGTACTGGGCGTAGCCGGTCACCGAGCCGTCGGCGGCCTCGACGCCCGGGACGCGCTGCACGCTGGCCAGCAGCGACTCGGGGACGGGGTTGCGCGTGGCGGTCCCGCCGCTGCCGAACTGGGCCACGCCGCGCACCTGGAAGTCGATGTTCTGGTAGATGTTCCCGAACAGCGTGTCGAACGTGTTGTGCAGGGTGTCGGTGAGGACGAACGTCCCGGCGATGAACGTCACCCCGAGCACGATGGCCAGCGCGGTCAGGGCCAGGCGCAGCTTGTGGGCCAGCAGCCCCTTGATCGTGACCCGCCACATGTCAGGCGCCCAGCTGCCCGATCCGCTCCAGGACCGTTTCGGGGGTGGGGTCGGCCATCTCGTCGACGATGGCGCCGTCGGCCAGGAAGACGACCCGGTCGGCGTAGGACGCGCCGCGGGGGTCGTGGGTGACCATCACGATGGACTGGCCGAATTCGGTGACCGAGCGGCGCAGGAAGGCCAGCATCTCGGCGGAGGAGTTCGAGTCGAGGTTCCCGGTGGGCTCGTCGGCGAAGATCAGGTCGGGCCGGTTGATCAGCGCCCGGGCGCAGGCGCAGCGCTGCTGCTGGCCGCCCGACATCTCGGTGGGCCGGTGGCTGAGGCGGTCGGCGATGCCCAGCTGGCCCACCAGGTAGTCGAACCACTCCGTGTCCACCTTCTTGCCGGCGAGGTCGGCCGGCAGCGTGATGTTCTCGCCCGCGGTCAGCGTGGGGACGAGGTTGAACGACTGGAAGACGAAGCCGATGCGGTCGCGCCGCATCTGGGTGAGACCCTTGTCGTCGAGGGCCCCGACATCGAGGTCGCCCACGAACGTGTGCCCCGACGTGGGCCGGTCGAGGCCGGCCATGCAGTGCATCAGCGTCGACTTGCCCGAGCCCGACGGGCCCATGACGGCGGTGAAGCGGCCCCGCGCGAACGTGACGTCGATGCCGGCGAGCGCGTGCACCGTCGCCTGCCCGGTGCCGTACGTCTTGCGGAGGTCCACGGCGTGGGCGGCCGCGGTGTCCGCCCGCGGTGCGGGAGCTGCTTGGTCGGTGAGCGCCACACTGCCTCGTTTCGTCGAAGTGGGAGGGACGGCGGACTCCATGCTGCCAGCCTGGCGCAACCCGGGCCGACCGTGAATCCGGCGCGACCCTGGTCCGACCCCGAGCCGCGCCGCGCCGGACTCAGGGATGTCCCCGAATGCCGCGCTGGCCCTCCACGGGACGACGGCCGTGTGCCACGCACGGATCGGACCCTTGGCGCGCCACCCCCGGACCACTACCCTGAGGCCCGCCACGAGCAGAACCAGCAGGTGCCAGATCGACCAGTGAGCTACCCGGGGGGGCACGTTCGCCATGCGGTTGCGGTACGAGGCACGACCCCATGAGAAGGGCCTGAGTCGCTGAGGGCCGCCGTGGGCCTCCCCGAGCGCAGCGCGACGGCGGTCGCCGCCGTCGTCTCCGTGGCCGCGGTGCTCGCCGTGCAACTCGTCCTCTTCCCGGTGCCGCTCGGGGTGTGGATCCAGGGCGCCGTGCTCGGCCTGCTCGGCTCCCTCATGGCGGTCGGGCTGGGGCTGACCTACCGCCTGAACAAGATCATCAACTTCGCCCAGGGCGGCCTCGGCACGGCGCCCGCCGTCCTGGCGGTCGGCCTGGTCGCCTTCTCCGGCGTCAACTACTTCGCCGGCCTCGCCACCGGCCTGGTGGCGTCGGTGCTCCTCACGGCGATCGCCGAGTTCCTCGTGGTCCGGCGCTTCCGGCGCTCGCCCCGCCTCATCCTGACCGTGGCCACCATCGGGCTCTCCCAGCTGCTGGTCGTCCTCAGCCTGCTGATCCCGCGCCTGTGGGGCCAGACGCCCATTGCCAGCGCGGTGGTGACCTTCCCCTGGCACTTCACCTGGCACATTGCGCCCATCGTCTTCGACGCCAACGACCTGGTGGCGGTCGTCGTGTCGCTGGCCTGCCTGGCCGGCGTGTGGATCTGGTTCACGCGCAGCGACATCGGCATCGCGGTGCAGGCGGCGGGCGACCGTCGCGACCGCGCCTCCATGCTCGGCATCCCGGTGGGACGCCTGCAGTCGATCACCTGGGTGGTGGCGGGCGTGCTCTCCTTCGTCTCCATCTTCTTCCAGGCCGCGATCCTGGGCCTCCCGCTCGACCCGACCTACGGGCTGACCGCGCTCGTCACCGCCCTGGCCGCGCTGGCACTCGGCAACTTCACCGAGCTCCCCGTGATCGCCGCGTCGGCCGTCGCGCTCGGGATCCTGCAGCAGGGGGTGGCGTGGGACGACCCGACCAACCCCGCCCTTGGCCTGGCCGTCCTGGCCGCCGTCGTCTTCGCCGCCATCGTGGTGCGCCAGCTCCTGACCCGCCACCACGACCGCGAGTCCGAGACGACGCTGTCGCTGGCCGGCAGCGTGCGCGACCTGCCCGCCGCCGCCAAGGACCTCACCGAGGTCCGGGTCGGCACGCCCGCCGGCGCGCTGGTCGCCTTCGCCGCCGCGTGCACACTGCCGCTGTGGATGGGCCCGGGCGAGCTCATCCGCG
>Ga0187890_10001599_pt1 | contig 16163 bp, 19 predicted proteins | sample June2016WEW_21_1_FD_133005 | JGI IMG/M metagenome (GOLD analysis project Ga0187890, IMG submission 133005) | Peatland microbial communities from SPRUCE experiment site at the Marcell Experimental Forest, Minnesota, USA - June2016WEW_21_10 | ecosystem: Environmental > Terrestrial > Soil >... | reverse complement strand
TCTCGGTTGCCTGGGAAGTGTCGTCGCATGGTATGCCGGAGAAATCCCCTGGTGGCTGGCGCTCGGGGCTGTGTTCTTCATTCCGACCGTGCGAAAGGCTGTGCAGGATGTTCGCCGGTATGACCAGTGGTTTGCGGAGTGGCAGGGCATGGGAAACGCCAGCAGGGAGGTCGCTCCCAAACGCCCGGCGCATAGGCAAGGCGTTTTCCCTGGGTGGGTAAACGTCACGCTGGCAGTATTGTCGCTTGGCGTGATTCTGATTTTCGTGGCATCCCCGGCAACGAGTGAGCCGGTGCGCAGAAACCTCGCTCTGTTCTTGTTGGGTTTCGCGGTCTATCTGCTTTGCAAAACAATCGTTGCCCTTCGCCGTCGGCGGCTTTTGAGGGTCGCCGGCACGGCAAGTGCCGGCGGGAGCAAAACCGTCGCGACAGAGGAAGTCGTGCGATGGACGCTCCCACGCGCTGCGTCGTCTCCTTCCCGAACTGATGCGATGCGCAACGTGCCGGACTATTGCGCCCGGTTGATGGCTGGACAGTGATATGGACGCCACATTCAAAGCTGAAGCAACTTCCTCCGCATGGCTCACCGCAGCGGAAGCGGCGTTTTACCTCAAGGTGCAGACGCGCACCGTACTTCTGTGGGTCAGACAGGGCAAGCTTAGAGGCTACGCCCTCTCAGGTGCGAAACGTCACGTCTGGCGGTTCCGGGTAGCCGACCTGGACGGTATGATGAAACTGCCGTCCGTTGCTCCACCTAAAAGGAGGTTTTAGTGAGAGCACGGGCAAAACAAGGAAGTGTGGTGCTGGATAAACGCATCCAGTCGTGGAATTTCTTTTACTGGCGGGACGGGAAGCGGCACTCGAAAACCATCGGTACGCGCAAAGACCTGCCAACCAAGGCCGCTGCATGGCGAGCGGCAAAGCCACTGCGGGATGCGGTAGAGCAACAAGGTGCATTCGATGTCGGCGCTTCAGTTCCGACGTTGAGCGCACTTATCGAGCAGTACCAGGCAGAAAAAATGCCACAGCGCAAAGACACACGGCGGGGTTATCAATCGTGGATTGAAGTCCACATCCTGCCCAAATGGGGAGTAAGCTTCATCACCGATCTTCAGGCCCGTCCTGTGGAGAACTGGCTGGAGTCGCTTGATCTCGCTCCAAAAAGCCGGACACATATTCGCGGCATCCTCAGCTCGCTGTGGAATTACGCGATGTGGAGGCAGGACATTCCGATGCAGGTCAACCCCATATCCCTGGTGACGGTAAAGGGGGCATCGAAACGGATTCGCCAGCCGCGCAGTCTGACGGTTGAGCAATTCCGCTTGCTCGTCTCGCATCTGCGGGAGCCGTTCGGGACGATGGCGCTTCTGTGTGTCTGCTTCGGCCTTCGGGTTTCCGAATGTCTGGCGCTCAGGTGGTCGGATGTCGATTGGCTCAATGCTACGCTGCGCGTCGAGCGCGGCATCGTTGAGCAGAATGTGGACGATGTGAAAAGCGATGAGTCACGCAAATCGCTCGCAGTGGCGGACGAACTTCTTGAGCGGCTGAATGTGTGGAGGCAGAAGACGGAGTTTCAGGGCGATGGCGACTGGATTTTCGCAAGCCCTCTGAAGCTCGGGCGGCTACCTTACTCCTACACAGGATTCTGGCGGGAGCTTGACCGCGCGGGCAAGGCGGCGGGACTCGGGCATTTAGGCACGCACACGTTCCGGCATTCGTACCGGATGTGGATTGACGCTATCGGCACTCCCATTGGCGTGCAGCAGAAGCTCATGCGGCACGCGGATATTCGCACGACCATGAATATCTACGGTGATGCGGCTTCGGCGGACATGCGGCGGGCGCACAGCAGAATAGTGCAATTGGCGATGCAGTCAGAGTCAGCGGCAGGTGAAACGGCAGGGGAGGATTCGTAACCTACTGAAAGAATGGCTCCTCAGGTAGGACTCGAACCTACAACCCTCCGGTTAACAGATGTGAGCCAGCCCAAGGACGATTTTGATACCGTTGCATATCACGTAATCTCTTCAATGACTTAACAGAGTTTTCAATCTCTCCGGCAGATACGGTTACATACCAAAATATCGCTAGACTCCTTTGCGTTTCCCTTTGACAGCGGCTTAACTGTCTTCTTTGGGACGCAGAAGCCTCTTATGGTAGACCTTTGACTCGGGGTGCAAGGGTCAGCAGGCATCCAATACATTCCGTGTGACACGTCACAGATCCATTTGGGGTCAAGCCATTCGGCCCTATAAATCTGCAATGTAACTAATGTTTGAGGCAAGACTGGGTACTTCGCTAATCGACCGAGGAAGTTACTGTGTATCATCCGACAATGTGATTGATGGATGTGAGCACGTTATTGACAAGAATCCACACTCTATCCGTAACACTCCCTCTGTCACGGGCACTTCTCCAGACCGGATGCTTGATTCCGACTCAAGTTTCTCATGCACGCCAACAGACTGACGCACTACGAAACGCCGAAACTCGTCGCTCCGTGTGATACTGCAAGAAATCAGATGCGACCGAGATCTCATATTCAAGGTCACTTCCTTCTCAAGGGGCTGGTTGACCTGAGAATGGTCATACATATTGTTGACGAGATCGGCTAATCGCTCCTGTTCAGAATTTATCGAATTGACCAAGCGAGGTAGCTCTACGTCTACCCTCTTTCGTATGTCAGTCAACTCGCCTTGAACCATTGCAACAGTATCGTGACTTGGCTGACTGAGGCGCACGATGGCATCCCGCAGCCTACGTCGCCGCTGCTGGGGCACGCTATTCGTGTCTCTCAATAAGGCAACATATTCATCTACGAGCCTGTTCATCTCCGCCTCGTCTAATGTCGGACGGTCACCTACAGCACTTGCCAATGTCGTCGCTAATACTTTCTTGAGTTGCCCTCGGATCTGCATCGGTACCTGCGAGCCTCCTGTAGCCATCTCATCCGTCACTAGCACAGCATCCGTGGCAGCATTAAGATTCGAGACAAACGTGTTTAAGCTCGTCTCGTAGCCATCGATATCTGCCTCAATATCCTGAGCAACATTGGCAAAGTTGCTCCCCCGTAAATCAACCGCAAACGCAGCAGTATCTTTGAACAAACGCCGCACCGTAGTGTCTAGTTTTCGAAATGATTTCTCATCTGTAAGCGCATGGCCGTCTGCGTGCACGACATCTTCTTTCGCAAGTCGATATTCGAAATCCAGACAGGCATCTATCCAATATCCATTATTGTTGCCAGGCTCGTGGCAGTGCACTTGCAAATCACGGTCGCCGACAACGACCTGATAACGAGTCTTAAAGGCTAATATCCTTTCCGTAATTCGACGATATTTGCTGTGGAGTTCGCTTGCCTCACGCTCGATCTCAGATTCAGGATCCGATGCAGATGTCACTGCGAGCAAGGGACCGAGGAAATCAGACGTCGCATGATGTTCGATCAGCTCTTGCTTGGACGTATTTGTAGCACGATCAGCTTCCTCCAAGAGAATCGCATTGACCTCCTGAGTGGGGGTGGAACCGGCAAAGGGTTGTTCTGACACAGGATCATACCCACGAAGTCTCAGGAAATAGTCCGTCATGAAGTGACGATTCACCACCTTCAGGGTCAAACTCGTTCCTACCGCTACCGGACGGCCTTGACCTACACAGATATCTTGACCCTGATCCGTTATTAGACACGACCGTTTATCAGCAACATTGAACAGGAAGATGGGATTGGGCACAGCTTGACCTAGAGAGATCGACCCAGAAATGCAGATGAGTAAGGTTGTTCTTAGTATGAACACACAGTTACTCCTCGGTACCCTCGACACTTTCAGGGTCAATCGGATTGGCAAAAGTCTCTCCTGCCGTCGATTCGGCATCTGCGGCCCACGCCGACGTCATCGCAATAGTCTTGCCTTGGGTAATTGCAGTCCGAAGCTCTGAGAAATATTTGTGGCGACGCTCTAAAGACGTAAATGCTAGGAGCGTAGTGAAAACCGTAGCAGCCATCAGAATCCACCACTGAGTAAAGGCGACCCTGGTAAGACCACAATAGAGTATGCCTAGAAGCATCGGTACTAGGAGGCCAAAACTCAGCTCACTTTGGGCGAGGTAGGTATTCCGCAATGTGTCATATTCGTCTTTAGAAATAAAGCCCCGCTTGATTGCATAATGAAAGTCAATCCGCCGCACTCGTTTCGTCACGTCGGAGCCAGAGAAGAGAATATTCCCAAACAGTGGCCTTATGGTGTCCCCGTTTATCCGACGAGTAAACAGGTTACGGAACGGAAATAAAATGGCAGTATAAGCCAACAGGACACCAAGCACTGTACCTTGAGCCTCTGCTGCGGCGATTTGTCCGAGGCCGAGGGTCTTATGGGAGTCCAGGATTGGCGTCTCCGCCAAAGCCGTGGGTGGGTGTGGCTGGGGCGTGGGCATCGGAGGAACTACCAGCGAGGGCGATTGCAAATAGGTGTTCGTCTTAGATGTGGTCGAGGTGGCTGACGACTTCGGATCTGGCGACGGCGGTAAAGGGCGCTCGCCAAAGTCGGGGTGCTTGGAAGATGCGGGGGACTCAGGAGATGTCGAAGAGGCATCTTGGGGCGGTTTAAGAAAATTTTTCGTCCAGGCTAGATCCTTAGCGGTATCAGGTTGGCTTTGGCTGACAGTCTCGGTATCCCGACCTGTTGGAGCTGTTTGGCTTTGCTGTGTGGATTGCTTCGTCGTCGTCGCATCCTGTTCTTGAGCTATGCCATACAGAGGCAAAACCCACAGAGCGGCGGTGATCGTGAATAGCAATCGAGTGCGTTGCAGGCGCAAGGCGAACCTTTCAGTCGCTGACTGATTCAAATATGACGCTATACAATGCAGGAATACCTGATGACGTGATTATTGCTTTGATTATTACCCCAAGTGTAAGTGCTAGAATGATGAAAGCAAGGACGTGACGGGACAGCACTTCCACAAAGGCGTCGAACGGCTTCTCCGGTCTTAGGCGTCCTGGATCGGATAGCCGGTCGTCAGCCATCGCCTTAAATCTCCTTAATTCAGAGATTTCAAACTCCCGATCTCCAATTTGCTGATCTATAGCAAGGATGTTTTTCCTCAAATGTTGGACTTGGCCGTCGATCGATTCGAACCGACCTCTCGCCTCTGCTACAAGCGGACTGTCGATGCTCTCATAGGCACTCAGGGTGTGAGCAGCGGAGGACCGGGAAGCTTCTACTGCACCTAGATCGTTTTGGAAAGCTACGACTGCGTGTTTTTCAGTTTCCGCAATGCGTTCCTCATCTGAAATACATTTTGATAGATCGCTATTCTGCTCCTCGAGCGCAAATTGCTGTGCCCTTGCGATGTCATCACTCGACACTGAATAAGATCCGGCATATTGAAAGTCTCTCTTCTCAAGCATCCGATACTCGTACACGGAGCAGTTGGGCTGGGGTAGCGTCGGTCGCAAAAGTTCTCTAACTCGTTCGCCTACACTTATTGGTCCAACTTTGATCTGGGGTGGTACAGAAATGTCGGAATTGACAACAACAGGCATTACGTCGAGCGGCTTAGGTGGCCAGAGCAATAGGGCCATAACGCCTGCCGAAAGCAGGCCCGGGAGAGTCAAACTGGCTAGCTTTGTCAGGTTCAGTACATTCGACACCAGTTCGACAAGAGAGTTCATGTTTGGGCCGCCGAAGGAATTTGCGAGAGATGCTAGCCGATTTGGAGAGTTATTGCAACCAGAAATTCGCTGAGCTATGAATGCAGCTCATACCGGTACCGCCGAGGAAACCAAATGCCTGCTTTGCCGTACAAGCAGGGTGACTTAGACCAATCTGTCGGCGGCCTACGGAATGCTAGGCTGAGTTCCTCCGAGAGCTTTCCAGCCTAATTAGCATATTCAAGAAATCCCCCATCGGGTTGGGGCAGGCGTAGCCCCCTGCATGTTCTGCTAGTTCACTGCAATACTTTCCACTGCCTTCTGTTGTGCCTCCTGGCCGATATGCCCGTAGCGTTTCGCCATTCTTGTGGTCGTCGCCGGGCTCCAACCCATAACCGATGCCACGACTGACAGGGGAATTCCTGCCTCCAACATTCGGGTGCAGGCGGTGTGACGGAGATCATGGAATCGGCATTTCACGCCAGCAGCTTTCTTCGCTGCCTTCCAAGCCGTCTTAAAGGTGCCAATCGGCTTGTTGACGTTTATGTTGTACGTCACTCTGGTGACAGAACTCCTCGGCTGCCCATATCGTTCGGATGGGAACACGAAATGCTCTACCTGCCTGGTGGGAAACTGCAGGCTCCAATCGGACATAGCGGCTCGAGCGTTGGCGTTGAGCCATGCGACCCGATCTGTGCTGTAGACGGTCTTGCTCTTTCCCACCCGGATGAACCCTCCATCGAGGTCCACCTGTTTCCACTGCAAGAGCCGAATATCGGAATAACGCAAGGCGGTGTTGAGGGCGAGGACGACCGCCGGATAGAGAGAGCGAGAACGGCTGGCCTTGCAAGCGTCCAATAGGGCTTTCTCTTCTGCGATGCTGATCGAATGCCCTACGTCGTCCCGGGTAGGCACATCCGAACGTCCTGTTGCACATGCGACCATGTATTACACCAGCGCAAAATAGCTCTGATCGTGGCGACCTCCAGATTTACGGTTTTGGGAGATGCACTTTCAGCAAGCCTGACCTTTTGGTAGCTGGCAATGTCCACGGCCCGGATGGAGGTGACTAGGTGTTTTCCCAACACAGGCAGGATGTGGTTGAGGTTCGTCTTCTCTATCAGGAGGGACTTCGGGGCCAGGGTAGGCCGCTTCATCTCGATCCATTCACCGGCGGCCACAACGAATAACCGAGGCAGCCGTTTCGGTTGAAGGTTGTGGTAGCCCTCTTGTAGAGACAACCTGCGAGCTAGTTCGGCACGGCGGGCGACTTCTTTGTTGCGAGTACGGGCCGACTCCCGGATTGCTTGGCCACAATACCGAAAGTCATACCACCACGTTTTGCGACCTGGATAGCGGAACAATGCCATATCAGGCCGCCTTGTTCGTCGGTGGCACCATGCCGTGATCGATAAGGCGGTCAATTTCTGACTGCGGAATCCGTACTGCCCGGCCCAGCTTGACAAATCCAATCTTCCTTTGCGCCAACCAGACTCGAATCGTGACACTAGCCAGCCCGAGTTGCTCAGCTGCCTCCCGGACGGTTCTTAACTGTTTCATCGTTGTGCTCCTGAAACGGTGCTTTGGCTCCGTTCAGGGGGTACAGCGGCATTTTGAGGTGATGGTATTGAACAGTATTGCGAAAGATGTATTCCGAGTAAGTGGCCCACATTCTATGTATTAGCTCTTGACGGGGCGACTTGAGGTGCTTCTACGCCCTAATTCCGTAGATTGATGGTGACGGGTTACGCCTAACATGTTGAGGTTGGGCTTCTCCTGTGGCTACCTGATCGCCGGTCACGTAGATTGCGTGCCAGTTACTACACGGGTGCTTCATCTTCAAGCTTGTTGGGAAGGTGGATCCTTTCCGCTAACATTAGTGGCGTTACTTGAAACCAATCGGAATCTGTGTCGGCTTAACACGGGAGCGGATTTCAGCATGACCTACAAGTCTGAGTTCCAACTGGCCGTTCCAATTGCCCAGATCGAGATCGGCGAACTGAGACAATCGCCCCAGAACGTATCCGCTATTGCTGCCAGCCTTGGCGAGTGCGGCTTGCTACACCCCATCACGGTCTCCCCGTTGAAAGAAGGCCAGTCCGACGTTTCCGGAACATCCACGAAATACCGGTTGTGGGCTGGGCGTGACCGTTTACTGGCTGCCATGGCCAAGGGTTGGAAGGATATTCCGGCCCTGGTTATCGAGGCTGATGAGGCTCAGCTACGTATCATTGCTGTCCAAGAGAATTTCGTCCGGAGAAAGCTAACCTGCCTAGATGAGAGCCTTCTTCTGAACGATTGGCAGACAGCCTATGAGAACAGGCACCCACAGGCGAGACGAGGCGGGGATAGAAGGAACAGGGACGAAGACCAAAGCGCCAATTTGGCGTTTTGCCGGTACGCCTCGGAACGAGCAGCACCTCGCCTGTTCACTTTCGGTAAGCTAGGTTTATCTGGTTTGTCGCTCATATTCAACTATCCTGTGAAGGCTGGAGCGCTCGCTCTCACATGCCTTTCCCCAAATCCAGCTTGTCCAGCAGGTGATCAAGCCATGCTGCTTGTAGCGCTCCCGCCGACTCGGTATTTGCCAATAGCTGAAGCTGACAATCTTCCCGCTGCCATGCCATAAAGATCACCAAGCAAAAGTTGGATATGCTAGCACTAGTCTCCCCGCACTGCGTCCTCATCGGGACCTCTATGGCTGAAAAGTGAACGAATTGATGATCATCTCGTCTCCGTTGCCGCGAATTGGAGCATTACCGTTCAGGAGCCAGAGATTGATGTGGACCCTTTCCTGGCCGGGCGGCGGGATATTGGCACCGGTGTATGTCCATTGATAAATAATGTCGCTCGGGGACGGAGTACTAGACCATCCATTCCAGGCGGTAAAGATCACTTGGTTCGATTGCCATTGCATCTGCGTGGTGAACTGCGCAGTCGATGGCTGGTTATAGTACACAATGTTGCCCGGCACGGTATACGGTTGAACTACAAACTGAGCATTATAAGGACCTGGAACAAGGCCGCCCGGACCGCTATATTCATTATCCAACTCCTGACCCGGGGCGGCATAAATGAACAAGGGAGCGGCGACTGTGTTGGGATCTAGCTGATCGAGATGCGAGGCCACCTGTACCGTATACGTACCGTAGCCAAGAGACTCGGTCAGGTAAACTTCGGCGCACTGCCATTGGCCATTGATCCGATTGTCCTTTAAGTGCAGAACATCGGAGGCGACGCTAACAACTGAGGTGTCATTCGACCAGAAGTTTGGGCCAGGGTCAAACTGGTCTTCGGGGACAGTGCCGGTAGTCTTGATGCCCCATGTGCGACCGCTGAAGTTGACGCTGATCGGCCCGGATGGGTACATCGTATACGCGATAACATTGGCATCGAGCGCCGGGTTGGTGATCTCCGTGGCCTGTGGTGTGTAATTGGCGGGATTTACAAGTAAAACCACAATGCTACTCCAGGGGTTTGTCGAACTTGTCCATGACCCATTCGCAGATATATTCGTGAAAGGAGCATCGACGAACGGTTGCACATACCATTCGTTAGTCAGAACGTAAATTACCACCTTCGTGGTGTTAACGTCGACGTTGTACGCATAGCCGGATAGCTGAGTTGCTCCGGGAGCTAGCGTAGTAAGAATGACGCACGGCGCGCCGCTGCATTGGCTAGACATGTTAGTTCCGGTATTACCCGTTCCGCCGCCGCCGTTTCCACCGCAGCCGACCAGCCCCAACGCAGACAATAAGCCCAGGAGAGGCAAGCAAATGTTCTTCACGGTATCAATCCTTCCTCAGGGTTATGGTTACTCGGGTGCCAAGTTGATCACGGGCTGACTGGAAGCTATCGTCTGGCCGCTCGAGTTTAGGAGGCCTACCTGAAGCGCAAACCGTACCTGACTGCTTACCGGCGGTCCCAATGTTCCATCAAGCGATCCGCCCGTACTACCCGACATGAGTGGAATCTGGCCAGGCTGAATGAACACGGGAGATTGCCCGGGGTTTTCGGAGGCGAAAGAGTTCCCATCGGCATCTGTACATACTTGCACCGCAAGCTGAGCGGTGACCGGCTGCGTGAGCTGAGACACGCTCAAATTAGCCGTGAAGGAGCAGGTACTTCCGCCCGACAACCCCGCGCAGGGAATCTGCGAGCCATTGGAGATGCCAGACAACGCGACCGTCAGTCCCCCGGGGCCGGTAAGCGGAGCCGCGAGACTCCCCCCGCAGGACTGAGAAGAACCGCCACCACAGCCCGTCAAGAATGCGCTCAGGCACATCGCAAGGATGGCGAGCAGCGCCTTGCGGTCATTCCGGATGGTTAGCCGACGCTGCCAATCACCGAACCGACCCTTCCAAAGAGTGGCAGCCTGCCCGGAACCGCGGTCGATGCAATGGGCTGGAAAGGCAGTTCCGTCCCAGAGCCTACGAATTCCGAGTAATAATGCATGGCGGGACGTTCTAAGCATAACCTCCTCCCAACGGATCCTTCTCCAGAGCTAGGACTCACAGCGTAACCTCGAAGACGACGCCGAGGTTATTCATTCCGCCCGATGAGGTTGTGCCGTACACATTGCCATCCGCATCCAGCACGAGCCCATCATATGGATAACCCCCGTCGGCACCGCAGGTAAAATCGTGCAGGCCTGCGTACATCCAGCCGTTGTCCGAGCGCGCAAGCTTGAGAACATTTCCATACCCATAAGTTCCATCAGCGACCGTCGCACCATAAAGATTACCGGCGCCGTCCATGACGAAATTACCCTGCGGTCCGCCGTAAGGGCTTCCAAGAGTTCCTTGGACGCGCTGGTGAAGGCGTTCGACACGCTCCACACGGTGCGAGGCTGGAACTCTTCATAAACGGGCTGAAAGTACAGTTCGTGTACCCTCCGGGGTCAAATGCTTCGGAAACCCCGTTTCGTCCTCGATGAACGCCTGGTAGATCAGCAGCTTTGCCGAAGCCGTTAAAAGCTGGAGCGCCTGCCATTCCTCGACCTGTTGCTTCAGCGGCCCAAAGTTCCTCTGCATCCGATCGACGCCGATGGCCAGGCTATCTTCGAGGGAGAAGTGCTTCGAATGCTTCGCCAAGACGGGCGGGGTACACGCCTGGGACGATGTTTCCGAGTTGACCCCGTCGTCGGCACTTCATGTCGAATTGTGCGGGCGAGTAATAATGTCCATGCTGTTGCTGAATTGGTCGTGAACGTGCACACCGCATTCCACCCCGGTTTTACTAATTGGCAGGACTCCGCGACTTGGGCGGGCTCCCGCGTGGCGCTGGCAACAGAGCCCTTTCTTTGTGGTGAACCACGAGCAGGGTATCCTGCTTCACTCACTTCTTCTCGCGGCCCTCCGCGCCTAACTCCCACATCAACGCCGACTGGCCTATTGCGACGCACTGCTGTCCAGAACGGCGAGCGACTTGTCTTCGGTAGTCTTCATCTGAGTTCCGATGACGGCCTCTAACCGCGACAAACGTTGTTCCATCTGATCGATTTCGTGCTCCTGCCTCGTGATGACCACTGCCTGCGCTTCGGCGCGCCGGTATTGCTTCTGCGCTTCGTTGAGCAGCATAGAACTCAGAATTTGATAGCGCACCGCATAAGGCTGGCCGTCTTTCCCGTGCTCGACCAACTCTGGATAGACCTCCGCGACTTCCTCGGCGATCAGTCCGTATTGGAGTCTGCGTGGGCCATCTGTGTACTCCGGCTTATAGAGAAAGGTGACCGGGCGTAGCCGCATCAATAGGCTACTACTCTCACCCATATCGTGAATCTGCTCTTTGTAGCGTCGCGACGAGGCCATGGCGCCAAGTTGCCCGTTGGAATTGATCTGAACTGCTACGCCCGAGACATTCACGCCGTAGATTCCCGCCACATACGTGGACGAGATGTAAGAAGGAGACCCCAGACGCATGGCGTTGTTTTCACCAGTGACGCCAGCGCCGGCTGAGTGTCCAATGTAAACGTTATCTGTACCATTGTTCGAAGCAGCGGCATTGAAACCAACGTAGGTGTTAGCGCCGCCGGTCGTGTTACCAGAGCCGGCGTAAAATCCGTTGAAAGTGTTATAGCCGCCGGTCGTATTGAAATACCCGGCGTAGGATCCGATGAACGTGTTGGAACCACCGCTTGTGTTTGACCCGCCGGCAGCGTACCCATTGAAAGTGTCACCTGTGCCGGTCTTGTTCGAGTAGCCAGCGTTCGCCCCGTTGAACGTGTTGCAACAGCCGCTCGTATTTAAGGCACCGGCAAAACTGCCGAAGAAACTGTTCTGCCCGCCTGTTGTGTTGTTTAGTCCGGCAGACGCACCATCGAAAGTGTTTCCGCCGCCGGTGGTATTGAAGTAGCCGGCCTGAAACCCGCTGAAAGCGTTGTAGTTCCCCGTCGCATTATTGTAGCCAGCACCAGAACCGGAGAACATATTGCCGTAACCCGACGTGTTGTTGCTACCAGCCCCTACTCCAAGGAAAAGGTTAACCGCTCCAGCAGTGCTCACTACGGCATTCTGGCCGATACGATAGGTGCCGGCGCTGCCGACGTTAATGTTGCCAGCGACATCAAGCGAGGAGCCGGGTGTCGTGGTTCCGATCCCGAGATTGGTGCCAGATTGATAAATGTTGGAATTGCCCAGTGTCGTACCGCTCGTCCACAAGGGTATGTAGTTAGTCGTGCCTCCGCCACCGATGGTCGGAGGCGACATGCCGACTTGCTGTGCCAGACTGGTACAGACCAGCCCAAGGAGAATACAGAACGCGATAATGTAATTCCGTGGAACCATGACGTGCTCCTTTCATATGAGCGGTTGGCTCTTATCAAATTCTGTCGTCTCTTGCAATTCCCGCAGTGGCCGGACCGTTATCCGGTGGGCAACCTTGAAACTACAGGGGTTCCCACCGGATGCATTCCCTCCACTAAGCCGGAGTACTGCTCGACTTGAACAACCTTCTCTTAGAATCGCGCTAACGGCGAAGTAAAGTTCTAGTTAGCGCACTTCATCATCGACGCTCTGCCGATGGTGGATATGCGAACTCGCAGATGGCCGTCTAATCTCTGTCCTTCTCAAATTCACCGCGAGTTATGCTCCTCCCCTCCATGCTTGCGGCACTTTCGTCTATCGTGTAGGTGAAGGTTAATACTGAATAACCATCAGATCCGACGTGGCATTCAAAGGGATCGCCCATCGAATAAACTGGGTCGCGGCCTGGATATTCCGCCTTTACCTTCAGATAGTAGGTGCCGGTTTGGAATATGCTAATCGCGCCCTGAGTGTTCGCCGGAATCAACACCTCGTAATATTTGAGCGCGCCTTGATTGGTGTTTCGCATTACTTTTACTTCCATTGTGCGCTGGCTTTGGTTGACGATTCTCACTTCTGCTGGATGAGACTGAGCGTACAATCCGCCATGCAGCCCCAACATGCATAAGAGGCTAAGGGAAAGCTTCGCAAACGTTGCCATATATTTCATGTAATGCTCCTTATTCTTTCGATTCCATGTTTGACCAACCCAAAACCCAACCGTGACTTGGCTACGCCGGTGACCACCATTCACGACCTGCTCCGTTCCTCCAAGCCTTGGCATTACTAGGTTCACTCGGCGGTTTAGGGGCCGACACCGTTACCTCATCAGCCAAGGTGCGCAACGAGTGGGGCTCCCTGCGTTGGCGGTTGCCTAACGCGCGTCGCGAAGGAAGCCAACTCACACGCATGTTCCATTTCCACCGCAATTCGAGCCGATCGCGCAGCAGTAAGTGCCCTGGGACCCGCCGGAGCAGCAAATCGAGTTGACAGCGCAGCAGATCGAACCGCAGCAGGTCCCAGAGCAGCAAAAGTTGTTATTACAACAGACATCGGTCGTATTGCAGCAGTTACTGCCACACGTCACCTGGTTAGGGCATCCGAACGCTGCGCCGCCGCATGCCATCAAGAACGACGCCAAGAGGCCGGACGCTGCTGTACTCACCATGAGGCGAAGCGAGTCACGACGGGACATCGAACTCGCCAACTTTCGCGACAACTTGTCGAAGAAGCTATCCATATAGATCACTCCGTTCTGGAAGTATTAACTGACCACTTCTTTAGCCGTCGGGAGCACTTGCGTATAGAGCAGGAACATGAGTAGGGTCTGTATGGCGGGACGCCCAGAGGCAAGCCACGTCCCAATCGTGGAGTCCGGGCGTAGAACCACCGCGGCCGGAACGCCGCTGACTTTGTACGATTCGGATATCTCGTGGTTCTCCTGCCAACCCGTGTTCCGGAATGCTTGCTTTGCGCTAGCTGCCCCGTTACCGGATGCGGGGGCGCGGCTAATTACCACGAACGTGACAATCTCCGCGTACTGCCGCTCCCAGCGCTCAATGTCTGGCAGGAGTTCCGCGCACGAGGGACAATTCGGATCCGAAAAAACCAACACCACGGGCTTGCCACCGATCGACAAGGCTTCAAGCGGCATGCGGCCATCTGGCGAAGACAGCTCAAAGGACGGAGCGCCAGCACCAATCGGGAGTCCCGCCAGCGCGGACGGCATCAGGCCGAGGAGACCATTTACACTGGCAGTCTGTTCAAGTTTATCCACGCGAAGCATGAGGCGCCCATGCTGCTGGAACGTCGCCAAGAAAAGAAATGATTGGCAGGCGAATCCCACTACTGCGACCGATAGTGCCGCCACGGGTAGCGGTTGAGCCGTGGTGATTTCTGTAAACCGGCGGGCCGCAGTCGCCAGCTGCATTCCCGGCCTTTCCCACAGAATCACTGCGGCTCCGATTGCGAGGGTGGTGTTGCGCATCACTAGGGCCCAACTAATCGGTCGGGAATGAAACTGCCCGAAGCAGTGGCACTCAGGCGTGCGTCCGTTGATGAGATTTACGGCGATGACCACTGCAAACGCGAGCAGCAGAATCAACGCAACAGCCGCACCCCAGAAGGCTGCCTTCGTTGAGAGAAGAAGCACTGCGGTCACGAACTCCGCAATTGGCAGGAGCAAGGCCGTCGGTTTTGCAAACAGCGGCGGTAATCCGAAATCGGAGACTGCTTTGCGCGTTCCAGTCGGGTCAAACGCCTTGGCCGCACCAGCGGAGGCAAGAACGATCGCCAACAAAATCCGAATACAAAGCAGCAGCAGATCCATGGTCGTAGCTCCTACTGGTTTGTTAGCAATAACGACGTCACAAATGATGAGGGAGAGAACCCCCGACAAGAGTCAATCACTTTTGTGCTCGTCGGTACCGTCCTACGGGCTGGGATTCAGTACCGCGTTGCGAGTGAGCTGCCTGCTGCGCTTGACCGGACAGAGCAACCAACATTGCAGTCACTAGCGATGTGTAGTTCATCGTTCACTCCTTTGATAACTGGCAGAGTCAGTGATCCGACTCACACTTCAAAGCCAAATCCTCTTTCAGGCGAGAGGCGTTATTGCGCTTGACACAGAGCGACCAGCACTCTCCTCCGGGATCGAAAGTCGCTGGAGGGCCGAACGCGCCACCACCAAGGCCCAGAAAAAGGAACGTTCGCGCAGGATTCAAATCGCAGTCCGCGTCAGCGCGAACCAGCAGGCTCGCCCGAGTCGCTGGGCGTTTCGCAGTCGTTGACTCAAACTGTTGAGCTTGGACGAAAGTTGCACTCGTCCAATTAAAGAGCGTAACGGCGACAAGAATCTGTATTCGCCTGCGCATGTGGTCGCTCCCTTTCATGAACCGCTACTTTGTTGGCCCGCCGGAGATGACGCCTCCCTGACTTGATTCAGCCTGCGTCGCAGCTGTGTTAAAACATACGGGACGAGTTTGTTCTCAGCAGTGGCACTTTCCGCAAAAAAAGCGACCTTCAGGGTGCCCGGTGGGGGAATGGCCGCCAAACGGACTCAAGTAACAACAGGCCAGTAACAGCCCCCGTTGTACGGAGATCAACAGAAGTGACGGGGCACGTGGAACCTTGGTCCAGCCGCGAACCCCTTCGGAGAATTGGTCCGAAGGTCGATTGACAGGGTACTGTGGCCGTCGCAAAATCTAGGCACGCTAACTCGATCTGGTGCTTCGTTATGCGAACTCCGCTGGCTTTCGAACTGATAGCGGCCCCGGTGCTTCTTGTGTCGTGCCGGCACGAGTCGTCGTTCATCACTTACCTACTAAGGCAAGGCGTACCAATTGTGCGAAAGTTGAAACCGGGCGCCACTCACTCCTACCGCTTTGTGATCTCTAAGGGCTACCTCTGTGAGATACGCGCCGATCAAATAGGAATCGAACTGATTCTTCGAATGTCCGTGGCCGGAACATCTACTTATGAAATTGATCGGTGGAGTTCGCCAGGCAGTTTCGAAACAGCTGACATAATTGCGGATCAGGATATAAGCCCTCCCTTGGACATTGTTTCTGGGAACGCCGATGGGTTGCCTGGCAAATATCGTCTTAGCATAACAACATGCCCCGTCGCGACCGATCGCGATAGGCCGCAGAATCGCAAAACACATAGAGACCTTCGAGGAGTACATGATAGGGCAGGCGTCCCGAGATAGTGACG
>Ga0187890_10001598_pt1 | contig 16168 bp, 10 predicted proteins | sample June2016WEW_21_1_FD_133005 | JGI IMG/M metagenome (GOLD analysis project Ga0187890, IMG submission 133005) | Peatland microbial communities from SPRUCE experiment site at the Marcell Experimental Forest, Minnesota, USA - June2016WEW_21_10 | ecosystem: Environmental > Terrestrial > Soil >... | reverse complement strand
TGCCCGTCCCCTCTCCGGGCCAAGACGTGACCCTCCCGATGACGGTGGTGAGCAGGGTGCCCCGCGGCGGCGGCGAACGGCGGGCACCGGTGGTGGCCGCCCCGCTCGGGGAGGAGGCCGAGGTGTACGAGGCGCTCGTGCTCGGGACCCGTGACTATCTGAAGAAGAACGGGTTCACCGACGCCGTCATCGGCCTCTCCGGCGGGGTCGATTCCTCGCTCGTGGCCACTGTCGCCGTGGACGCGCTGGGTGCCGGGCACGTCCACGGCCTCTCGATGCCGTCGCGCTACTCCAGTCAGGGGTCGGTCACCGATGCCACCGCATTGGCACAACGGCTCGGCATCGACCTCTACGACGTCCCCATCGAGACGGCGCACGCCGCCTTCACCTCTGTCCTCTCGGCCGCGCTCGGTGCCGTTCCCTCGGGCCTCACCGATGAGAACCTCCAGTCGCGCATCCGCGGCGTGGTCTTGATGGCGGTGTCCAACGCCCGGGGATGGATCGTGCTCACCACGGGGAACAAGAGCGAGTTGGCCACGGGGTACTCGACGCTCTACGGCGACTCGGCCGGCGGCTTCGCCGTGATCAAGGACGTCCCCAAGACCCTCGTGTACCGGTTGTGCCGGTACCGCAACGCCCGGGAGGGAACCGAGCTCGTGCCCGAATCGGTGTTGACCAAGCCTCCTTCGGCCGAGCTGCGCCCCGATCAGCGCGACGACCAGAGCCTGCCGCCCTACGACATCCTCGACCCGTTGCTCGAGGCGCTGGTCCTCCACGACCGGTCCATCGCCGATGTCGCCGGCGACGGGTACGACCCCGCGCTCGTCGTGCGCGTCGCCGCGCTGGTGGATGGCGCCGAGTACAAGCGACGCCAATCGCCGCCCGGCGTGCGCATCACGGCCAAGGCGTTCGGGAAGGATCGGCGCATGCCCATCACGAACCGCTATCGGGATCCGGCCCCCGAGGCAACCTCGGCGTCTCGAGGGGCGGGGGACGAGGACGGGGTGATGCCCCGTGCCTGACCGGTTCGAGGCAGCGTCCCTGGCGCTCGGTCCCGGGGGCCTCGACGGCGCGGCCGCGTCGGGCGGCTCGACGTTGTCGCTCGAGGTGCAGGCGCGCCTGGTGGGCTCGTACCAGTGGGTCGAACGCCGGCTCTTCGAGGTGCTCGGCTCGTGGGTGGCGTCGGAGTCCGTCCCCGAGGCCCAGCTGCTCTTCGACGTCTACAGCCAGCAGCACGCCTGGCACGCCGAGTTGTTCGCAGACCGGCTCCCCGCCCTCGACACCGTCGACCCCGCCGCTCTCGTGCTGCCCCCGAGCGCCGAGGTGGACCGCATGCTCGGGGTGCTGGCCGGCGTCGTCCCCGTCGGCGAGGCCCCCGGCGCCGGTGGGAGCCTCATCGGCACCGGCACCGGGGGCGACGCACCCTCGGGGGGCACGCTGCCGCGCCTCGTCGGGATCGGCCGGGTGGTGCTGGCCCGGCTGGTCACGGGGTACACCCTCCATCTCCGGCGAGTGTCGCCCGTCGCCGACGCGCCGCTGGCGCGCTGTCTGACACTGGTGTTGCGCGACGAGACCGAGCAGTGGCAGGCCCTCGAGGCGCTCACCCAAGCGCTGCTGCGGCGCCCGCACGACGTGGCCGTGGTCACCGGCCATCAACAGCGCCTCGAAGAGATCATCGCCGGTTCCGGTGCCGGGCTCGTCCCGTGGCCCGATGGGTCCGACGCTCCGGTGGCGCCGGTCGATCCCCCACCGGCGTGACCCCCGTCTCAGGGGTCGGGTCTTGACCTGTCGGTAAACTGATATCCACAGGTGAGTTTGCATGCGTGGCCCCACGGCTTCGACCACCGGCTCGGATCGCCGGATGGTTCCGACGAAGGGTTGAGACGTTGGCAAAGGAGCGGGTCGAGCGCGACGAGGAGGATCTGGTCCGGCTCTACCTGACCGACATCGGCCAATACCCGTTGCTCACCAAGGACGACGAGGTGCGGCTGGCTCAGACCATCGAAGGTGGCCGCGTGGCCGAGCTGGACCTGGCGGTGAAGGTCAAGGACCTCACCCCCGCCAAGCGGCGTGAGCTGAAGCGCAAGGTCCAGACCGGCGAGCAGGCCCAGCAGACATTCGTCCAGTCGAACCTCCGCTTGGTGGTGTCGATCGCCAAGAAGTACCAGGCGTCGGGACTTCCCCTCCTCGATCTCATCCAGGAGGGGAACCTGGGCCTCATGCACGCCGTGGAGAAGTTCGACTGGCGCAAGGGCTTCAAGTTCTCCACCTACGCGACGTGGTGGATCCGCCAGGCCATCACCAGGGGCATCGCCAACACGGGGCGGACGATTCGGCTCCCCGTGCACGCCGGCGACACCTTGGCCCGTGTCCAGAAGGCCCAGGCCCGCCTCGAGCTCAAGTTCGGTCGGCCCGCCACGCTGGCCGAGCTCGGGGCCGAGGTGGAGATGCCCGAGGACAAGCTCATCGAAGCGCTGCGCTTCCGGGCCGAGCCCCTCTCGCTGTCCGAACCCCTGCGCGAGGACGGGGACGCCGAGCTCGGCGATGTCGTCGAGGACCGGTCGGCCGAGTCACCCTTCGAAGTGGCCGCGACGTCTCTGTTGCCCGAGGAGATCAATCGGCTGCTCTCGCCCCTCGACGAGCGCGAGCGGGAGATCCTCCGGTTGCGGTTCGGGCTCGACCGTGGTGAGCCCCGCACCTTGGAAGAGGTCGGGGAGCACTTCAACCTCACCAGGGAGCGCATCCGCCAGATCGAGGCGCGCGCCATGTCGAAGTTGCGTCATCCGTCGTCGGACACCGGCGCGCGCGACCTCCTCACCGTCTGAGCGTCTCCCCGCCCTCTGCGGGGTGACGGCCCTGGTCAGGGCGTTGGAGCGGGAGGGCACAGCCCTCTGGGTAGGATCGACCTCGTGAAGAAACTGCTGATCCTCGCCATCCTCGTCGGTCTCGGCCTCATCGCCGCCAAGCGGCTGCGCGAAGCCTGATCGATCCCTAGGCGCGGGCCGCTCTGTGCCCGTGTCGCCTGACCAGCACCGCAGCACCGGTGGCGGCGAGCGCCACACCGGTCAACGCGGCTGCCGTGGGAAGGTTGGGCACCGGAACCCGGTCGCGTAGCCGGACCGGTCGCGAGAACTGCAACGTCTCCCAGCCGCGGTCGCGAGCCAGTCGAGCCAGCACGCGGTCGGGATTGACGACCACGGGGTGGCCGACGGCTTCGAGCATGGGGACATCGGTGTAGGAGTCCGAATAGGCGTAGGACGCCGTCAGGTCGATCCCCTCGAAGGCGGCGAGATCGCGCATCGCCTCGGCTTTGAACGGCCCGTAGGCGTAGAAAGCCATCTCGCCCGTGTAGCGCCCGTCGAGATCCACGACGGCCCGGCTGGCGATGGCGCCGTCCACGCCGAGGTATTCGGCGAGGGGCTGGACGATCTCCTCGGGGGAGGCCGAGACGAGGTAGGTCTTGCGCCCCGATGCCTGGTGCTGTTCGAGAAGCTCGAGGGCCTCGGCGTAGATGATCGGCTCGACCACCTCGTCGAGGGTCTCGCGCACGATGCGCGACACCTCGGTTTGGTCCCATCCGCAGGTGAGCTTCAGCACCGACTCCCGGATCTTGGCCAATTTCTGCTCGCTGGCTCCGAGATGGAGGTACACCAACTGCGACGTGAGGGCGCGCACGACCGTGGACCTGGAGATCAGGCCGCCCCGGTAGAAGTGGTGCCCGAAGGCGGCCATCGACGCCCGGGCGATGATGGTCTTGTCGAGATCGAAGAAGGCCGCCTCCATGGCGGGAATTGTACGGGGGCGACACCGGGTCCCGGGTCCGGGTGCCCCGGGCTCGGCGGGATCTCCGTCCGAAGGTGATCGGGGCCGAAGGTGATCGGGGCCGAAACGGTTCAGTCGCCCACCAGCAGTTGTTGGACGGCCCGCTCTGCTTCTCCGGTGACGAGCACCATGACCTCGTCGCCCGGGTCGAGCACCGTGTCGCCGCGGGGGACGACAAGCCGGTCTCCGCGCACCACGGCCACGATCGTGGCGTCCCGGGGGAACTGGAGATCGGCCAGAGACGTGCCCGCCGCCGGCGACCTCTCGGCCAGCGTCACCTCGACGAGATGGGCGTTCCCCCGTTCGAATTGCAGGAGGCGGACGAGCGACCCGACCGAGACGGCCTCCTCGACCAGGGCGGTGAGGAGCTGCGGTGTCGATACCGAGATGTCGACTCCCCAGGACTCGTTGAACAGCCACTGGTTGTTGGGGTGGTTCACCCTGGCGATCACGCGGGGCACGGCGAATTCCTGTTTGGCCAGCAGGGAGATCACCAGGTTGTCCTCGTCGTCGCCGGTGGCGGCCACGGCCACGTCGACCTGCGCCATGCCCGCCGTGTCGAGGGAGTTGACCTCACAGGCATCGGCCGCGACCCACGTGACGTCGACCGTGGCGCGCATGCGCTCCACCAGGTCGGGGTCTCTCTCGATGAGCAGGACGTCGTGGCCGTTGGCGGCCAGGTCCTTGGCGATCGCCGTTCCCACGCTCCCGGCTCCGGCGATGGCGACCTTCACCGCGCCGTCCCCAGCGCACGCCCCTCGGGAACCGAGTCGCCGCCGTCGAAGCGCCGTTCGAGCTCACCCACGTCGTCTTTGAGCACCGCCAGGTGGAGCACGTCGCCCTCCTGGCCGACGAGGTCGGCCACATCCAGCCGGGGCATGCCCGCCCGGGTGACCGCCACCACCTTGACCTTGCCCGCCATGCCGAGGTCCCGCAGGGCCTTGCCGGCCCAGGCCTCGGGCAGGACACGCTCGACGAGGACCAGGTGGCCCGAGGGGTCGCTCCATTCCCCGACGACGGCGTCGGGCAGCAACCGGTGCATGACCTGGTCGATGGTCCACGTCACCGTGGCGACGGTGGGGATGCCGAGGCGCTGGTAGATCTCGGCCCGCCGGGGATCGTAGATGCGGGCCACCACGCTGTGGATGCCGTAGTTCTCCCGCGCGATGCGCGCCGTCAGGATGTTCGAGTTGTCACCGCTGGTGACTGCGGCCAGCGCTCCCGCCTGCTTGGCGCCGGCCCGGTCGAGGTCGTCGCGGTCGAAGCCCGACCCCACGACCCGGGTCCCGGGCCAGTCGGCGGGGAGGCGACGGAACGAGCGCGGGACCTTGTCGATGATCGACACCGTGTGGCCCTTCTCGACCAGGTGGATGGCGAGCCCCGATCCGACCCGGCCACAGCCGACGATGACGACGTGCACCGGCACCATGCAACACGGCATCGCAGCGTCGGACAACTCACGGGATGTGCTTACCTGAAGGTGTGAGCGAGGCCCCGGTACCCGAAGCGGGCCATTCCGTCCCGTCAGGCGTGGAGCCGGGGACCGTTCCTGTCGTCGGCCGGGCCCGGGCCGGGGTGCCGGGGCGTCGGGTGGCGCCCGAGGCCCTGCCCTCCTTCGACGCCGCCGACCTGCCCGAGAACGCCCGGTACCGGCTCAAGAACGCCTTCCTCGGGCCACCGATCGCCTCCGAGCGACAGTCCGTGGAGCGCCTGGGCAAGCCCACGGCGCTGGCCGTGCTGTCGTCCGACGTCATCTCCTCCTCGGCCTATGCCACCGAGCAGATCCTGGTGCAGCTGGTCAAGTACATCGGCGTCGCCGCCTTCGCGCTGGTGGTGCCGGTGACCGCGGCCGTGGTGGTCGTGCTCCTGTTCGTCACGGCGTCGTACCTCGAAGTGGTGAAGGTCTACACCAGAGCGGGCGGCGCCTACGTGGTGGCCCGTGAGAACTTCGGGCTGGGCGTGGCCCAGATCGCCGCGGTGTCGCTGCTCATCGACTACACGCTCACCGTGGCGGTGTCGGTGGCGGCCGGGGTGGACGCACTGGTATCGGTCTATCCCCGCTTCGGTCGCCACGACGGCACCATGTGGATCGCCGTCGGACTCGTGATCCTCATCGCCTACGGGAACCTGCGGGGCATCCGCGAGGCGGGCCGGACCTTCGCCATCCCGACCTACTTCTTCATCGCCAACATGGCGCTCCTGATCATCGTGGGATCGGTCAAGACCGTCCTCGGCGACCTCCACCCCCATTCGTTGCATCAGGCCGGGGCGGTGTCGTTGGGGACGCCGGGCAACGGCCTGCTGCTCGGGGCGTCGGTGTTCATCGTGATGAAGGCCTTCGCGTCGGGGGGCTCGGCGCTGACCGGCACCGAGGCCATCTCCAACGGGGTGAGCGTCTTCCGGCCCCCCGAGTCGCGCAACGCCCGTATCACGCTGGTGATCATGAGCCTGGTGCTGGGGTCGCTCGTCCTCGGCATCGCCTCGTTGGCCGCCATCGTCCACCCCGTGCCCCGTCTCTTGGGCACCCCGACGGTCCTGGCCCAGGTGGCCACGTACGTGTACGGGCACGGCGTGTTCCCGCACGTGCTCTTCCTGCTCCTCCAGGGGGGCACCATGCTCATCCTGGTCCTGGCGGCCAACACCAGCTTCACCGGCTTCCCCTTCCTGGCCAGCTTCGCGGCGGACGACTCCTATCTGCCCCGCCAGCTCACCCGGCGTGGGCACCGTCTGGTGTTCTCCACCGGGATCCTCGTGCTCACGGCGGTGTCGATCGTCATCCTCCTCATCACCCGGGCCAACGTCGACAGCCTGATCGCGCTCTACGCCATCGGCGTCTTCACCGGGTTCACCATGGCGGGGGCGGGGATGGTCAAGTACCACCTGACCCACCGTGAGCCCCATTGGCGGCGCGGCGTCGCCGTCAACGGCACCGCGGCGGTCCTGTCGTTCGTGGTGCTCCTCATCTTCGTCGTCACCAAGTTCACCGAGGGGGCGTGGGTGGTCGTCGTCCTCATGCCCCTCGGGGTCATGGGGTTGCTGCGCCTCCATCGCCAGTACGTGAAAGAGGACCTCCAGCTCGAGGCCGGAGCGTCACAAGCGTGCGAAGCCCCGGTGCTCCGTCATCACGTGGTGGTGGTGCTCGTCGACCGGATGGACCTGGCCACGGCCCGGGCCGTGCAGTACGCCCGCACGCTGTCGCCGGACCATCTGCGTGCCGTGCATTTCGCCGTCGACCCTCTCGAGGCCGGCACCCTCGAACGGGATTGGAGCCGCCTCGGTCTGTCCCGGCTGCCGCTGGACATCATCGACTGTCCCGACCGGCGCCTGGCGCGCGCCGCCCTCGAGCTTGCCGCCCAGATCACCAACGACGGGGACACCGAGCTCACCATGTTGTTGCCCCGGCGGGGCTTCGCGGCGGGATGGCGCCGGCTGCTCCATGACCGAAGCGCCGATCGCATCGCCGCCGCGGTGGGGCACCTTCCCCATGTCAACGCCACCATCGTCCCCTTCCAGCTCTCGGGCGGCTGGCGCCACGCCGAGCCCGAACCACCGGTGGGCGGTCCGGGTCCACGACCGACGCGGGCGGGGATGCGGGCGTCGTCGCGCGCCGCGGCGCGCGCCGGCGATGCGGCCGGGCCGGCGGTGGACGGCACCACACCGATCGGAGAGGCCCAGTGGCGCCAACGGGTGCGGGTGGCGGGGCGCATCCGATCCGTGCGGGTGCCCACGGGAGGGGCGACGGCCAACCTGGAGTGCACCCTCGTGGACCAGACCGGGGCGATCCTCCTGGTCTTCCAGGGCCGGCGCCGGATCCCGGGGATCCAGCAGGGGGCGCGCCTCGTGGCCCAGGGAATGGTCGGGGCCTGGGAGGGGAGCCTGGCGATCTTGAACCCCGATTACGAGCTCATCGCCGGTCCCGACACCAAGGAGCTCGACGTCGGGGTCTGAGGGTCCGCCCCGCGCACCCGCCGGGTGCTTCCTTGCCCGTCCTCGCGCCGAGTCGGTATCGTCGGCCCCCGTTCTTCGGGGGAGCGTCTCATCTTGAGGCGCGCCCGACCCCGGGTCCGACCGATAGACCCCACAGACCGACCCCCAGACCTCGGCCGCCGAGTCTCGTCCCGGGCCCCAGGGCCCACGTGAAGGGAGCATCACGTACATGACCCACTTCCTCGCCAGCGAAGGGGGGTATCAGAGCTTCGTCTTCTCGAGCACCGAGAAGTTGTGGCTGGTCGTCGCCCTGGTCGCCGCGATCTTCGGCCTCGCCGTGGGGCTCGTCCTCATGCGGGGGGTGTTGGCCGCCGACACCGGGACCCCGAAGATGCGCGAGATCGCCGCCGCCATCCAAGAGGGTGCCGTGGCGTTCCTCCGCCGCCAGTTCCGGGCCATCGGGATCATCGTCATCCCCCTGGCCGTCCTGATCTTCTTCACCGCCACCAAGGTGTCCCGGCCCAACGGCTCCATCGCCCTGTCGTTCGGCGCCGCGGGCGGGTTCCGGGTGCTGTGCTTCTTGGCCGGGGCCACGCTTTCGGGGCTCACCGGCTTCATCGGGATGAGCCTGGCCGTGCGGGGCAACGTCCGCACCGCGGCGGCGGCGCGCGACGGCAAGCTCCCGGGGGCCCTCAGGGTGGCCTTCCGCACCGGCGCCATCACCGGCATGCTCTGTGTCGGCCTCGGACTGCTGGGGGCGACGGTGATCGTGTTCCTGTTCCAGAACACCGCCACCGCCGTGCTCGTCGGCTTCGGGTTCGGCGCCTCGCTCATCGCCCTGTTCATGCGGGTGGGGGGAGGCATCTTCACCAAGGCCGCCGATGTGGGGGCCGACCTGGTGGGCAAGGTCGAGGCGGGCATCCCCGAGGACGACCCCCGCAACGCGGCCACCATCGCCGACAACGTGGGGGACAACGTCGGGGACTGTGCGGGCATGGCGGCAGACCTCTTCGAGTCCTATGTGATCACGATCATCGCCGCGATCATCCTGGGCTTCGCGGCGTTCACCTCCCTCGGCAAGTCCTTCCAGGGCAATGCGGCCCGGGCCGTGGTGTTCCCCCTCATCGTGCCGGCCATGGGCATCGTGGCCTCGGCCATCGGCGTGTACGTGGTGCGGGCCCGGCCCAAGGACAAGTCGGCCATGGCGCCGATCAACCGCGGCTTCTGGACGGCGGCGGCGCTGACCGTGCTCGGTGCGGGCCTCGTGGCCGGTTTCTACCTCCACTACATGAAGGCGTTCTATGCCGTGCTGACCGGCGTCGTCCTCGTCCTCGTGGCCAGTCAGATCACCGAGCACTTCACCTCGACCGAGCGCCCTCCGGTCCGTGAGATCGCCGAGTCGGCCCGCACCGGACCGGCCACGACGGTGCTGTCGGGCATCGCCTTCGGCCTCGAGTCGACGGTGTGGGCCATCCTGGCCATCGCCGTCGCCATCGGGGTGTCGGTGGGCCTGGCCCACGGCAACATCGAGCTGACCCTCTACCTCATCTCGCTGACGGGCATCGGCATGCTGTCCACGGCCGGCATGGTGGTCTCCGAGGACAGCTTCGGGCCCGTCTCCGACAACGCCGCGGGAGTGGCCGAGATGTCGGGGGAGTTCACCGGGGAGGCCGAGCGGGTCATGGTGAGCCTCGACGCCGTGGGCAACACCACCAAGGCCATCACCAAGGGTGTCGCCATCGGCTCGGCCGTGATCGCCTCGGTGTCGCTGTTCGGCTCGTTCGTCGAGACCATCGTGTCGCAGCTGGGCCTGCACGTCCCGGCCTCGAAGCTCTTCAGCATCCAGCAGACCCAGATCAACGTGGCCAACCCGACGATCTTCATCGGCCTGCTCATCGGCGGCTCGGTGGCGTTCCTGTTCTCGTCACTGGCCATCCGCGCCGTCGGCCGGTCGGCGGGGACGGTGGTCCAAGAGGTGCGGCGCCAGTTCCGGGAGCACCCCGGGATCATGGACTACACCGAGAAGCCCGAGTACGGCCGGGTGATCTCCATCTGCACCGCGGCGGCCCAGCGCGAGCTCGTGACGCCGGCCCTGCTGGCGGTGCTCACCCCGGTGATCGTCGGGTTCGGGATCAACTACCTCGCCCTCGGGGCGTTTCTCGCCGCGGCGATCCTCACCGGGCAGCTCATGGCCAACTTCCTGTCGAACTCGGGTGGGGCGTGGGACAACGCCAAGAAGTACATCGAGGACGGACACGAGGGAGGAAAGGGATCAGAAGCCCATACCGCGGCGGTGATCGGAGACACCGTGGGTGACCCTTTCAAGGACACGGCCGGACCGGCGCTCAACCCCCTCATCAAGGTCATGAACCTGGTGTCGCTGCTGATCCTCCCGGCGGTGATCACGCTCCGGCACCACACCGGTGCCCGCCTGGGCATCGCCGGAGCGGGGGTCGTGATCCTGATCGGCGCCATCGCCTTCTCCAAGCGCAAGTCCGAGGGCTTCGGGGCCGAAGAACAGGGCAATGCCAAAGACGAGCCCAGCGTGCCCGCCCCCAGCGCCGTGGAGGCCTGACGACCCGAGGGGCCGGTCCCAGGCGGGGTGGGGACCCCGGGATGAATTCGCTGGTCACGGTCACCGGGGGCGGGTCCTGTCCCGGCTGCTGTTGACACGGGCGTCGTGAACCCCCCACGCTCATCGACGACCATGCCAGCCTCCGCCAAACCCAAATCCGCCGGATCCCGCTCGGCGGGAAAGCCCCTCGTCATCGTGGAGTCGCCCGCCAAGGCCCGCACCATCGGGGCCCTCCTCGGGGGCGGGTTCGTCGTCGAGTCGTCGGTGGGCCACATCCGCGACCTGCCCCGGCGGGCCGACGAGATCCCCGCCGCCTACAAGGGTGAGGGGTGGGCGCGCCTGGGCGTCGACGTCGACAACGGGTTCAAGCCCCTCTACGTGGTGGCGCCCGAGAAGAAGTCGGTGGTGGCCCGCCTCAAGTCACTGCTGGCGGGGGCGAGCGAGGTCTATCTCGCCACCGACGAGGACCGGGAGGGCGAATCGATCGCGTGGCATCTCACCGAGGTGCTCTCGCCCCGGGTGCCCATCAAGCGCATGGTGTTCCACGAGATCACCGCCGCCGCCTTGCAGCGCGCCGTGGAGGAGTGGCGCGACCTCGACCGCCGCCTGGTCGACGCCCAGGAAGCCCGGCGCATCCTCGACCGCCTGTACGGATACGAGGTGTCACCGGTGCTGTGGAAGAAGGTGATGCCCCGCCTCTCGGCGGGCCGCGTCCAGAGCGTGGCTACCCGGATGATCGTGGAACGCGAGCGGGCCCGCATGCGGTTCCGGGCCGCCACGTGGTGGGACCTCGAGGGGACCTTCGACTCCCAGGGCCAGACCTTCAGCGCCACCCTGGTGGCGGTGGGGGGAACGCCGGTGGCGACGGGGCGTGACTTCACCGAGACCGGTGAGCGCACCCGGGCCGACGCCGTGCTGCTGGCCGAGCCCGAGGCCACCCGCCTGGTGCAGGGCCTGGCCGGTCAGCCCTTCACCGTGCGGGCCGTGACCGAGAAGCCCTATCGCCGTTCACCGGCACCTCCCTTCATGACCTCGACGTTGCAGCAAGAGGCCAGTCGCAAGCTCCGGTTCGGGGCACAGCGCACCATGCAGGTGGCACAGCGGCTGTACGAGCAGGGCTGGATCACCTACATGCGCACCGACTCCACCACGTTGTCCGACGAAGCCCTCACCGCGGCCCGGGCCCAGGCGTCGTCGCTGTACGGGCCCGAGTACATCCCCGACGCGCCCCGGCGGTATCAGCGCAAGGTGAAGAACGCCCAGGAGGCCCACGAGGCCATCCGTCCCGCCGGCGAGGCCTTCCGCACCCCCGACGAGGCCGGCCGGGAATTGAGCGGGGACACGCTGCGGCTCTACGACCTCATCTGGAAACGCACGGTGGCCTCGCAGATGGCCGACGCCACGGGAACGAGCGCCCAGGTCCGGCTGGTGGGGATACCCGAGGGTGGCTCGCCCGCCGAGGAGGCGGAGTTCTCGGCGTCGGGAACGGTCATCGGGTTCGCGGGGTTCCTGCGGGCCTATGTCGAAGGGTCTGACGACCCCGATGCCGAGGCCACCGAGCGCGACGTGCAGCTCCCGGCCCTCGTCGAGGGCGACACGTTGTCGGCGGCGGAGATCGAGGCGCGCTCGCACACCACCCAGCCGCCGGCCCGCTACACCGAGGCGTCGCTCGTGAAGGCCCTCGAGGAGCTCGGCATCGGCCGGCCGTCGACCTACGCCAGCATCCTCGGCACCATCCAGAACCGTGGGTACGTGTGGAAGAAGGGGACCGCCCTGGTGCCCTCGTTCACGGCCTTCGCCGTGGTGGGCCTGCTCGAGCGGTACTTCGGTGACCTCGTCGACTACGGCTTCACCGCCGCCATGGAGAACGACCTCGACGAGATCGCCGACGGCGAGCGCGAGGTGCTTCCCTGGCTCACCCGCTTCTACTTCGGGGGGAACGGATCGACGGCTCCCACCTCCGAGAGCCACCGGGGCCTCAAAGAAGACGTGGCCTCACACCTCGGCGTGATCGACGCCCGCGAGGTCAACTCCATCGTCATCGGGTCCGACGGGGATGGCGAGCCCATCGTGGTGCGGGTCGGGCGCTACGGCCCCTACCTGCAACGCGGCGAGGACCGGGCCTCGATCCCCGAGGACCTTCCGCCCGACGAGCTCACCGTGGAGCGAGCCGAGGAGCTCCTCGCCGCACCGTCGGGTGACCGCACGCTCGGCACCGACCCCGACAGTGATCTCCCCGTGCTCGTGCGGTCGGGCCGGTTCGGTCCCTACATCCAGCTCGGTGAGGCCGTCGACGGTGGCGACCGGCCCCGCACGGCGTCGCTGTTCAAGTCGATGTCGCCCGAGACCGTCGACCTCGACCAGGCACTCGAGTTGCTGAGACTGCCCCGGACCGTCGGCGCCGACCCGTCGACGGGTGAGGAGATCCAGGCGCTCAACGGCCGGTTCGGTCCCTATGTGAAAAAGGGCACCGACACCCGCAGCCTCGACACCGAGGAGCAGCTGCTGGCGGTGACCCTCGACGAGGCCCTCGCCTTGTTCGCGCAGCCCAAGATGCGGCGCGGCCGAACGGCGGCGACGCCGCTCCGTGAGCTCGGCGACGATCCCGACACCGGGTCACCGGTGGTGGTGCGCTCGGGACGGTTCGGGCCCTATGTGACCGACGGCACCACCAACGCCTCGCTGCGCAAGGGCGACGAGCCCGAGACGATCACCATCGAGCGGGCCGCCGAATTGCTCGCCGACCGCCGGGCGGCGGGACCACCGGTGAAGCGGGCCCGTGCCGCCAAGGCCTCGAAGTCGACGAAAGCGGCCAAGTCCGCCAAGAAAGCCACCAAGGCCACGAAGAAGACCACCGCGGCCAAGAAGACCACCACGGCCAAGAAGGCGGCCAAGAAGACTGCCACCGCCACCAAGGCGTCGAAGGAGACGCCCGAGACGGCGTGAGCTCGCGCGGCCGGCTCATCGCCCTCGAGGGAGTCGACGGCTGCGGGAAGTCCACGCAGGCGGTGTTGCTGGCCGGCGCCATCGGTGCGGTGTCGACGGCCGAGCCCGGCGCCACGGCACTGGGAGCAACCTTGCGCCGGCTCGCGCTCGATCCCGGCCTCCCGTCCATCACGGAGCGGGCCGAGGCGCTGCTCATGGCGGCGGACCGGGCCCAGCACGTGGCCGAGGTGATCGGACCCGCGCTGGAGGCGGGACGGTGGGTCGTCACCGAGCGCTTCTCGGGGTCGACCCTCGCCTACCAGGGCTACGGACGGGGCCTCGACCTCGGAGAGCTGGCGCGCCTGGTCACGTGGGCCTCGGAAGGGATCACCCCGGACCTGACCATCCTCCTCGACGTCCCCTCGTCGGTGGCGCGCGGCCGGCTCGACCTCGACCGGGCCGATCGCCTCGAGCGCCTCGACGCCGGCTTCCACGAGCGGGTCCGTACCGGCTACCGGGAGTTGGCTCACGCCGAGCCCGATGCCTGGGTGGTCGTCGACGGGAGCGGCGAGGTCGGCGCCGTGGCGCACGAGGTGTTGAGCGCGGTGTCGGCCCGGCTCGGACCGCTGCCGAGGCCCGACTCGATGGAAGCCACCCCGTGAGCAGGGACCGATGACCGCCGCCGTCGACGATCAGACGCTGCCGGCCGTCTCGCTCTTCGCCGATGTCGTGGGCCAGGCCGACGCCGTCGGGCAACTGCGCGCCGCCGGCCGCCGACCGGTGCACGCCTACCTCTTGGTCGGTCTGCCCGGCCTGGGCCAGCGCACGCTGGTGCGGGGATTCGCCGCCGCCCTTTTGTGCCCGCAGGGGGGATGCGGCGTGTGCGACGTGTGTCGTCGGGCCCTCGCCGGCGTCCACCCCGATCTGGTCGAGATCGAACGCGCCGGGGCGCTCGTGAGCGTCGACGACGCCCGGGACGTGGTGCGGCTCGCCCAGCGACGCCCCCTCGAGGCCCGTCGTCAGGTGATCGTGGTGTCGGACATCCATCTCGCCCGTCTGGCCGCCCCGGTGTTGTTGAAGACACTGGAAGAACCCGCCGGGCAGAGCGTCTTCGTGCTCCTCGCCGACGCGGTGCCCGCCGAGCTGGCCACGGTGGCCAGCCGGTGCGTCCGCATCGAGTTGCGCCCGGTCCCACCCGCGGAGCTGCGGGATTGGCTGATACGCACGGGCATGGAGGGGGAGCTCGCCGAAGAGCTGTCCGAGGCGGCGGGGGGCAGCATCGACCGCGCCCGTCTCCTGGCCGACGACGCCGGCTTCGTCGATCGACGCGCCCTGTGGCGGTCGGTGCCGTCCCGGCTCGACGGCACCGGTGCGGCGGCGGCCTCTCTGGCCCAGGAATTGCTGGCCTCGGCCGAGGAAGCGGTGGAGCCGCTGCGCGTCCGGCATCGGCTCGAGATGGAGGGGCTCGGTTCCGACGCCGAGCAGCGCGGGGAGCGGGCCGTGCCCCGGCGCAAGGAGATCGAAGAACGCCAACGTCGCGAGGAGCGTCGCTGGCGGGCCGACGAGCTGCGGGCGGGGTTCGCCGTTCTCGCCGCCGCCTACCGCGACCGGTTGGTGACGCTGGCGACGACGGGCTCGGCGACACCGGCCTGGTCGGGGAGGACGGCGGAGCGGGTTCGTGAGCTCTCCGACGCCATCGTCGTGGTGGAGCGATCCGCGGCCGAGCTCATCCGTAACCCCAATGAATCGCTGCTGCTCGAGGCCATGCTCGTGCGCCTCTCCGCCGTGACCGCCTGACCGGGCCGTCCCCCGTGTCGGGCAACCTCGGTCCGAGACGGGTCGGGTAGTTTGATCCGTCGCGTCGCCTGGGTAGCTCAGCTGGTAGAGCAGCGCATTCGTAATGCGCAGGTCAGGGGTTCGAGTCCCCTCCCAGGCTCCAACCGTGTGTGGTGCGGGAAGGGCTCGCCGATGAGGATTGATCCGAACACGCGAGCGTGGCGCCAGAGGGTCAAGACCGCACCACGGGTGGCCGCCGTCCTGATGGCGGTGGTGGTGGGCGCCGCGGCGTGCAGCGCGTCACCGCGCGCCACGGGGTCGACCACGAGAAAGCGCACGGCCACCACGACGACGTCGGCGAGGGCGTCATCGACGACGACCGTGCCCCGCGCCGCCCCGCACATCATGGTGGTGATGATGGAGAACAAGAACGCCAGCCAGGTCATCGGGCAGTCCCATGAGCCCTACACCAACAGCTTGGCCGCCACCTACGGGTTGGCCACCCAGAGCTACGCCTTCGGCCACCCCAGCCTCCCCAATTACCTCGACATCGTGTCGGGCTCCAACCAGGGCGTCACCGACGACAACCCACCGTCGTCCCACGATTTCCCCGGGGCGGTGACGTTGGCCGACCAGCTCGTCGACGCCGGGTTCAGCGCCAAGGCCTACGCCGAGGACCTCCCCACCGACCCCAGGGTCAGCGTGGGGGAGTACGCGGTGCGCCACGTCCCGTGGGAGTACTTCCCCAACGCCAAGATCTCTGTCGTCGATGCCTCGTCGTTGCCCGGCGACCTCGACAGCGCCGCAGCCCCGGACTTCGTCTGGTACACGCCCAACCTGATCGACGACGAGCACGACGGGACCGTCGAGCAGGGCGACGCCTTTCTGTCCCGGTTCGTTCCCGAGGTGCAGTCCACGGCCTGGTACCGCGCCGGTGGGGTGATCATCTTGGAGTGGGACGAGTCCGACGACGACAACTCGGGGATCAACGGCGGGAGCGGGGGCGGACACATCCCCACCATCGTGATCAGTGCCGCGCTGAAGGCCCACCCCCAACAGGACGCGACGCCGGTGGACACCGCCGGCATCCTGGGTTCCATCGAGGACGCCTACGGGCTCGGACACCTCGGCAACGCCGGAGCC
>Ga0187890_10001597_pt1 | contig 16169 bp, 15 predicted proteins | sample June2016WEW_21_1_FD_133005 | JGI IMG/M metagenome (GOLD analysis project Ga0187890, IMG submission 133005) | Peatland microbial communities from SPRUCE experiment site at the Marcell Experimental Forest, Minnesota, USA - June2016WEW_21_10 | ecosystem: Environmental > Terrestrial > Soil >... | reverse complement strand
GGTCACGATGATTGGGACGAGTACGACCGCGTGATGGCCCGGGAACGGCGCTGCGCCGTCTTCGTGCAGGCCAACCGGGTGACGGGCGTCGCCCAGGGCTGAGCGATCTGCGTGAGGGAACGGCGCTGACGGATCTGCGCTGGGAGAACTGCACGTAGGGTGGCGCCTGCCGCACCGTCGCCGAGAGAGGGAGCACCACCAGCATGGAGACCATCGCACTGGGCAACCAGGGACTGACCGTGTCACGTCAGGGACTGGGCTGCATGGGGATGTCGGACTTCTACGGCCCGGGCGACGACGACGAGTCGATCGCCACCATCCACCGGGCGCTCGAGCTCGGTGTGACCTTCTTCGACACGTCCGACATGTACGGCCCGCACACCAACGAGGTGCTGGTCGGGCGGGCGCTGGCCGGACGCCGCGACGAGGCCGTCATCGCCACCAAGTTCGGGATCGTGCGCGACCCGGACGACCCGACGAAGCGTGCCATCAACGGCCGTCCCGAGTACGTGCGCCAGTCCTGTGACGGGTCGCTGGCGCGCCTCGGCGTCGACCACATCGACCTCTACTACCAGCACCGGGTCGATCCCGACACGCCCATTGAGGAGACGGTGGGAGCGATGGCCGAGCTCGTGACCCTGGGCAAGGTGCGCTTCCTCGGCCTGTCGGAGGCCGCGCCGGAGACCATCCGCCGGGCCCACGCCGTGCACCCGATCTCGGCGCTGCAGACGGAGTACTCGGTCTGGTCGCGCGACCCCGAGCGGGAGATCCTCCCGACGCTGCGGGAGCTCGGGGTCGGCTTCGTCCCCTACAGCCCCCTCGGCCGGGGCTTCCTGACCGGGACCATGCGCTCGCTGGACGACCTCGACGAGTCGGACTTCCGCCGCTACCAGCCCCGTTTCCAGGGCGACAACCTGGCCGACAACATCGCCATCGTCGAGGTGGTCGACCAGCTGGCCGCCGCCAAGGGCTGCACCCCCGGCCAGGTCGCGCTGGCCTTCGTGCACGCGGCGGGGCTCGACGTGGCACCGATCCCGGGGACCAAGCGGCGCACCTACCTGGAGGAGAACGTGGCCGCTCTCGACGTCGAGCTGACCGAGGAGGACCTGGCGATCCTCGACACCGTGGCTCCGGCCAAGGGCGACCGCTATTCCGACATGTCGCCGGTCAACCGGTAGGACCGCACCAGCCGATTCCGTGGAGTACCCGTGAGCAAAGAGCTCGAGCAACGCCGGCTCGAAGTTCTCGAGACGCATTTTCAGTCCGAGGTCGACCACGACTGGGACGCCTGCTTGGCCACGTTCGGTGGTCACGCCCGCTACGAGATCATGGCCACCGGCCAGGTCCACGACGGCGACGCCGAGGTGCTCGCGTACCACCGCAGTCAGCGGGCCGCCTTCCCGGACCAGCGTCACGAGGACGTGCGATTCCACATGGCCACGGACGACACGATCATCGCCGAGTTCGACCTGTTGGGGACCAATACCGGCGACTTCTACGGTCAGCCGCCCACCGGCAGGTCGTTCCGGGTTGCCGTCATCGCGGTGTTCTTCTTCGACGGTGACCGCATCGTGAACGAGCGGGTCTATCTCGACGGCGCCAGTCTGATCCGCCAGATCGGCCAGGACGACCTCCTCGCCGTCGCCGGCACGGAGGCATCCCTCCTCGCGCTCGACCAAGGCCATCACGACTGAGCCGGACAGCGTCTCGGAATTCGCTCGTCAGGAGTGACCTGTTGAGAGCGGGTCGGGTTGCCCCCGCCCGGCCACCCGTTGAGCTCAGGACATCCGGCTCTACCGCACGCCCGCCGACTGTGCCATCCTGCGGGAGTCGGTTGGGGATCGTACGGGAGGCGGCAATGCAGGGCCTGGTTCACCACCCTGAAGTTGTGAGAAGCAGCGATGGGCTCTGGGCGGTCATATGCCCCGAGTGCCAGCGGACTACAGCCATGGAAGGCCTCATCGGAATCGGCACGCCGGTGCAGTCGAAGCACGAGGCCCAGCTGATGCGGGACAACCATGTGGCGAAGCGGGGTTCACGAGGGAGAGGGCGGGTCCAGGGCAGCGGGACGCCCACATCCGCATCACGCACCTGACGACGACCACGGAACGGAGCTGAAGCTCGCGCTTCAGGCTGGAGTGGAGGACGGCGACCCGGGCGTCGGGGCTTCGCCTCACCTCGAGAGTCACGGCTGGTGCTGGCCCCCACGGCAGAGTCGACGATGCCCAATCGCACAACGGACGCACAACACAACGGACGCACAACACAAGGATGGGCGGTTGGGGCTTGGACCAGCTGCGGATCGACACGTCGCGCCCGAGCGAGTGCGGCATGGAGCTCCGTCACCGCTCGACGCCGCTCGGAGGAAGCTCACCCCGAGAGCGGAACGGGTCAGGCCGGCCACGCCCCTTGCCGACGGGTGCGAACGGCCGAGTGGGTTCCTGGTACCTGACCCTGCAGCCGGTCGGGGCATCGACATCTTCGACGTGGAGCAATCAGCCTCCGCCTCGGTGACGGACTCGTCCGCCGGAGCCCACGGCGAACCGCTTCGTTGCTAGCGTTCCTCCACCGACCCGAGCGCACCGGAGGTCCGTGTCATGTCCGGACGTGAAGACCACCAGACCGACGGCTCCGATGACGAGCTCGTCGTCGATGCCATCCTGGTGCTCGATCTCGGCTCGGTCGAAGCGTCCGTCGGGGCGTATCTCGCCAACCCCTCCACCGATCTGCGCAACGAGCTCCTGGCGGCGCTCGAGCGATTGGATCAGCACATCGACGACAGCGATGCCTACGAGAGCAGCATCATCGGTTCGGGGGCGTTCGGCTCTTCGACCAAGGGCGCGGTGATCGGGGAGACCAGCAGCGCCTCACCGGCCCAAGAGGTCCCCGAATCAGTCCTTCGGGCCCAGACCGTGCTGATCAAGGCGGCGAAACGAGAGGTCGCGGCCCCGACGGCCGACACGCTGGCCGACCTTCGGCTCGCCGCCGGTGCCTTGTCCGACGTGCGGAACAGGGAACCACGGGCACGCTGACCCTCAGGTGTCGGGGTTCATGGACTCCAGCATCGCCGCCATCCGCCGATGGACGAGGTTGACGGCCTGCAGCGGCCGGATCATCACCCGGAACTCCACGATGCGCCCGGCATCGTTGCACCGGATGATGTCGACGCCGTTGACGTACTTGCCCTCCATGGTGGTCTCGAACTCGAGGACGGCGGTGTCGTCGCCGACCACCGTCTTGGTGTAGGTGAAGCGTCCGCTCGACTCGCCCTGCTCCGAGCCCGCCGTCGCATCGTCCCCCCCGAAGGTCTGACCCGCCGCCTGCAGGTAGAGGCTCGTGATCGCCTTGCCGCGCTGCGGTGTGAACACGATCGGCGAGTAGAAGACGACGTCGTCGTCGAGGAGGTCGTCGAGGCCGTCCGGCAGTTCACCGCGCAGGTAGGAGTGCCACTGTGCCACCACGCGCTCGATCATCCGTTCTCCCTCTGCGGCCGGTCGTGCGGGAGGTGCCGGCGACCGGTCCCATCGTAGGTTCGGCTCGGTGGCACGTCGTCAGCCCGCCGCACGCCCCGCACCCGCCGCACCCGCCGCACCCGCGGCACAGAGCCCGTCGAGCGCCGCGCTGATCGCACCCAGGGGGTCGGTGGCGGCGATCTCGGCCTGCAGCGCCCGTGCTCTCTCCCGGTACGACGGCTTGGTGAGGACGCGGCGCACCGCCCGGGCCACCATCGCCACGGAGGGGCGACCGGTGTGCAGGTTGACGCCGGCGCCCGACCACTGGACGCGTGCCGCGACCTCGGGCTTGTCCTCGCTGTCGCCGGCCACCACCAGGGGCACCCCGTTGGCCAGCGCCTGCTGGATGCCGCCGTAGCCGCCGTTGGTGACCATGACGTCGACGTGGGGGAGCAGGAGGTCGTGGGGGATGAAGCGCTCCAGGCGCACGTTGGTCGGCAGGTCACGCCGCAGCGGCGCCGGGTCGGGCCCCCCGGTCGTGGCCACCACCAGCACGTCCCGGCCCGCCAGGGCCCGGGTGGTCAGCAGGAGGAGCCGGCCCAGGTCCGCGTTGTCCAGTGTGCCCTGGGTCACGTGCACGACCGGTCGGGTGTCCTCGAGCTCCGCCCACCACCGTGGCGGCTCGAAGGAGGTCGACGGGGGAGCGAGGATCGGGCCGACGAAGCGCACCGATGGCGGCAGGTCCGAGCGCGGGTACTCGAAGCCCGCCACGGTGCCCTGCAGGTAGGCGTCCACCACCTTGGGCTGCAGGTCGACGAGATAGCCGCGGAAGCGGGGCGCGCCGGCCTCGGCCAGGCGGCGGCGGGCGAGGTGCTGGATCCCGGCCAGCACGACGTGCTCGGTCGCCCAGTTCATGGCCACGTTGCGCACCCGGTGCAGGGGGCCGCTGCCGGGCTGGAACGCGGCGCCGAAGGGTGCCGTGTCGCGGCTGGTCGAGGCGTAGGGCATCACGCCGATGCAGGCCAGCGCCGGTCGGGCGTCACGGGGGCCCAGCGCCAGGGGCAGCGCGCCGAGGAACATCGTGTCCATCACGATGCAGTCGGCGGGGAAGCCGTCGAGGACGGCGCGCAGGTCCCGGTGCTGGCCGGGGATCGGCCCGACGAAGATGCGTCGCAGGTCGTCCTTGACGCCGCGCACGCCGCGCTTGGACGACGACTCGCGTTCGGGGTTGGCCACCATGAGGTCGTGGGCGTCGTACTCCTCGGCGAAGGGCGCGAGCGACGCGCCGGTCGCCTCCACGGCCTCGCGGTAGTGCGCCGTGGTGAAGAACACGACCTCGTTGCCCTCGTCCACCAGCCGCCGGGCCAGCGCCAGCAACGGCGCCGTGTGGCCCTGGGCCGGCGTCGTGCACAGCACGAAGCGGCGCGCACCCGCCGGCGCCGCACCGACGGTCACGTCACCACGACGGCACCGCTCCAGGCCGGCAACGTCAGGGCCCCCTCGATGCTCGAGCCCTCGAGCTCGGGCCCGGTCGCCACCGTGACCGTGCCACGCACGTCGCCGAAGGTGGCCGGTGCGTCCGACAGGTTGAGCAGCACCGTCGTGCCCTCGCCCCTCCTGAAGGCCCAGGTTCCCGCGGGCGAGTCCAGCGACCGGTACGGACCGACGGCCAGCTCGTCGCTCGCGGTGCGCGCCGCGATCGCCCGCCGGGTCAGCTCGAGCACCGAGCCGGGATCACCCTCCTGGTCGGCCACGTTGCACGCCGCCGGGTCGGCCATGGGCAGCCACGGGCGCGTGCCCGGCGTGGTGAAGCCCCCGCCCGGCCCGCCCGACCAGGGCATCGGCGTCCGCTCCGCGTCACGGCCCTTGTAGTACGGCCAGAAGCGCGTCCCCACCGCGTCGAGGACGTCGTCGCGCTCGATCGGCCCGTCGGTGAGGCCGATCTCGTCGCCTTGGTAGAGGAACGGCGTCCCCCGCAGCGTCAAGAGGATCAGCAGCGCCACCTTCACCTTGTCCGGGTCGCCGTCGGCCCAGCGGGTCGACAGCCGCGACACGTCGTGGTTGGAGGCCGTCCAGATCGGCCAGGCCTCGGTGGGGATGAGCGCCTCGGTGTCCTCGACCACGAGGCGCAGGGCCTCCGCCTCGAACGGGGCGTTGATGAAGACGAAGTTGAACCCGCCGTGCAGCTCGTCGTGCCCGTTGCCGTAGAACTCCATCAGGGTCGGGATCTGCTCCACGTTGGTCTCGCCGATCAGCAACCGCTCCGGCTCGTAGGTGTCCGCGATGGAGCGCCACCGGCGCAGGATGTCGTGCGCCTCCGGGCGGTCCGTGTTGTAGACGGCCCGCACGCCCATGAACTGCTGGTCCAGCGGATCGTCCTCGGTGGCGGGAGGGTTGTCGCGCAGGTCCTTGTCCTTGATCATCATGTTGCAGACGTCAATCCGGAAGCCCGCCACGCCGCGGTCCCACCAGAAGCGGACGATCTCGTCGAACTCGCGGCGGACGTCCTCGTTCCACCAGTCGAGATCGGGCTGGGCCGCCTCGAAGTTGTGCAGGTAGTACTGGCCGCTGCTCTCGTCGAGGTGCCACGCCGGGCCGCCGAAGATGCTCATCCAGTTGTTGGGCGGGCTCCCGTCCGGCTTGGGGTCGGCCCACACGTAGTAGCCGCGGTGCGCCGAGTCGCGCCCGCCGAGGGCGTCGACGAACCACGGGTGCTGGTCACTGGTGTGGTTGGGCACCAGGTCCATGAGGATGCGGATGCCCCGCCGGCCCGCCTCGCGCACCAGGGTGTCGAGGTCGTCGAGCGTCCCGTAGGCGGGGTCGATGTCGCGGTAGTCCGAGACGTCGTAGCCCCAGTCGCGGTTGGGCGAGCGGGTCACCGGGGAGAGCCACACCCCGGTGATGCCGAGACCGGCCAGGTGGTCGAGCTTGGCGATGATGCCGGGCAGGTCGCCCACGCCGTCGCCGTCGGAGTCGGCGAACGAGCGCGGGTAGATCTGGTAGAAGACGCCGCCGCGCCACCAGCGGTCCGGATCGCGGTCTCCTGGCGTCATTGACTCGTCCCTTCGCGTGCGGTCGGTCCCGGGAGCGTATCGACCCCCCGCCACCGGCAGCGGGAGGGGAGTGCCGTCCCGCTGCCGGTGGCGGGGGCCGGCCGTGCGTCAGAGCTTCCCGGCCGCCACCGACATGAGGTGCTGCTGCTGCGCAATGGAGAACGGGACGCCGATGGCGGTGAACGTCAGCTGCTGGCCCAGACGGCCCTTGACCGCGTCGAGCTGGGTGACGGTGAGGTTGACCGTCACCCCGTGGGTCACGACGGGGACGCTGAGCGAGTAGCCGGTGACTCCGGGGCCGAACGCGGTGGGGTCGATGGCCGACACGAGCGGCGTGCCGATGCTCACGTCCTTCGGCGTCTTGCCGAAGAGCTTGGCCTTGAGTGGGCCCGAGGCGAGGGTGGTCATGCAGCCGGCGAGCTTCGGGTTGGCGCCGATGGCGAGCTCGGCCGCGGCGTTCTTCGCCGACGGGAAGACGGTCACGTTGTCGTTCACGATCAGCGTGCTCTGTCTGTCCTGGAACTGCGGGCTGTTCACCGAGGGCGGGTTCTCCGCGATGAGCGAGGTGGCGACCCCGAGGCAGCGGGCCAGCTGCCCGTCGCCCACGGTGGTGTTGCCGGTGTTGGTGTCCTTGGCGGTGACCCACCCGGCGGGCAGGTCCGAGAGCGCCAGCAGCGCCTTGCGGGCCTGGGCCAGGGAGACCGAGCCGGCGCCCGAGCTCGCTCCCGCCGAAGCCGCCGGGCCCAGCACGCTCCCGAGCATCAGCGCGGCGGCGACGATGCTCGATGCCGCGCGGGCCGGCGCCAGCCGGGCCGGTGTCCTGCGCTTCCTCACGTCGTCGCCCCCTCTCTGGTGTGCCGCCCTGCGCCGGCCGGCGCAGGGCGCCGAACGCACCCGTGCACGCTACGCGAGCGCAGGCGCGCGGTCGCGTCAGAGCCGGCCGAGCGCCACCGAGTCGAGGTGCGTGGCCAGCGAGGCCGGGAAGGAGGCGCCGTAGGCGTCGTAGGTGATCGACTGGGCGAGCCGTCCCCTGATCGCATTGACGGAGACGATCTCGGTGCTCACGCTCAACCCTTGATACGTGATGGGGACCGTCATGACGATGCCCACCACGTTGGGGCCGAACGCCTGGGCCGTGAGCGGGGCCACGGTGACGGTGCCCACCGTCGCCCCCTTGTCGCCCTTCCCCTCGAACAGCGACTTCCCGGACCCGTTCATGTAGGTGGCCACGCAGGCCGGGGTCTTGGCGTTGGCCATGGCGCCGAGCTCCTTGCGGGCGAACGCCGCCGAGGGGTAGACGGTGATGCTGTCCTGGACCTCGAGCGACTGGTCCTTGTTCTGGTAGTAGGGGCCGTCGGCGCTCGGCGAGTTGTCGTCGACGATGCTGGCAGGGACGCCGATGCAGGCGGCGAGCTGGCTGCCCCCCGGGAGACCTCCCGCCGATCCCCCTCCCGAGCCACCGGTGCCCTTCTCGGCCGCCCAGCCCCGGGGCAGGTCGGCCAGCACCAGCAGGTGCGTCTTGGCCTGGGCCACGCTCGGCGAGGTCCCGGCCCAGGCCGGTGCCCCCAGGAGCGAGAGGCTCAGGCCCCCGACGACCAGGACGGCCCCGCTGAGCCCGACCAGGCGCCCGGCGCCTCCGAATCTTCCTCCGGCCACTGTGGAACCTCCCCCTCGGGACGGACCGGGCCGCCCCGACCGTGCCGCTGAACTTTAGGGGCCGCGGGCTGCCGAGACCGCCCTTGCCAGCCCGCGGCAGGCCCGCTATCGTTGGCACTCACAACCTGAGAGTGCTAATCAGTGCCAAGGAGGCCCGTTCAACATGCCGAAGCTGCACCCCCTCGATGACCGGATCGTCGTCCGCCCCGGCGAGTCCGAGGAGACCACCGCGTCGGGCCTGGTCATCCCCGACACCGCCAAGGAGAAGCCCCAGCAGGGCGAAGTCCTCGCCGTGGGCCCGGGCCGTCGCTCGGAGGACACCGGCGAGCTGATCCCCCTCGACGTCAAGGTCGGCGACACCGTCGTCTACTCCAAGTACGGCGGCACCGAGATCACGGTCGAAGGTGAGGACCTCCTCATCCTCTCCGCCCGTGACGTGCTGGCCAAGCTGGCCTGATCGGCCACCCGCATCCGGTTCTGCCCGCCGCCCCGGTGACCGCCGGGGCCGGCGCGGCAGCGCCACCCCTTTCCGTCTGACCCACCGAGAACTCGAGAGGAGTTCGACACAGTCATGCCCAAGATCCTGAAGTTCGACGAGGCCGCCCGCCGTGGCCTCGAGGCCGGCGTCAACAAGCTGGCCGACACCGTCAAGGTCACCCTGGGGCCGAAAGGCCGCAACGTGGTGATCGAGAAGAAGTTCGGTGCCCCCACCATCACCAACGACGGCGTCTCCATCGCCCGGGAGGTCGAGCTCGACGACCCGTTCGAGAACATGGGCGCCCAGCTCGTCAAGGAAGTGGCCACCAAGACCAACGACGTCGCCGGTGACGGCACGACGACCGCCACCGTGCTGGCCCAGTCCCTCATCAGCGAGGGCCTGCGCAACGTGGCCGCCGGCGCCAGCCCGACCGGGCTGAAGAAGGGGATCGAGAAGGGCGTCGGCGCCGCCGTCGACAGCCTGGCCAAGCAGTCCAAGGACGTCGGTGGCAAGACCGAGATCGCCCAGGTGGCCTCCATCTCGGCCGCCGACACCGCCATCGGCGACGTGTTGGCCGACGCCATCGACAAGGTCGGCAAGGACGGCACCGTGACCGTCGAGGAGTCCAACACCTTCGGGATCGAGCTCGAGCTCACCGAGGGCATGCAGTTCGACAAGGGCTTCCTGTCGCCGTACTTCGTGACCGACCCCGAGCGGCAGGAGGCGGTGCTCGACGAGCCCTACATCCTGTTCTACAACGGCAAGGTCAGCGCGGTGCACGACCTCGTGCCCGTGCTCGAGAAGATCATGCAGTCGGCCAAGCCGTTGCTGATCATCGCCGAGGACGTCGAGGGCGAGGCCCTGGCCACCCTCGTGGTCAACAAGATCCGCGGCACCTTCACCTCCGTGGCCGTCAAGGCCCCGGGCTTCGGCGAGCGCCGCAAGGAGATGCTCCAGGACATGGCCGTCCTCACCGGCGCCCAGGTCATCAGCGAGGAGATCGGGCTCAAGCTCGAGAACGCGACGATCGACCTCCTGGGCACCGCCCGCCGGGTCATCGTGACCAAGGACGACACCACGATCGTGGAGGGTGCGGGCACCGCCGAGGACGTCAAGGGCCGCGTGGCGCAGATCAAGCGCGCCATTGACGACACCGACTCGGATTGGGACCGCGAGAAGCTGCAGGAGCGCCTGGCCAAGCTGGCCGGCGGGGTGGCCGTGGTCAAGGTCGGGGCCGCCACCGAGGTGGAGCTCAAGGAGAAGAAGCACCGGATCGAGGACGCGCTGTCCGCCACCCGCGCCGCGGTGGAGGAGGGCATCGTGGCCGGCGGTGGCACCGCGCTGATCCGGGCCCGCAAGTCGGTCGTCGAGCTGGCCGACACGCTCGACGGTGACGAGGCGACGGGTGCCCGCATCGTGGCGCACGCGCTCGAGGCTCCGCTGCGCTGGATCGCCTTCAACGCCGGGCTCGAGGGCGCCGTGTGGGTGGCCCAGGTCGAGGCGGCCAAGGGCAACCACGGGCTCAACGCCGCCACCGGCGAGATGGAGGACCTGGTCAAGGCCGGCATCATCGACCCGGCCAAGGTGACCCGCTCCGCCCTGCAGAACGCCGCCTCCATCGCGGGGCTGCTGCTCACCACCGAGGCCCTCGTGGCCGACAAGCCGGAGAAGGTGGACGCCGCCGCGGCGGCCGCCGCCATGGCCGGCGGCATGGGTGGCATGGGTGGCATGGGCGGCATGATGTAGTTCCGCTGTGCCGTCGCCCCCGGCCGACGCCGGGGGCGACGTTTTTGCCGACACGCCGAGCGCTACCGTTCGACCGTGTCGGGTTTCGCAGCCGGGCCTTCGGGCCCGGCTGCGGCGCGGTATGGGGCCGGGTGTCTAACGTGCCCGGGGTGATCGGGCCGGCGTGACTGACCTCCGTGACTGACCTCCGCGGAGACGAGACGCGAGACGGGCCTCCCGGCCCGGGCGCGGACCCGGCACCGGGGCGACCCGCCGCGACGCCCACGCCATCCCCCGGAGGCGCACCCACACCCCCGCCGTGGAACCGACGCCTGCAGGTGTGGCGCTCGCCGGCCGGCCAGCCGGCCTGGGCGCGTCCGGCCCTCCTCGTGGTCGCCGCGCTCGCCGCGCTCGCCTACAGCTGGCAGGTCGGGTCGACGATCGAGATCTTCTACGCGGCCGCCGTGCGCAGCATGACGCAGAGCTGGCACAACGTCCTCTTCGGCGCGTTCGACCCCGCCGGCACCATCACGGTCGACAAACTGCCGGGCGCCCTGTGGGTCCAGGCCCTGTCGGCCCGGCTGTTCGGCTTTCATGTCTGGTCGTTGATGCTGCCCCAGGCCGTCGAGGGGGTGCTCACCGTGTTGGTGCTCTACCGGGCGGTGCGCCGTCTGGCCGGACCATTGGCCGGTCTCACCGCGTCCGTCGTCGTCGCGGCCAGCCCCGCCACCATGACGCTCAACCGGGGCAACATCCCCGACTCCCTCATGATCCTCCTGCTGGTCCTGGCCGCCGACTCGACCGTGACGGCGATCGTCGGCGGCCGCTGGCGCAGCGTGGTCATGGTCGGGGTGTGGGTCGGGCTGGCCTTCCAGGCCAAGATGCTCGAGGCCTGGGTGGTGCTGCCGGCCCTCGGCCTCGCCTACCTGGTGGCGGCGGGCGGGACGACCCGGGCGCGTGTCGGCCGGCTGGTGGCGATCGGAGCGGTCACCGCCGTTGTCTCGCTCTCGTACATGACCTTCGTCTCCCTCACCCCGGCCTCGCAACGGCCCTACGTGGACGGCAGCACGAGCAACTCCATCTACCAGCAGGTCTTCGACTACAACGGCTTCTCCCGGGTGGGCCAGGCGTCGCCCAATCAGCTGCTCGGCCGGACCCTCGGGACCCCGCTGTTCACCCAGGCCGAGCCGCCACCGGCGTGGAACCGGCTGCTCACCCGGAGCTACGGCCGCGACACCGGCTGGCTCCTGCCGGCGGCCGTCGTCGCCGCGGCGGCCGTCCTCGTGGCGCGGCGCCGCAAGCCGCGCACGGACCTCCCGCGCGCCGGCGCGCTGCTGTGGGGGACGTGGCTCCTCGTGCTGGCCGTGCTGTTCAGCGTCAGCACCACCATGAACTCGTACTACGCGGGCGCGCTGTCACCCGCGGTGGCCGGCCTCCTCGGTATTGGGTCCGCGCTGGCGTGGGAGCGCCGCGGCGAGGCACGGGTGGCGGTGGTGACCGCGGGCACCGTCCTCATCACCGTGGGCTATGCCACCTGGCTCCTGCCGACCGGGGGCACGGGCCTCCCCACCGGGCTCGGCGCCGCAGCCATCGTGCTCGGTCTGGTTGCCGCGCTGGCGCTCATGTGGAGCGCACTGCGCCAGAGGCGACGGACGGGGCCGGCGCCGGAGGCGGCGATCGCGGTCGCCCTGGCCGGTGCCGCGCTCCTCCTCGTCCCGGCGGTGGCCAGCGCCTCGGTGGTGGCGCAGGGGCTCGGTCCCTTCGACACACCGTTCCAGTCGGCCGGCGTGACCAGGTTCGTCCACACGGTGTTCGCCCCGCAGCCCTCGCCACCCGCCCTGGCCGACATCGAGGCCGCTCGCCGGGGCGCACCCTTCCTGATGGCGGCGCAGACGTCGGCCGTCGCCGCGCCGTACATCTACGCCACCGGCGAGGAGGTGCTCCCCCTCGGGGGGTACACCGGCACCATTCCGACGCCGACCACCGCGGCCACGCAGGCGATGGTCGCCGCCGGCGATTTCCACCTGGCGCTCGTGGCGTCGCCGGGCGCCACCCAGAGCGCCCTCTTCATCGCCCGTCACTGCCTCCGTGTTGCGCCGTCGGGGAACAACGCGTCCGTCGCGCCGCGGCTCAGGATCTACTTCTGTACCCGGTCATCCGGCTGAGGGTCCGTCCGCCCTTGCAGTCGAGGTAACCCGCTCAGCGAGTCCACTCGTACGTGGAGGAGACATCTCCGTCGGTGAAGACGACGGCACTGGGCCTGGTCCGTCGGCGAGTTCGAGGGTTTGAGAACCCGTGACGCATTGGTTCGAGGCGCACGAACCAATCGAGTTGCTCGGCCCTGACTGAAGTCCCGGTCTTCATGGAGACTTGAGAGTTGAACTCTCGGGAGGGGCGCTGATGCGCAGAAGGGGCCCGAAGGCCCCTTCGCACGACCGCATTCCACTGACAATTTGGAGGGTACCAGTCGATCTCGGACTGGCGGCGACCCGTTCTTCGAAAGCGCCCTGGGTCTCAATGACTGCATTCCACTGACCACGCGATGGCACCGGGGATGTTCGATTCCCGGCCGGGGCGCCCCGCCCGAGGGTCGGCCTGCTGGTGGCGAGTCACTACCGGTGAGGCAGCCCGACACTTCGGGCAAGTCGGCGTTGCTCGAATCCCATTGTTCGGAGACCTTTGGAGACAGCCGACACCCCACGTCGTATACCCTCCCCCGGAGTGAGCGACCCCCCTGACGTGCTCCCCGAGTCGGCGCTGATCGAGGACCTCCCGAGCCGGCCGCTCCTGCGGGGCCTCTTCCATCTGCTCTTCGGCCGCGAGCCCGATCTCTCGGCCGAGGGAGCCTACGTGGCCGAGCTCGAGAGCGGAGCGCTCTCGCCCCGCCAGCTCGTCGAATGGCTGATCCACTCCGCGGAGTGGAGCCACGCCGCCCCGATGACGGAATTCGGCCCGTCCCTCCACTACGGGAGGGGCGTCTTCATCCGCAGCCTCCCGCGCGCCCGGCGCATCCTCGACATCGGTGGGGCGGCCATCGGCGACCCGTCCGGCGCGCTGGTGCTGATGGGCTACCCGTACCCCTTCGACGAGCTGATCGTCGTCGACCTGCCGAGCGAGGACAGGCACGAGCTGTACCGGGACGAGTCCCGCCCGACCTCGGTGCAGACCCCACGCGGGCTCGTCACGTACCGCTACCACTCCATGACCGACCTGAGCTCGTACCCCTCGGCCTCGTTCGACCTGGTCTACAGCGGGCAGAGCATCGAGCACATCACAAGGCGCCAGGCGAACAGCGTGCTGAAGCAGGCGCGACGGGTGCTCAAGCCCGGCGGCTACCTCGCCCTCGACACGCCCAACGCCAAGCTGACCCGGTTGCAGCAGGACACCTACATCGATCCCGACCACAAGTACGAGTACACGCACGAGGAGCTGGCCGCCATGCTCCGGGGGAACGGCTTCGTGATTGAGCAGGCCGTCGGGATCAACTACGGGGGGGAGTCCGTCGCCCGGGGCGTGTTCGACCCCGTCGAGCTCGCCACCAAGCGCGGCGTCTTCCACGAGATCGCGGACTGCTACCTGCTGGGCTACGTGTGCCGCCGCCCGCCCGGGTCGCGCCTGGCGCCGCTCGCCAACCGGGCCGCCTGGGCCGTCACCGGCCCGGACGCGCCCCCGGCCCGGGCCCGGCGCGCCGCCGGGCGGCTGCGCCATCGCTGACGGCCGCTTCACTCCTTCAGCGGGTCTCCGGCCTCCCGGTGCGCCGCTTCGGCGATCTGCTTGATGCTCTGCAGCCGCCGGTCCCACTGCCTGGCCTGTTGCGTCATGGCGTGCGAGGCCTCGTCGAGGCGATCGGGGTCGACATGGAAGCGGACCTCGCGCCCGTCCCGCTCGCGGGTGACCAGCCCGGCGTGCTCGAGCACCACCAGGTGCTTGATGACGGCCTGGCGGCTGAACGGGACCTTCCGCGCCAGGGTGCTGGCCGTCGCGTCGCCGCCCTCGACGAGGAGGTCCAGGACCCGACGACGAGAGGGATCGGCGATCGCCGACCACAGCCCGTCGTCGGTGGCGGCACTCATTCCGAGCCGGCGAGCAAGCCCTCGAGGCGACCGGTGAAGAAGGCCCAGCCGTTGCGGTGGTCCTCTGCGTAGCTGGCCTTCTGCGCCTCGGGCCACCCGATCCCCTCCAGGCCGGTCTCGCTGACCAGGAGCCGGGTGTGCCCGCTGCCCTCCGGTGAGAGCGTGAATTCGACCAGCACGGAGTTCCCCGGCCCGGGCGTCTCACCGTCGGGGTGCCCCCAGCGGAAGGCGAACTGCCGCGGTGGCTCGACGGCGGTCACCACGAGCGGCGCCACGTGGGGGGAGTCGTGGTCCGCTCTCTCGAAGGTGAAGGTGCCTGTGCCGCCCGGTCGCAGCTCCAGCTCGACCCGGTCGGCGAACCAACGGGAGATCTGGTCGGGCTCGGTGATGGTGCGCCAGACGACGTCGGCCGGCGCCTCGATCAGGACGTCGCGCGCAATGGTCAGGTCGGTCATGGCACTCACCCCCAGCTGCTGACGAGCTCGTTGCGGGGGAACGGTGCCGCCGTGCCACCCTCGAGCCCGTGCTTGAGGCTCAGCAGGTAGTTGGCCCATGCCGTGCTGCAGTGGTGCATGAATTCGACCGGCTCGCGCCAGCCGGCGTTGGTGAACAGCACCACCGTCTCGTCGCCGTCGGCCCGCAATTCGAACGAGAACGTCGTGTCCACCCACTCGTCCGGGCCTCCCCGCACGCCACGCCACACCACCCGTCCCGGCCGGCTCGCCTCCACGACCTGCATCTTGGCCACGCGGTCCGGGCCGCCGAAGAAGAACGCGAGCTCTCCTCCGACCCGGTCGTCGCCCTCGACGTCGGTCGTCCACCACTGCGACAGCCCCTGGCGCGTGGCGATGGCGTCGTACACCTCGTCGATCGGGGCGTTCACCCCGACCCGGTTCCTGATATCCGGCATGTCCAGCCTCCTTCGTAATGTGCAACTCATTGTTGCACATGTCCGCCGAAAGTGCAACCAGAAGTTGCGGGTTATTCCGGGGCGCGGACGGTGAGGAGGGGCGGACAGGAGGAGCCGGCGCCGGGCGGGGCGCGGGACTCAGACGAAGGCGTGGACGACGGCCCGGTAATTGGTGCTGGGCGCCGAGGGCGGCGGCACCGGGATCTCGCCGATGCGACGGCCGAGGCGGAGGCGGACCCCCGGCGCCGGCTCGGGCGGCGGGGGGGGAGGGCCGATGATGGTGCGCACCTCGGAGAACCCGGCCGCCCGGCACATGTTGCGCAGGGCCTCGATGGTCGGGACGTACCAGTTCCCGAAGTCGGTGTGCAGCGAGCTGCCGGCGTAGAACTGGAGGAGCGCCTCGTGGTCGAGTCCCTGCAGGTGCACCGCCTCGGTCTCTATGACCGCCACCTCCTTGGTGACGGCCCGCACCCGCTCGAGGCAGGTGAGCGGCTCGGGCATGTGGTAGAGGACGCCCAGGTAGAGCACGACGTCGAATGCCCCGAGCCCACCGAGGTCGACGGTCTGGAAGTCGGCCACGAACGGCTCGACCTCCGATCCGAGCGCGGCGGCGGCGAACTCGAAGGGACGACGACCCGGGAGGTCCGGGAGCCAGAAGTCGGTCTCGTCGCGCGACTGGTCCGGCAGCGTGCCGTTCCTGATGCACTCCTCCCAGTAGGCGCCGCGGGCGGCCCAGTCGACGCCCCAGGCGTAGTGGTCGAGGGCCACCACCCGGGTGGCCCCGGCCTGCTCCGCCAGGAAGGAGAACTTCCCGTCCCACGC
>Ga0187890_10001596_pt1 | contig 16169 bp, 9 predicted proteins | sample June2016WEW_21_1_FD_133005 | JGI IMG/M metagenome (GOLD analysis project Ga0187890, IMG submission 133005) | Peatland microbial communities from SPRUCE experiment site at the Marcell Experimental Forest, Minnesota, USA - June2016WEW_21_10 | ecosystem: Environmental > Terrestrial > Soil >... | reverse complement strand
GGTTCGTGCTTTGCGGCTGCGCCTGCAGGCCAACAATTACGAGGTCACCAGCGCCGGGGATGGCGATGCCGCCATCGCGTCAGTGACGAAAGAACGGCCAGCCCTGATTATTCTGGATCTGGGCCTGCCGAACGGAGACGGCTTCGTCGTTCTGGAACGACTGCAGAACAGTCAAGCGCTTTCCGGCGTTCCCGTCATCGTGCTAAGCGCGCGCGATCCCAAAAACAATGAGCAGCGCGCCTTAACGGCTGGGGCGACGGCATTTTTTCAGAAACCCGCCGACAACAACGAACTAATAAACATGATCAGCTTCAGCCTCTCGCCCCGATCAACACAGTCTGCACCTTCCTCATCGTAAAGTCCGCCCGATCCTTGTTGAAGCGGAGCAAACGTGACCAATCCCTAGGGCCGATGCCAATTGGCGCGGGGAAAAGCGACGCTCACACTTCGACGTTGATTTCTTCACGCATCCACATGGGGGTGCGCCGCGACGTGAACTCAGTAGAGCATCTGCTGTTAGAAGAAGTCGGTCTCCGAGGTAGCGATCGTGGGTCGCTGCCAACTTCGGGCTACGAGTCAGTTGGCTTTCCGAGCCAATTCCCTCCGGGCAAGTAAGTTGTAAAGCGTCGACCTTGAGATCCCCAGCACTTCCGCAGCGCGACTCTTATCTCCGCCCATGCGCTCCAGCACACTGACAAGATGACGCTCTTGAACTTCGTCCATCGAGAGCAGATTGTCATTGTGAGTACGAGCTAGCAAAGGCGTCTTCCAGAGATATGGCGGAAGGTCTTTTATATCGATGACATTCCCCTCAACCATCATGCAGGCCTTTCCAATGACGTTTTCCAATTCGCGCACGTTCCCTGGCCAAGTATGACGACCGAGAAGAGCTTGGGCCCGCCGGGTCATGCCACGTACCGGCTTGTTGTACTGTGTGGCGAACTTTTCTATGAAGTACCGCTGTAGTAAGGGGAAATCCTCTTTGCGGTCAACCAACCCGGGTAGAGCAATCTCCACCATCGATAGACGGTAATACAGATCGTCTCGGAACCTATGCTCTCGAATCAGGGCACTCAAATCCTTGTTGGTGGCGGCGATGAAGCGCAGGTCCACCTTACGGAGTGCTGGTGAGCCCACTCTTTGGACCTCCTGGTTTTGCAGCACTCTCAACAGTTTGGCTTGGCCTGCGAACGGCATATCACCGATTTCGTCCAGGAACACCGTCCCTTGATGGGCATACTCGAGAAGACCAACTTTATCGTGGGTTGCACCCGTAAACGCTCCACGGACGTGGCCGAATAGTTCACTCTCAAACAGAGTCTCGACCAGTGCCGAACAATTACATACCGCGAATGTCTTATCCGATACTGGACTCAACCGATGCAGGGCGTGTGCAACTAATTCTTTTCCGGTTCCTGTGTCTCCTGTGATAAGCGCTGTTCTGAAATGGGGGGCGACCCGCCGTATGGAAGCAAAGACATCCATCATGAGTGGACTACGACCGACGATACCCTCTAGCTGGAAAGTGTCCACCATCTGCCGGTCGAGCTGTGTCGCAAGCCTTCGGGACCGGTGTTGACTAACGAGCGCACATACTCGGTCACGAAGTGCTAGGACATCCAGAGGCTTGGTCAGGTAGTCTGCCGCTCCCTTGCGAATCGCTTCGACCGCCGATTCGGCTGAGTAATGCCCTGTCATCAGAATTACTTCTGCTCCCGGATCGGAGACTATCATTTGTTCCAGAAGATCCATCCCGCTTATCTTCGGCATCACCAAATCCAGGAGAACGATCTCCGGATGCTTCTCCCGAAAAACGGCGAGACCTGCCTCGGAATCGGTAGTTGTGAGAATCTCAAGTCCCTGTTGCTCCAGAGCTAACTCGATCAGTCCCAGGTTCTGCGACTCATCATCGATCACTAGTAGCCTGAAGGCGGTTTCGGCATCTGTCTTCATTGGAGTCCGCCCAGGTAATTCTCAGGGGTTCGGTTTGACACCCCTAAAGACTCTTGTATCTTCTTCGCAAGGTCGTCTAGGGTGAACGGCTTTTGCAGAAAAGCCACTCCGGGCTCCAACATGGTGTAGTGCACGATGACATCGTCGGTATAACCCGACACATACAACACCCTCATTTTCGAATGGCTGGCACTTAGTAGCTCCGCCAATTCCCGGCCACTCATGCCAGGCATGACCACGTCAGTGACCAATAGCTGAATCGGCTCAACACATTGGCCGGCGATGCGTATAGCATCGGCGCCGTTTGCCGCCTCGATCACCGTGTACCCCAGGCTTTCCAGAAGTTTATGGCTCAGTTCCCTCAGAGATTCTTCATCCTCGACCAAAAGAATCGTTCCAGAACCCGGAGGGATCGGAATTGTTCTTTCAAGGTGGATCTCGTTTACCTTCTCCTTCACTCGGGGCATGTAAATCTTAACGGTGGTGCCCTTCCCGACCTCGCTGTAAATCCAAATGTAGCCGTCGCTTTGCTTCACGATTCCATAGACGGTCGCGAGCCCAAGGCCGGTACCTTTACCCTTCTCCTTGGTGGTGAAAAAAGGCTCGAAAACGCGATCCTGAGTTTTTTTATCCATTCCGATGCCGGTGTCACTCACGGTGAGCAAAACGTAGTTTCCGGGATCCGCATCGATGTCGCGGTGGCCACCATGCAGTTGGTCCAATTTCGCGTTCAGAGTCCCAATGGTCAGTTTGCCACCCTTGGGCATGGCATCCCGAGCATTGATCGCCAGATTGACGATGACCTGCTCGATTTGTGTCGGATCGGCCCTCACATGGTCGACAGTTGGGCTAAGCCTAGTGACTAGTTCGATATGTTCACCGATGAGCCGAAGAAGCATTTTGCTGGTTTCACGGACCACCGTGTTGAGATCAAGGACCTTGGGCATAAGTACTTGGTTTCGACTGAATGCCAACAGCTGAAGTGTCAAAGAAGCGGCCCGTTGTCCTGCCTTCTTGATCTGTTCGACCTCATGCCGCGATACATGATCCGGCTGCTTTGAGGCCAGCAGCAAGTCGCTATAGCCGATGATGACCCCAAGGAGGTTGTTAAAGTCGTGAGCGATCCCACCCGCGAGCTTACCCATGGCCTCCATTTTTTGAGCCTTATGAAACTGCTCTTCGAGCTGTCGCTGATCGGTGATGTCGGTGCACGTACCAACCCATTCTCGGACGGAACCGTCGTCTTCCAGCACGGGCACGCCACGGGCGAGAAGATCACGGTACTCCCCATCGTTACGGAGAACCCTAAACTGCGTACCGTAGGCGGAACGGTTTTTCACTGCGTTAGACCATGATTGTCCGGCCCGGTCGCGATCCTCCGGGTGAACGGCTCTAAGCCAGCCCCGACCCCGGACTTCCTCAGCGCTTTGGCCAGTGAACTCGCGCCACAGCGGCAGATCCTCGACTACCTCCCCGGCGGCGTCCGTGGTCCACACGACCTGCGCGGAGGCTACGAACAGCGAGCGATAACGGTCCATGCTATGTTGCAAGGCTTGCGGAGCTCGATGTCGCTCACTGCTTTCGTCCCAAAGTGCCTTTCTTTTCAGGACATGGCCGACAGCTAGAGGGAGAAGGTTGAGCCGGTGCTTGAGGACATAGTCCGCTGCGCCGCGCTTGATGTAACCAGCCGCAGCTTCATCTCCCAGGGTTCCGGTGACCACGATGAAGGGAATGTCCTTCCCGGATCGACGAAGCATTGCGAGGGCATCCAGCCCCGTCCAGGTGCCGAGGTTGTGGTCAGAGACGATGAGATCATAGTCATCTTTCTCGAGCCGCTCCTGAAATTGTTCTGGCAATTGGACGACATTCGAGACAAGGGCGTAACCAGCTCTGTGCAAAGAGATCAGCATTAATTCCGCATCCTCAGCCGTGTCTTCGGCAATCAGGATCCGAAGCCGGCGTTTGAATGAGAACAGACCATCGGCTCCCGCTTCAGTGCTTGGTATGGATGACATGCTCTTTCTCCTCACAAGCCGCAGAAGCTGGCTCCTGATTCACTCCAACAAAGGCAGGCTTCCCGGTTCGGGGAACTTTTCAAAAATCCACCAGCTTCTGGATATAGCTTTTTGACTACGAGCTGAATAGCTCGTAACCATTCCGCCATCCGCGTTTCAATCGCCTGACCCGATAATTCTTCCCGCTCCTGGCGAAACATGTGCAACACCTGTCGCACTGCCCGGTTTTGTCATTTTCAGCGCTAAGACCGAGGTCAGATTGGGGTCGGTTTGCGCGGACTCGCAACTTTTTGGGGTAAAGCCACTGGACTTGGAGGCTCTGCGCTAGTCCGCCCAGTTGCTGTAACGTACTACGCCGGAACGCCAGGCCGTCTGTCCGCACTTGGCCTGACATTGCCACGGATCGCCTGACGGGGACGTCAGGATACTGACCGCTCCAAGTTCCCTCACGGGAAACCCCTTGGGGAAGGGACCTTGGACTGTCGGAGGTCCTCGGCCGGTCTCGTCTTCCTGAGATAAACCTCGAAGCTACAGCGGCTCTTTTCCTAAGAGCACGGGAGGGTCCATCTCCGATAGGTTATCGCCGTGATGTAAACAAAGCAGTTGCTCAGAGCATTTTTCACGATCATCGAACTGGCAGGGTGTCGAATAGTGTCGACTAGTGTCGACCGACACTGCTTGGTCAGTCCTTAGGGCCGCGGTGGTCCGTCGCACCTGGCAACAGCTATGGAAACTTCTGTTTCAACTTCGACCAACCACGCGACATGTTTCGGTCAGATTGGATGCCCGGGCCACGTCTCACGGCATTTCAGTGGCAGGATGGTGTCAGGACCGACCTCGGAGCGCTGCCCGGTGGCCAGAGCAAGTGCTACAGCCTGGATCAGTGCGAACGGCCTAATTGCTGGCGCCTCGCAGAACGGCGAAACCGATCCTCGGGATCGGGGCTTCCCCCAAGATTGCGCCGTCCTGTGGCGTGATGGCAACATCCTCGATCTCGGATCGCTACCCGGAGGGGGATATGAGAGCGGAGCCCAAACCGTCAACCGCCGCGGCCAGGTGGTCGGATGGGCAATAAGGATCCAACTTGGATTTATCCGCCAATCCCGCCAGCGTCCCTGTTTTGTTTAAGGGTTGGACCGCGCCATGGTATTCGAAACCGTTTAGGTAGCTCTGCGGCCCACCGAGAGTTCCCATGTCGATGAGCTTGTAGTGGCAGTAGCAGTAAAGGTGATTCTTCCCCTCGTCCGGCGCGGCCAGCCGAAGCGAGAACGCTAGTACGGTGAACATGATCGTGGTTGCGATCATACAAATCACCGTTCTGGTTTCATATAAGCCTTCTTCTTTTTCAGTTGGCGCCCTATTCAGGGAAGAGTGCCCTGGGCGAGTAACGGCAACTTGAGGCAATCGACCGCCGACGGTCAATGGATGGCCGATTACCTGGCGGTAAATTATTGATAACGAGCGAAATTGCTGATTTCGCCTGCGACGGGCTGCTCCCACAGATTGGTTGCCCCAGCACCAGCGACGTCGTCCTGCTAACCATGCCTCACTAGGCGCGGGTGAAAGTCACCTGTCGCTGCAGACGTCCGAGTCGGCAGCGAGGCCGAGTACATCGACGAAATCACGACGCAAGGCCGGAGAAAGGACGATGAGGAACAGCGATCGAATACCAGCCCTGCCGTCGGCACTCGTAAATGATCTCCGTAGAAGGCATGCCTCCGCGAATGATTTTCTCCAACCAATGCCCTAATCCGAGTGAAAGGCATCGGTCAAAGAAATTACCTTCATTGCGCCTTTAATTTGGTCCGGCGTCGCCGAAGACTTCAGATGTAGCGTCACCGGCTCGCCCGGAAGCAGATCAAAGTAATTGTCAGAGCTTTGCGCATCGAGATCACCGAACGATAAAGACACGCTACGGGCTAACTTCGGCGATTGAACCGTAATCGTGTAACCATCACTGGCCTTGTCGAGAGTGGTTTCGATCTTCGGGGAAACCGGCAATTCCAGGTCGTGCGTCACATTGAAGAAGATCAGGTTCCGGGAAACTCTCTTTCCGGCTATCTCCAGATCAAACACAAGAAAGCTTTGACGCAAGTTGGCTTTTGCCCCCAGCGACGCCTTGTCGACCGTGAAGTAGATCGCATTCGATTGCGCTGGCACCTGAACATCTTTGGTCTGATCGAGCAGGGAATTACCCGAGAAATCGAGCAGGCGCGTGTGGATTGTGCCGGAAAGCGGCTGGAGCTTGTCCGACACTACGTATACATCCACTTTATCGTCATGCAGGAAAGGAGAAATCAGCACATCGTCGTAGAAGCGGCGAGCGTAATAATGCAATGCTTTCCAGCGGCCGTAGTAATCGATGCTGGCCCAGGACGCCACCGGCCAGCAGTCGTTCAACTGCCAGTAGAGCGAACCCATGGTGCGAGGCCGCTGTCTTCGCAAATGCTCCGCGCCAATCTTGATGATCTCCGCCTGCTGCACCTGGCTTAAATAGACGAACGAAGCGAAGTCCTTGGGCTCGCGATACTCGCGCAACATATAAGTAAGGATGCGTTCATTCCCGCCTTTATTCTTCTGGTGGGCTTGCATGACGGTAGAGCGAATGTCGAAGTCCCCGGGCTGGTTGGCGAAAGTATGGATCGTGCGCATTTCGGGGAAGGACTGAAATCCGTATTCCGTCATGAAGCGTGGGAATTGTTTGGTATAGTCTTGCGCCGGCGCCTGCTGATGCCACACCGCCCAGTAATGCATGTCGCCATTGTGCTGATTGTCGGGAATCTCTTCGAAGTTGGCGCTGGGAGAACTCGGCGTGTAAGGCACGGGATCGGCATATTGCGTGACTGTGCTCCGCAGTATGTCGGAGAACAGAATCACGTAATCCTGCCAGACGCGGTCGCGGGCCTCGGCCGAGATCGATTCTTTGAATTCCTGGCGGTCGCCCCAGTGGTACCAGCCGGTTTCAACTTCATTATTGCCGCACCAGATCACAATACTGGGGTGATCGCGCAGGCGCTTGATCTGGTCGATGGCTTCTCGCCGGACGTTTTCCTGAAAGGCAACGTCGCCGGGGACCATGTCGCCGCCGAACATGAACTCCTGCCACACCATGATCCCGAGTTCATCGCAGATATCGTAAAAATCGTCGGACTCGTAATAACCACCGCCCCATTCCCGCACCATGTTCATGTGTGCATCGCGAGCGGCTTGCAGAATATTCCGGTGAATTTCTGGGGTGACGCGGTTGGGAAAGCTGTCGAACGGAATCACGTCCGCACCTTTGCCGAAGACAGAGATTCCATTCACCACGAACTCGAAGCTTTTGCCCCACTGATCGGGCACGCGGCGCATCTCTACCGAACGCAATCCCGTCTTGGTTTCAGCATGAGCCGCAGCCTCTTTACCGATACGGATCGCCGCAGAAAAGCGGTAACGGCTCTGCGCTCCATAACCCACCGGATACCAGAGCTTGGGCGATACGATACGCAAGAGGAACGAAACATGATTCATGCCGGTGTTGAGTTGCAGCGTCTGGGTTCCAGCGGAGGTTTGCGGCCCCGCCAAATCATCATGGGCCAACGTGAGAGTGGCAGTTGTGGGCTGGCTGGCGTCGAGATCGAGCTCCGCCGTGACGTTGGCTAAGTCCGAAGTGATGCTGTGCTGGTGAATATGAAAGTTGTCGATGCGCAGCGCATCCCAGGTCTCAAGCCGCACCGGCTGCCAAATACCTTCGGTCATGAAGCGCGGTCCCCAATCCCAACCATAGTTGTAGGGGGCTTTGCGCGTGTATGGAGCGGTGGCAATGTTCTCTTCGTTTCCGTAATTGTGCGTAGAGATGGAGGGCAAAATGAAGGGCTGCGACTTGGCGTAGGGAATCATCTTCTCCACGGCGGAATGAAATACGATGCGAAGAGTGTTCGGCCCGGACTTCAACATCGCCTTTGCTGGGATTCGCCAGCGGCGGAACATGTTGTCGGCGTGCAGAATGCACTGATCGTTAAGATAGACGTCGGCAAACGTATCCAGTCCGTCGAAAACCAGGTCGACGTGATCGTGAGCCAGGGCGGCCGCGTCCACTGGGAACGTAGTTTGATATTCCCAATCGGCCAGGCCGATCCATTGAAGACGAAATTCATTATCGCGATCGAACGGGTCGGGAATGAGCTTGCTGCTGAGCAGGTCGGTTTGTACGACCCCTGGAACTTGTGCGGCATGCCATTGCTTAACGTCGGCCCGATCAGTATTGGCAACGGCCCGGAACTGCCAGCCAGAATCGATGGTTCGCGCGGAAGGCTCGGCTGCCTGCAGAGGTATCGCGACAAGAGAAATGAAGAGCAAACAAGCGAGCAGACAGAGGGCAGTAGGTGATAGATTGCGAAGCCGCAACGGTTCCATATTAAGGTGCTCCCATCTCAAGTTATGAGTCAATCTAGTGCTGCGAATTCGGTTGTCCAGAAGCCTGCGGCTGGGCCGAGTTGTTCTGTAACTTCTCGAACTCCTGCATTTCGCGCTTGGCCTCGGCAGTCTTTCCCTGCTTGCGATAGATTCCCGCCAGCCCGAAGTGCGCCTGGGCTGCCAGCGAGCTTTGCTTCTCGATAGAAAGAAGTTTGCTCCATGCCTTTTCGGCGGCGGCGGGGTCGCCCTCCAGGGAAGCGGCTTTGCCCAGCGAATAGAGCGTCTCCGGCATGTCGGGCAGCAAGCGATCGGCGCGCAAGAGTTCCGCCCGCGCTTCGTGGGCTTTGCCCTGTTCCAGCAATGCGTCTCCCAGTCGATAAGCGGCTTCGGCGTTTCCCGGCTGCAGGTTCACCTGGATTCGAAACTGTTCTTCCGCCTTGGGCCATTGGAAGGCGCCAGCATACACCTCACCCAGAGCCAGGTGAGCTTCGGGCAATCCCGGGCGCAGGCGCAACGCTTCCTGGTATTCCTTTTCGGCATCCTGCATCCGCCGCAGCACGAAGTAATTTTCCGCCATCGCCTGGTGCGCGCGCGGGGAGTCGGGATAGGCGGCGAGCAAGGTATCAATCGATTGTTTCGCCAGCAGTCCACTGGCGCGGCCAAGATAGTAGAGAAGATCTGGATCGTTGGGATGTGCGGCCAGCGCGGCTTCTAAATTGCCAACCGCTTCTGGCAGTTGTCCAGTTTGGACTTGCGCGATGCCTAATGCCACTTTGTCGGACGCGCGTTGCAGGTGCGGAACTGCCTGGTCCGCGTAACCTTGCGATAGGAGCGCGTATCCAAGCAACTGGTGAGCTGGAAGCAAATCCGCATTCAGTTCCACTGCATGTTTGAGCGGCGCGATCGCAGAGCCGTAATCACCATGCTCCATGTAAGCCTGGCCGAGACTGATGAAGCCGTCCGCGAAGGACGGATCCAACTCGGTGACCTTCTTATACTCGGCGATGGCGACATCGAACCTCCGTTCTTTATCGGCGGCAATTCCCGCCTGCATGTGCTCGGCGGCCTGCGGCGATGCGATCTGCCAGGCGAACCACACTAATAAGATGGCGCGGATCACGGTTTCTCCGGTTCTCGGACCTCTAGGAACTGGTCGGCGGGAACATCATTCAAAATTTGGTGTGCGCCGGATGGCCAAGCGACTTCGACTTTCGCTTTCTCAGTGCTGCCCAGCCCGAAATGAAGCCGCTTGTCGCTGGCCGAAAGGTATCCGCAGGTTGAGGTTGCAAATCGCGTCTGTCCGTTGACCTGCACCCGAGCGCCGAATCCATCCCGGTTGCTACGCGTGCCACGCAGGGTAATGGTGAGCCAGTGCGCCTTGCCGCCACGATTGAAGAACACCTGAGGGTGGCCACCCAGTGTGGTCACCACCGCGTCCTGCCATCCGTCGTTATTCAAGTCCCCGAACGCGGCTCCACGCGCGGCCACGGGCACCGTGCTTCCTGAATCGACGCTCTCAAACCGTCCGTTATGATTCAAAGCCAGCAGCGGCAGTTGGAGATAGTGAAGCGAAGGATCGATTTCTTCAACGTTGTCCAACACATGGGCTTGCGCGACGAACAGATCTTTCCATCCGTCATTGTCGAAGTCCTCCAGACCCAGGCTCCAGCCTGAACTTCCACTCGTCAGCGCCCCCAGTCCAGTCTCCAGACTGCGATAGGTGAACGAACCATCGCCATCGTTGTGGTAAACGCCGTAAATCTCCCGCGGCAGCAGAGTTACCATAATGTCGGGCCGGCCATCGTTGTCGTAGTCTTGAAAAGCTACACCCATGCCGGACATTCGCCGGCCGTCCTCGGAAAGCGCCGCGCCCGCCTCGAGCCCAACTTCGGTGAAAGTGCCGTTGCCATTGTTGTGATACAGATACTGCTGCATCCCATCGTTAGATACAAATATGTCGGTGAATCCGTCGCCGTCATAGTCCGCGAATCCTACTCCCAGCGCGCGCCCCTTCTTCGCCGCAACGCCGGAGCGCTGGCTTACATCCGTGAATGTTCCGTCGCCATTGTTGTGATACAGAATATTGGTCGTCGCCGGGAACTCTTCCGGCGGACAATAAGTATGGTAGTTGCCGCCGCAATCCTTATTATGCTTCGTGTCCCAGTCCATGTAGCGGGTTACGAAAAGGTCGAGCTTGCCGTCGTTATCGTAGTCGAAAAATCCCGCGGACACTGACCATCCGCCCCCGGCGACTCCAGCTTTCGCCGTCACATCGGTGAAGGTGCCGTCCCCGTTGTTGTGATACAGAATGTTTTTACCGTAATTGGTGACATAGATATCTGGGTAGCCGTCGTTGTCGTAGTCGCCCACGGCAACTCCCATGCCGTAGTTTCCCTCTGCGACGTTCGCCAGGCCAGCTTGCTGGGTCACATCCGTGAAACTTCCATCTTTATTCTGGCGGTACAGACGATTCCAGTACATCGGATTGTGCCGATCGAAATTCTCCGGAGTTGGTGCCGGACTGCTGACATGCCCGCCGTTTACCAGAAAAATATCCAGCAGTCCGTCGTTGTTGTAATCGAGGAGCGCCACGCCGCCGGGCATGGTTTCGATCAAATATTTCTGCGGAGTAGGAGAATTTTGCAGGATGAAATCCAACCCGCGCGGCAGTTTGACATCGAAGACCGGTGCCGCGGGGCCAGGCGCCAACAGCATCATGGCGAGGGCGCAGGATACGCGAAACAAGGGGTTCGGCAACTCAGAGTTCCTTTAATGGAACAGCATATCGCGTAAGCGAAAACTCCGCACCATCATCCAATCGTTTCTTCCGACTGTTGGCCGGGCAATGTGGCAATATCCCTTGTCCACACGCTACAGCTGGCGCCGCGTCGAATCGCGTTCGACGAGTTTAGGCGGAATCAGAATTTTTTGCGGCGGCAACAAGCTCTTCGACGCGATCCGCGCAATCAGAAGCTCCGCCGCGAGCACTCCAATTTTGCACGTTCCCTGGTCGATGGTAGTCAGCGGCACCGTCAGAACGTCGGAGTAGCGGACATTGCCGGCGCCGACCATTGCGATGTCATCGGGCAGCCGCAGCCCTGCCTGCAAAATTGCCTTCATCGCGCCGATCGCGACCGGGTCATTGAAACAGAAAACTCCGTCGGGCAGCGGGTGTGCTCTCAGCAGTTTCCGCATCCCTTCGTATCCTGTGTCATCAGCGCGACCTCCCGCGACGACGTAACCGGAGTGTGCACGAAAGCCGTGCCGGGTCAGGGCCCGGCGATAACCTGCCAATCGTTCTTCGGCAATTCCTATATCGGGACCGCGCAGATGGGCAATGCGGCAGCAGCCCCGCGCAATCAGATGCTCAGTCGCCATGAGGCCGATGGCGCCGTTATCGACTCCGACGAAACAGGCCCGCAAGCCGGTGATAGGACGATCAATCAGAACATAGGGCGTGTTGCGCTCTTGCGCACGCTTGAACATTGCCAGGCGTTGCGGCGACTGCGACGAAGCGATAATCAAGCCATCCACCTGACGAGCCAACAAAGAGTCTGCTTCGCTGGCTTCTAATTCAGGGTCTTCCTCAAACGACGAGATTACCACGTGATAGCCGTGTGGCCGCACGGTGTTAGCGACCGAGCGCGCAATCTCGCCAAAGAAGGGATGGGCGAACTCGGGCAACAACAACCCAATGGTGTAGGTGCGCCTGGTCACCAGGCTGCGCGCCACCCAATTCATCTGATAATTCAGTTCTTTAGCGCGGCGCAAAACTCGCTGCCGCGTCGCCTCGCTGATCCGGCCCTGATTCCGCAGCACCTTCGATACGGTTACCACGGATACTTTGACATCCTTCGCGATGTCCATCATGGTCGCGGGCATGACGCGCAAGCATACCACCGTTGGGGAGGGTTAACGTTTATTCAAATGGGAATCATGCATTTTATTCTTGACAACGGTTGTCCCCGTGTTCAAGAATCCGGGCGCAATCACATTTAGGAAACTTCCGCACCGGAAAGAGCTACCCATGCCAAGTCGCAAACTCTTCACGCTGCTCATCTCGCTAAGCCTGCTAATCTCTGCCTCGCTCTCTCTCTACGGCCAAAGCACCTACGGTTCGATCTCCGGATCCGTCACCGATACTTCGGGCGCTATCGTCACCGACGCCAAGGTGACGTTGACCAACCTGGGCACGTCAGAAAAGCACACACAGTCCAGCGGCAGTGACGGGCTTTTCACGTTTGTGAACCTGTTCCCCGGCCAGTACCGGGTTGACGTGGAAAAGCAAGGGTTTAAGCACTTTGTCCGTGCCGATATCTCGGTCCAGGTTCAACAGGACACCCACATCATTTCCCAGCTTCAGGTCGGCGAGGTCAGCCAGGTTGTGGAAGTGACGGCGGAGACGCCGCTGCTCCAGACCGAATCTTCGTCACTCGGTCAGGTCGTCGAGCAACGCAAGGCTGACGAACTGCCTTTGAACGGCCGCAACATCTTTAACCTGATCACAGTTTCTCCCGCCGCAGTTGCACAGGGCGGCTCGGGGGGATCGCCAGTAGGCCAGAACCCATTTAGCTGGGGCAACTACCAGGTCGGCGGTTCGTTCGCGAATCAGGGTGCGGAGTACCTGGATGGTCAACCCCTGAATATCGGCTACATCAATCTGCCCATCATCATCCCAACTCAGGATTCAGTTGGTGAATTCAAAGTCCAGTACAGCAACCTGGGCGCCGAGTGGGGCAAGTTCTCCGGCGGTGTCACGAACCTCAGTACAAAGTCGGGCACCAACAATTGGCACGGATCCGGCTACGAATATTTCCGCAACAAGGTGCTGAACGCCAACGAATATTTCAATAAGGCGAGCGAGATCGCTGGCGGCACCAAAAACGAGCCTCCACCGTGGACCCAGAACCAGTACGGCTTCCAGTTGGGCGGGCCAGTCCTCAAGAATAAGACATTCTTCTATGTCAGTTGGGAGCAATACCGGCAGCGCACGGGATCTCCCTTTACCACTACCGTTCCTGCGGCCAACGAGCGCCAAGGAAATTTCGCGGCTCTCTGCACCTCGGGATTCGACGCAAGCGGTATTTGTCTGGACAGAGACGCTGCGGGGAATGTAACCGATCAGCTCTACGATCCATACAGCATCAATGCTTCAACGCTGCAACGCTCGCCTTATCTGAACAACGTAATTCCCACCTCGGAGTTCAGCACGGCCACCACCAAGATGTGGGATACCTACTTCCCGTCGCCTACGAGCGCTGCCACGGTAAATAATTTTCTGAGTTCGGCACCAGGCGGCGGCAACACCAACGAGTTCGTCGCGCGTGGCGATCAGAACATTGGAAACAACACGCACCTGTTCGGAAGATTTGCCTATTTCGGATTGCTTGACTTGCCGGTGAATCCCTTCGGAACTGGCCTCTGCCTCGACCGCTGCGCGGAAAAGTATCATAGCAAGTTGCTCTCCATCGGCATTAACCACACCTTCACTCCCACCACGATTCTCGATGTGAACCTCGCGGCTAGTCGCTTCGTCTACGGACGTCAGCCGCTTCTCTCGGGCTTTGACCTCACGACCCTGGGCTGGCCCTCAACTTACAACAGTCCGCCAAGCACGATGCGGACCCCTCCCACCCCGGCCTTCCCGTTCCCCAACGACGTCGGAAAGTCGCAGGGCAACAGCGCCATCGGCGATCACAACACGCAATACAACCTGAGCCCGGCGTTCACCTTAATCCGCGGCAAGCACACGATTCAGACCGGCGCCCAGTTCGAGTGGGGCTACGATAACTACTTCCAGACCAACATCGCCAGCGGCGCATTCGGTTTTCCGGGAAACTGGACCACCCAATACGCACTGGCATCAACCTCAGCCGCAGTCGCGGCCGACCCTCTTTTGGCCAGCAATCCCAATTACGCCTTCGCCGACTTCCTGCTCGGCCTGTCGCAAAATGAGGGCAACTTTGTCAACCAGACGGAAGGTGTGGCTCAGGTTCCTGCCCAGACCAAGGGTTTGCAGGTCTATCGTGCCTTCTACGTCGACGACACGTGGCACCTGACCCCCAAGTTGACCGTCAACCTGGGTCTTCGCTATGAATTGCAGGGCACCTGGTCGGACTCCTATAAGCGCCTCTCTTATTGGGATCCGTTAGCCACCAATGGTACGGTCACTGGCTGCGGCGGAAGCGCAGGATCTCCGTGCCAAGGCGATGCTTTCCTCGTTGGAACGGGCCGGAACTCCAGCGGCAACAACATCCCGATGGATAAGAAGGCGTTCTCTCCACGGATCGGCTTCGCCTACGCTGCGGATCCGAAAACCGTCATCCGCGCCGGCTACGGCATCTTTTACATTCCCAACTACGTCTCGTTCGGACTCAACCCCGACAACGATTTTGTGAATCTTGCCAGCACGCCGCTCCATGCTACGACGGACTCCTTCGTCACTCCGGCCGGTATGTTGGACGGCGACGGATGCTCATATAACGCGACCACCTCGGTGTTCCCCGTGAGAGGACCAAACGCGTTCGGCTGCGCACAGTCGGGTCCTTTCGGGAACTCTGGAATCCTGCCGCCGCCCGGACGCAACTTCGCACCCTTGGCGGGCACCCTGGCTCCATTTGCTGCCAACGTATCAAGCTTTGCGGCTTTCAACGGCAACCCGACCTTGGCTCCTTATTATGGGGCCACTGGACACGGCAATCCGCAATGGGGCTACGTCGAGCAATGGAATTTCGATATCCAGCGCCAGTTGCCCGCCGGCTTCTTCGGGGATGTGGCTTACGCTGGCTCGCACGGGGTTCACCTGGAACAGTACAACACCAACGTGGACCAGCTTTCTGATACCCTCTGGTCCCAGGGAGCTGCGCTCACGACGAAAGTTACCAACCCCATGCAGGGCACGAATCCCAATCCGTCCCTGAATGGAGCTACGGTTACAGCAGGTCAGCTGGAACGTCCCTACCCGCAATACAACGGGTTGTCCTTGGGTGGTTTCGGTTGCTGCGGCAGTTCTTACAACTCTCTGCAAGCCAGCGTAACCCGGCGGTTCCAGGGCGGCGGTACGCTGTTGGTGGCTTACACGAATGCCAAGCTCCTCAGCAATACCGACACTCTTACCAGCTGGCTCGAAGGACCAACCGGTGGCGTTGGACAAGTGCAGGACTGGAGCAACCTCAAGGGTGAAAGGTCGCTCTCCTCGCAGGATGTTTCGCAACGGGTCGTGATCAGTTACGTTCTCGACCTTCCCTTCGGCCACGGAAAAGCGTTCGCAAATAACATGACTGGCATAGCGAACGGCGTGGTTTCCGGCTGGGGCGTCGACGGTATCACCACCTTCCAACGCGGCTTCCCGCTGAAGATTAGCTATTCTGGCTCGACCCCGCTGGAAGCGGCAAATCTCGGCGTCAGCAACATCCGGCCCGACGTGGTTTCCGGATGCGACAAGAAAGCCGGCGGCGGCAACCTTAGCCAGTGGTTCAACACCAGCTGCTTTGCCAACCCGCCAGATTACGGTCCGGGCTCTGAAGCACGCGTCGATCCCACTCTTCGCGGACCTGGTATCAACAACTTTGACTTCGCCATTTTCAAGAGAACCAAGGTTACGGAGAGACTGGGCGTCGAGTTCCGAACCGAGTTCTTTAACATCTTTAACCATCCCTACTTCTCCATGCCGGCAACTGGCTTCGGCGGTGTCGGAGTATCCAACGGATTCGGCGTGATCAACTCGACCGTACAAGGCGGTGTGGCTTCGCCAGAACGGTTGATTCAATTCGCTCTAAAGTTTGTGTTCTAGAAAATTCTCCGGGC
>Ga0187890_10001594_pt1 | contig 16172 bp, 15 predicted proteins | sample June2016WEW_21_1_FD_133005 | JGI IMG/M metagenome (GOLD analysis project Ga0187890, IMG submission 133005) | Peatland microbial communities from SPRUCE experiment site at the Marcell Experimental Forest, Minnesota, USA - June2016WEW_21_10 | ecosystem: Environmental > Terrestrial > Soil >... | reverse complement strand
TGGCGGCTGCTCCTCGTCGGCCTCGTCATCTACCTGGCGTTCCGGGTGGCCAGCGTGCTCCGCCTGGTGGTTCTCCCGTGCGTGGCCGCGCTGCTGCTCACCGCGCTGCTCCATCCCGTGCTGTCCCGGTTCCGGCGGCTCGGCATGCCCGCCCTGGCCGCCACCTGGTGCACGCTGCTGATCGCGGTGGCCGTCCTCGCCGGGGCGGGCACCCTGGCCGTGACGCGGACCACGGCCAATTACCCTCAGCTGGTCAGCGAGCTCAGGCACACCGTGACCACGCTGCAGACGTCGCTGGCCGGGCCGCCATTCCATGTCCGGCACGCAGACCTCCAGAGCCTGTCCAACCGGGCGCTGAAGTACCTGCAGCAGCATCAGTCGCTGGTCGCGGGCACCGTGGTCTCCGGGGGGAAGATCTTCCTGGAGATCCTGGCTGGCCTGGTGCTGATGCTGTTCGTGACGTTCTTCCTGCTGAAGGACGGTGAGCGGATCTGGGCCTGGCTGGTCGGGTTCCTCGGCCCGGACAGCCGCAAGCGCGTCCACCTGGCAGGCTCGGCGGCCTGGCAGGCCCTGACGTATTACGTGCGCGGCACGATCGCGGTCGCGGCCATCCACGCGGTCGTCATCGGGTTCTCGCTGTGGGTCCTCGGCGTGCCCCTGCTGGTGCCGCTGGTGATCCTGGTCTTCCTGGCCGCGTTCGTCCCGCTGGTCGGCATCCTGGTCGCCGGGGCGCTGGCCGTCGCCGTGACTCTCGGCACCAAGGGCTGGATCGCCGCGGTCGTGCTGGTGGTCATCTTCATCCTGGAAAACCAGCTGGAGAGCCATCTGCTGCAGCCGCTCGTGGTCGGCCGGATGGTCCGGCTGCACCCGCTGGCCATCATCCTGGTCCTGGCCATTGGCGGGATAGTGGCGGGTATCCCGGGGGCGATCGTGGCGGTTCCCAGCGCGGCGGCCCTGGTCAGGGCTGCGCCGTATCTGCGGGGCAGCCGGCCGGCGGTAAGGTCACGGGAGTGAGCCGGCATCAGCACACCCTGTGTCCGCGAACCGGCAGCAGCCCATCCGGCATCTGTACACCTGAGGGGTAGGTATGGCAGCGGTGATCCCGGGCACGGACCCGGTGGACGTGCTCATCAAGCGGCTGGACCCGGAACTGCCGCTGCCGGCCCGGTCGCATCCGGGGGACGCCGGCACCGACCTGGTCACCACGGTGGACGTGGAGCTCGGGCCGGGCGAGCGGGCGGTGGTGCCGACCGGCGTGGCCATCGCGCTGCCGGACGGGTACGCCGCGTTCGTGCATCCCCGCTCGGGGCTGGCCGCGAAGCACGGGATCACGATCGTGAATGCGCCGGGAACCGTGGATGCGGGGTACCGTGGCGAGATCAGGGTGACGCTGCTGAACACGGACGCGGCGGAGGCCGTGAAGTTCCAGCGCGGCGACCGGATCGCGCAGCTCGTCGTCCAGCGCGTGGCCCGCCCGGTGTTCCATGAGGTGGACACCCTGCCGGGGTCGGCGCGCGCCGACGGTGGCTTCGGGTCCACCGGGGGGCACGCCGGCGCGCAGCCACCGGCCTAGCCGCAGCCCGACATCGCCGGTCCCGCAGACCACGGAGAGCAGGGAGAAACACAGTGTTCCGTCGGCGTCGCCGCGAGGAAGTGACCGAACCTGAGGTCAGCGAGGACGAGGTCAGCGAGGAGCTCGGACCGGACGACGAGGAGACCTGGGACGAGCCCGGGGATGACGGGGATGAGGAGTACGCCGGCGACGCCGGGGACGAGACGGCCGCGCCCGGGGAGCCCGGTGAACCGGCCTGGGGGCCGTGGGACGCGCAGGACGATGTCCCGGTGCTCAACAGGGTCGATTTCGGCAGCCTCCTGGTTCCGGTGGCGGACGGGTTCGAGATCCAGCTCAACATCGCCGACGATCAGGGTCCGCTGATCGCGGTGGTGCAGGGCGACAGCTCACTCCAGGTCCAGGCCTTCGCCGCCCCCAAGACCGACGGGCTCTGGGAGGACGTGCGGCACGAGATCACCACGGCGGTGGCCGAGGCGGGCGGCCAGGCCGAGGAGACCGACGGCCCGTTCGGCCCGGAACTGCACGTCCGGGTGCCGGGGGAGCAGCCGCTGATCGGGCTCCAGCCGATCCGTTTCCTGGGCGTGGACGGGCCGCGCTGGTTCCTGCGCGGGGTGATCACCGGTCCGGCCGCGGAGCGCCCGCAGCTGGCCGCCCCGTTCGAGGCGATCTTCGCCGGCCTGGTCGTGGTCCGCGGTGACCATCCGGTGCCGCCCCGCGACCTGCTGGAGGTCACGCTGCCGGAGGAGGCCCGCAAGGCCATGGAGGAGCAGATGGCCGCCGCCGGGGAAGAAGGGTTCGGCGAGCCGATCAACCCCTTCGACCGCGGCCCGGAGATCACCGAAACGAGATAGCTCTGTGCAGCCCCGGGGGTCCCCCGGGGCTACACAGCGTCGTGGTGGTGGCCGCCTGAGAGCAGCGTGGCCAGCTCGTCCTCGACGTCCTCGGTCGTCACGAACAGCAGCTCGTCGCCGGTCTCCAGCGGGTCATCCTTGGCTGGCACGAGCACCCGGCCGTCCCGCAGGATCGCGACGAGCGCGGTGTCCGCGGGCCAGCTGATGTCCCCGATCCGCTGGCCGACCAGCGGCGCGTCATCCGGCATGGTGAGCTCGACCAGGCTGGCGTCGCTCTGCCGGAAGGTCATGAGCCGGACCAGGTCACCGACGCTGACCGCCTCCTCGACCAGAGCCGACATGATCCGCGGGGTGGACACGGCCACGTCAACCCCCCACGATTCGTTGAACAGCCACTCGTTGTTCGGGTGATTGATCCGGGCGACCACCCTGGGTACCCCGTACTCGGTCTTGGCCAGCAGCGAGACCACCAGGTTGGCCTTGTCGTCCCCGGTCGCCGCGATGACCACGTTGCACCGTTCCAGGGACGCCTCGTCGAGCGAGACGATCTCGCACGCGTCGGCCAGCAGCCATTCGGCCCGGGGCACGCTCTCCACCGCGATGGACCGCGGGTTCTTGTCGATCAGCAGTACCTCGTGCCCGTTGTCGAGCAGTTCGGAGGCGATGGAGCGGCCCACCGCGCCCGCTCCCGCGATGGCGACTCGCATCAGCGGCCTCCCTTGGCCTTGCCGCCGGGCGCCCGCGCGGACAGCGCGGCCGAGATCCGTTCCAGATCTTCCTCCAGCGCGATCACGTGCAGCACGTCGCCCTCCTGCAGGACGGTGCCCGGCAAGGGCAGCACCACCTCGCCGAGCCGGGACAGGAACGCGACCCGGACCCGGGCCGCCTCCTCCAGCGCAGTGGTCTTCTCGCCCACCCAGTCCGGCGCGTACGCGACCTCGGCGAGCACCACGGCGCCGGTCGGATCCCGCCACAGCGGCTCGCTGCCCTCCGGCAGCAGGCGGCGCAGCATCTGATCCGCGGTCCACCGGACGGTCGCGACGGTCGGGATACCGAGCCGCTGGTAGACCTCGGCCCGCCGCGGGTCGTAGATCCGCGCCGCGACACGCTCCACCCCGAACGACTCCCGGGCGACCCGGGCGGCGATCACGTTGGAGTTGTCGCCGCTGCTCACCGCCGCGAACGCGTCCGCCTGCTCGATACCCGCCTCGATCAGGACATTCTGGTCGAAGCCGATGCCTGTCACCTTCTTGCCCTTGAACGGCGAGCCCAGCTTGCGGAACGCGTCCCGGTCCTGATCGATGACGGCCACCGAGTGGCCTTGGTCTTGGAGGATGTGGGCCAGCGTTGAACCGACCCGCCCGCATCCCATGATCACAATGTGCACGACGGCCCCTTGCATGAGTACAGTGCCTCTCCAGAGCTCGCGTTATTCAAGCAAACCGCGCTGCCGCTGCGCGCCACCAGCGGCGCCGGCCGCTCGCCCAGGCCCGGCGGCCTGCGCTCGCTAGCCGGCTGAATAACGCTCACAGTGGCCCGCCAACGGTATTCCCTGTCCTGAGTTGGTGAGACGGCCGGTCAGGATACTCGGCCCGACTGAACGTGAGGTGCGGCGTGGAACCTGCCCGGCAGACCGGCGGGGAATCGCTGGAACTCGAGGTCGGCGACGTGGCGCAGGGCGGCTGGTGCGTGGCCCGTGAGCCGGGCGGCCGGGTCGTCCTGGTCCGGCACACGCTGCCCGGCGAGCGGGTGCTGGCCCGGCTGACCGAGGTCACAGCCAGATTCGCCCGGGCCGAGGCGACCACGATCCTGGAGGCCTCGCCCGACCGGGTCGAGCCCCCGTGCCCGCACGCCCACCCCGGCGGCTGCGGCGGATGCGACTGGCAGCACGCCAGCCTGGCCGCGCAGCGCCGGTTCAAGGCCTCGGTCATCTCCCAGCAGTTGCGCCGGATCGCGGGCCTGGACCGCGAGGTGACCGTGGAGCCGCTGCCCGGGGACGAGGACGGCCTGGGCTGGCGGACCCGCGTGCGCTTCGCGGTCCGCGCCGACGGCCTGGCCGGCCTGCGCGCGCACCGGTCCCACGAGATCATCGACGTCGGGACCTGCCCGATCGCGCACCCCCTGGTCAACGAGGTGGGGGTCACCGGGGGCCGCTGGCCCGGAGCGGAGTCGGTATCCGCGGTGACCTCACCGGGCACCGGCGAGCAGGACGTCGTGGTCACCCCGGGGCGGCCTCCGCACCGCCGCAGGCCCGGCGGGCGGCCGGCGGGCCGGGCCGGCGGCAAGGACCTGGGCGGCCGGAAGTCCAGCGACAGGGACTCCCGCGGCCGGGCGGGCGCCCAGGCGGCCTGGGCCGCTCAGGTGGAGGGCTCCGTCCTGGTGGACGGGGGTGCCGGCGGGCTGACCGCGCTGCGAGGCGGCCCCTTCCTGCACCAGACCGCGGCGGGCCGGAAGTGGCGGACCAGCGCGGGCGTGTTCTGGCAGGTGCATCCGGCCGCGGCGGATGTGCTGGCGTCCGGAGTCCGTGAGGTGCTGCGCCCGCGGCCCGGGGATGTGGCGCTGGACCTGTACTGCGGTGCCGGGCTGTTCGCGGGGGTGCTGGCTACCGACGTCGGCCCGTCCGGCGCGGTGATCGGCATCGAGTCGGACCGGGCCGCGGTCCGCGATGCCCGGCACAACCTGCGGGACACCCCCTGGGCCCGGATTCACCGGGGAGACGTCGCCGAGGTGCTGGGCCACGCCGAGTGGGACCAGGCCAGCCTGGCGGTGCTCGACCCGCCCCGGACCGGGGCGGCCCGCCCGGTGCTGGACCAGCTGCTGCGCTCAGGCACGGCCCTGCGACGGATCGCCTACGTGTCCTGCGACCCGGCCACACTGGCCCGCGACATCGCGGTGTTCGCCGAGGCCGGCTGGGAACTCGGCGCGCTCCGGGGCTTCGACGCGTTCCCCATGACCCACCACGTGGAATGCGTCGCGACGCTGACCAGGCCGCCGGGCTAAGGGCCCGGGGCCGCGGTCCACGGCGGCGGCCCGGCGGGTCCCTCCGAGGGACCCGCCGGGCCCGGCCGGCCTCCGGTGAGGTCAGGGAGCCTGGCGCGTGGGCGGCGCCGGCGCCGGCACGTGCTTGAAGCCGGCCGGGACGGTCACCGTCAGCTTGGCCAGGTTCGCCGGGGTGGCGGCGAGCCAGTGGAACTCGGTCTGGCGCTGCCCCAGGACCGCCTGCACAGGCAGGTAATTCGCCGGGTTCACCCAGAACGTGAACGGGCTGGAGTTCCCGGTTATCTTGATCGTGTCGATCCCGTCCACCACCTGCCTGCCTGCCGCGGTGTACGCGCCGCAGGCCAGCTGGGACCGGATGAAGGCCGGCCAGCCGTTGCCCGCACCTCCGCCGAGGGCAATCTCGTGGCCCTGGATGCACCCCGGCGCGGGCCCGTTCCCGCCCTGGCTGCTCGGAGGCGGAGCGGTCCACCAGGTGTCGTTGCCGTAGATCACCGCGGTGGTCCCGTGCGCCGGAGTAACTCCCCAGTCGAAGACGCGCTGCCCGCTGGCGGTGAACGAGGAAAACTCGGCGGAGCCGTGATAGATCCAGCGAAGCGTGTAGCCGGCATTCCACTGCGGGGCGGAGCCAGCGCCGCCCGTTGACCCGACCAGGACGTCCGGGAACGGCTGGAGGGTGCTGCCGGGCGGAAGCGTGGTGCGGTCCGCCTCGACCAGGTGGCCGAGGCTCGGGGCGGCCAGGGCGTGCTCGACGTGGCTGACCACGTAGGCGGTGTAGGCGGTCTGGACGGGCGGGCTGGTGGCTGAGCCGAAGGCCCCCGCTGCCCCGGCTATGGCCACCGCCGCGGCCACCGCGGTCACGGTCCCGGCCGCCGCCACGGCCCGGGTCGTCATCCGCCGCTTCTGCTGGTGCCGGTAGGCCTTGACCGCGAGACGCGGCGGGACCCGCACGTCGTCGGTGAACCGCTCCATCGCCGCGCGCAGCTGCTGCTCGAGTTCCGTGCTCATCGTGCCTTCTCCTCCGTCAGGTCGTTCTCCGCGCCGGGCGCGGTCCCGTTGAGCTCGCGCAGCCTGTGCATCCCCCGTGAGGCGGACGCCTTGACCGAGCCGACCGAGCAGCCCAGTACCTCGGCCGTCTCCGTCTCGGTCAGCTGCTCCCAGTACCGGGCCACGATGACCGCCCGCTGCCGCGGCGGCAGCTGGACCAGCAGCCGGATCAGCGCGTCCCGCGTATCCACCTCGGTGGTGCCGTCCATGACCGCGGTCGCGGTCTCGTTCTGCAGCAGCCGCAGCCGCCCGCGCCAGGCCCGCTGGCGCCGCCAGCCGTCGGCGGCCAGGTTGTACAGCGTGCGGCGCAGGTAGCCCTCGGGATCGCCCACGATCGCGGACCAGTGCCGCAGCATCCGCTCCAGCCCGGCCTGAAGCAGGTCCTCACCCGCCTCCCTGGTGCCGGCGAGGAGCACCGCGGTGCGCAGCAGCGGCTCTCCCCGCTCGGCCAGGAACGACTCCAGGTCGGTGACGGCCCGGTCGTCTGCCATGCCCTCAGCTCCTTCAGTCGTCAACCAAGTACGAGGCAGTCAGGCCGGAGGTTGACAGCGGGGCCGTCCCGGAGGCTGACGGAAGCACCGTCCCGAAAGGCTGACCGAGCATCCTGCCGGCGGTGGCCGCCCCCCGGTGTGGTTATCGAGCCTGTGCGCGAGGATGGATCCATGCAACTGCGGATCATGACCGAACCACAGCAGGGCGCGGACTACGGCCGGCAGCTGGCCGTGGCCCGGGCCACCGAGCAGCTCGGCTTCGACGCCTTCTTCCGGTCTGATCACTACCTGAGCATGGGGGAGGGCGACGGGCTGCCCGGCCCGACCGACGCCTGGCTGACCCTGGCCGGCCTGGCCTTGCAGACCTCGCGTATCAAGCTGGGCACGCTGGTGAGCCCCATCACGTTCCGCTACCCCGGGCCGCTCGCGATCTCGGTGGCCCAGGTGGACGAGATGAGCGGCGGCCGGGCGGAGCTGGGCATCGGGACGGGCTGGTTCCAGGCGGAGCACGCCGCCTACGGCATCCCGTTCCCGGACACGGCCGGGCGGTTCGACCGGCTCGAAGAGCAGCTCGCGATCATCACCGGGCTGTGGGACACACCTATCGGCGAGCGGTTTTCGTTCGCGGGGAAGTTCTACCAGGTCACCGACTCACCCGGGCTGCCCAAGCCAGTCCAGCGCCCGCACCCGCCGATCCTCCTCGGCGGCAAAGGACCCCGGCGGACTCCGCGGCTGGCCGCCCGGTACGCCGACGAGTTCAACGTGCCGTTCTCCACCGTCGAGGAGACCCGGGCCGCGTTCGGCCGGGTCCGCGAGGCGTGCCAGGCAGCCGGACGGGATCCGGACTCCCTCGTCTGCTCGGCGGCGCAGACGGTGTGCTGCGGGCGGGACGAGGCCGAGCTGGCCCGCCGCGCCGGGGTGATCGGCTGGGATCTGGCCACCCAGCGCGCCGATGGGCTGGTCGGCACCCCCGAGGAGATCGTGGACCGGATCGGGACGTTCGCCGGGCTGGGCGCGACGCGGATCTACCTCCAGGTGGTGGACTTGCATGACCTGGATCATCTGGAGCTGATCGCCTCCGAGGTCATGCCCCAGGTCCGCTGACCCGCCCCGGCCCGGGACACGCTGTCGCCCACCCGGAGGCCGGACGCCTGGTTTAGCCGGTAGGGACCCAGAAACGCAGCTCGCTGCCGCGCTTGTCCTCCAGCACGCCGCCGTTCGTCTCGATCACCCGGCGCGATCCGGCGTTGGACTCGTCGCAGGTGACCAGGGCCGGGTCGATGCCCAGCGCACGGGCCAGCGGCAGCGCCGTGCCCAGCATGGCCGTGGCGTGCCCGTGCCGCCGGGCCGAGGGTTTCACGTCATAGCCGATGTGCCCGCCGAGGTCGTTGAGGCGGGGCGTGAGCCGGTGCCTGATGGCGAGCCGGCCGAGGTACTCGTCCCCGTCCACCCACCACAGGGTGGTCGACGGGACGTACCCCGGACGGCGGGGTGCGTCGACCCGCGCCTGGTCCCGCAGGTAGCCCGCGTAGGCCTCGAAGCGTCCCGGGTCCTGCCAGTCCAGCCCGAACTCACGGATCTCCCGGCCGAGCATGGTGTCGTCCGTGGCCGAGCCGCGCCCCTCGGCCCGGAATTCCTCCATGGCGCCGATGAACGACAGCCGGACGCGGGACGTCGGCGGGCTGAAGCCGGGCATGGGCTCACTCATACCGGGTCCCGGCCTGGAGTGCAGCCGGTTTCCGCGTGGCCCGGACGTGGAGGTGATGGTCATCGCCCATTCAGAGTCCGTTCAGAAAGAAACCCCAGCCCGGCGGCATGCTGCGGGAGGATCGTCACGTCGGCTGGGGCGACGTGCGCCCCGATGGTCATTTGCGTCAGCGCTATCCCAGCGTAAACAGGAGGCATCCATGGTGTCGTCACGTGGCCGGCGGCGCTGGCTGAGATGGGTGATCGCTGCCGTCGTCGTGGTCGTGGTGCTCGCCGTGGCCGGGCCGTTCGTCTTCTTCCACTTCATCGAGGGGAACGGTCCCGCGCCGCTCAGCCTGAAGGCGAGCCCCGGCACCAGCGCGCCGGACACCCAGAGCGCCAGCCCTGTGTCCAGCCAGGGCAGCCCCGGGTCGGTGGCCGGAATCTGGGCGGTGGGCTCCGGCTCGCGGGTCGGCTACCGGGTCAACGAAATCCTGGCCGGCCAGTCGCACACGGCCGTCGGCCGGAGCAGCGCGGTGACCGGGCAGATGGTGGTCAAGGGCACCACGGTGAAAACGGCCAGCTTCACCGTCAAGATGGCCACGATCCACACCGACTCGGCGCAGCGTGACTCGCAGTTCGACGGCCGGATCATGGACGTGGCCACGTACCCGGACGGCACCTTCGCGCTCACCGAGCCGATCGTCCTGGCGCCGCTGCCCGCCGCGGGGACGATTAAGACCTACAGCGCCACCGGCGACCTCACGCTGCACGGCCACACCCGGTCGGTGACCTTCCCGGTCAAGGCGGAGCTGACCGCGGGCGCGATCGAGGTCCAGGGCTCGATCCCGGTGCTGTTCTCGAAGTGGGGCATCCCGAACCCGTCCTTCACCGGGTTCGTCACCACGCAGAACCACGGAATCATGGAGTTCCTGCTCGACTTCCGGCACGCCTGACGGCCCGGGCTCCGCGCTGACCTCTGGTACGGCAGGATGGGGCGATGCTGACCCTGTTCCTGCGCCTGGTCAGCGGGCGGCAGTCCCGCCACGTGGCCACGCTGCTCGGCCTGGCCGTAGCCTGTGTCCTGGCGGGCGGCGCGTTGTTCGCGATGACCCAGCACATTGCCTTCACGACGGGCCTGTACTGGGCCATCACGACCGCGACAACGGTCGGCTACGGCGACGTGACCCCGCACACCCCGGCGGGCCGGCTGGTCGCGTCCGCGGTCATGCTCACGACCATTCCCCTGCTCGCCTCGGTGTTCGCGCTGGTGACCGGGGCGGCGGCCGCGGCCGGAGTTAGGAGGGTCCTCGCCTTGGTACGAGAATTCCCGGGGGGCACGTACCGCGTCGTCATCGGCATGCACCCGGCCGTCCCGGCCATCCTGGAGGAGCTGGTCCGGGCCGGCGATGCCGTCGTCCTGGTCGCCGACGTCGACCCGGGCACCGTCCCTGACCGGGTGCACCTGATCCGCCGCGATCCGACCCAGCCGAACGCCCTGCGGGCGGCCCGCCCGGCGGGCGCTCAGCACGTGCTGATCACCGGGCCCACTGACGGCGACGTGCTGGTCAGCGCGGTACTCCTGCGCAAGGAGGCTCCCGACGTGCCCGTGTCGGCGCTGGTGCGCTCCCGCTCGGTGGGCGAGGCCCTCCGGGACCTCGGCATCCACCAGGCCGTCTCGGCTGACGAGCTGGTGGCGCACACCCTGGCCAAGAGCCTGGAGGCTCCGCACGCAGGGGACCTCATCCTTCAGCTCGTCGACTCCGAGCAGCACAGCCTGCGGGAGATCAGCGCGGACCCCGCGATTGTCGGCCGGCCGCTGAGCTCGGTACGCAGCGAGCGGTCCGGCCTGGTCCTCGGCCTGGTTCAGCAGGGCCGCGTGATTATGGGTATCGGCGAGGATCCCGTGATCGCCGCTGGAGACAGCCTTCTGGTGGCCGAGCCCGGCCACACCCGGGCTGCCCCGGCCTCCTGAACCACCCTTGACATCGCGTCCCTGGGCGGGATGCCGTGAGCCGATTCCGATTGGGCTCGTTGCGCGCTGTGGTCCGCTGGCGCACTGGTGCCCCGGCAGCGGCGGAGTAACGTGATGTCATGGATGGTGCTGTGGTTGGCAGTGAGTACGCGTCGCACCTGACCGACACCGACCTGACGCTGCTGGCGTCGGCGGCGGGAGCCCCGGCTCCCGGCGGCCCGCCTGGCGTGATTCCCATCCTCCCGGCGGACGCGGACGCTGGCTGGCTGCGCCAGGATCCGGCCGCGATCCCGGGCCTGCTCGGCGACCCCCGGGTGTTCGAGGCCGTATTCCGCTGGGGCGAGGGCACGGCGCCGAGCCGGCCAGGCGAGGCCGTCCCGGTGTCGCCATTTCTCGCGTTCGCGGTCGCGGTGCACCGCTCCGCTACGGAGCTGGAGTCCATGGGGCATGTCGCCGAGCGGACCGGGCCCCGGCAGCGGGTGCCGCTGTTCGACGCGCCCGCGCTGCGGGAGTTCCTCGGCTCGCCCGCGCGGAAGCTGTTCCTGGCCGAGCTGCTGGCCTCGTTCACCCGCGTGGCGAGCGGCCGTTACCGGGTCCGCGGCGGCGGTCGCACCCGGACCCGGAGGTTCAGCGAGCTGGACCCGGTCCGGCTGGCCGGGCTGCTGGACGGGGTCCCCGACGCCGAGCGGCCCGGGGTCTATCGCCGGCTCGGTGACGTGTCCCTGTTCGTAGCCGGCGTCTTCCCCGACTACGCCACCCTGTACGGGGTCGGGCCGTCCAGCGTCGCCCGGCTGCTCCGCGCGGCCCAGGTACCAGCCGCCGAGCAGGAGCGGCTGGCCACCGTGCCCGCCATCGAGCTCCTCGAGCATCTCGGGGCCCGGTGGTACCGGGCCGCGTACGGCCTGGCGCCGGTGCGCACCGCCCGGCTGGACGTGGTGGCGGACGTGGCGGGCCGCTTCCAGCAGGCCCGGCGGGTTCTCAACCATGTCGCCGACCGCTACCTGTTCGCGACCGACCACCCGTGGTTCGCGCCGCCCACTCCCTGACCGGGGCATTGCCCGCTGATCACGCCGGACCCGCGGGGTGCCATGATGTGGCGCGTGTTCCGTAACCCCGTGGCCCGGACCAGCTGACCGTGGCCGCCATTGCCGTCGCCTGCCTCATCGCCGTGCTGCGCTGGCTGATGCTCGCCGGGCTGGCCGTTGCTCTGGGCGGCCTGGCTGGCCGGGGCCTGGCCCGCCAGTACAAGGGGACCGTCCCCGCGCCGCTGCCGACGCCGTGGGCGCTCCGCTCCGCGCTGCTGGGCCTGGCCGCGGCGGCCGGGCTGACCATCGTGATCTTCAGCACCCGCGCGCTGCTGATCCTCCAGGCTCACCCGGCTGTGGCACCGCTGCTGACCACCGGCCAGGGCGCTCTCACGGGCATCGAGTGCGCCGCGTTCGCGCTGGCCGCGGGGGCGCTGCGGCTGCGCCAGCCGGGGCTGAGCGTGCTGCCGCTGCTCGGGGTGGTCCTCGCCGAAGCGATCCGGGCGCACCCGGAGGGCATCGTCCCGGTCGGCGGTGCCCTGCTCAGCGCGGTGCACGTGCTTCCCGCGGTGATGTGGGCGGGGATGCTGGTCTACACGCTGCGCGCGGCGCTCGCGTGGCGGCAGGATCCCGAGGCCATGCGGGGCCTGGTGCGGCTCTACGCCAACGCGGCGGTGTGGCTGTTTGCCGTGGTGGTGCTGACCGGCGTGGTCAGCGCGCTGGTGCTGGTCCCGCTGGGCTCGTTTCTCAGCACGGCCTACGGGATCATGGTCATCGTGAAGGCGGTCCTCGTCGCGGTCGTGGCCGGCGCGGCGATTGCGGGCCGCGCCTGGCTAAGCCGGGCTCCGGCACCGGGAGCAGGACCGGCCCGGGCGACCCGGCTGGAGTGCTACGGGCTGGCCGCGGTGCTGGCCGCTACCGCCGTGCTCACCGTGCTGACCCCGCCCGCGGCCCCGGCCCGGGCCGCGGCCGCTCCGGTACGGGCCGCGCACGCGGCGGCCGGAATCGCGCGGCGCTCGTCCCCCCGGTAGCAGCGGCCAGGGGGGAGCGTCAGGCGACAGCCGAGGGCACCCGGACGGCCCGGGCCCAGTCCGGCCCGTCCGGCGCCTCGTCGCCGAGCAGGGCCACCACCACCCGGATGCCGCGCGGCGGCCGGTCCGGCCACGGGGTGAACCCGTCGGTGAGCACCACGATCACGGCGGGCCGCGGCCGCAGCGCCGCCGCGGCCACGATCCCGGCGCCCATATCGGTCCCGCCCCCGCCGACCAGTTCCACCTGGCGGGCCGCGGTGACCCGGCGGGCCGTCCCCACCGCGGTGTCGCAGGCCAGCACCCGGACCTGCCGGGCCATGCCCAGCGACCGCAGCAGCCCCTCCACCTCGGCCAGCGCCGCAGCGAGCAGGTCCTCGGTCATGCTGCCGGAAGTGTCACAGACCACCGCCACCTCGGGCACGGGCCGGCGCAGTGCGGGCAGCACGACCGGGCCGGCCACCGAGGCGCGGCGTGAGGGCCGCCGGTAGGAGTAGTCCACCGCACCGGCCGTGTCCGCCACGGCCCGGCGCAGTTCCGCGGCCAGCATCCGCCGCCAGTCCACCGCGGGCTGCAAGGTCTGCTCCGCCCAGCGCAGCAGCCCGGCAGGCACGTTCCCGGCTTCCCGCGCGTGCCGGACGCAGTCCTGGGCCACCTGGCGGCACAGCAGCTGCGCCTGCCAGGCCGACAGCGAGGGCGGCCCGGATGCGTCCCAGCCCCGCGCCCAGCCGTCGGCGCCGCTGCCGCAGTCCAGGTCCCAATCCTCAGCCGCCGAGTCCCAGCCCCCGGACGCGCCGCCGGGCCTGCCGCCTGGCCCGCCCCCGGGCCCGCCGCCACCCGGGCCGGCCTCCGTGTCGCCGCCGGCGCGGCCCGTCACGAAGTACTGCTCGGCGAGCAGGCCCTCGGCGGCGCCCAGGTGCCTGGGCAGCACCGGCCGGCCAGGCAGCTCCAGGCCGGCCGGGACCAGATCATCGTTGATCTCCGCGTCGGCGCCGTGGACCCACGCGCGGGAGTCGTCCGGGGTGATCCCCGCGGCCAGGGCCCGCTCCCCGTGCGCCCGCAGCAGGTGGGACACGTGGTGCACGAGCACGCTGCCCAGCTGGGCCGGGGTCCAGGCGGTGGTCAGCTCCGGGTCCGCGTGCAGCCGCCACCCCTCGTCCACCGCTACCGTGGCGATCCCCGGCTTGGCGAGCACCTGCGCGCCGAACAGGCCGGTGGCCAGGTAGGGGAAGTGTGACGCGGCCCAGAGCCGCCCGGCGGCCAGGCCCGGCACCTCACCCCCGCTGTGGCTGGTCATCCGCGCAGCAGCCCCGCGTCCCGTAGCACGGGCGCGAACAGCTGGAGTTCCGCGGGCGGTGCGGCCCCGTCGGGACGGCACCGGGCCAGCGTGCGGGCGGCCACCGCCGCGACATCGGGTGCGGTCTCCGCGGCCCGGCCCAGCACCTGCCACCCGGCGGCCCAGCGTTGCGGGGTGGGGTTGGCGGCCACCACGGCGGCGACCGCCGTCACCGCCGCGTAGGCCCGGTCGCCGCGGGCAGGCAGCAAGAACCCGGCCGGGTCCGCGAGGACCGCCTCGGGGTCGGGCAGGTCCATCTCGGCCACCCAGGCCAGGAACTCCACCCCGGCGCCCTCGCCCACCGCGCCGCTGACCAGGGCAGCCCGTGATTCCTCGGTGGACCCGGCGGCGCCGCTCGCGGCCCAGAGCCGGGCGGCCATCTCCCACGTCCGCGGGCTCGGCCAGCCCCGCCCGGCCGCGTTGGCGTCGGACGGCGGGGCGCAGGCCAGGGCCGGCCGGACGTGCAGGAAAGCGGCCACCAGCGCCAGTGCCAGGCCGAGCTCGGCGCCCCAGTCGTCCGGCAGCTGCGGGACCTGGGGTGGCACCCAGCCGCCGGCCAGGCCGTCTGCCACCGCCCGGGGGTCGACGTCCCACGACAGGTGGCAGAGCCGGTTGGCCAGCGGAGCGGACAGGTCCCAGCCGTCGGCCGCCTGCTCGGGCGGGTTTGCCGCCGCGACCACGGCCACCTCGGGCGGTAGTTCGAGGTCGCCGACCACGCGCTCCAGCACCACCCGGAGCAGGGCCGCCTGCACGGCGGGCGGTGCGGTGGACAGCTCGTCCAGGAACAGCAGGCCGCGCCCGGCCTCCGCCAGGCGGCGGGCCCAGGCCGGGGGCGCGAACCGGACTCCGTCCCCGACCACGACGGGCAGCCCGGCGAAGTCCGAGGGCTCGCGGATCGAGGCGATCACGGTCTCGCACGGCCATCCCAGGGCGCCGGCCATGGCCCGGATGACCGACGTCTTGCCGGTCCCCGGGGCACCCCAGAGCAGCACCGGGACCCGCGCGGCAACGGCGACGCCCAGGGCTTCGACCGCGGCTGCCTGGCGCTCGCTGCCCATCCCGGCGAACCGCCGGCCATCGTTAGCCATCTGCCGCTCCCAGCTGTCGGTTCAGCCTGCTCCGCGTGCCCGTGACCAGTGTTCCCCGTCGGGCTGGATGCTCAGGACGGCGGCCTCCGTCCCCGGTTCGGCCAGCCCGAGCACCCGCACCCGCGGCCAGCTCACCTCCAGGACGTCCACGATCAGGTGACCATCGACGACGGGGAAACCCGGCGCCCAGACCCGGGCCAGCCAGCTGAGCGGGAGCGCGGCCCGGAGCCCGGATCCGTCCCGCTCGACGCTGCCCCAGCCGGGACCCTCGTGCAGGGTGGCCTGGACCGCGTCCGGGTCGAGGCCGAGCCACGGCCCGGCCGCCGGGGCCAGCCGCCCGGCCAGCGCGGCGGCCAGCGACGGCCGCGCGCGGCCCAGCTCGCGGGGAAGTCCGGCGGGCGATTCGGCGGACCAGGCCGATGCGACCTGGCCGGCCAGCCGCTCCTGGAAGTCCCGGCCCAGGGCGAACAGGGACAGCAGTTCCGTGCGCCGGGCGCGGGCCCGCTCCTGCTCGGGAGACAGCCGTCGTGCCGGCATGCCCCGGATCGGCCGCGCTCTTGGCCGCGGGCCACCCCGCAGCGACCCGAATGCCGGGGCCGCGTAGGCCGTCGGCCCTGGCCCCGGTCCTGGCCCCGGTCCTGGCCCCGGCCCCGGCCCCGGCCCTGGCCCCGGCGAGGCGGTGGTCGGCGAACCTGCGCCGGTGCCGCGCCCGCCAGCTGCCGGGCCGGGCGCCGGGCCCGGCCTCATCGGCACGGACCGGGGGGACGGGCCGAACGAGGCGCGCAGCTGGTCGACCAGCTCCCAGGTCACCACCAGCTCGTCCGCGGGGGAGCGGGGGCCGAGTGCCAGCACATCCAGGTCGTCGGCGTGCGCTCCCCAGGCCTCGAGCATCGCCACGCACTCGGCCTTGTCGCCGCCCAGCGCGGCCAGCACGAGCTCACCCTCGGTGTCGTCATGGGCGGTGCTGCTCAGCCGGCCGTCGGCCCAGCGCAGCAGGTGCTCTTCGGCTCCGCACCGGATCCGGGCCTCGGCCGGCCGGAACGCCGCCCACCACGGGGAGCTCACTGGCCCGGCC
>Ga0187890_10001593_pt1 | contig 16174 bp, 14 predicted proteins | sample June2016WEW_21_1_FD_133005 | JGI IMG/M metagenome (GOLD analysis project Ga0187890, IMG submission 133005) | Peatland microbial communities from SPRUCE experiment site at the Marcell Experimental Forest, Minnesota, USA - June2016WEW_21_10 | ecosystem: Environmental > Terrestrial > Soil >... | reverse complement strand
TCGACGCCGGCTTCCGCGGCGATGGCCGCGGCGGTCATCGGATTATCGCCGGTGATCATCACGGTGCGGATGCCCATGCGGCGCAATTCGGCGAAGCGCTCGCGGATACCGCCCTTGACGATGTCCTTGAGCTGGATGACGCCGAGCAATTTGCCGTCCTTGGCGACGGCGAGCGGCGTGGCGCCGGATTTGGCGATAGCATCGGCAATAGCGTTAATCTCGCGCGCGGTGTCGGCGCCGACCGCGGCCGTCAAACCGTTGAGATGCTTCAAGATCGCGTCCACCGCGCCCTTGCGGATCCAGGAGGAACCGACTTCAACGCCGCTCATGCGGGTCTGCGCGCTGAACGGAATGAAATTGGCGCGCAGTTCGTTGAGGTCGCGGCCGCGGATGCCGCACTTTTCTTTGGCCAACACCACGATGGAGCGGCCCTCGGGCGTTTCGTCGGCGAGCGAAGCAAGCTGCGCGGCGTCCGCCAATTCCTGTTCGGTCACGCCGCGCAGCGGCTTGAACTCGGTGGCCTGGCGGTTGCCAAGCGTGATGGTGCCGGTCTTGTCGAGGAGGAGCGTATCGACGTCGCCCGCCGCCTCCACCGCGCGGCCCGACATCGCCAGCACGTTGAAGCGCACCAAGCGGTCCATGCCGGCGATGCCGATGGCCGAAAGCAGCGCGCCGATGGTGGTCGGGATTAGCGTGACGAACAGTGCCACCAGGATCACGACCGAAATCGTGCCGCCGGCATAATAGACGTAGCTGGGGATCGTCGCGGTGGCGAACACGAAGATGATGGTCAGGCCGATCAGCAAAATGTTCAGCGCGATCTCGTTCGGCGTCTTTTGCCGTTCGGCGCCCTCGACCAGCCTGATCATGCGGTCGAGGAAGGTCGAGCCGGGCGCGGCCGTAATGCGCACGCGGATCCAGTCGGACAGCACGTGCGTGCCGCCGGTGACCGCGGAGCGGTCGCCGCCCGACTCGCGGATGACCGGCGCGGATTCGCCGGTGATCGCCGCTTCATTGACCGACGCCATGCCCTCGATCACTTCGCCGTCCGAGGGGATTATGTCGCCGGCTTCGACCAGGACGACATCGCCGACCTTGAGGGCGGTCGAGGCCACGAGCTTGAAATTCTTCCGGTCCGCGCCGCTCAGCAATTTCGCCTGGGTCTCGCTGCGCTGGCGGCGCAACGTATCGGCCTGCGCCTTGCCGCGGCCTTCGGCGATCGCCTCGGCAAAGTTCGCAAACAGCACGGTGAACCACAGCCACAGGATAATCTGGAACTCGAACAGGATGTGTCCGCCGCCCGTCACCAGATCACGGATCAGAATGACGGTGGTCAGGACAGTGACGACCTCGAGCACGAACATGACCGGATTCTTCATAAGCGTGCGCGGATCGAGCTTGGCGAAGGCGGAGCCGATGGCCGGCCCGACGATCTTCGGATCGAAGAGCGCCGATACGGGCATGCTTTTGCGCAGATGTGAGGTTTCCATCGAAGTGACTCCGGGCCTGATAAGCCTAATTGGACGAGAACAGTGTGCCGGCGTTGATCGCGAGCTGCTCGACGATCGGGCCGAGCGCGAGCGCCGGGAAGAAGGTGAGGCCGCCGACGATCACGATCACGCCGACAACGAGACCGACGAACAACCCGCCCGTGGTCGGGAACGTGCCCGCCGAGGCTGGCACGGTCTTCTTCATGGCCAGCGAGCCTGCGATCGCCATGGTCGGGATGATCATCCAGAAGCGGCCGACGAGCATCGCGATGGCGCCGGACAGATTGTAGAACAGCGTATTGGCGCTCAAGCCGGCGAAGGCGGAACCGTTGTTGCCGTCCTGCGAGACATAGGCATAGAGCACCTCGGTGAAGCCATGCGGTCCGGGATTGCCCATGGCGGCGACCGCGGACGGCACCAGCATGGCGAACGCGGTCCAGCCGAGATACATCAGCGGCAGGACCAGGATGGCAAGCATCGCCATCTTGACTTCCTTGGCCTCGATCTTCTTGCCGACATATTCGGGCGTGCGGCCCACCATCAGGCCGGCGACGAAGATAGAGATGATGACGAACAGCAGCATGCCGTACATGCCGGCGCCGACGCCGCCGACGATGATCTCGCCTAGCTGCATGTTGATGAGTGGGACCATGCCTCCGATCGCGGTCAAGGAATCGTGCATGGCGTTGACCGCGCCGCACGAAGCGGCGGTGGTGACGACGGCAAATAGCGCCGAGCCGACAATGCCAAAACGGACTTCCTTACCTTCCATGTTGCCGCCGGTGAGCCCGAGCGCGTTGAGGAAGTCATTGCCATGCGCTTCTGCCGCATAGCAGGTGATGACGCCAGCGATGAAGAGGACCCCCATCGCGGCTAGAATGGCCCAGCCTTGGCGCTGGTTGCCGACCATGCGGCCGAACACATTGGTCATCGCCGCCCCGATCGCGAAGATCGAGATGATCTGCAGGAAGTTCGACAGCGCCGTCGGATTCTCGAATGGGTGCGCGGCATTGGCGTTGAAGAAGCCGCCGCCATTGGTGCCGAGCATCTTGATCGCGACCTGCGAGGCGACGGGGCCCACCGCTATGGTCTGCTTGGCGCCTTCCAGCGTCGTCGCATCGACATAGGCGCCGAGCGTCTGCGGCATTCCCTGCCAGACCAGGAACAGCGCATAAGGCACGCAGATCGGGATGAGGATGTAGAGCGTGCAGCGCGTGATATCGACCCAGAAGTTGCCAACGGTGCGCACCGAGTGCCGCGCGAAGCCGCGGATCAGCGCCATGGCGAGCACGATGCCGGTGGCCGCCGACAGATAGTTCTGATGGGTCAGGCCGAGCATCTGCACGAGATAAGACATCGTGCTTTCGCCGCCGTAGTTCTGCCAGTTGGTGTTGGTGATGAAGCTGACAGCCGTGTTGAACGACAAGTCCTCCGAGACCGCGGACTGTTCGGCCGGATTGAACGGCAGGACGGCCTGCAAGCGCATCAACCCGTAAAGAATGAGAAAGCCGCCGACGTGGAACAGCAGCATGCCGATCGTGTAGGTCACCGCATGCTGTTCGTGCCGCTCGTCGACGCCGGCGATCTTGTAGATCGCTATCTCCACCGGGCGCAGGATGACGGAGAGAAATGTGCGTTCGCCATTGAACACGCGCGTCATATAGGCGCCGAGCGGCGGCGTGATCGCGACGATGATCGCGCAATAGAGCAGAATCTGGACCCAGCCGATGACGGTCATGGTCGGTTATCCCTTCAGAACAGTTCGGGCTTTAGCAGGGCGTAGATCAGATAGAAAAGCAGCCCCGCGGTCACGAGGCCGGCGAGCGAATAATCGAAGATCATGGCGGTTCCCCTTAGAGCCGATCGCAGCCGTAGACGTAGCCGATCGACAGCGCGAAAAAGACAAATCCGATCGCCAGCATGACGACGTCCATCATGGGAATGCTCCGAGCACGGAAGGCAAGATATTGTTAGTCCATATCATAAAGCGTCGCGCCGTCTTGATTTAAATCAAAAGGCGCAATGCTCCGCCCTTTCACGCGGTTACGTGACACTATTTGCATAGGATTGCGAGAGGGCAGGAGCGATAAAGTTATAGGAATTCCATAAAGATCGGTATCGGGCAGAAAATCAGCCGAAGCTCGCGAGAACCTCAACGAGCACACTATATGATGCTGCCTCGTGAAGACAGTCCCTTCCACAACCCGGAGCCCGGGTTGGAACGTCTCTTGGCCACGGCTGGCTCCCGGCGCTCGACCTCAAGTACCGCCGCAAGGGCGCGCCTCAGCCGAACGTCATCAATTCGCGCGAGATATTGTCGCAAGATCACGTCAGCGGTTTCGCCCCGCTGGAGAATAGCCGCGCATAGCTCTGAACTCGTCTTGCGGAAGAACCCGAAATTCCGTTTGTCCTCGTGCTGCCGACCAGGTCTGTCGAATTCATTAGCAATCGCCAGTATGTTCAGCCTGTCCGCATTGTCCAAGCTCACAGCAAAGCGGAGGATCGCTAGATGCCAGGCGCACAACGTCCTGGCGTGCCATTCGACCGAGCCATTCGAAGCCATTTCTGGACGCATTTCAGAGTGTCGCTGACTGTGTGCAACGCCAAATCCGATATCTTCGACTAGCCGACCAGGTCCTCGCGGCGATTTAGGCCAGTTTGGATTAATTGGCCCGTCGGTAGGGAATACGAAGTTTAGCGATAGGCCCATATAGCGAGTGTTGGGGGGCAGCACTGATGTTGGCACCAGCCGCCTGCACGAGCGACGAGGCAACCCACCTCCCGATTTCGGAGCTATGTGATGGATTTTGCGGCCGGGGCTCTCTTCTCGTCATGTGGTCGCCACCGTCGTCAGCGACATCGCCGGAGGGCTCGCGACTGATCGAGATAGTAACATCCTTCTCGGCACGACGAAGGTCGACCTTGATCGTTGATTTGGGCGGCGACAGCCTGAACTCATCAGTCAAGAGTTGTCCGCAGCCCTCCGCGAAGAGCGCCGGATCTATCTCAATGAGAGGCAAGTCCTTTTCGATGGTGGTCTTGATCGCTGCCGCTGAACTGCGCGGTGTGCTTTGATCGAGCGTCAATGCTAGGAGATCGGTCGGGTCTATCCAATCCGGGCAAGACTGTGCCCCATGAATAGTCGTCCGCAAGGCGGAAAAAGCGTTCCTTAATAGCCGACTGAGATGTGCCGCCTCATCTATTATGTCTGCAAGCAACGTGTGCTCTACCCGAGTCGCGTCGGCTTGGGCTCGCATCTGCAGGACGCTCGCCGCGCCCAAGATCGTCGTGAGAGACGTTCGCCACCGATGCGAAAATTCAGCATTTGAAAAATAGTCCGCGGCAGCGGTTAGTGCTTCTCCACGGGCGAGATCGGAAAACCTCATAGCTGCCCCGACAATCGCAGCTTCTATGATTCTCCGATCAATAACGTCGCTTTCGGTCTCGACAGCAAGTATTCCGTGGATTGTATGTTCCAAACGCAATTGCCTCAGGAACCAGCGTTTGTTTGCTGCGGTAGTAATCGTTCGGACTCCGTCCGACTTTGCTCCGCACATCTCAATAGCAATGCGCTGGATTTCGTCAGGAACTAGGGCGAGTTGGGGATCAACAGACTCGGCGCCGATAAAAGTTGCTCGCCCTCTTGCAGCAACCGATATCCATTGACTAAATCGGGCGACGATGTCGCGGCTCGTTTGGCATCTGGAAAGCTCAAGTAAAAGTTGATAAAGGGCTGATGTGGATTTCAATTCGCCATGGTTCGCTTGCGTTCCTTTGGTGATCACCACGGCACTGCCGAAAGCCGCAAGCAAGAACAAGAGAAGCGCCGCGACGTCGCGAGGGTTCTCCATGTAAAGGCTGTAATAAGGCTGAGTGAAAAAGAAATCACCTGCAAGCCCAGCCAAGACCGATGCGGCAGCGGCGCCCGCGAATCCCCATCGCACCGAGGCGAGAACGACAGGTATGAGGTAGGCGAGCCAGATGAGATTAGGAGGAAGGAGCGGATTCAGGGCAAGCAGTGCAGGGGTTGCTACTACAACCAGAAGCAAGGGCATGCCGATAATGTAAGAGGAAGCGCGAATACCCGCCAACTCAGATCCCATTTGAACTCTCCACGCTTGGCAGATGTATAGGTGAAAAAGCTATTTAAAATCCATGTGGTTTGAGCTGAGAAAAAATAGGCGCTTTCGGTGTTAAAGCTTCAAGCGCCGGTTTTGGGCGAATTGAGACTTTTCACGCGCCTGGGCCCATCGCGTCGTTTCGCGGCAGCGCAGCAATTCAGTCGCTTTCGGAGCGAAGCGGACATACAGAGAGCCTCGCCAGAACCGGATTTATTAGTACGCGCCCTAGTGAGCGAGGCGCAGAAGAATGAGAACGGCTCGGTTTAGTGGGCAACCCGCAGGATAAATGCCGGCCGGCCGCTCCGTTCCCGGGAGAATTCGAGCATTTATTCGGCCTATATATCGCGGTGGGCTGGTTCGTCTGGTTTCTTTATGGCCTTTGACGCCATCTTGCGGGGCGAGGACGCATAGGTCCCCGTTTCGTGAGATTTGTGTCATGGCTTCTGCCACCGACTATGTGGTGCTTCTCGACCGGCTGGATGATGAGCTTCAGGCTGCACCGGAGGCCGAGCGCGAAGTCTTCGCGAAAATCATCGGCAGCGCGTGCAGCCGCATTCCGGTTCTCAGTCAATCGGGCAAGGCCGCCCGGATCGATCGGTTCATCGAGTCCGGGGCCTGGACCGACGCCGCAATGGCATTGATCGAACTCGAGATGCCGGGCTGGAAGCTGCGGCGGCTGGTCTACGAGAATGGCGAATGGTTCTGCTCGCTGTCGCGGCAGCCGAACATGCCGGCCGACCTCGACGATAGCGCAGACGCTACTCACCAGGTCTTGCCGCTGGCGATCTTGCGCGCCTTCGTCGAAGCCCGACGCAGGAGCAAGGTTGCAACTGACTCCGCTTCGAGAATTCCGCAGTTCCAGCCGGCCGCGGGCGACGTGGTTTGCTGTGACAACTTCGCATAGCTGCTGCCGCTCTTTCAGCGTCCGTTTACCCTCCTATGCCGCCTTTATGAGAATGCCGTCGGCTCCGTCTCGAATTCATATGCGATCGAGAGCACCTTGAGTCCAGTTGAAATAACCGTGAGGCAGGCCTCCATGAGCATCATGCCCACCGATACCGTTGCGCGCTCGCCGACGGCGGCGGCGAATCAATGGTCCCCGGACGCCAGAGATATCAGCCAAACGCTCGATCTGTCGGAATTGCGGACTTACGACGCGGCGCTCGAAACGCTCGGCGCCTATAAGCTCACCGGCCATTTCCCCACCGAGCTTGAAATTGTCCTCAAGGATCTTCGTGTCCTGGACAAAGTGACCTTCGAGATCAAGCCCAAGTCACCGCTGTCGGACTGCCGGCATGTCGAATTTCGGCCGACCGACAAGGTTCACAGGGACCGCTTCGTCGAAATCATGCGGACGGTAAAGAAGCGGATCGGCGCCGATTCAACGCAATCCTGGTGGGTACGGTTATTTCAATAGCGCCTTTATGAAAATGTTCACCGCTCCATCTCGAATTCCTATGCGGTTCGGCAGCACATTGGCGCAGTGATTTGCATCGTCGCGAATCGAGACAGTCATGATCAGGCAGCTCAAGCAATCCCGCGTTTTGCGCGAACTCTGGCCCGGCGAGATGCGTCTGGCTTACGTCGGGCAAGGACAAGAATCGGTACCGCCGCGCGGACCTTTCGCTGTGTCGACGACAGCAACGCAATTGCCGCAACGGCCCGATGCCAGCGCGCTTAGCGAGGCAATTCCACTGTTCTATATCGGCCGCAACAAATACGGCGTCTGGGTGGTGCGTGCAGCGGAAGGGCAGAGCGGAGGTCTATTCCTCTTTAAGCAGTCGGCTGCCCGCTTTGCACGCAGACAGAGCAAGCCGGACGGATGCGCGATGATGTTCCTCGCCGAGCCGTTCGAGCTCGACGTCGACAACCAGGGCAGCCGCGTTGCCGGGTTGCTTGCCGGGGCGAGCGAAGTCGTGGCGCTCCGCGCGCCGCTTCTGGTGCGCTGCATCGGATCGGTCATCGCGGAATGGCGGAAGCTCATCGCGGAAATTTCAGACGCTTTCGCCGGTCATCGCCGGCATCGCGACGCGATCGAAAGAGAACTCTTCCGGGGCCAGTATCTGTGCTCGAAGAACGACGACGATCTGCCGATCTCGTAATTCGGCGTTCGCGAACTTCAATGGTGAATATCGAAGGAGAACTCAAATGGACAACAACAACGCTGAACCTCCCTCGTGTTCGAAACCTCCACTATTCATGATTGGCCAGGACGGCAAAGGAAACTGGGTAGTTCAAGACCAAAGCGGGGTCCGCGGCGGACTCTTCGTTGATCGCACCGAGGCGCTCCGATACGTACGATTTGAAAACGGCAACCAACCGCCGGCCGTTGTCGCTGTTCCCGGCGTTCTCGAACTTGATTTGAACCGAAAATCGATGACCGCCGCACGCCTCGCCGACAATGCTCCGCGCGAGCGCCGGGTGGCCTGACTGCTCTCAAGCAGGGCAATTTAAACGAAGTGATTGAACTCGCTGTTGTGAGATCACGATGCCCACCATCGGCCGCCATGTCGCGAAATTGTCGGGCTACGCACCCGCGCTGCCGACGCCGTTCGACGACAAAGGCGATGTCGACCGGGAAGCGTTCGAACGACTTTGCGATCTTCAGATAGCTCACGGGGCGACGGCGCTTGTCGTCTGCGGGACGACGGGTGAATCGGCAACGTTGACGCCCGACGAGCAGGGTGAACTTATCCATATCGCTGTCGGCGTGTCGCGTGGTCGCGTGCCGGTCATTGCCGGAGCAGGTTCGAACGCGACGGATCATGCGATCGCCTCGGCCAAAGATGCCGAAGCGATCGGCGCCGACGCGGTCTTGTCGGTCGTGCCGTACTACAACAGACCGACACAGGCGGGCCTTTACGCCCATTTCCGTGAGATTGCCGCCTCGACCGGTTTGCCGATCATCCTCTACGACGTTCCATCGCGAACGGCATGCGGCCTTGCCGATGCTACGATCGCGCGGCTTGCCGAACTGCCGCGGATTATCGGCCTCAAGGACGCCAGCGGCGACGTGACTAGGCCGTCGCGCTTGCGGACCTTGGTGGGACCGGATTTCCGGCTGCTGTCGGGTGACGATGCGCTCGGCTTGGCCTTCCTGGCGCAGGGTGGCGACGGTTGCATCTCGGTCACATCAAATGTCGTGCCCGGCCTGTGCCGGAGCATGTTCTTGGCTTGGCGACAGGGACCGGCAACGAGAGCGCAACGCCTCGCACGCCCAATCGCGCAACTGACTGCCGCGCTGTTTTGCGAGACAAATCCAGTTGCGCTCAAATATGCACTGAGTCTATTTGGTTTAATGTCGCCCAGGGTTCGCTTGCCACTCGTGGAACTGAGTGATCAATACAAGCCGGCAATTGCCGCCATCCTGGCCGATCTATGCGACGCATATTCGGAGGCGATGATCGGGAGGATCGGTGACTCCATCCGTACCGGCCGCCGTGCTATGGTGAGTTAAGCGGCCATTTCATCGCAGTTTTGTGACAGACGGCTCCTGAATGCGTCTATCCCGCGCGAAATGCTTGCGAGTAGAATCATAGTCGGTCACATGCTGCCATCGGTATATCGGTCGCCGGTGGCAGCGCATTGCTGGAGCAGGAATGAAGAGCGTATATCTCGATCTGACTTCGATCTTGAGCCGTGCGCTCGAACGCGCGTCGGAGAATCTTTCGTTCAATAAACTGCTGGTTCAAATTGGTATCGATCCCAGCAACATCACCTTCGACGCGGTAGTCCAGCGGCTGCTCGACATCGTGGTGATGCACATCAATGTTGCAAGCATGTGCGCCCTTGTCGGCGCGGGCTTTTATGCCGCGACGATGCTGATGCGAACCATGGTGCCGCTGCGCGTCTTCGGCATCGTCAGCGCCCTGTTCTTTATGGCTTATGGGGCTTTCGCGGGCGCGATCTCGACCTTTTTGATGTATCTGCTTTTGCTGCCCATCAACAGCTGGCGCCTCTACCAGATGCGCAACCTGGTCAAGCGGGCGCGCATCGCCGCGCAAGGCGATCTGTCAATGGACTGGCTCAAGCCGTTCATGAACCAGCGCGCCTATCGCCAAGGCGACGTGCTGTTTCGCAAGGGGCAGCCGGCCAACGAGATGTACCTCACGGTCACCGGAAAGTTCCTCGTGACCGAAATCGGCGTCGAACTGCCGCCGGGACGCCTCATGGGGGAACTTGGCTTCATCACGCCCAACAATAAAAGGACGCAGACCGTCGAGTGCATCGAGAGTGGGGAGGTGCTGACCATCACCTACGATCGGCTGCTCGAAATCTACTTCGAGAATCCGGAGTTCGGCTATTACTTTCTCCGTCTCACCAGCGATCGCCTCATTCAGAACATTGCGCGTCTTGAAGGAATTATCGAGCAGAATAAGGTCAAGCTGCAAGCCGAGCCGCAAGCGACGCGTCATGAGATCGGGTCAAAGGTCTGATCACCAACAGGCAATGCAACCCGGTTGCAGCGCAGAGTGATTGCGGCGGGACATCCTGTCCAATTGTGCCGGACTGGGCGGTGCCGACACGATGGTACACTCCACTTTATGTCCTACTTTTCCGGTATGTCCTATTTGCTCGGTGTTGCAATGTTTCGCGGGCGACGCGGTGGGTGAGTCAGCGGCGAAAAGCAGCGCGCTGCGGTCGTTGGCGAAAAATGGATTTGTCATGAGTCGCACATGCGTTAGCGTTTGCGCTTATGCTGTGATTAATGGCAGTAGACGGCGACGCAAGACCCATGACCACTTCGCAGCCCTCACGTCACGTCCGGATGTAACCTGTCGATGGCTCCCCGCATGACGATAGATCGGGCGAGAGCGGCCATCGTTGCCGCGCTCCTTGTCATCGCCGCCATCGCCTATTGGACCTTGCGCCCGGGTGAAACGGCGAAGCCGGGGCAGGGCGCGCCGCAGCCGGCCGCGCAAAATGCCGCTTCCCTGGACAGCGTCGACCTGTCGGATTCCCAGCTCGCCGTAGTCAAGGTCGAGCCGGTCGCGGAGCGCGAATTCCCCGTCGAGAAAGATGCCGTCGGTAGCATCGACTTCAACGAGGACATGACGGTCCAGGTCTTTACGCCGTATCAGGGCCGCATCATCGCGCTGTTTGCCGAAGTCGGTGATGACGTCAGCAAAGGCCAGACGCTGTTCACCGTCGATAGCCCCGATCTTCTGCAGGCCGAATCGACCTTGATCGCGGCCGCCGGCGTGTTGGATCTCTACACCAAGAATCTGGCGCGGCTGCGCGACCTCTACACGACGCAGGCGGTCTCGCAGCGCGATGTGGAGCAGGCGGCGTCGGACGAGCAGACCGCCGAAGGCAATCTGCAAGCGGCACGCGATGCGGTACGTCTGTTCGGCAAGGCCGATGCCGACATCGACGACATCGTCGCCAAGCGCATCGCCGATTCGACGCTGGTGGTGCCGAGCCCGATCACCGGCCGGATCACGGCCCGCAATGGCGCGCCGGGGCTTTTCGTGCAGCCGGGCAACGCGCCTGCGCCCTATACGGTCGCCGACATCGCCACGATGTGGATGCTGGCGAATGTCGCCGAAGCCGACAGCCCAGCGTTCCACGCCGGACAACAGGTGCAGGTCAAGGTCAACGCGTTTCCCGGCCGCACGTTCGATGGGAAAATCACCACCGTCGGGGCGACGGTCGATCCCAATACGCGCACAGTTCTAGTGCGCTCTGAAGTCAGCGATCCGCAGCATGAGCTGCGCTCGGACATGTTCGCCAATTTCGTCATCAGCGTCGGAGCGCCGGTGCGCTCGCCGGCGATTCCGGTCGACGGCGTGGTGCGCGAAGGCGACGGTACGATGACGGCATGGGTCACCGCCGACCGCCGCCACTTCACCCAGCGCACGGTCATGATCGGCGAAGAGCGCGACGGCTACCGGCAAATTCTTGGCGGCGTTCAGGTCGGCGAACTGGTCGCCACCGACGGCGCGCTGTACCTGAGCAATACGCTCGCCGCCGCCGCGCCACCTTGAGAATTTCTACGCAATGCCGCGCCCGGGGCGCCGCCGGCATCCCGTTCGCGCTGATCTGCCTTTGTTACACCTGCTGGCAAAACCTCACGGCTCGATCAGGCGCCCGGTTGCCGCTTTCAGAACCGCTTCGGTGCGGGTCGCCGCGCCGAGCTTGGTCCGCGCATTGTCGATGTGGAAATCGACCGTGCGCTTGGTTAGATCGAGGATTTTGGCGATCTCGGCCGAAGTCTTGCCGCGCGCCGCCCAGGTCAAAACCTCGACCTCGCGCTCGTTGAGCCCTATCGTCTTCGGCCACAGCCCGGTGCGGGCGACGCCGGCGAGGCGCGCGGTGATGATGGTGGCGAGCACGTCGAAATCGATCGGCTTGGTGACGTAGTCGTCGGCGCCCAATTGCCGGCCCTTCAGCTCGTTATCGCGGTCGGTCAGCGCGGTCAGAAACACAAACGGCATTTTCGAGAACCGCGGCGCCAGCGCGATCAGGCTTTCCAGAAGCTCGAAGCCCGACATGGCCGGCATGCTGATGTCCGACAGCACCAAATCGGGCATGGTGCGCAGGATGGTGGCCAACCCTTCGCGCCCGTCATGGGCGAGGATGACCTCGTAGCCGCGGTCGATCAGTTCCTCGGCGATCAGCGCCGCGGTCTCGCGGTCGTCCTCGATGCAGAGAATCTTCACCGGCGCTTCGGCCATGGCAAAAACCTGGACGCTGGAAACCTCAACGCTGGAGACCTGGACGCTGTAAATGTGACGCAATTCCAGCCAAACCGCATCCGCCATCCATCCCGGTTACCTTGCCGGCGCTTTCGCCGGCGATCGGCCGGAATCCGGTTTCCCGCCGGCCGATAATTACACTATAATTCCTTCGGCTTTAAGGAGACCGTTGTTTGCAATTGGAGTTTGCCCCGCAGCGGTTGACCGGCCCGGCTCGGCGGCCGCATTCGATTCGCTATCACTTGGCCGGCGTATTTCTGGTGTTCTTCCTCTTGGTCTGCGTGCTGGGCTCATTCAGCATCTGGCGGCTGAGCAATTTCAACCGGCTGTCCGCGGACGTCGCCGAGGTCTGGCTGCCGACCACGCGCGTGCTCGGTGACCTCAACAATTTCACCTCGGATTTCCGCGCCATCGAGGGCAGCAACCTGTTGTCGACGGCACCGTCCGAGATTGCCGCGACCGAAAAGGACATGGCGGCGCTCGACCGCTCCATTGCGCAAGCCGAGCGCGGCTTCGAGAAGATCGCCCATGATGCCGCGGAAAACGGTCTGTACGATCAATTCAAGACGCACTGGAACGATTACCGCAGGGCCGTCAACCAGATGCTGGTGCTCTCCCGCGGCGGCCGCAAGGCCGAGGCCTTGGCAATCTATGGCGGCGCCTCGCGCGTTGCCTATAACGCGGCCAGCGACACGCTCGGCCAGCTCACCGATCAGGCGGTCGCCAGCGCGCAAGTCGCCAGCGATCGGCTCGCGGTGGCCTACCGCTGGGCGTTCTGGCTCATTCTGCTCGCCGTGGTGATCGCGGGATTGCTGGTGGTCGCCGCGCTGGTGCACATCAGCCGGTCCATTTCCGGCCCGCTCCTGCACCTTGCCGATCGGATGCGCCGGCTCGCCGCCAATGATACCGGCATCGAGATTCTGGAAACCGAGCGGGTCGACGAGATCGGCGAAATGGCGCAAGCCACCGTGGTGTTCCGCAACAATGCGATCGAGCTGATGCGCAGCCAGCGCATGCTGGCGCGCCAGGCGGCAATGCTCGCCGAGCAATTGGCGCAGGAGCAGCGGCTGGCGCTCTTGCAGCGCAATTTCGTCTCCATGGCTTCGCATGAATTCCGCACGCCGATGACCATCATCGACGGCCACGCCCGGCGGCTGATCAAGCTGAAAGACAGCATAAGCCCCGCCGAGATCGGCGAACGCGCTGGCAAGGTGCGTAGCGCGGTGCTGCGCATGACCCATTTGATCGACAACCTTCTCGGCTCGTCGCGCCTGATCGACGGCGGTGGCGGTCAGTATTTCTATCCGGCCGAAATGGACATGGCGGCGCTGCTGCAAGAGGTCTGCCAGCTGCATCGCGAAATGGTGCCGGGAGTGCAGATCGTCGAGCGCATCGCGGCGAATCCGATGCGCATGACCGGCGATCCGAAACTGCTGTTTCAAGTTTTCAGCAATCTTCTGTCCAATGCCATCAAATACTCCCCGGATGGCGGCGTCATCGCGGTAGATGCCGCGACGGTAGCCGACGAGGTCGTCGTCACCGTCGCCGACCATGGCATCGGAATTCCCGCAGCCGACCTCGATCGGCTGTTCGAGCGCTATCACCGCGGCAGCAACGTATCGGGAATTGTCGGCACCGGCGTCGGCCTCTACCTGGTCAAGATGGTGGTCGACATGCACGGCGGCGCCGTCGCGGTGGAAAGCCGAGAAGACAAGGGCTCGCGTTTCACCGTCCGTTTGCCGCGCAAGTCTGCTGCTGCAGTAAAGACGATGGCGCTCGCGGAAGCTCCGTCGCTCGCCGATCCGCCCGATGCGTTACGATCCGTCCTGTCATCTGCCAGCGAACGAGGCGAAGTCCGATGATGAAAGCTCTTACTCTTGCCGCTCTAACCTTTGCTGCATCGGCGTCAGCCTGTCGCGCCGTTGAAATGAGTTTCACGCCGGCAAGCGATCTCGTCATCCGCGTCGACTGGCAGGCCCCTGAGCAATTGCCACCGCGCTTCCGCAATCACTGCACGTTAGAGAATTTCACCGGCCGGCCGTACTGCTCGAACCATTGCGGCATCGATTATCAATTTTATTTCTGCTCGCCGGCGTCGTTCGGCTGCTGCCATCTCGGCCACGGCTATTGCGACTGGAACGGCGTGTTGCGCTGCCATCCCTAATACCGGCAATCGCAAAATCGGTCGGTTTCGCCGACAAATTCCGCGCTTGCGCGCCGTCTCCCGGATGCTTTCCAAACCGTTGCGCTTTTCAGTGCGAATTGTCGGAAAAATGCCGCGCGGAATCGGCGAGTCTTCACTACGTGATTTCACGTATTTTTCAGATTTAGAAACTTAGGTGGAGGGACCGCCGCGCGTTTGAGGGCGCGCCGGTTACGCGCCGACGATGGTCTCTTTTGGCAGATGCTCGCGGGCGTGATCGGGCAACAGATTCGGGGCTACGCCAATGGCAAAGTTCAGTCGCCTGTTTCGCAATGCGCTCGAGCAGATGGGGTGTTTTCGCCGCAACGAGGGCGGCACCATGGCGCTGTTCGTCGCGCTGTCGGCCATTCCGATCATCTTTTCGGTCGGCGCCGGCATCGACTACTCGACCGCCAACATGGCCAAGAGCAAGCTCGACGCGGTGGCCGATGCGGCTGCGCTTTCGGCGGTGGACCACAATGCGATTTCCGGCACCGCGGACGCCGCCCAGACCACGGCGACCAACGTCTTCAACGCCGAGGCCGTCAACCTCAAGAACGTCACGATCGGCACGATGACCGTCACCGTGACCGACGCCAATGGCGGCCGCACCGCGGTCGTTTCCTATACCGCGACCAAGACCAACACCTTCATGGGATTGATGGGCATCCCGAGCACCACGATCAGCGGCAGCGCGAGCTCCGCGGCGGGCTTGTCGGTGAACATCAATTTCTATCTGCTGCTCGACAACTCGCCGTCGATGAACATCGCCGCGACTACCGCCGGCATCAACACGATGGTCGCCAACACCTCGGCGCAGGGCGGTTGCGCTTTCGCCTGCCATGAATCCGATCCGTCCGCGGACAATCTCGGCAATCCCAACGGCGAGGACAATTACACGCTGGCCCAGAAACTGGGCGTGGTCACGCGCATGCAAAATCTGGCGAGCGCGACGCAATCGCTGATGAGCACGGCCTCGGCGACGGAAGGCTCGAACACCTCGCAATATCAGATGGCGATCTACACCTTCGCCAATAACGGCCTCAGCGCCATCCAGGCGCTGACGTCGAATCTGACGACGGCGCAGACGGCGGCCGGCAACATCAACGTGCTGCAGGTCTACAAGAACAATTGGCTCACCAGCAGCAACAACAACAGCGACATGGATACCAATTTCGAAACCGCGATGTCGCAAATCAACGCCATCATGCCCAATCCGGGCCTGGGCACGCCGACCTCGACGCCGCAGGAGGTGCTGTTCATCGTCTCCGACGGCGTCGACGATGAAGCCTCCACCACCTGCTCGGAAACCCTGAGCGGCAGCAACCGCTGCCAGCAGCCGTTCAACACCGCGTGGTGCACGACTATGAAGAATCGCGGCATCCAGATCGCGGTGCTGTATACGGAGTATCTGCCGCTGACGACCAATTCCTGGTACAATAGCTGGGTCGCACCGTACCAGAACCAGATCGGTCCCAACCTGGAGAGCTGCGCGTCGACCGGCATGTTCTTCACGGTGACCACCGACGGCGACATCACCGCCGCGATGCAGGCGCTGTTCGCGCAAGCCATCTCGACGGCGCGCCTGACGAGATGAGCGGGCGCGGCGACTCGCGGAATACGCGCGTTCTACCGGGAGACCATACGCGCCGGCGCCGATAACGGCGACCTTGGACGCTTTGG
>Ga0187890_10001592_pt1 | contig 16178 bp, 11 predicted proteins | sample June2016WEW_21_1_FD_133005 | JGI IMG/M metagenome (GOLD analysis project Ga0187890, IMG submission 133005) | Peatland microbial communities from SPRUCE experiment site at the Marcell Experimental Forest, Minnesota, USA - June2016WEW_21_10 | ecosystem: Environmental > Terrestrial > Soil >... | reverse complement strand
TCCGCGCCGTCCTCCCACGCGAGGTCGGCCAGGCACATCGCCGTGCCCTCCTGCCACGGCACCGGGCACAGCGTGTCGAGGTCCGGCTTGAGCACCATGTCGCCGTAGCCGCCCTCCCACGAGGACATCGCATAGCCGTCCACCGTGCGCATGTCGACGTCCACCGCCAGCAGGTAGTTGCAGCTCTCCGCGCCATGCTCGGCCACCTCCGCCAGGAAGTGCGTCGCAGTCAAACGCTTGCCCTGCAGGCGTCCCTGCATGTCGGTCATCGCCAGCAGCACCGTGTCGATGGTGCCGTCCGCGACCGCGGCGGTCAGTTCGTCGAGTGTCACGATCTTGAAGGTACTGGAGTCGAACCTCTAGCGCACGAAACTTCTTATGGACGGCCCTGCCGGGCCGCGCGGCGTGCGCTGCGCTCCTGCCCCGGCGCGCGTCCGGGCGGCTGCTGCGGGGCCTCGCGCCTCGGGCTGTGGGGGATCGAGCGGGTCAGCGGGCGCTCGACGCTGAGCACGGCCGGCTCGCCGTGATGGGCGATCTGAAGCGGCGAGCCCTCCAGCAGCGAGTAGGTGGCCTGGCGGTGGCGCACCTCCACGCGCAGCCTGCGCCCGCCGAAGGACAGGTGGAAGGCCAGACGCGTTAGCGCCGCGGGCAGTCGGGGCGCGAAGCTCAGCGCGCCATCGTGGTCGCGCATGCCTCCAAGGCCCGCGACCACCGCGATCCACGTCCCGGCCAGCGACGCGATGTGGATCCCGTCGCGGGTGTTGTGCTCGATGTCGTCGAGGTCCATCAGCGCCGCCTCGGAGAGGTAGGCGTAGGCCGGCTCCAGATGGCCGACCTCGGCTGCCAGCACGGCCTGCGTGGAGGCCGACAGTGACGAGTCGCGAACGGTCAGCTGCTCGTAGTAGGCGAAGTTCCTGGCCTTCTGCTCGTCGCTGAACGCGTCGCCGCGCAGGTGCATCGCGAGCACGAGATCCGCCTGCTTGACCACCTGCTTGCGGTACAGCTCGAAGTACGGGAAGTGCAGCATCAGCGGGTACTGCTCGGGGGCCGTCGCGTCGAAGTCCCAGATCGCGTGCTCGGTGAAGGCCTCGGCCTGGGGATGGACGCCGAGCGCGGTGTCGTAGGGGATCAGCATCGCCCGCGCGGCGTCGCGCCAGCCGGCGGTCTCCTCGTGATCGACGCCGAGCTCGGCTGCCCGCTCGGGACCGCGCTCGACGGCGTCGGCCGCCGCGCGCAGGTTGCGCTGGGCCATCAGGTTGGTGTAGACGTTGTTGTCGGCGAGCGCGCTGTACTCGTCGGGCCCGGTCACGCCATCGATGCGAAAGCGCCCGCGTTCGTCGTGGTGGCCGAGCGCGCGCCACAGCCTCGCGGTCTCCACGAGCAGCTCCAGCCCGACCTCGCGCTCGAACGCCTCATCGCCGCTCGCCGCCTGGTAGCGCACCACCGCGTCGGCGATGTCCGCGTTGACGTGAAACGCGGCGGTCCCCGCAGGCCAGTAGCCCGAGCATTCCCGCCCGCCGATCGTACGCCAGGGAAACGCCGCGCCCGCGAGCCCGAGCTGTTGCGCCCGCTCTCTGGCGAGCTCCAGCGTGCGGTGGCGCCATCGCAGCGCGTCGCCGGCGGCCTGCGGCGCGGTATAGGTGAGCACGGGCAGCACGAACGTCTCCGTGTCCCAGAACGTGTGCCCGTCGTATCCCGGTCCCGTCAGGCCCTTGGCGGCGATCGCGCGCTGCTCGCCTCGAGCGCCCGCCTGCAGGACGTGGAACAGCCCGAAGCGAACCGCCTGCTGCAGCGCCGCATCGCCCTCGATCTCGACGTCGGCTCGCTCCCAGAAGCGATCGAGATACGCGCGCTGCTCATCGAGCAGCCCCTGCCAGCCCGTGCGTCGCGCGCCAGCAAGCGCGGCCGCGACCTGGTCGCGGAGCGCCGCGACGGTGCGCTCGGCGGACCATCCATAGGCGAGGAACTTGACGACGCGCAGCGTCTGTCCCGGCTCGAGCTCGCTGGCGATGACCACGCGCGCGACGTCCGGGTTGGTGTCCGGCGTCGCCTCGGTGCCCGGCGGCGCCTCGATCACGTGATCCATCGCCGCGGCCATGCTCAATGCGCTGGTCTTCGTCGAATGGGCGAGGATCGCGCGACACTCGCCACCGGCGGCGAACTCCGAGCGCAACGGCGAGCCGGGCGCGGCGCCGGCCCGCGGATCGTCTCCGGGATCCGGCAAAGACTCGTTGGCGACCAGCTCGGACTGCACCACCAAAGGAACGCGCTCCTCGAGCGGCTCGACCTCGTAGAGGATGCTTGCGACCGCGCGCTGGGAGAACGACACGAGCCGCGTCGTGCGCACGCGCACGGCGCGCCCGGTGGGGGAGACCCACTCGACGCTGCGGCGGAGCACGCCGGCGCGCAGGTCGAGCGTCCGCTCGTGGCTGCGCAGCTCGCCATAGCGGACGTCCAGCGGCTCGTCGTCGACGAGCAGTCGCATGATCTTGCCGTTGGTCACGTTGACCACCGCCTCACTCGATCGCGGGTCGCCGTAGGCGGGCTCGTCGGAGGGCAGCGCGTAGCGCTCGCAGAAGCCGGCCAGATACGTGCCGGGCAGCCCGAAGGGCTCACCCTCGTCGAGGTTGCCGCGCAGCCCGATGTGTCCGTTGCCCAGCGCGAACACCGACTCCGTCTGCGCGAGATGCTCCAGGTTGAGGCTCGTCTCGCGCACGGCCCACGGCTCAGCGGGGAAGGCCGGCTGGCGGATCATGGCGCCTGCAGGAGCTCGGCCAGGTCGCTGACCACCACGTCGGCTCCGTGCTCGCGCAGCGCCTGCGCCTGCCCGACCCGATCGACGCCGACGACGCGGCCGAAGCCGCCGGCCCTGCCCGCGGCGACGCCCGCCAGCGCATCCTCGAACACGGCCGCGGCCGCTGGCTCCACGCCCAGCGCCCTGGCGCCCGCCAGGAACGTGTCCGGCGCGGGCTTGCCGGGCAGCCGCTCGCGCTGCGCCTGGACTCCGTCGACGATCGCATCGAACAGGTCATCGATGCCGGCGGCCGCGAGCACGGCGCGAGCGTTGGCGCTCGAGGAGACGACGGCGCGCGGCAGGCCGGCGCTGCGCACCGCATGCACGTAGCGCACCGAGCCCTCATACGCCTTCACGCCGTCCTCCCGGATCATCTTGAGCACGATCTCGTTCTTCAGGTTGCCCACACCGCGCACCGTCGCTTCGCCCGGTGCGTCCTCGGGCCCTCCCTCGGGCAGCTCGATGCCGCGCGAGGCCAGGAACGATCGCACGCCGTCCTCGCGCGGCTTGCCGTCGACGAACTCGTCGTAGTCCTCGACGGCGTCGAACGGCACGAAGTCCCCGTGTTCCTCGGCGGCGCGCTCGCGCAGGAACCCGTCGAACATCCGCTTCCACGCGGCCGCGTGCACCTTGGCGGTCTGCGTCAGCACGCCGTCGAGATCGAACAGGCACGCGCGCACCTCCACGGGCAGGCCCAGCACGGATTCAAGGCTCCAATGACGCGCGCGCGGGCAGCGAGACCATGGTCGGCGCGATCAGGCGGGCGCGCCGGCCGGCAGGCCGACGAGCTCGGCGCTGCGCTGCGGCGGCGCTCACGCGCGCTCCGGCAGGGTGGGCGTCAGCGTGCCGCTGTCGCTGCACAGCTCGGCGAGCCGCATCGCCAGGCGCCGGCGCTCGGGCTCGTGCGCTGCGCTGCGCGCGCGTCCCGACTGCTTGTCGAGCAGGTTGCGTGTCTCGTTGGGGTCGCCGGCGAGGTCGTACATCTCATATTCGGGCGCCGCGCGGCGGGCCGGGTCGAGATAGACGGCGTACTTCCAACGCGCGTCGCGCACGCAGCGGATGCGGTTCGGCTGGCCGGCCGCGTCCTGGAGGGCTGTGCCGGCCTGGTGGTCGTCGTAGGTGAACAGCACCGCGTCGCGAACGGAGTCGGCCTCGGCGCGCAGCAGCGGGCCGAGGTCGTGGCCGTCGAAGCGCTCAGGCTGCGGCGGCGCGCCCGCGAGGCCCAGGAAGGTGGGGACGATGTCCAGCAGCGACGCCAGCGCGTCGCTCTCGCGCGCTTGCGGGAACAGGCGCGGGCTGGAGACGACGAGCGGCACGCGGATCGTCTCCTCGTAGGCGTTGAAGAGCTTCTGGCGCAGTCCCCCGTGGGAGAGGCCCATCTCGCCGTGGTCGGAAGTGCGGACGATCACCGTTCGCGAGCGCAGCGACTGCGGGTCATCGGCGCGCCCGAGCGCCGCGAGCAGGCGGCCGATCTTCTCGTCGACCACACGGTGCAGATGTGCGTAGAAGTCCACGTAGTCCTGCTGGGCCCGGCGGTCCGGCAGCGCTCCGAGATAGTTGTCCATCCCGAGCTTCGACAGCGCCTGCACGGCCGGCTTCTCGCGCAGGTCCTCGTCGAGCGTCGGTGGCAGCGGCACGCCGAGGCCGCGGAACTCGCCGGACGCGTAGCCGCCCGGCACGTAGGAGGCCGGGTAGCCGAGCACGTCGTGGGGGTTGACCAGCGAGAACACCAGGCAGAACGGCTCCGGCAGATCGCTCCGTGCCAGCCACGCCTCCATCTGGCGGGTGTAATCCTCATCCCAGCCTCGATGCGTCGCGCCCGCGTTGCCGCCCCCGAAGTTCTCGGCCTTGGTGTCGCCGCCGGCGTCCGGCGGCTCCCATTCGCAGAAGCCGTAGTCGCGCTCGATGCGCGCGGGGTCGGCGGCGCTCCAGCTATGGCCGTTCACGGGCTTGCTCAGGTGCCACTTGCCCTTCATCGCCACGTGGTATCCGCAGCGGCGCAGCAGGGTCGCGAGCGTGTCGATCCCCGGCGGCAGCTCCGGCTCGTTGCCGCTCTTGGGCCCCAGGCGCAGCGCGTTGCGCACGAAGCTCCGCGCCAGCCTGGGTCGCGGCACCTCGCCGCTGCGCGCGAGTCGCGCCGCGGCGCGCAGCGCGGCCGGAGCGTTCCTGCGGTCCGGCCACAGGTCGCCCTCGGTCAGGGTCAGCGTGACGCCATGGCGCGAGGGACGTTTGCCGGTCATGAAGCTCGCGCGGCTCGGCGAGCACATCGCGGTTGCGGTGAACGCGCGCGTGAACGTCGTGCCGGTGCGCCGCAGCTCAGCGTCGTTCGGCATGAGCTCTTCGAGCCACGCCCGGTCCTCGGGCCAATGCTGCGGCTGGCGCTGCTGGTCGGTGATCAGCAGGATCAGGTTCGGCGGAGCAGCCGCCTCGTTACCCGCCGAGGAAGCCATCAGGCGGGGCCGGCGGCTTCGATCTCGGTTGGTGTGATGATGAGAGAATCGCTTTCTGTGGTGGATCTGCACCGTCAGCGAGCGGAAGCTGTCGTGCACCTACAGCCTCGCGGCCGGCTCAGGCCGACGGGTCCAGGTACTCCTGGGATTTGTAGGTGTAGGCGACCTGCGCGCTCCCGCCGCTCGCGCCCGCGACCACCGGACCGCTTCCCTGGATGCCGGTGGCCTGTGGCGGCTGCCAGCTCGAGCCGCCCGTGTTGCTGTAGTCGAGCACCACGCCGCGGTTGTCCGACCATGCGGCGTAGAGGCCGCCGCCGGCGTCAGAGGAGGCGCTCAGGCCGGAGGGGCCGTCGAGCGTGACGGCCGTCTCGTCGCTGATCAGGACCGGACCGGTGAAGGTGTCGGACGTGGTGTCGAAGGCTCGCCAGTAGACGCCGTCTGATCCCGCGCCTTCCAGTCCCGCACCCTCCGCGTCGACGACGCCGATCGCGCCGCCGCTCGGTCCGCCGCCGGCCAGCACGGGCGAGTTGGCCTGGCAGGCGATAGGTTTGAACGCCGGCCACGTGGCGCTCTGGAGCGCCGCGGGCGTGCCGACGACGAAGCTGAAGCCGGTCTCTGCGGCTGACGTGCAGGCTTTGGTTTCGGCTGCGCCGCCGACTGCCACGGCGAGGTAGCTGCCCGGGAGTTCCGCGTCGGGCGCCGAGGTGACCTGCGCGCCGTCGGCGAACTGTTCGGCGAATTCTCCGCTGGAATCCACGACGGGCGTGGTGCTCGGAGCCGGTTTCGCAAGCGTGAAGTCCGTCGCCCCGCTGCCGAACGGGTGGCTGTCGCCGTAGGTGAGGATGTCCCCCGCCGAGTCGAGCGCCACCGCACCGCCGGCCGGCATGTCGCCGGCTCCCTGGCTCTCGGCGAGCAGTTTGCCGCCATTTGCGATCCCCTGGCCGGGTGTGCCGAACGCCGCGCCGCCGGCTGGCGAGCTCCAGGCGATCACGCCGTTGGCGACTGCGTAGCCACCCTGCACCGCTTTGCTCGCCCCGTCGACGTTCGTGAGCACCACCACAGTGCCCGAGGGCTGCACGAGCACCTTGGCGGCGAAGTACGCAGGTTCCGCGCCGCCTCCGGAGGCGAGCGGGTCGGTCAGCCTGTACGGGCCGGCGCCGCCGTTGCACGTGCTCGCGCCGGCCGGCACGGCGCACAGGTCGACGACGTCAAGGCTCGCCGGGTCCTGCCAGGCGACGTAGGTCTCGCCGCTGCCCGGGTCGTACGCGATCGACGGGTGCGCGGAGCCGGCGCCGAGGTCGATTCCGGGGTTGGGCGGCGGCGCGGGTGCCGGCGTCGGCTGCGGGCCCGGGGCCGGCGCCGACTCGTTCGGGGCCTGGGGGAGCGGCGGCCCTTCCCCGGTGACGCTCTGCAGCCGCGCATCTTCGGTGGCGTAGACGTCCTCGCCGGTCGCTGCGACGTCGTACTCGCAGTCCGCCAGCACGGCGCGGTCGGTGATGCCGTTGGCGAGGCAGGCGGTCGTCGCCTGCTGGGCGGTCGCGGGCGCGACCGTGCCGAGGTAGAAGCTCTGCTCGGGGAAGCCCGCGATCGTGTAGGAGCTGGTGCTCTTGTGGCGCGCGTAGGTGAACAGCGATTCCTTCTGGCTGATGCGCCAGCTAGCGCCCCACTCCTGGTAGACGGCCTTGTAGTCGGTCGGGTCGAACGATCCGCTTTCGATCTCCGCGGCGGTGTAGCGGGTGCCGTTGCGGCCGCTGAACTCGCGGGCCTGCGAGGCGCCCGCGTTGCCGAGCAGACCGCTGATGTGCCCCAGCCTGGAGCGCGCGAGTTTGACGGTGAGCGTCAGCCACGGCGTGTAATGCCCCTGCGCGCGCAGGCCGAGCAGCGTCTCCCCGGTCACGGTCGTGCCGTCCTTCCAGCGGACGGCGATGGTGCTGAAGTGGAAGGGGCCCGCGCCCGCCTCCATGACATGGAACGAGCCGCCGCCAGCGAGCTTGCCGCTGGTTGCGTGCGTGGCGTGGTGGTTGACGTAGACGTTCAGGCCGAGCCCGTTGGTGAGGTCCGCCTCGAAGATCGCGCTGCCCACGCGCATCGCCACGGCGCTGTTGTAGGCGACCGAGCGGGAGTGCGGCATCGGCTGCTGGCGCACCTGCACCTCGAGGTCGTGGCTGTTCGTTGACTTCACGAGCGTGAACTCACCCGCGGCCTGGAAGTCATAGGCCTGCAGGCCGAACGAGAACAGGTGCGGGTCGCCGCCGGTCGTGCCTTCGGTCCCGCCGCCGCCGCCGCCACCACCGCCACCGCCCTTCTTGGGTTCCGGGCAGAAGGAGCTGTTCTGCGCGGCGAAGTAGCTCACGTCTGCCGCGCCCTTGGAAAGCCCGGTGGCCAGGCCCAGCATCGGCTCCGACGGCAGCGGCGTGAGCGGCGGCAGCGTGCTCGGAGCGCCGCCTCCGCAGCTCGCAGCCGGGGAGTGGCACCCTTCGCCGGAGCAGAAGACCATGCTCTTCAGCTGCGCGTTGGTGTAGTTCTCGTGCACGCCGAAGCGGCCGAACACGCCGGGACCGAGGTGGATCTGGATCAGCGGCTGCAGCGCGTTCGGCTTGATCTCGAGCTGGGCGGTCGTCGTGGCCTGGAGCACCACCCCGTAGGGCGCGTCGACGCTCGTCGCGGTCCCGGCCGGGTAGCTGGAGCCGAGGCCGCCGCTGAGAGGGCTGTCGGTCCGCCACGGCGCGGGCGCGCCGGAGATGTTGAGCATGCTCGAGCCCCAGCTGTCGAGGACGTTGGTCTCGTCGCCGCCGATCGCCGTGTTGAAGGCGCTCTGGTCGTGGAAGCTCGCGCCGTCGCGCAGGATCGACGGGATGCGCGTCCACAATGCCCCGGTCACGTCCTGCAGGTGCCCCCAGAAGCCCGCGGCGTCGTACGTTCGACCGAACAGGCCCTTCGCGGGGGTCTTGATGTACGTGTTGATCGCTTCCAGCGCGCGCGACACGGGGGTGGCCGGGTAGAAGGTCAGGTCGACCCAGCGCGCGAGGCCCTCGATGATCCAGTCGTGCTCGTTGGACTTGCCCTTCGGGGTCGCCATGTCCGGGTCGATCTGGTGCTCGTAGCAGTGGAAGACCTCGTGGATCAGCACCTCGCTCTCGGCGGTGGGCTGGGGCTGTGAGGCCAGCCACGCTTTGTTGACTGCTATCTGGCAGACGGGGCCGTGCTGGGCGAACGAGCCGTTCTCCTTGTCGCGCACGCCGGTTTCGGTGAACTCGACTTCGCCGGGATTATCGGCCCAGCCGACGGCGAGCTTCAGCGTCAGCGGGAAGCCGATGCGGCCCGCGATGTAGGACGCCTGGGTCAGCGCGTTGGCCTGCAGCCCGGCGTCGGGGGTGATGTCGAGCTTTTCGGCGCGCGCGAGGGCGGGCGGCAGCGCGAGCAGCGCGACGCTGAACATGAACGCCGAAACCAGCGCGGACCGCGGCGCCGCAAGCGCCGAGCGAGAGCGCGCGGCCCGCACGAGCGTCACTCCGCCTCCCCGTACACGCGCGGCCGGTCCCGTGTCCTGTCGACGCCGGCGCGCTGCGGGACGCGGTGCAGCGCGGTCGGCCAAGAGCAGTGGCCCCGTCGGGTTCGCTGATGCTGTGGCACAAGGCCACGGTACTCCAGGTAGTGGCGGCTGTGCGCTCAAGCGCTCCCCGCAGCAGCGCGAATTACTCAGCAACTTCTCCGGCCGTCGGCCCAAGCCGGTCTTTACAGGGTGCCGATTTCGACCTAATGCAGCCCGAGTGAACTCGAACCACCACCCCGTTTACACAGGACAAGGCCCTCAACCTTATTCGCCCGTGCCATATACGTCCGCCCGCGTCCAGATCGTCCGTTCTGTGCGGGTTTGCGGACGCATCGGACGATTTGACATTTGTCATAGATTTGTCACGGGCGGGGCCGCGCGGGAGAGATTCGAGGAGGAGTGGTCGAATGACCGGGGCGACGGGCGACGCCACTACTCTGACCGCTTGTGCCGACAGATCCAACCTCCGTTCGCTGGACGCTTCACGCGCTCGATAAGGCCAGCAGCTTGGCTTCGCCCGTCGCGATGTCGAGTCGGCGTTGCTGGAGGGTCACCGCGAGCGCAGGCGCAACAAGGGCCAGGCACGCTGGCTGGTCGTCGCTGGTCGTCTCGTGATCGCCTACGAGCACCCGGATGGAGATGACCCTCTCGTTGCGCGGATCGTGACCGTGTGGCGACGGCGTAGCCTGTGGCCATGAGGATCGACGGGCACTACGACGCCGAGGCGGACATCGCCTGGGTTCGCTTCGAGAGCTACGACCCGAGCACGGCGGTTGCCGAGGAGACCGACGCGGGTCTGCGGGAACTCGACCCGAGCACGGGCGAGATCGTGGGGTTGGAGTTCTGGGAAGCGAGCAGCAGGCTGCCGGCTGACTTCCTTCGGATGCTCCCGCCGCCGCAGGTCGAGATCGCGGCGTAGCCGCGTCGCGGCGGTGCTAAAGGGCGTACGCGCCGAATCGCTCGACGGCGACAAAGACGGCGAGGGCGAAGATGAAGAGGTTCAGGGGCAAGTGTGCGGATTCGCCGCGGCGTATCAGCGTCGCCGCCGCAGCGACCATCGTGAGCGCTTGGCCGCACGCAGCGATCGGCGAGAGCACCGGCAACACCTTCAGGGCTGCCGGCAGCACGACTCCGATGGCGCCGAGCACCTCGACCGTCCCGATGGTCTTCACCTGACCGTCGGTGAAGTCCTCCACGTAGGGCGTTTTGTCTTTCAGCGCGGCGCGGGTGTTGGTGAGCTTGAGCAGGCCGGCGGCGAGGAACACGGCCGCCAGGATGCCTTGTGTAACCCAGATGATCGTGTTCATTGGCTGGCAGCTCCTTGATCCGCGCCTATTGCGCGCGTACGTGGTTGGTGAGTGTGCCCAGGCGGTCGATCTCGACTTCGACTGTGTCGCCTGCGCATAGGAATATGCCTTGGGGGCCTCCCACGCCGGCGGGCGTGCCGGTGGCGACGATGTCGCCTGGGAGGAGTGTCATCGTTCTGGAGAGCCAGGCGACGGCGGCGGCGACCGAGAAGATGAGGTTGGACGTGTTGCCCTCCTGTACCAGCGTGCCGTTGATCCGCGTGCGCAGGCCGAGAGCCCCGAGGTCGCCGGCCTCGTCGAGGGTGACAAGTGCGGGGCCGCAGGGGGCGAATGTGTCGATCGCCTTGCCGCTCGTCCACAGTGGGTTCTGCAGCTGCAGATCGCGGGCGCTGACGTCGTTGAACGGCATCGCTCCGGCGAGGTGCGAGAGCGCCTCGTCGGCCTCGACGCGGTGCGTGGGGCGCCCGATCACGACGGCGAGCTCGGCCTCGTAGTCGACATAGTCGGGATGGGCCGCGGGTAGCACGATCTCCTCGCCACTGCCGATCAGGGAGTTGGCGAACTTGGCGAACCAGAGCGGCGCCGCCGGTGGCTCTTGGCCGGTCTCGGCTGCGTGGTCGCGGTAGTTCAGGCCGAGGCAGATGATCTTCTCGGGGTCCGGAACCGGCGCCAGCAGACGCACGTTTGCCAGCGCCAATCGCTCACCACTGGCGGCGGCGCGCTCACCCAGCGCGACGAGCCCGGCGGCGTCGAGCAGCTCGAGCAGGCCTCGCACCGATCGCGCGGGCGCATCCAGCGCGGACACGGGGACGACCTGCTCCTCGACGAGCACGCCGGCCTCGGCGCCGCGGCCGTTGTCGTAGGTGACCAGGCGCATCGTGCTCAGCCCTCGGTGGGTATCTCGACGGGCGCCTGCGCGGGCGCGAGCTCATCCGCCATCGCGCGGCGGTGGATCTCGGCGAACGGCTCCCCGGTGGCCGCCGCGGCGGCCACCTTCTCGGCGTCGACGAAGTGCCCGATCGGGTTTGCATGGAACTCCTCGCTGGTCTGCATCCATTTCTTGGAGGTGGCCCAGTCGCCGAAGTTGTCGCACTGCAGCTCGACGTGGTTGCCGTCGGGGTCCTTGTAGTAGTAGGAGAACGTCATCCCGTGGTCGATGCAGATGGCCGGCGTGATCCCCGCCTCGCGCAGCCGCAGGTAGTTGGAGTTGAGCTCCTCGAAGCTGTCGAACTCGAAGGCGCTGTGGTGCATGCCGGTGCGGGTGTCCTTGTCGGGGTCGTCCGCGAAGCCGGGGAAGGCGAGCAGCGCCACTCGGTGGTTGGCGCCGTCGTTGCTCAGCCAGGCGCCGGTTGCGTCCTGGAAGACGACCTCGGTGCCGACGACCGTGCCGTACCAGTCGATCATCTCTTGCAGGCGTGTGGTCTTGAGGTTGAAGTGGTGAAACTTCGGGTGGACAGTGCTGGTATCGGGCATCGGTGGCTCCTTGTGGTCAGGCGGGGGTTGGGAGGGGCAGTTGGTCGCGCAGCTCGTCGATCAGCGCGGGCAGATCGGTGGCGGACGCTGCGCTGCCGAAGACGTAGAAGTCGGGGCGCACGAGCACGGCGTGCGCTCCATGCTCGCGCAGCCAGCTGGTGAGGCGCCCATCGGCATCGCGCTGGGCGCAGCCGGCGTCGGGGTCGAGCGAGACGACGTGCGCCCCGAGTGCGTCCAGCAGCGCGCGGTGGCGCCCGTCGAGCTCCTGCAGGGGGTCGCCGGCGGCGGCGATCAGGGTGAACCCGCCGCCGGTCACCTCGTCAAGCAGTGTGTCGCCCGATGGCGTCGCGATGAGACCCTGCACGGACAGGTGGCCGGCCAGCGGCCCGGGCGCGTCGTCGGCGCCGCGGCGCAGCAGCCCTCCGGTGAGCGGCGCGAGCTCGGGCACAGGCGGGGCGCCCGCGGCGCGCAGCGCGGCGTCGCGCTCGGCGGCCACGTCAGGGTCGAGTTGGCACAGCACGCGCCCAAGCTCGACGGCCAGAGTGATGACCCACTCGTTCTGCGGCTGGCGCTCCGCCTCGACGGTGTCGAGCAGCGCCTCGCCGGCGACGCCGCGCAGCACAAGGTCGAGCTTCCATGCGACGTTGGCCGCGTCCCGCAGCCCTGAGCACAGGCCCTGGCCGAGGAACGGCGGCGTGAGGTGCGCGGCGTCGCCCACCAGCAGCGCGCGGCCGTCGCGCATCCGCTCGGCGAGCATTGAGCGGAACTCGTAGACGGCGTGGCGGATCAGCGTTCCGTCGGCGGGCGTGAACCATGGTGCCAGCAGTTCCCAGGCCTGGGCGGGATCCTCAAAGTCGGCGGGGTCCTCGCCGGGGAGCAGCATGAACTCCCACCGCCGATGGCGGGTGCCGCTCTGAATATGGGTGGTGGGGCGCGCCGGGTCGCACCACTGGCAGGCCGGGGGCAGGTCGAGCGCGTCCATATCGTGCGGCTCGAGGTCGACCACGAGCCAGCGCTCCCGGAAGCCGAGGTCTCGGCGGCCGATGCCGCGCGCCTCGCGGACGAAGGAGTTCGCGCCGTCCGCGCCGAGGACCCAGCGGGCGCGGATCGACCGGGCCTCCCCGGCCGCGGTCCCCTCGGGCCGCTCCCCGCTCACACGGCGCACGCTCAGCAGCGCGTGGTCCGGCTCGACGGCCAGGGCCTCGGCGACCCATCCGCGCTTGACCGCGACGGACGGCTGTTCGCTTGCGCGGCGCTCGAGCGCCTGCTCCAGCGCCGGCTGGAAGAACATGTAGTCGGGATCCCAGCCGGAGGCCGCCGGCACGGGCGCCTGCAGTGTCATCAGCGGCTCCCCGTCGGCGCCGTACCAGTGGTAGTCGCGGACGGGCAGCAGCTCGCCGGCCAGCTTGTCGACTACGTCGAGGCCCTGGAGTAGCCGCATGATCTCGTGGTCGAGGTGCACGGCGCGCGGCATCCGGTAGATCTCGGCGAACCGCTCGACCGCGAGTACGGAGTGTCCGGCACGGCCCAGCAGCGCCGCGAGCGCCTGCCCGACCGGGCCGAACCCGACGATCGCGACGTCGACCTCGATGTCGTGGGGGACGGGGCGCATGCCCATGTCAGGCCGGAGCGACGGCGGCGATCGGCGTGGCGAGGATCTGGCCGAGCGCGGAGGCGAGCTCCTCCAGCGGGTCGCCGCCGGCGCCGACGCGGCGCCAGGCCACGTAGCGGTCGGGGCGCACGAGGATCGCCCCGTCGGGGCCGATCCCGCGGTGGCGCAGCCAGGTGCAGCGGGGGTCGAACAGGTCGCCGTCGAGGTGGCCGATGCGCAGTGCGTCGACAGGCAGGCCCGTGGCGGCCGCCAGCTCGCGTGCCGCCTCGCACCAGCTCTCGCCCTGCTCGCCCGCGATCAGCAGGAAGCGCCCGGGACCGACGAGGTCCTTGATCGCTCGTCGCTGTCCGAACTCGTCGTCGATCCAGGCGTGGGGGAGGGGCGCGCCGGGTCGCGTGGACGGCTCGTAGACGCGCACCGGATCGATCGGATCGGGCAGCGGGCTGCCGTCGTCGACGATCGCCGGGGACTCGTAGTGGTACCCCAGCTCGACGTTCAGCTCGCTGAACTCCATCGATTGCGCGCGCATGTGGCGCAGGACCGCGGAGCGCTGCGCGGCGTCCTGGGGCCGACCGCTCCAGAGCCGGCGGAGGTTGGCGAGGTTCTGCTCCTCGCTGTTCTCGTGCGAGACCCCGATCGCTGCGGCGATCGCGAAGTGATTGACGGCGTTCTCGAGCGAGCGCTGGGCGTTGCGCTCGTCTGAGGAGCGGCGCTCGGGCTCGTAGGTGCCCAGCAGCTCGGGCGCTGCATGACCTTGGAGGACGGCCGCGAGCTTCCAGCAGAGGTTGCCTGCGTCATGGATCGCGCTCGTGAGGCCGAGGCCGCCGGTCGGTGGATGGCGGTGCGCAGCGTCGCCGACGAGATGCACGCGTCCCACGCTGAACGCGGAGGCCATGACCGCGTCCACCGACCAGCGCGTGATCCTGTGGATCCGCATCGGGTGCTCGCCGATGCCCGTCGCGCTGCGGGCGTCGGCCTCGACCTTCTCGTCCGATTGGGCGCGGGGGTCGTCGACCGGATAGTTGAGGTGGATCACCCACTCCTCCGAATCGGGCCCCCAACGCTCCGGCCCCATCGGGACCATCACCACGACGACACCGCTCTGCGGCGAGAAGATCCAGCGGATCAGCACGTCGGGGTCCGGCGCCCACGGGGAGAAGTCGGCGCTCACGTGCAGGGTCGCAGTCTGCGCCACGATCCCGAGGCCCTGGTACTCCACGCCGATTTCCCCAGCTATGCGGCGGCCGCCGTCGGCGCCGATCAGGTACTGCGAGCGGATCGCGTACTCGCGGCCGGCGTCGTGGTCGCGGATGTGAGCGGTGACTCCCTCGCCGTCCTGTTCGAGCCGCAGGAGCTCGTGGTGGAAGCGGATGCGCCCGGGCGAGAGCTCTTCCGCCCGCTGGCGCAGGATCGGCTCGAGTCGGATCTGCGGGAGGTTCTGCTGGATCCAGGGGCTCGCGGCGCGCCAGTTCTCATCCGCACCGCCCGCACCCCAGCACTCCAGCCGCGCGAGGCGGCGCCCGTACTCCTCGCTCGGCCCCGCGAAGCCGGCGTAGAAGGCCGTCGCTGCCATGTTCTGTGCGGGCGTCCCACGGCGAGCGATCTCCTCGGCGGCCCCGACGTCCTCGAGGATCTCCATCGCTCGTTGGTTGAGGACGTGGGCCTTCGGCAGGTCGGAGGTCTCCGCGCGGGCGCTGATCAGCAGGTGCTCGACTCCCATCCGGGCGAGGAGCATCGAGGCGGTGAGCCCCGCGCCGCCACCGCCAACGACAAGCACCGGCACCTCTTCGACCATCTCATCTCCTCCCAACGCCCTCGGTCACCTGGAGTGGCGACCGTAGCAAAGAATGAATATATATTCAATCCTGATGCTATATTCAGACGGTGCCCGTGCTGCAGAATGTGGGAATGCCCTCCAGCCCGCGCGAGAACGCACCAAATGGCGGTGGCCGGGTGGAGCGGCGCCAGGCGCGCACGCGGGCGGGCCTGCTCGCAGCGGCGCGGCAGCTGTTCGCTGCCCGCGGGATGGAGCACACGACGATCGCTCAGATCGCCGAGCACGCGGACATCGCGATCGGGTCCTTCTACAACTACTTCCGCACCAAGGAGGAGCTGCTTGACGCGCTGCTCGAAGAGGAGCTGTCGCAGCAGCTCGCGCTCCTAGAGCTACGCCAGGCGCATGTGGAGGATCCGGCGGAGAAGATCAGCGTTGCCCACCGCCACCTCGTGCGCGTTGCCCAGAGCGACTCGGATTGGGCGTGGCTGCTAGTCCGGCTCGAGGTTCCGTTCCGCGTCGCATGGTCGGTGCTCGGGCGGGCGGCGAGAAGAGACCTCCGCTCCGGGCTCGAGGCCGGCCGCTTCCACGTCGCCAACCCCGCTCTGGCTCTGAACGCGAGCGGCGGCGCGCTGTTCGCCGTCATCCACGCCCAGCTCGTGGGCGAAGTCAGCGAGCACGCGGACATCGAGCATGCTGAAGGCGTGCTGCGCAGCTTCGGCCTCGACAGGAGCGAGGCCGCCGAGATCGCGCGCCGACCGCTCCCCGAGCCAACGGACTCTGCGGAGGAGCAGCAGCCCGAGTGACATGTGCGTCGTTCAGCGCCCCGCGCGCCCGAGTTCGACGTTGGCGTTACCTGAGTTGTCGCCTGCGCGGCTACGACTTCCCTAGCCTCCGCAATTTCGACGACTGATCATACGAAGCAATCCGCTAGCCGGATTATATTGGGGCGTCTTTTGATAAGGTGCTCGCCAGCGTTGTTGGCATCCAACCCTTAGCACGGCGCGCGCGATTCCGCATGGTCGATTATGGGCTGTTGGCAGAAAGCAGCGTGCGCGGGCCGGCCGCGACTCCCGAGTCCGGCGCGCGTCGCTGACAGGAAAATAGCGTTCAGGCTGCCACTGCCTCGTGCAGGGTGACGGTGTGCCCGAGCGCTTCGAGCTGGGTGATGAGGCGTTTGGTGGTGCGTTGAGGGTCGCGTTTGCGGAAATAGTC
>Ga0187890_10001588_pt1 | contig 16198 bp, 12 predicted proteins | sample June2016WEW_21_1_FD_133005 | JGI IMG/M metagenome (GOLD analysis project Ga0187890, IMG submission 133005) | Peatland microbial communities from SPRUCE experiment site at the Marcell Experimental Forest, Minnesota, USA - June2016WEW_21_10 | ecosystem: Environmental > Terrestrial > Soil >... | reverse complement strand
GATGCGCGGCGGATGGAGGTCGTCGTTCTCGGCGTTCGGCGCCGGTACCCGTATGAGATTGGAACCGAACTGCGCTGCCGGGCAATTGAAAGGCAGGGGTGCGGTCGGGGTTGCATGCTGAGATCCGCAAAAGAACCCGGCCTCGGACTCTTGATCGGCGGAAAGGGGCACAAAGCCCACGTTGGAAGCGACCGTGCTCACGTACCCGCCACCGGGCACGCCAGCGGCGGGGATTGAACCTGGGCAATTGTTGCCGAGCGCTACACTCCCGAAGCACGGCGTCGCGCCTGCCACCAGTCCGCTGTCATATCGCCAGTTGAAGCCCAGCCATGGGCCTAGCTTCCAGGGCTGGTATTGGAAGTGGGTCGTCTCATTGAAATGTTCGTCGTGGTCGATACGGAACGGCCCCACTGCGGCAGGCGTGGCACCGGCGCCGCCGATCTGGGGAGTGAAGAACCGGGCCGCTACGCTGGAGAAAACCATGAGCGCCGAAAAGCCATGGAAGTTCGGCACGCTCACGCGGCCCGCATATCCGGGAATTTTCGAGTTGTGCCATTCAATGGGGAAAGTGATCGGCGTGTTGCCGAGCACGCTGAAATCGTAGCCATTGTGGGTGTACTTCGAGATCCACTCGCCGGAAAAGACCAGGTACCGCCCGAAAGCCTGCTCCAGGCCAGCATGGAATTCATTGCGGAAGCCCGGACTCAACGGATTCGTGGCCAGCGAGGAACAGAGAAGCAGCGGGTTCAGGACGGCGTTGGCGCATCCAATGCTGGAAAGCACCAGATTCTCATTGAAGGGAGATTCCAAGGTGCGAGCGTAGGAGACGCGCAGGATCGTGTTCGTCTTCTTGAAGTTGTAAGCGATCCCGAGACGGGGTTCGGCTTGCCGCCCGATGGTGATGCCGTTGTAGAGATCGCCGCGTATGCCGAGGTTCAAAGACCAGTTTCCGACCGTTATCGCATCCCGAACATAAAGAGCGAGCTCCTTAACGTCGGTGCGGCCATTAAAGGTATAGAGGCCTCCGCCGCGGGTCAAGTCGTAGGGCGACAGGATCGGATTGAAAAACGGGTAATAAGCGGTCAGGAGGGGATTGTTGGCGGGCGCGTTCGCGTTGCTGGCAACGTTCTCCTGGTAGCCATGAGCGGCGCACTGTGAGGGATTGGTGAAGCCCGGGACAGGAACGTACGGGTTCGGGTTCAAGTCGGTTACGGGCGACGCAGTTATGCAGGGTGCGTTGAAGATTGGATCGACAACACCGAGAGTGTCATTCTCTCTGAGAAATGTCTGTTCGTAGGTGACGCCAGCCTTGATCTGGTTGATCCCTTTGGCGTAGGAAATATCAGATCGAAGCCCAGTGTTGGTGAGTGTCCGGTTCTGACCCACCGACTGCCTCTGCAGACTCGGCGGCCCCAAATCCGCAAATGGATTGTTGCTTGGATAGTAGTCGTAATCATCTCGGCGCACGAATGCACCTAATGTGAAAACGGAGTTGTTACTTATGAGGCGTGTCCACGAAGGAGCGATGTTAAAGCTCCCAATCTTTGAGCGTTGGTCGGTCGTGCCAACGGTAACGCCGTTGGTAAAGCCCGTGGGGTCACCAATGGGCACTACGCCTGCATAGTTCTCCACTGGTGGAAGAACCCCGTTCAGCCCATTCCATGCAGTAGCGTTCTGGGCGTCAAGCGAATTTGGCGTCTGGAACCAGCTCCGGCTGTAGCCGAAGTTTAAGTGAATGGAGTCAGCGGATGAGAGTTGATAGTCCACCCGATCGAACAGGTTCTCTTCGTTGCCCTTATCGTGCGATACCGCGAATTCCGGCGGATCCAGGAACCGGCCCGTGTTCAAACCGCCGATGGAGACGAAGTTTCCCCAGTTCTTACCGCCGTAAGCAAGATCGGCCGCCACATTGGACGATCCGAACGACCCATAAGAAGTAGTTATGCTTCCATGAGGCGTGGTTACGCCCTGCCCCGAGCGCGTAGTCGCCACGATCACCACACTGGTTTTGCCTCCGTATTCCGCCGGCGGTGCGCCGGATATGACTTCCATCGATTGAATGGACTCCACCGGAAGCTGGTTGGAGAAGACTTTGCTTTGTTGGTCGGTAATCGCCTGGCCGTCGATGGAGAACGAATTCTCCGCGTGGTCGCCGATCCCGTGGAAGAGACCGTTGGAATCAGCGGCGATTCCCGGCGTGGAGAGAGTTACCAGCGAACTCAGCGACGACGACGCGCTTTCCAGGGGAAGCCTGTCGAACAACTCCTTGTCGATGTCGGAGTGGAAGGTCGGATCGTTCTCCACAAGATCACCCGCAGACTCGACCGTGACTGTGTCGGAGCTGCCGGCCACCGTTAAGCTGACTGTTACATTCACCGGCACTGCCGAACGGGTCTCCACATCCTGCGCGTATTGAGCGAATCCCGCGGCTTTCACCGTCATGTGATAGGGATTAAACGGCACGTTCGTGAAATTGAAATTCCCCTTACTGTCGGTGGTGGCCGTTCGGTCATAGCCGCTCACCGCTTGATGAATCTCGACATTTGCATTCGCCACGACCGCGCCCGAAGGGTCGAGGACGGTGCCGTTAATTGTTCCCGCACTTCCGCCCGACTGCGGATTCAGAGCCCCGGCACTCAACACAGAAGCAACGGCCACCATGGCCGCAATCAGCCAACTCTTGTAAAACGATCGCATGATTCCTCCAATAATGGGTTTTCCAGCGTGTCCGATCACAGATCAAGATCACGGTCAGATCAGAGATCACAGATCTAAAGACCGCAGTCTTCTGGGCATACTTACCGATTGGGCGGGGGATCAGAACGCAGGTGCAGGTGGAGGACGAATAAACTGGGTAATGACCGGACGGAAGACCGCGGAAACTTCTGCCACCAGAATCGCCAGCGCTGCCGTGACCAAAACCGGCGCGGACGCAGCCGTCTGGGTACTAAGTCCGGCATGAGCCGTGGCGCAAATCGAGCAGGTGTGGTGGGAGGTGGTCGAGTTCTCGGGATGCGAGTGGGTCGCCTGCACCGTCCCCATCACGCACACCAAGGCGATCGAGAGCACACACACCGCTCTGACGAATACGCCCCGATTAGCCCATACGTTCAGCATGTCATTCCCACGTTGCTTTGGAGTGTTGCGCTTAGACAATTCTACCGTTAGATGGTCAGTTACGGGTACTCGGCGCACGAAAAAATGGCCCTCCCAGGCGCACCCTTCAGAACATGGCCTGTGGGCAATGAAAAAAGCTCGAACCCCGGGGAGCAAGGGGTCCACAACGAATGGCGAAAGAAGCTTTCCCCTGTGTACTCTGTGGTTAGGATTTTCGCCAGAGGATTAGAATGTCTTCCATGCCCATCGCTGAACAGACGTTCACATCCACCGCGCTCGACCTCACCTGGGTTCGCGCGCAGTTTCCTTCCCTCGCGCAATCCGTCCATGGGCATCCCGCTGTTTTTCTGGATGGGCCCGGTGGCACGCAGGTACCGCAGCGCGTAATTGACGCCATCGCGGACCATCTAGCGCGCAACAACGCCAACACCGGCGGCGCTTACCAAACCAGCCGCAACACCGACCGCATGGTCGCGGAAGCGCGGTCGGCAATGGCCGACTTTCTGAATTGCGAAGCGGATGAGATCGTTTTCGGCCCGAACATGACAACCCTGACTTTCGCCATGAGCCGCGCCCTCGGACGTGAATTCGGGCCCGGCGACGAAATCGTGCTCACGCTGCTCGATCACGACGCGAACTTCTCGCCCTGGAAAGCGCTGGAAGAAAAAGGCGTAACCATCCGCGCGGTAAAGTTCAACGAAGCCGATTGCACCCTCGACATGCAAGACCTGGCAGCTAAAATCGGCGATCGCACGCGCCTGGTGGCCGTCGGTTATGCATCGAATGCGGTGGGCACGATCAACAACGTCGCCGAAGTGGTGCGCCTGGCGCGGCAAGCGGGAGCGGTGAGTTACATCGATGCCGTCCACTACGCTCCCCACGGGCCGATTGACGTGCGCGCCCTCGACTGCGATTTTCTGGTCTGCTCGACGTACAAATTTTTCGGGCCGCACATGGGCGTCCTTTATGGCAAGCGCGAGCACCTGAAAAGGTTGCGTCCATATAAAGTCCGCCCCTGCACCGACAATATTCCTGGCTGCTGGGAATCGGGAACGCTGAACCACGAATGTATCGCAGGCATCAAAGCCTGTGTGGATTACTGGGAAGAGTTGGGCCGCCGAGTAGAGACGGGGCTTGCCCCGGCTGAGACGCGGCAAGCCGCGTCTCTACAGGAAGGACGCGCGCAGCCCGCGGCGTCGACCCGGCGCGCTGCGATCCTCGCCGCGCATGAAGCGATTCATCAGCACGAGCGCAAGATGACCGAGAAGATGATCGCGGGCTTGCTCGCGATCCCTGGATTAAAGCTCTACGGCATCAGCGACCCGCGGCGTTTCGAGAATCGTTGCGCCACGTTCGTGGTGCGCATCGAGGGTCACACGCCGCTGGAGCTGGCAACCAAGCTGGGCGAGCGCGGCTTCTTCACCTGGGATGGAAACTACTATGCGCTAAACCTCACCGAACAGTTGGACGTCGAACGCCTGGGAGGATTTTTGCGCATAGGCCTGGCGCACTACAACACGATCGAGGAAGTGGAGCGACTGCTGGCGGCGTTGGGAGAGATTGTGGGTTGACCATCACGTAGGGACAGCCGCCCTCGGCTGTCCAGTCGGGCGAACCCCGACAGAGCTAGGGGCGTAATTCGTCCACGCGGTCCCCGCGTCCCACCAGTGCAACGCTCGCTATCCCAATGAACAAGCCGTGTTCGAGGATGCCGGGGGTATTACTCAAGATAAGCGCGAGCGCCGGAGGATCGTCGATCCTTCCAAAGCTGCAATCAAGAATCTGATTGCCGTTATCGGTAATGAAAGGACTGCCGTCAGGCCTCGTGCGCAATTTGGGCGACGCGCCGAGCGACACGATTTTTTTCTCAACCACGATTCGCGCAAATGAAACCACCTCGACCGGCAAAGGAAATTTACCGAGCACGGCGACAACTTTGCTGGAGTCCGCGACCACAACCATCTTCTTCGATGCCGTGGCGATAACCTTCTCGCGCAGCAGCGCGCCGCCGCCGCCTTTTATCAAGTTCAGCTTGGGACCGACTTCATCGGCGCCGTCAAGAGTGATGTCGATTTCCGGATTGTCGTCGAGCGTAGTCAGAGGAATGCCGGCTGCCCGCGCCAGTTCGCCAGTCTGCAGGGAAGTTGGGATTCCGATAATCTTCAGTCCCGCTCTCACGCGCTCGCCCAGAGCGACGACCGCGAAATAGGCGGTTGACCCAGTGCCAAGTCCAACCACGTTGCCGTCACGGACCAGCTTGGCGGCAGCGCGGCCAGCGGCTTCTTTTTCTTCTTCCTGCAAATTTTCCTTTTGAGCATCGGCCATCGATTGATCGGCCATCATTCCACCGCCGTCTGAATCAGCCCGCCGATTCCAGCGATATTCCTCATGAGTTCCGTGGGAAAGCCGTGCCGCTGCTGCAGGTACTCCGGCGAGTTGTAGGAGAGCCACACTTGGCCGTGCTCGTCCTGCCATGCAAGAGCTTTCAAAGGAAGGTCGATAGCCAGCCGGGGCGCGGCCACCATCAACGGAGTTCCACTCTTCGGACTGCCGAAGATCAGCAATTGCGTCGGCCGCATTTTTAGGCCGCTCTTCTCCGCCTCACCGCTGTGATCGACGAGGGCAAACACCGTTATGCCTTTCTCTTTCAGGATCGCCTCGAGCCGCTCCAGAGTCTCGGGCACCGAGTAGCGACTAGGCACATCAATGATTCCGCGGTCCATATGGGCCCCTCCCATCTAGATTTTGTCATCCCGAGCCCAGCGAGGGATCTGACAATTTATAACAAAGAGGTCTCTCTCGTGCAGCCTTCCACGAGCTCTAGTTCAAAACCATTTTCCCCAGAATCTCTTTGAGCAACTTGGCGGCCACCGTCGCCGTGAGTTGTGTGCTGTCCTGCGCAGGATTGAACTCCACAATGTCCGCGCCGGCGATTTTCCCAGTAATCGCCTGCAGGTGCGCGATCGCTTCCCTGCTTGACATGCCGCCAGGCTCGCGATGCGAAATACCGGGCGCAAACGCGGGATCCAGCGCGTCCATGTCGAACGAGATATAGATGGGCCCATCCACCTTCATGCGGTCGAGCGCTGGCAGTTGCCGCATTTCGATTACTTCAACGCCGAATTTTTGCGCTTGCTCGCGCTGATGCCCAGTCATGGTCCGAATGCCGACCTGAATCAAGCGCTTGGCTGCGCCCTCTTCCATGATGCGGGCAAATGGGCAAGCGTGCGACATCCGATTGCCTTCGAGTTCGTCGTAGAGATCGGGGTGGGCGTCGAAGTGGAGGATGGTCAGACCGGGGACGCGCTTGCCGAAGGCGCGGACGATCGGCAGAGTAATCGAGTGATCGCCGCCCAGGCAAACCGGACGCAACCTCTTCTCCAGCAATTCGCCGATCTTGGTTTCGATCGCCGGAAATGGCTCCTGGAAAGTAAACTTCAAATCGCCGGCATCCGAGTAAGCGCCCTCGGCGCCGAGGTCGACGCCGGTTTCCGTCCACGAGTTCGCCGAAAGCGAATGGAGGGCCACGCGGATGATCGGCGGCGCTCCCGCCGCTCCACGCAACCAGGAAGAGTTGGCATCGAATGGGATGCCGAGAATGACAGGGGTTCCGGGCTTGGCCGCGTCGGGTCGAATGGTCATGAAAATATTCCTCTTGCTCTAAGAATATTCGCGGCGAGCCCCGCTTGCCGTGATCGGCGACACATCGCTTCTCGCGCCAGTGGAGTCTTCGCGCCTGAATCGGCCACACCGGGCGGCTCATCCGTTATTCTATAGAAGACTTATATGGCTACTTCAACTCGGAATACCAGCGGGGCCGCGACCCCCGCAATCATTGAAAACTACGAGCGCGAACGTGTGTTTGGACTGTTCCGTCAATTTGGATATCTGGAGGCCGAACTGAACCCCCTCGGCCTGCTGCCTCCGCAACCGCATCCCGACCTCGAGATCGACAACCAGTGGGCGCGGGAAGCGCGGCGCATTTATTGCGGCAGCGTAGGCGTGGAGTTCATGCACATAGCCGACCCGGAGCGGCGGCGCTGGATTCAGCAACAAATTGAGATTGCGGCCGACCCGGCTGCCGTCGACATCGACAAAGCCCGCGCTCTCGACCTGCTCGTGCGCGCCGACCTGTTCGAGCAGACGCTGCAGCAGCGCTATCTCGGCAACAAACGATTCTCACTCGAAGGCAACACCTCTTTGTTGCCGGCGATGGATGAGGTTCTGGACGTAGCCGGCGAGCGCGGCGCGGTCGAACTGGTGATGGGCATGAGTCATCGCGGGCGCCTGAACGTCATTATTCATTTGGCCAGGCGCCCGCCAGAGCAGGTGTTTGCGGAATTTGAGGATGTCGACCCACGCAGCGTATTGGGGTCGGGCGATGTGAAGTACCACATGGGCGCGACCGGCGAGTACGTCACTAGGAGCGGAAAGAAAATTCATATCCACCTGGCGTCGAATCCCAGCCACCTGGAAGCGGTCGATCCGGTAACGGTGGGCCGCACTCGCGCCAAGCAGGACCGCGCCGGCGAAGGCGGCAAGGCCAAGTATCTGCCGGTGCTGGTGCACGGCGACGCCGCGTTCGCGGGCCAAGGCATCACCGCGGAGACGCTCAATTATGCCGACCTCGGCGGCTACACCGTGGGCGGGACCATCCACGTAATCGTCAACAACCTGATCGGATTCACGACCAACGCCCGCGACGAGCATTCCTCGCGCTTCTCTGCGCAACTGGCGCGGCGGCAGGCGATTCCCATCTTTCACGTGAATGGTGAAGACGTGGATGCCGTGATGCGAATCGCCCGCATCGCCACCGAGTACCGCTACAAATTTGGCACAGACGTGGTCGTGGACCTGATCGGCTACCGGCGCCATGGGCACAGCGAGGTGGACGATCCCACGGTGACGCAACCGCTCATGTATAAGGCCATCAAAGAGCACCCGCCGCTGTATCACATTTACGCCAAACACATCGGCATGAGCGATGACGATGTCGCCGAGCGAGTGGCCGCGGTCAAGAACGAATACGGAGCCGCACAGAAGAGCGCGACGCAGTTCACCAAGAAGCAGCTCATGCGCGATCTTCCCAGTTACTGGGACGACTATTTCGGAGGCCGCTATAAACCGGATTACGAGCAGCCCACCGGCGTCCCGAGCGAGGAGTTGGCGGAACTCACCGAGCGTTTAACCACGTACCCGGAGGGTTTCCATATCCATCCCAAGGTAAGAAAGTTGCTGGAACAGCGGCAGGAGATGGGCACAGGCAAGAAGCCGGTCGACTACGGCATGGCAGAGGCGCTGGCTTTTGCCAGTCTGGTGAAAGAAGAGATTCCAGTGCGCCTGAGCGGGCAGGACTCGCGGCGCGCAACCTTCAATCAACGGCACGCGGTGCTGCTCGATACCGAGGACGAGTCGGAATACATTCCGCTGCGCCACATTGCGCCGGGCCAGGCCGCGTGCGACATCTACAACTCCACTCTGTCGGAAGCGGGCGTGATGGGTTTTGAGTACGGCTACAGCCGCGATTATCCCGAGGCGCTGGTGCTGTGGGAAGCGCAGTTTGGCGATTTTGCCAACGTGGCGCAGGCGGTGATCGATCAATTTGTGTGTGCCGGCGAGGACAAATGGAACCTGCTGTCAGGCCTGGTGCTGTTGCTGCCCCACGGCTACGAAGGCCAGGGTCCGGAGCACTCGAGTGCGCGCATCGAGCGCTTCTTGCAGTTGGCGGCCCGTGACAACATCCAGATTTGCCAGCCCTCGAATGCCGCGCAGTATTTCCACTTGCTGCGGCGGCAGGCGCTGCGCAAGTGGAGGAAGCCGCTGGTAGTGTTCACGCCGAAGAGCATGCTGCGGAATCCGGATGCCCTGTCTCCGCTGGAAGATCTCACGCATCAGCAGTTTCTGCCGGTGATCCCGGACACGCAAGCACAGGATGCCAAGCGGATTCTGATCTGCACCGGTAAGATCGGGCACGAACTGCGCACGGAACGCCAGAAGCGTCAGGACTTCAGCACCGCCATTGTTTTCCTCGAGCAGATGTACCCGTTCCCGGAGGCGGAACTTCACCAGGAACTGGAGCGTCATAGTTCAGCGCGAGATATTGTGTGGGTGCAGGAAGAGCCCGCCAACATGGGCGCGCTTTTCTTCGTGCTGCCGCGCTTGAAGCGCCTCGCCAATGAGCGCCCGGTGCATTCGGTGAAACGCTCTGCGAGTGCGAGCCCGGCGACCGGCTCAGCCAAAGCGCACGAGGTCGAGCAGAAAACATTGTTGGCACTGGCGTTCACCACGCTGGACTGAAACGCGCTGTCGCGGGAGAAAAAATAACAGCCCAGGAGCGAGCTTCAATCGATCTTGGGCTGTCGCTATCTCAACTCATCACTGTAGAGACGGGGCTCGCCCCGTCTCCCCGTGGTCATTGCCTTACTTCTGGCTTACGGCCAGCGCTTAGCCGCTTCTTCCCAGCCGGCAACCCGTCCCGGAGCGGTTGCGCCCTGGGCGGCAACCACCGGCGGAATCCGCACTGGCTGCGGCGGCGCCGTGGTAGTTAAGGTCGGCTTGGGCGCTTCCGCCAACTGTTCTTTTTCGTCCGAAAGCAACGGGGCGGCCACGCGCAAGGCTTCAACTTCTTTTTCCAGCCTGGTCAGTTCAAGTTCCTTCTGCCGTAGAACTTCATACACATTTTTCATGCTTGGGCACCTTTGTCTTGGAACAGGAGATTAAGCGCAGAGTATGGGTTCGACCGGCAATTTGTCAAGGAAAACAGACTCCCGCAAGTGCAAGGATAGTCATCGAGGCTTGGTCATCGAAACACCACGACCGCGACCAGGATGCCCAGAATCAGCACGAAGACCGCCAACAGATTGACGTGGTTCGCCAGCCACGATTCCTGCACGGGCACGGAGTTTCGAAGGAAGGCCGGCACGAACTCCTCCGGCGCCGGCGCCGCGGAGGCCGACGGTGCATCAGACAATGCGCCCTGCTCTGGTTCGCCTCGCTTGGTCTCTTGTTGCTCGATCTGGTGTTGCTCGATCTGCCTTCGGGCGATCTCGCCCTGCTCCTGCTCGCGCTGTTTTTTCTCGAAATTCTTCTTCTCCGTATCCTTCTTCTCACAATCGAGGCAGAGCGTTCTCCCCTCGGAAACGGGGAATCCGCAGGCGCCGCATTTTTGCACGCGGAGCATGGCCTCCGGGACAGCAGCGGGCGCTGCTTCGGGCTCGGGCACCGGCGCTGTGTCGGGCATCGCTGTCTCGGGCACCGCTGTGTCGGGCAATGCTGACGAAATTACGGGCGCCTCGGCGGGCAGGACTGTGGGCTCAGCGAGCCCTGGGTTAAAGGGGACGTTAAGGGGAACGTTAACGGGAACGTCAACCGGAATATCAAGAGGAATCGCGGAAGCCAGCGGCGCGCTGCTTGCCGCAGAGAGTTCGGGCAAGAGCTCGGGCAAAGGTTCGGGCAAAAGTTCGACAGGCTCCTCCGGTTCTGGCCTCGGCGCTGGCGCCGGCGCGGACTTCTGGCGCTGCTCGGCCAGATCGAGGGCGGTCAACGTGAGGTCAGCCATGCGTTCAAGCGCGATCAGATCGCGCTCTTCGAAAGCATAAGGATGATCGGAGAATAGTTCGAACAAGCCACGAACCTCACCGTTGCGCCGCAGCAGCGGCAAAACGACGATGGATGCAATGCCCAGCGCCCGGCAAGCTTCCAGATTCACACGCGCATCGGTTTCCGCGTTATCACAACGCAGCAACTGCCGGCGGGCAATGCTTTCGCCCGTCAATCCGGAACGGACCTGCAGCCGCGCCCCGACTGCCGGCGCGGAAGCGCCAGCGCTGGCGCGGCAAACCATCTCCTCACCCTGGGGCAGAGCCAGCGCAGTTCCAGTCGCGCCGGTGATGTACTGCGCCCGTTCCACCAGCAACTGCAGTGCCGGGTCCAGTTCCGTTTCTGCCAGCGCGCGGATCCCATTGGACCTATCGCCAACTGAGCCAACCGCTCCTACTACAGCAGAAGATGGATCTGTCCCAGCGATTGTGTCCTCCGTGCTCGCCGGCGGAAACCGATCTTCAGGTCGGGCAGATCCGTGCATGAAATTGCTGTCCAAGCCACCTTGCGGCCATCAGGAACAGGATTTGCAGAAAGGGGCTGAACCGAGTCTCGCCTTGGAGACTCCGGCTGTCAAGAGCCGGGAGCAATGCCTGGGAGCAATGCCGCACTTACTGAGCTTTTTCGTCTTTGTGCCGCAACCACTCAATAAACATCTGCTCTTTTGGTTTGTCGTAGGCCATGAGCAGGTGGCGGATGCTGCGTCCGCTGACAAAGTGGCAAACTTCTTCGGCCAGGTTCTTGGCATGGTCGCCGGCGCGTTCGAGAGACTGCGTCATGAAGATAACCTGCAGGCTGGAGTGATGCGCGACGTTCTCCGGATTCTCGATGTGGCGCAGGAAGATGATATTGCGCAGGCGGTCCATCTCGGCATCGGCGCGGAGCACGTCGATGGCTTTCTTCACGTCGCGCTGGGAAAAGGAGTGGCCCACGTCGGCCAGCATTTTTTCCAGGACCGTAGCCATCTGGGTCAAGTCGCGAGCATCCTGCGAGTCGATGCGGCCTCCCGCAGCTTGCGCGCTGGTGGCAAAGCTCAAGAGCAGGTCACCGATGCGCTCCAGTCCGATCATGAGCTTCATGCACGCCAGCAATTGCCGCGTTTCCGCCTCCGGGACGCGGGTGATGGTCGCGGTCACACCGCTGTCCACTTCCACATCAATGGCGTCGAGTTCTTTCTCGCACTGCCGGATCGCGTTCAGGCGAGCCATGGATCCGGTGGCAATTCCCTCGGCTGCAATGGCCGCAGCTTCGCGGGCCAGTTCGCAGGCCTCCACCGTTCGCTGCACCAGGCCCGAGTGCGAGGGCTCAGGCGAAGGTGTTTTTACGCTGGCTGTGCTCATAGGCAAAACCGCCTTGCCTTATTGGATGCCGGATCCGCCACGGTGGACGCGACCGCCATCACCCCAGAGTGTGACACATAATCCCCAATAAAGCATAGTTCGCCGCTTCCCCAGGCAGGTTACAACCCGGTGAATTTCTTGTCGCCGAATGAATAGACTCAAGCCCTCACGTGATTCTGATCACAGCCGCCGGACGAACACTCGTGATACTGAAAGCAGTACACAGGGGACAGAATGAACTATCCCGTTTGGCAACTTGGATTTCCTGGCGGATTACTGATCGCGGCCGTAGCCGTGCTTCATGTCTTCATCTCCCACTTCGCGGTCGGCGGCGGTGCATACCTGGTTCTCACCGAGCGTCGCGCGTATTCGCACAACGATTCGGAGTTGCTCGCGTACGTGCGTCATCATTCCAAGTTCTTCGCGCTGCTGACCGTGGTTCTTGGGGCGGTTACCGGCGTGGGCATCTGGTTCACGATCGGACTGGTCAGCCCCGAAGCAACTTCTTCGCTCATTCACACCTTCGTTTGGGGATGGGCGATCGAGTGGGTCTTCTTTTTCGTCGAGATCGCTGCCGCTCTCATCTACGCCTATCACTGGGACACTCTCGACCGGCAAACTCATCTCATCGTCGGCTGGATCTACTTCGTCGCTGCCTGGGCGAGCATGGTCGTGATCAACGGCATCCTCACCTACATGCTCACGCCCGGACGCTGGCTCGAAACCGGGAACTTCTGGGACGGCTTTTTCAACCCCACTTATTGGCCGTCGTTGTGCATCCGAACCGCAATGGCCGTGGGTCTGGCGGGTATTTTCGGCTTGCTGACCGCGATGTACGAACCTTCTGCTTTGCGGGAACGCGTTGTGCGTTGGGCGGGCTGGTGGCTGCTGCTGGGAATTGCATCGCTTCTTCCTTTGAGCCGGTGGTATTTCCACGATCTTCCTTCCTACTCGCGAGCGTATTTCAGCGGCCTGTACCCCGGCATGTACACAGCGATCCACCATGCCCTGCTCGGAGCGGCTGTTTGCGCCGGGGCCGCACTGATACTTACGCTGGTGTTCGCGCTCCTCAGGCCGAAGATGATGAACGCAGCGATCGTGGCCGTGCTGCTGGTTGCTGGGATCGGCGTCATGGGCTCGGGCGAATATTTGCGCGAGTTCAGCCGCTATCCCTATGTCATCAACAGCTACATCTACGCCAACGACGTAAGGGTTGGGCAGATGGAGGCTATCGTCGCCAGTGGTGTCGCCAAAACTTCGCCGTGGGCCGAAGCCAATGCTGACGACCCACATGCCTATGGCCGGCAACTTTTTGTTATCGAGTGCGGCTCTTGTCATTCCGCCGATGGCTATCGCGGGATGCGCAAATTCGCCCACGGATGGGATGCGAAATTTGGCAGCGAGATCCTGCTGCACCTACCGGTAGTTCGCGAGACCATGCCGCCATTTGCAGGCAACGAGCATGACCGCGCAGCCTTGGGCAGCTATCTGGCCTCGCTGGCGCCGGCAACACCCTCGGGCGCGAACCAAAAAGAACTCGGACAGCAGGTTTTCGCGATCCATTGCGCCCTCTGTCACAGCGTCGGTGGCCAGCGGCGTCCGCTGGACTTGAATGGCACCGACGCCGACGCAATCGTCGGCATGATCGGAACGCTGGGGGACATCAATCCAGACATGCCGTCTTTTACCGGCACGGAAGCGGAAGGCCACGCATTGGCCGTCTATCTGAGCAATCCCAGGCAGTAGTTGAGACAGTGGAGCGACGGGCATCTCGCCCGTCAGGTTGCGAGGTGGTCAGGCGGGGACGCCCGGCGCTCCACAAGAAAGATGGGAGAAGTTAGAAGGAGAACACATCATAATGAACTTGCCCATTCCTTATCCCGATCCCATGCCCTTGCCAGCGCCCGTCTGGCTTCTGCGCACGCTGCTCCTGCTCACATTCTTTCTCCACGTCTTGTTCATGAACTGCCTGTTGGGAGGCGCAGTCGTCGCCCTCGTCTGCACGCTGCGGCGCCGGAGTTCGACATTATCGGCGCGGCTTGCCGGCGATCTCGGCCGCCTGCTGCCCTCGGTTTTTGCCTTTACTATCACCCTGGGCGTGGCGCCGTTGCTATTCCTCCAGGTGATGTATGGACAATTCCTTTATGCCAGTTCGATCCTGATCGGAGTGCCCTGGCTTGCCATCATTGCCATGGTCGTTCTCGCCTACTACGGCGTCTACTTCTTCTCGATGACTTTAGCCAAGACGCAGGAGCACGAGCAAAAGGGCGGGACAACCATAGTTCTGGCTCTGGTGGTGCTGCTCCTTGCGACCATTGCCTTCGTCTACAGCAATAACTTCACCCTGATGCTGGCGCCCGAGCACTGGCTCAACCTTTATCACAGCAACGCCGGCGGCTGGAGCCTGAACTGGTTAGAGCCTTCTCTTCTGCCGCGGTATCTTCATTTTGTGTTAGGCGCTTTGGCAGTTTCCGGACTGGGGTTGGTGGTGATGGGTCTTCGCCAGCAAGAAGTGCCCCAGCAAGTAGACGGCTATCGCCAGTGGCTCATCGAACAAGGATCCTTGCAGTTCACAGGAACTACCCTGCTCAACTTTGGTGTGGGGTTCTGGTTCCTGGTGAAACTGCCCGGTCCGGTTCGACTGGCCTTTGTCGGTGGCAACGGGCTCGCCACCGCATGGTTGGGAATGGGAATGCTTCTGCCGCTGGCTGCGGTTGCGCATCTCATCGTGTCGAAAGCCAGCAAGTCTCCGCAGCGGCAACTGGCCATCGGCATAAGCTGCGGATTGCTGACCGTGGCCATTATGGTCGTTATGCGCGACGTGCTGCGAAATCTTGCGCTCGCCCCATACTTCAGCCCCAGACAACTGCCGTTTGCGCCGCAGTGGGGCATCATCGGGCTTTTCTTGCTTCTCTTCCTCGCGGGCCTGGCAACTTTGTATTACATGCTTCGCCAGGTCGCTATCGCAACCAGGATGCGGGTGGCAGCATCCCAAAAGCTTCAGTAGATCCAATCTTCACGTCAAGGAACGCGCAGCTTGGCATCAGTCGCAGACGCGACTAACACTTTTTTCAGTGCCTGCTATTTGCCTGCTGTCTGCCTGCTATTGTCCGACGGAGCCATTCCGGTGAGTTCGGCCGCCCTGGAAGAAGCGGTGTCGCACCATGCTATGGCCAAGCATAAAAAAGATGACTGCCAGGAAGACTACAAACAAGAGTTGTCTAATTCCGAACGAAGGTGGCCTTCGCCTCGCACGGCCCGTCGTATTCAGATCAGTTGTCATCAGAGCGCCCCCTTCGCCAAGTCAAGTTCCCGCCATGGGACCGTCATTTATGTGATGCTCCGTAGCTCGCATTCGCGGCAAGTATATATGGAAGAAAATTGAAGATTCGTCTCGCCGAGTTTATACGCCTCGGCATTGCCTGCATCTACGCAGGATCTTCGGAAGCGGTCTCGGAAGCGGTCAGAGTGAACAGAAAGGTCGAGCCGTGGTGGAGTTCGCTCTCGGCGCGGATCGTTCCCTCGTGGGCCAGAACAATATGCTTGGCGATGGCCAGTCCCAGTCCCGTGCCCCCGGATTCCCGCGAGCGCGCTTTATCGACGCGGTAGAAACGTTCGAAAAGACGCGGCAAATGCTCGGAAGAAATGCCCGGTCCGAAGTCCTGCACGTAGAATTCCACGCCACTCTCCGCCGCCCGCGCTCCGAGAATAACTTTCTTTCCTGACGCCGCATACTTCAACGCATTCTCGATCAGGTTGGAAAAAATCTGGTGGATGGCTTCGCGATCCGCATTCACATTGCCGGCCGGGACCGAATTCTCAATCACCAGTTCCACGCCATACGAGCGCGCCACTTCGCGAAAGCTCTCCAGCGCGTCCTGCAGCAATTCTTCGGGACTGACCCGCTGCATGCCGAACCTCTGCTCGCCCGATTCGACGCGAGCCAGCGTCAGCAGGTCTTCCGTAAGCCGCGACATGCGGGCCGAATTCTTGCGGATGATTTCCAGGAACTCGCGCACGTGATTGTCGGCCAGTGGACTGTCGAGCAGCGTCTCGGTGTATCCCTGGATGGAAGTCAGCGGAGTGCGCAGCTCGTGGGAAACGTTGGCGATGAAATCGCGGCGGCTCTTTTCCATGCGCTC
>Ga0187890_10001585_pt1 | contig 16213 bp, 6 predicted proteins | sample June2016WEW_21_1_FD_133005 | JGI IMG/M metagenome (GOLD analysis project Ga0187890, IMG submission 133005) | Peatland microbial communities from SPRUCE experiment site at the Marcell Experimental Forest, Minnesota, USA - June2016WEW_21_10 | ecosystem: Environmental > Terrestrial > Soil >... | reverse complement strand
GCGCGAAACCTCGCCATGCAGCGATGAAACCGCATTGGCGTGACGCGAAAGCTTGAGCCCCAGAACGGTCATGCAGAATGGCTCCTGCTGGTCGGTGGAGTGCTCGCGGCCAAAGCCCATGAAGTTCTCTTGCGAGAGCCCCAGTTGTTCGCGCAGAGGGCCAAGGTGCTCTTCAATGAGATCCGCGTGGAAGCGGTCGTGGCCCGCAGGAACGGGGGTATGCGTGGTGAAGACCACCTCGCGGGCGATCTGGCTGGCGGCGGTGTCGAAGTCGATGCCTTCTTCGTCCATTCGATTGCGAATCGCCTCGAAGACAGCGAAGCCGCTGTGTCCCTCGTTCAAATGCAATGCTCCGGGAGAAACGCCCATGGCCTTGAGAGCGCGAAAGCCGCCTACGCCCAGCAACAACTCCTGCCGGATGCGGGTGCGAGCGTCGCCGCCATAAAGACGGGAGGTCGTATCCAGGTCTTCGGGCGCGTTGCCCGCAACGTTCGAATCGAGCAGCAACAGGTCAACGCGGCCCACCTTCACTCGCCAAACCTTTGCGCGAATTACGCCGCCGCGCGTTCTTATCTCCACGATGACCGGCTTGCCGTTCGCGCCGATCGCCGGTTGCATAGGCAGTTGGTTGACGTCGGTTTCGAGATACTCTTCCTGCTGCCAACCGCTCTTATCCAGGCGCTGCAGAAAGTAGCCTTGCCCATAAAACAATCCGATGCCGATCAGCGGAATATCCAGATCGGATGCGCTCTTGATGTGATCTCCTGAGAGCACGCCAAGGCCGCCGGAGTAAATGGGCAGTGACTCGTGCATTCCAAATTCGGCGGAGAAATACGCCACCGGGCGAGGCCGCAGCACACCGGCATTGGCAGCGCCCCAGGTGCGATCCGCGAGCAGATACTCCTGCTGCCGGCGATAGACATAATTGATGCGGCTATGCAAGACAAGTTCAGTGGCGCGGCGTTCGATCTCGCCCAGCGGCATTTCGTTCAACAGGGCAATAGGATTTTGATTGAGCTGCCGCCAGCGCGTGGGATTGAGATCGCGAAATAAGCTGACGCATTCTGGATCCCAGCTCCACCAGACATTGCGAGCCAGCGCCCACAGACGCTCCTGCGCGGGAGCAATGAAGCGGTCGAGAGTGCGCGCTTCGCTGACCACGGGCGCAACCTGGGTCGCTGCCTCCACCAACATGCGGATTTCATTTTCTCTGAAGCTTCGCGGTTCCCTGGTTTGAACCACGAGTACGCCCTGCAAGACTCCGCGATCGATCAGCGGTACGCCGAGGAACGAGTTGTATTCTTCTTCTCCCGACTCTTTGAAGTACTTGAAGCGGGGATGAGTCCGCACATCTTCAACGGCCACCGGCAGCACGCGCTCGGCGACCAGGCCTGTGAGGCCTTCGTTGAGCGGCATACGCAGGGTGCCGATGGCCTGCGGGTGCAGGCCGAGGGTGGCGGCCAGCACCAGGTTCGACCGGTCAGGCTCGAGCAGGTAGGCGGAGCAGACGTCGGTTCTGAAGCGTGTGGCGATGAGCGCCACAACGTTCAGCAGGGTGTCGGCAGGCTTGCCGCCTTCCTCGGTGAGGCTGGTGATTTCCTCCAGCGTGAGTACGAGCCTTTCGTCCGTTGCTTCGTAGAACTGGGTCATCGTATGCTCTCTCGACTTTCTCTTCGTTTCGGAGGCACCTTACCGACACTTCCGCGATGCCTCAATAAGAGTGCTGTAAGAGTGTAGTAGTGCGTGCGGTCCAGCTTTTGAAGCCTAAAACGGCTAGAAGCGTTGTGGTTAAGTGAAAGGAGAATCCCTTCTAGCGGCTATACGGGATGAATTTGACAATATCATTAATCGGCTGGCAAATAAAGGTCAGCTCTCCGGGACCGGGAGCTCCTGGCTCGCTTTATACATCAGTCGGCTCAGCGCATTGGCTGGCGGATAATCGTTTTCAGCTTTTCTGGTGCGGTTCGCCGCGGGTCGTTCAGATAGATCTCGTGATGCTTGTCGCGAAGTTCCTTTCCGGCAGCATGGATAAAGTCGTGTATCCGCTGAATCGTCGGGCCCTCGTCCGCAAACGGCCCCAGGTAAAGCGTCTGCACCGAAGGGCCTTCAATCAGCGTTTCAAGGCGCACCCGGTCCAGCGCTGCCCGGTTCTTCTTCCTCACCTGATCGAACGCGGCATCAATCTCGGTCTGGCCGATCACATCCGGCTGCAAGATCATCGCCGTCCACTTCCACGTTGACTTCTTTGCCTCGTAGAACGCCCGTGTATCGTCGGCCCACCACAGCCCCTCCAACGGCATCACGCCGTAGTCGATGGCACGAGGGCTCTTTTTGAGCGTGAATTTGAGCGTATAGGAGAGTGAGTAGAGCGCTTCGACAGCCTCTCGAAATGCCTGTGCGGTGTTGGGGTCGCCTTCCCCGTCCACCATAAGATAGGTGAGTTTCGGAACATCAACAGCTACGAGGTCGCCCGCCTTCGTCCCGTAAAGTTGCTTCCATTGTTTCTTGAGATCGAGCTTTTTCACTACGACTTCTCCGCGCGGCAAATCGCCGGAGAAAGTATAATTCAGGCCGGCTGATTCGGTTCCTCACGTTTGGGCAACAAAACCTGCGTGGATTTCAGACGAAGGTCTAAAGGCTAAAAGCTAACAGCTAAAAAGCTGTTCTTTCAGTCTCCCGGCGCCTCTTCGAGCTCCGCGCCTATGCGTCGCAGCTTCATCACGCGCCATTGCAGGCGGTCAAAGAAGAGGTAAACCACTGGCGTGGTGAAGAGTGTAAGCATCTGCGAAACGATCAGTCCGCCGACGATGGTGATGCCGAGCGGCTTGCGCAGCTCCGACCCCACGCCCATGCCGATGGCCAGCGGCAATCCGCCAAACAGCGCGGCCATCGTGGTCATCATGATGGGGCGGAAGCGCAGCAGGCAGGCTTGGTAGATGGCCTCAACCGGCGGCAATCCCTGATCGCGTTCGGCCTGCAGCGCAAAGTCGATCATCATGATGGCGTTCTTTTTCACGATGCCGATCAGCAGGATGATGCCGATCAGTGCGATGATCGTCAGGCTGGTTCCGGTCAGCATCAGAGCTAGAATCGCGCCCACGCCGGCCGGTGGCAGCGTAGAGAGAATCGTAAGCGGATGGATGAGACTCTCATACAAAATGCCGAGCACAATGTAAACCGCGACCAGCGCAGCCACGATCAGCCATTTCTCATTACTAAGCGAATCTTGAAAGGCCTGCGTAGTTCCCTGGAATGAGGGATGAATCGAAGGCGGCATGTTCATCTCCGCCTGGACGCTTTCGAGTGCCGTGACGGCCTGACCCAAAGCAAAGTTGGGCGCCAGGTTAAAGCTGAGAGTGACTGCCGGGTATTGGCCCTGATGGTTGACCTGGAGCGGAGTTCGCTGCTGTTCGAAGTGCGCGATGGTGGAGAGCGGAACCATGGAGCCGCCCTTACCGTTGTTACCGGCAGATTTGATAAAGATGCCGTTGAGCGCGTCCGGGCTCTGCTGGTAGATGGGATCGACCTCCATCACCACGAAGTACTGGTTGAGCGCGGTGTACATGGTGGAGACCTCGCGCTGGCCGAAAGCGTCGTAGAGCACGCTGTCAATCGCGGCGGCGGTGATGCCCAGCCGCGAAGCGGCGTCGCGATCGATCACCAGGTTCGCTGCAAGGCCCTGGTTCTGTTGATCGGTCGAGACGTCGCGCAGCTCCGGCATCTTTCTCATCCGTGCCAGCAGTTGCGGCGCCCATGTGTTCAGCTCGTTGAGGTTTTCATCGGAGAGCGTGTACTGATATTGCGCTGCGCCACCGCGGCCGCCGATTACGATGTCCTGCTGGCTCTGGAGGTAGAGTATCGCGCCTGGGACCCCGGTGAGTTTTGCGCGCAGTCGGTTGACCACCATGTCGGCAGAGACGCGCCCCGGGCGCTGGTCGAGATCCTTGAGCGCGACGAACATGAAGCCTACATTATTGCTGCCACCGCCGGGTCCCGCGCCTCCCGCAAAAGCGGTGACGGACTTTACGGCAGGGTCTTCGAGAACCATCTGCGCCAGCTCGCGCTGCTTATCGCGCATGGCCGGGAAACTGATGTCCTGCGCAGCCATAGTGCGGCCTGTGAGTCGGCCGGTGTCTTGTTGGGGAAAGAAGTCCTTGGGGACAATTTTGAAGAGGAAGACGTTGAGCCCCATGGTGCCGATCACGACGAACAGGACCAGCCACTGGTGGCGCAGCACCGTGCGCAGGCCCCTGGCGTATTCATTGTGCAGCCAGTCGAAGGCCCGCTCACTGGCGCGATAGATGGGTCCGTGACGGCTCTCGTCCCGAGACTTGAGAAACCGAGCGCAGAGCATCGGCGTCGCGGTCAACGAGACCAGTAGCGAGACCGCGATGGCGACTGAGAGCGTTACGGCAAATTCGCGGAAGAGCTTGCCTACGATGCCGCCCATCAGCAGAATCGGAATGAAGACGGCGATCAGTGAAGTGCTCATCGAGAGCACAGTGAAGCCGATCTCTTTCGACCCCTTCATCGCCGCCTGGAAGGGCGTGTCACCCATCTCGAGATAGCGGGTGATGTTTTCGATCACCACGATCGCATCATCGACAACGAAGCCGGTCGCAATGGTCAGCGCCATCAGCGACAGGTTGTCGATGGTGTAGCCCACCATGTACATCACGCCGAAGGTGCCTACCAGCGAAAGGGGCACGGCGATCGAAGGAATGATGGTGGCCCACACTTCGCGCAAAAAAAGGAAGACCACCAGCACGACCAGGACCACGCTTATCATGAGCGAGATTTCAACGTCGCGTACGCTTGAGCGAATGGTGGTGGTGCGATCCACAGCCACATCGATCTTGATGGTCGGCGGGATGGCTGCCTGCAGCCTTGGCATCTCTGCCATCACGGCATCGACGGTGGAGATGACGTTTGCGCCCGGGATCTTGAAGATCACAATGAGAATGGCATCTTTGAGCTGGCCGATCGGACCGTGGTCCGGATTGATTCCGGAGACGCCGGCGGTGTGAATATCGGCGACACTATCCCTGACTTTGCCGATGTCTGTGATGCGCACCGGCGCGCCTGTCTGGGAGTTATACCCGGCGATAATCGGTGCGTAGTCGGTTGACTTGAAGATCTGATCGTTGTCGCTGATTTGCCAGCGATGATCGGCGTCTTGAAATACGCCTTTGGGCCGGTTGGCATTGGCGCCGGCGAGGGCCGTGCGCACCGCTTCAAGGCCCACGCCGTTCGCGCCCAGCTCCATGGGATTCAACTCGACGCGCACGGCGGGGCTGGAGCTACCGCCGACAAAGACCTGGCCCACGCCCTGAATCTGGGAGATTTTTTGCGACAGGATGGAGTCGGCCATGTCGTAGATCTGGGGCTTGGTGACCACGTCGGAGGTGAGCGTGAGAATCAGAATCGGTGCCTCAGCCGGGTTGGCTTTACGGTAACCAGGGTTCTGCGGAAGGTAAGAAGGCAACTGGCTGCGCGCCGCGTTGATCGATGCCTGCACGTCGCGCGCAGCGGCGTCGATGTTGCGATTGATGTCGAATTGCAAGGCGACCGAAGCCGCGCCCAGCGAACTTGACGAGGTCATCTGGTTGACGCCTGCGATGCGCCCGAACTGCCGCTCCAGGGGAGTGGCGACCGACGAAGCCATCGTCTCCGGACTTGCGCCGGGCAGTCCCGCGCCGACGCTGATCACCGGAAAATCGACATTCGGGAGCGACGCTACGGGCAGCAGCGAATAAGCCACTGAGCCGGCCAACAACAAAGCCAGGCTGAGCAGCGAAGTGGCTACCGGACGCTGAATAAAAGGTGCGGAAAGATGCATCGCTCCTGGGCTCCTCAGTCCGCACTCACCGGTTGCTGCTCGTGAGCGACATCCAGCTCCCGTGGCTTCATCCACTGGGCCAGCTTGTCAAAGTAGAGATAGGTCACCGGAACCGTGTAAAGCGTGAGCAACTGCGACAGGATCAGGCCGCCGACAATGGTAACGCCGAGCGGCATGCGCAACTCCGCGCCCACACCGCCACCCAGTGCAAGCGGCAATCCGCCCAGCATCGCGGCCATCGTGGTCATCAGGATCGGCCTGAAGCGCAACTGGCAGGCCTGGAAGATCGCAGCCTCGGCCGATTTGCCTTCGTTGCGCTCCGCCTGAAGGGCAAAGTCGATCATCATGATGGCATTTTTCTGCACGATTCCGATGAGCAGGATGATGCCGATCAGCGCAATGACACTGAAATCGGTGCGCGTAATCAGCAGTGCCAGCAAGGCTCCCACGCCCGCCGAGGGCAGGGAAGAGATGATCGTGATCGGATGGATGTAACTCTCATAGAGCACGCCCAGCACAATATAGACGGTGATCAGCGCGGCCAGAATCAACAGTGGCTCGTTGGCCAGCGAAGTCTGAAAGGCCGCGGCCGTGCCCTGGAAGCTGGCGTTGATCGAGGCCGGCATCTGGATGCGCTGCTCGATGCGATTGACCGCGTTGACGGCGTCGCCCAGCGCCTTGCCCGGCGCCAGGTTGAAGCTGACCACGGTTGAAGGGAACTGTCCTTGATGGCCGATCGCCAGTTGCGCGTTCGACTGCTCCCAGTGGGCCAGCATTCCCAGCGGAACCTGCGTGCCATTGCCCGATTTCACGTAGAGATTGTTCAGCGTCGACGGGTCGGTCTGGAAGTTTTGACCCACCTCCATTACTACGTGATACTGGTTGAGCTGCGTGAAGATGGTGGAGACTTGGCGCTGACCGAAGGCATCGTAAAGCGTGTTGTCTACATCGGCCATGGCAACGCCCAGCCTTGCCGCCGTGTCGCGGTCGATTACCAGCTTTGCGCTCAGACCCTGGTCCTGCAAGTCGCTGGCTACATCGGTGACTACGGCCTCTTTGCCCAGCTCCGTCACCATCCGGCGCGTATACCGGGCCAGCTCGGCCGGGTCGGGATCTTCCAGCGAATACTGAAACTCCGTACGGCTGATGCGGTCTTCAACCGTCAGGTCCTGCAGCGGCTGCAGAAAGAGCTGAATCCCCTCTGCGCCTTCAACGTTTCCAAGATTGGACTGCAAACGGCGGATTACTTCAGTCGCGGAAATCTTGCGCTGGTCGAGTGGCTTGAGGTTGATCTGGATGCGCCCTGAGTTGAGGGTTGTGTTTGTTCCATCCACACCGATGAAAGAGGAGACGTTGTCAACGGCTGGGTCCTGCAGCAGAATGTCCACGATCTTTTGTTGGCGCTCAGCCATCGACGCGAAGCTGACCGTCTGCGGAGCCTCGCTGATGCCCAGAATCACGCCCGTATCCTGCACCGGGAAGAAGCCCTTCGGAACCACGATAAAAAGTAGAATGGTCGCTACAAACGTCGAAATCGTCACCAGCAGGGTGATAAATCGGTACCGCAACACGACCTGAAGAGTGCGCCCATAAAATGCAATCACCCGGTTAAACACATCCTCAGACCAATGGTAGAAGCGGGTCTGCCTGGCGACCTTCTTATCCTTCAAAATCCGCGAACACATCATCGGCGTCAGCGTCAGCGATACGAAAGCGGAAACAAGAATCGTGACCGCCAGCGTGATGGCGAACTCGCGGAAGAGCCGCCCCACCACGTCGCTCATGAACAACAGTGGAATCAGTACGGCGATCAGCGAAACCGTCAGCGACATGATGGTAAAGCCGATCTGCTCGCTGCCCTTAAGCGCCGCGCGCATCGGGCTCATCCCTTCTTCGATGAAGCGCGAGATGTTCTCGATCATCACGATCGCGTCGTCCACCACGAAGCCTGTCGAGATGGTCAGCGCCATTAGCGTTAGATTGTTCAGCGAGTAGCCCAGCAGATACATCACGCCGAAGGTTCCGACGATCGAGAGAGGCACCGCGACCGAGGGAATGATCGTTGCCGCCAGGTTCCGCAAAAACAAAAAGATCACCATCACCACCAGGGCGACGGTGAGCATCAGTTCGTATTCAACATCTCGAACGGACGCGCGGATAGTGATGGTGCGGTCGGTCAGCACTTTCACTTGCACCGACGCCGGCAGGCTGGTCTGCAACTGTGGCAGCAGCGCCTTGATGCGGTCGACCACGGCGATGATATTCGCCCCTGGCTGGCGCTGAATGTTCATGATCACCGCGGGCTGGCGGTCCATCCACGCGGCCTGCTGCGAGTTCTCTGCGGCATCGACAATTGTTGCTACGTCCGACGCGCGCACCGCTGCACCGTTGCGATAGGCAATGATCACCGGCTTGTAATCGCTGCTCGAGACCAGTTGGTCATTGGCGCCGATGGTGAACGATTGGCGGTTGCCGTTCAGTGTGCCCTTGGCCTGGTCCACGTTGGCGTTGGCCAGTGCGGTGCGCAGATCTTCCAGGCTCAGGTTATAGGCCGCAAGCTGAGCCGGGTTGGCCTGAATGCGCACCGAGGGCTTCTGCCCGCCGGCAATCGAAACCAGTCCCACGCCGGTCACCTGCGAGATCTTCTGCGCCAGGTTGGTGTCGGCCGCGTCTTCGATCTTGTCCAGGGGCAGGGAATCGGAGGTCAACGCCAGCGTCATGATGGGCGCGTCGGCGGGGTTGACTTTGGAGTAAATAGGCGGATTCGGCAGATCGGGAGGCAGGAAGCTGTTCCCCGCGTTGATCGCCGCTTGCACCTCCTGCTCGGCCACGTCGATGTTCTCGTCGAGATTGAATTCGAGAGTGATGACCGAGCCGCCGCCCGAACTGACCGAGGTCATCTGCTTCAGTCCCGGCATCTGGCCAAACTGCCGCTCGAGCGGCGCGGTCACCGACGAAGCCATCACCTCCGGGCCGCCGCCGGGATAGAAGGTGAGCACCTGGATGATCGGGTAGTCCACCTCAGGCAGTGCGGAGACCGGCAACTGCTGATAGCCGACGAAGCCCGCCAGCAAGATTGCCGCCATCAGCAGCGAGGTTGCGACCGGGCGCAGAATGAATGGCCGGGAAGGGCTCACTGCTGATTCCCCTGATGGTGACCTTGCCCGGATTTGCCGCCGCCCGCGCCCTGACTTGATCCCTGCCCGGCAGCCTGCCCGCTATGGCCGCGGGGTGCACTGACGGTGACGATTTGCCCGGCGCGCAGACGATCCGCGCCATCCACCACCACCGGCTGGCCGGCTTCAAGGCCGCTGTCGAGAATCGTCACCTGTCCCTCGGCCAGAGCGATCTTCACATTCTGAATCCTTGCCGTCGAAGTCTTCTTCACCGGATCGTTATCCACCACCCACACATACGATCCCTGGTTGCCGCTCTGGATCGAGGCCGACGGTACCACCAGCGCGTTCGGCCGCTGCTCCATCACCAGGTGAATGTTGACGAACTGGTTGGGAAACAGCGCCTGGTCCTTGTTGTCGAAGACCGCCTTCAGCTTGTCGGTTCCCGTGGTGGTGTCGATCTGATTGTCGGCGGTGAGCAGATAACCGCTGGCCAGCTTCACCGTGTCGCCCTGGTTATAGGCCTCAACGGGCAGGCGCTTCTCTGTACGCAACTTTCCCAGCACGGGCGGAAGCTGGTCCTCGGGCAGCGTAAAGTCAATCGCAATGGGCTGAAGTTGATTGATGACGACAAGGTTGGTTGTGTTGGCCGCGATGATGTTGCCCGGATCCACCAGCCGCAGGCCGATCTGGCCGTCGATGGGCGACTGGATCGAACACCAGCTCAGTTGCAGTTGGGCGGTCTCGATGGCCGCTTTGTCGGAAGCGATGGCGCCCTCATACTGCCCCTGGGCCGCCTCATCGGCATCCACTGTCTCTTTAGAGACCACGCCCGCCGCGAAGAGCGCTTTGTAGCGCGCATACTCCGCCTGGGCATTTTTGAGCAATGCCTCATCGTGCGTCAAAGTGCCTTTCGCCTGGTCCAGCGCCGCTTTGTAAGGGCTGGGATCGATCACCATGATCGTCTCGCCCTGCTTGACCTGCTGGCCCTCGGTGAATTTGACCGGCTCGAGCTGGCCGCTGACCCGCGCCTTTACCGTGACGCTCATGTAGGGTGTCACCGTTCCCAGCGCCGTCAGGTAGACCGGCATCGGCCGCTGCTCGGTGGCTGTCACCTGCACGGGTATCGGCCGGCTCATCAGCGCCGCGGCCTGACTCGCACTGTTGGCCGCGTTCAACTTCTGATTCTGGTAAATCTTCCAGACAATCAACGCCAGTGCGGCGACCAGCACCAGGTACATAACAATGCGTACCCAGGAGGTTTTTTGGGAGGGCGGCTGTTGCTGCACGCCTTTTTCGGCCAGATACGACACTGAAGCGCCTTCGTAGGACATGGTGTTTTGATTCCCGTCGTTTTCTCGTGGATGAATGCCCGCCAAAAGGGGCATCGACTTGACCATTCTGGGCAGTGAAGTGAGTGCCCGCTTCCAATTCTACGGACGCTTGAGTTTACTGAAAGGTTTCGCTCGCTGAGGCGGTAATCAGGGCGATCCTGAATGCCAGCTTCAACTTGGGAATCAGTTCATTTTTGGCATGAAAGCCGCAACCATTGTAAGCGAATCGAGTGCCCAGCCGGATGGCCGAGCCACCCAAGCCGCCCGCCTGTTTGATTGACGATATACTTGACGGTGAGTTAACTCATAGCCGTCTTTGACCTTGAGCCGCGGTGCGAGCTTTCGAAGCGTGCATCTGAGCGGTCAGTCTGGTTTCGCCAGTTTCATGAGGACGCTTTGCTCCAACATTCAGCGATTGCCGAGTCCGTCGAGCTGGAGCGTACGTCGCGCCCGCTGTGTGTCGATCTGGATGGCACGCTGATCAAGTCCGACTCGCTCTTCGATGCGGTCTGCCAGCTGCTGCATCGCAATCCTGCGCGGCTCTGGCAACTGCCGCTGTGGCTCGCCGGGGGGCGCGCTCACTTGAAGGCCGAGGTGGCCCGCCGTGCTCCGCTCGACCCCTCCCGGCTGCCCTACAATGCCGAACTTGTTGCCTACCTTCGGAGCGAATGCCGTGAAGGCCGCCAGCTTTACCTCGCCACGGGTGCGGACGGACCCCTGGCGGAGAGGGTGGCTGCGCACCTTGGCATCTTTGCCGGCGTGCTGGCCTCGGACGGCACGACCAACCTCACGAAAGAGAAAAAACTCGCCCTGCTCAAGGCCCGTTTCGGCGGCTTCGACTACATCGGCAACTCCCGTGCCGACCTGCCGCTCCTCGCCAACTCCAACCAGGCGATGGTGGCCAATCCAACCTTCGGCCTCCGCATTGCGCTCCGTCTGCGGCGTATTCCCATAGCGAGGGCGTTTATCGACCGGCAGCCCTTCCCGCGCACGCTGCTCAAGGCGATTCGCATCCACCAGTGGGCTAAAAACATTCTTCTGCTGGCTCCCCTTGCGCTCTCGCACAAGCTGCATCCGACGGGGATTGGCGCGGTCGTCGCGGCATTTTTCTGTTTCAGCTTCATGGCCTCGGCCAGCTATCTCTTCAACGATTTGCTGGACATCGACAGCGACCGCCGTCATCCGGCCAAGCGTTTTCGTCCCTTTGCCGCGGGCGATCTGCCGGTCACCGGCGGATTAGTCCTGGCACTGGGGCTGATCGCCGCTTCGGTCGCGATTCTTCCCTGGCTTCCGCGCCAGTTCGCTTTATGGCTTGGGGTTTATATCGTCGCTACGACGGCCTACTCTTTCTATCTCAAACAAATTGCGCTGGTCGACGTGCTGATGCTCTCTGGGCTTTACACGTTGCGGCTGCTGGCCGGAGGCGCGGCTACCGGGACGCCGATCTCCCATTGGCTGGCCGGCTTCTCCATCTTCCTGTTTCTGTCTCTCGCCATGGTGAAGCGCTTCAGCGAACTTGAAAATCTGCGCGAGCGAGGCCTCACCGCAACCCATGGGCGGGGCTATCTGGCGGCCGACCTTGAACAGATTCGCAGCTTCGGCACCTCCAGCGCCACGGCCGCCGTGGTGGTTTTCTCGCTTTACATCACGCGCCCCGACGTCGAAGCGCTCTATAAGCACGCCGGCCGGCTATGGCTGATCGTCCCGCTGATGCTTCTCTGGCTTTACCGTGTTTGGCTCCTGGGCTCGCGCGGCGAGATGGACGGCGATCCAGTCATCTTCGCGCTTCGCGACCGGCTTAGCCTTGTGCTCGGAGCCTGCGTGCTGGCCGTGGCCATCTTCGCCCTGTAGCCCCTGCCGACCATGAATCCTTTGCACCCGCTCGCACGTCTTAGAGGCAGAGTAGAGAAGCTCTTGGAAGAGCGTTTCCTTTTCTTGTCGCGAGTCATTTACCATTGTTTTTCAGCACCTTGTAGCAGGGCGCTGGGCGCAAAGATCCCCGGCCCCCGGAACCCGTTGAGCCGGTCGAGAGCGAATCAGGGCAGTTGAGGCCTCGCACGTCCTCGCCCTGATCGCGCAACCCAAGGGCCAGATCCGGCTCAGGAGCGAATACCAGCCCTATGATGTGGATTGTCCGGCTTGCACTGCGGCGGCCTTACACCTTTGCCGTCTTTGCGCTCTTGATTCTCATCCTCGGCGTCTACAGCATCGATTCGATGCCCACCGACATCTTTCCCAATATCGACATTCCCGTCGTGACCGTCGTGTGGAACTTCAACGGATTATCGGCGCAGGAAATGTCCACCCGCATCGTCTTCAACAACGAGCGCGGCTTGACCACCACGGTCAACGACATCGAGCACATCGAGTCGCAGTCGCTCAACGGCATCGGTCTCATCAAGATCTTCTTCCAGCCGCACGTCAACGTCGGCAATGCGGTGGCCCAGGTGACGGCCATCTGCCAGGTCCAGTTGCGCTCCCTACCCCCAGGCACAACGCCGCCCTTCATCATTCAATACAACGCCTCCAGCGTCCCTGTGCTGCAACTGGGGCTCTCCGGCCTGGGCCTGAACGAACAGCAACTCTCCGACCTCGGCACCAACAATATTCGCACGCAACTGGCCACCATCGAGGGAGCGCAAACGCCCTTCCCCTATGGCGGCAAACAGCGCCAGATTCAGGTCGACCTGGATCTGCAAGCTCTCCAGGCAAAAGGTCTGTCGCCGGTCGATGTGGTCAATGCCGTCTCCGCGCAAAATCTCATCGCCCCTTCCGGCACCATGAAGATCGACCGATTCGAGTATGCGATCGAAACCAACTCCGCACCCGACATCGTCAACGACCTGAACAACCTTCCCATCCGCAGCGTCAATGGCGCGGTCATCTACGTTCGCGATGTGGCTCACGTGCGCGATGGCTACCCTCCGCAAACCAACATCGTGAGGGTCGACGGCAAGCGCGCGATCTTGATGAACGTGCTTAAGACCGGCTCTGCCTCCACACTGGACATCATCAAGGGCGTGCAGGAGAAAATCGCCTATATCAAAGACCAGTTGCCGCCGCAATTGCACATCAACGCGCTCTCCGATCAATCGATCTTCGTACGTGGCGCTATCAGCGGCGTGGTTCGTGAGGCCATCATCGCGGCCTGTCTTACGGCAATCATGGTGCTGATCTTTCTCGGCAGCTGGCGCTCCACTTTGATCATCGCGGTCTCCATTCCACTCTCCATTCTCTGTTCGCTCGCCGCGCTCGCCGCTCTCCACGAAACCATCAACATCATGACCCTGGGCGGCCTGGCCTTGGCGGTCGGCATCCTGGTCGACGACGCAACCGTCGAGATAGAGAACATCAATCGCAACCTCGAATCCGGCAAGGAGATCGAGCAGGCCATCCTCGACGGCGCCGCGCAGATTGCCACGCCGGCACTGGTTTCCACGCTCTCCATCTGCATCGTCTTCGTGCCCATGTTTTTCTTAAGCGGCGTTGCAAAATATCTCTTTGTGCCGATGGCGGAGGCTGTGGTCTTCGCCATGCTGGCCAGTTATCTTTTATCGCGAACTGTCGTGCCCACCATGGCCAAATATCTGCTCAAAGAGCACGACGACGAGGAAACCCAAAAGAAGCTCTCCAGCCGCAATCCCTTTATCCGCTTTCAACTCGGATTCGAGTCGGGCTTCGATCGATTCCGCCACGGCTATCTGCGCCTGCTTACTCTATGCCTGGATCACTCGGCGGTCTTCCTGATCCTCTTTACGGTGCTTGCGCTTGGGTCACTCGGGCTGTTGTTGCCTTGGCTCGGCCAGGACTTCTTTCCCGCCGTCGATTCAGGCCAGTTCAAGATTCACGTGCGAGCCCGCACCGGGACCCGCATCGAAGAAACCGCCGCGCTCTGCGACCACATCGATTCCACCATTCGTGAGCAACTGCCGGCAATTGAAGTTGTCAGCATCGTCGACAACATCGGACTGCCTTACTCCGGCTTGAATCTCTCTTACTCGACCTCGGCGCCCATCGGTCCTGCCGACGCCGATATCCAGGTGCAATTGAGCAAGAAGCATCATCCGACAGGCGCTTATGTCGAGCGTCTCCGCGCTGTGCTGGAGCGCCAGTATCCCGGTGTAACGTTTTATGCCTTGCCCGTCGACATCGTCACCCAGATTCTCAACTTTGGCCTCTCGGCGCCGATCGACATTCAGATTGTCGGGCCAAACCTCTATGCCAACCGCGCCCTCGCTGAACGCATGCTCAATGAAGTTCGCTACGTCCCCGGCGCGGCCGACGCGCGCATTCAGCAGCCCTTCGACTATCCCAACCTCACGGTGAACGTGGATCGAACCCGAGCGCGCGATCTCGGGCTGACGCAGCAGAACGTTGCGCAAAGCGTACTGGTTGCTCTCAGCGGCAGCTTCCAGACCACACCGAGCTTTTATCTCGATCCGAAAAACGGCGTCAGTTACAACGTCGCTATTCAGGCTCCGCAGTATTCGCTGGACTCGGTTGCGCAGCTTCAGAGCCTGCCCGTCACAAGCCCCACTTCCACCGCTCCGCAGACCACCGGCGCTACCACATCCGGCGCACCCGGCACGCCGGCGCCTATGCAGATTCTGGGCAACCTCGCTACCATCGTGCCTGGAACGGAGCTGGGAACCGTAAGTCACTACGACGTCCAGCCGGTCCTCGATATTTACACCAATGTGGATGGAACCGATCTAGGAAGCGTAACCCGCTCGATGGAGACGATCATCGACCATCACAAAGCCGACCTGCCGCGCGGCTCGCACTTCATCCTGCGCGGACAGAGCGACACCATGAAAAAATCTTACGTCGGCCTGCTCGGCGGCCTGGCCTTTTCCATCCTGCTGGTTTACTTGCTGATCGTGGTCAACTTTCAGTCCTGGCTCGATCCGTTTCTGATCATCTCCGCGCTGCCCGCCGCGCTGGCCGGCATCGTCTGGTTTCTTTTTCTTACCAATACCCGGCTGAGCGTCCCAGCGCTTACCGGCGCCATCATGTGCATGGGCGTGGCAACCTCCAACTCAATCCTTGTTGTCACCTTCGCCCGCGAGCAGTTGGAGGTCCTGGTGGGCGACTCGCGCCGGGCAGCGCTGAACGCAGGCTTTGTCCGCCTGCGCCCGGTGGTGATGACGGCGCTGGCCATGATCATCGGAATGGTGCCTATGGCGCTCGGCCTGGGCGATGGCGGCGAGCAAAACGCCCCGCTGGGCCGCGCTGTAATTGGCGGCCTGCTGCTAGCGACAGTGGCCACGCTCTTCTTTGTACCCGCATTCTTTGCCACTGTGCATGGCTGGCTCGAGGCTCGCAGCAAAACGGCCCATACCCTTCAACCCGCAGGAATACCGGACGAGTTTGACGAGATTTCGGAGTAATTCTTATGCCTAACGAACCCAACCCGAACCAGCCACCAGCGGCCAACCATCACGAGACCGCTCCAGACCAGAAGCCCATCGCGCCGCGCAAAGCGCTGCTGGGCGTGGCATTGATCCTCATTGTCCTGGCAGCATTGGCAGGCGTCGGCATTCTGCGCCGGAAAAACACAGATAAAGTTCTCGCCAACACGACAAATGAGCTGGCTGCTCCAACGGTGATTGTAGCCGCGCCCAAGCAGGGCGCACCCGTAGACAATTTCGTTCTGCCTGGCAACGTGACCGCCTGGACGGACTCTCCCATCTATGCGCGCACCAACGGCTACTTGACCAAGTGGTATTTCGATATCGGCGCGCGGGTTAAGAAGGGCGCTCTGCTGGCCGAGATCTCCACCCCGGAGGCCGACCAGCAACTGGCCCAGGCCGAGGCCGACTTGAATACTGCCCAGGCCACCGCAGGCAACGCCCGCACTCAGGCTGATCGCTACACCGGGCTGCTTCAATCGAACGCCGTCTCCCGTCAGGATACCGATACGT
>Ga0187890_10001583_pt1 | contig 16217 bp, 15 predicted proteins | sample June2016WEW_21_1_FD_133005 | JGI IMG/M metagenome (GOLD analysis project Ga0187890, IMG submission 133005) | Peatland microbial communities from SPRUCE experiment site at the Marcell Experimental Forest, Minnesota, USA - June2016WEW_21_10 | ecosystem: Environmental > Terrestrial > Soil >... | reverse complement strand
CGAACCATCACCGGGTCCCCCACCGATACATTCAACAAGGAGCCAATTAGACAATGTGCGGAATTGTGGGATATGTGGGTAAGAAGCAAGTCGTCCCCGTCATCATTGAAGGCCTGAGAAAGCTGGAGTATCGCGGCTACGACTCGGCGGGAATCGCCGTGGCGGGAGGCGCCGAAGGCTTGCAGATCCGCCGCGCCGAGGGCAAGCTGCGCAATCTCGAGGAAGTGATCCGCCTCAAGCCGCTTGACGGCACTTACGGCATCGGACACACCCGCTGGGCAACGCATGGCCGCCCCACCGAAGAAAACGCCCATCCGCACCGCGACTGCACCGGCACAATCGTGGTCGTGCACAACGGCATTGTCGAGAACTACCTCGCGCTCAAAAAGAAGTTGATCGCCGAAGGCCACAAGTTCACCACTGAAACCGACACGGAAATCATCGCGCACCTGATCGAGAAGCACTACCTGCAAGCTGGAAACGCCCACGCTGGAAACGCTCAACGTCCGGCGCTCGAAGAAGCGGTGCGCCAAGCCGTCAAGGAACTTACCGGCGTGTTCGCGCTGGTGGTGATCGCGGCTGACGAACCGAACAAGATCGTCGCCGCCCGCAATGGCCCGCCCGTTGTTATCGGCCTCGGCAAGGACGAATACTTCGTCGCCTCCGACGTACCCGCGCTCCTCGATCACACCCGCGATCTTTTCTTTCTGGCCGATGGCGATCTTGCCGTGATCACCGCGGACGGCGTGCGGGTCACCGATTTTGACGGCCATCCCCTGGAGCGCAAAGCGCAGCGCATCACCTGGGATCCGATCATGGCGGAGAAGGGCGGCTTCAAGCATTTCATGCTCAAGGAAATTTATGAGCAGCCGCGCACCGTCCGCGACACCACGCTCGGCCGCGTCTCGCAAGATACCGGCGCCATTTTCCTCAACGAAATGCGCGTCAGCGAAGCCGAGTTTAAAGCGCTGAAGAAAATCAATATCGCCGCCTGCGGCACCAGTTGGCATGCCGGACTGGCGGGCAAGTTCATGATCGAAAACTTTGCCCGCGTACCGGTCGAAATCGATTACGCCAGCGAGTGGCGCTATCGCGACCCAATCATCGGCCCGGACACGATGACGCTCTTGATTTCGCAGTCTGGTGAAACAGCGGATACCATCGCGGCCCAGCGTGAAGCCAAGGCCAAAGGCTCGAAGACGCTGGCCATCTGCAACGTGGTCGGCTCCATGATCACGCGCGAGGCCGCCGGAACCATCTACACCCACGCCGGCCCGGAAATTGGCGTGGCTTCGACCAAGGCGTTCACCGGACAACTTACTGCTCTTTACTTATTTGCCTTGTATCTGGCGCAGGTGCGCGGCGCCATGCCCCCCGAACAAGCCAAGGCCGCCGTGCAGGAACTCATGCGCATTCCCGGCAAGCTGGAACAGATTCTCACCCACGATGAGGCTTGCGACGAGCTGGCAAAGACTTATATCCGCGCCCAGGACTTCCTTTTTCTCGGACGCGGCATTCACTACCCCATCGCCCTCGAAGGCGCGCTCAAACTCAAGGAAATATCCTACATCCACGCCGAAGGTTATCCCGCCGGCGAGATGAAGCACGGCCCCAACGCGCTCATCGACGAAAATCTCCCCGTGGTCATCCTCGCCACGCGCGACGTGAACAGCCCGCAGTCGATGGTTCGTTACGAGAAAACGATGTCGAACCTGAAAGAAGTAAAAGCGCGTTCCGGCATAGTCATAGCGCTCGCCACCGAAGGCGACAAGGAAATCGCCGAGGAAGCAGATCACGTCCTCTTCGTTCCACCGGCGCCGGAGGAACTGTCGGCGATTTTGGAGATCGTTCCGCTGCAGCTCCTCGCCTATCACATAGCCGTGCGCCGAGGTTGCGACGTAGATCAACCCAGGAATCTGGCGAAGTCGGTAACGGTAGAGTAGCTCCACGGTACGTGACAACTAAGCAGCTAGCAGAACCCCACGCGCTCGTGTAGTCTCCTGTGTTCAAGACTAAACGCGATGGGCGACTTCGCCTCCATTGCCGCGATCGTGCTGCTCGTGCTGCTTGGTCCCTGGGTGCTGGTCTGGCGGGTTAACTCCAGGCGCAAGCGCGAACGCGCCGAGGATCAAGAGCGATGGCGGGAATTGACCTCCCGCACTTACGCACTCGAACAAGCAGTGCTGGCACTTCAAGCCCAACGCCCCAGTCGTTTCAGTCCAACCGCGGAAGCGGAAGAAGCCCCGCCCAAGACATCCGAGAGCCCGGTCGCGGCGCCACTTCCCTCATCAACTATTGTTTCACCGCCGCCTGCTCCGCCCGTCGTTGATCACCCCGCAGAGCCTAGCCCCTCGGTACGAGTCGCCGAGAGATGGGTGACCCCAAAGACGATCGAACCTGCGACGCCATATTCCTCCACCACCGATCAATCGACTCCGCCTCCTCCTATGCCAGTCACACAACTGCCTCCGCCGAGTTTCGCCACGGCGGAGTCTGCGCCGTCGCTGGCCGGCCGGTTCAAATCATCACTCGACGTCGAAGAGACGCTGGGCACGAACTGGCTGAACAAGCTGGGCATCGTCATCCTTGTGTTAGGTGTCGCGTTCTTTCTCGCCTACCAGCTCAAGGCGCTCGGTCCCCCGGGAAAGGTTCTGGTGGGATTCGTGACTGCTGGCGTGCTGCTGGGCGCGGGGATATGGTTTGACCGTCGGGAACGCTACCGGATCCTGGCGCGCGCAGGGATCGGAGGCGGTTGGGCACTGCTCTTCTTCACGACCTACGCGATGTATCACGTTCCGGCAGCGCAGGTGCTTTCGTCGCAAGCCGTCGACCTGGTGCTCATGCTGGCGGTGGCCGCGGCGATGGTTGTGCACACTCTGCGTTATCGCTCGCAGGTGGTGACCGGCCTGGCATTCCTGCTTGCGTTCTTGACGGTCGCGATCAGTCACTCCAACGTGTACAGCCTGTCGGCGGGAGCGGTGCTGGCAGCGGGGTTGGTGGTCATAGTACTGCGCATGCAATGGTTCGAGCTGGAAGTGTTCGGAATCCTGGCCAGTTATCTGAATCATTATCTGTGGCTGCGGCCGATCATCGAACCGATGCACGGGAAACGGCATCCGTTTCCGGAATTTGCCGCGAGTGCGGGAATCCTGGCGTTGTACTGGCTGATCTTCCGCATGTCGTATGTGTTCCGGCGGCCGAGCGACCAACGGCAGGAGCACGTCTCCACCGCGGCGGCCTTGCTGAATACCACTCTGCTGCTGGCGCTGTTCAAATACCAGTCGACGCACCCGGAGTGGGCGTTCTGGGCGTTGCTGACAATTGGTGCAATCGAAACGCTGCTGGGACAGTTGCCGATCACTCGGCGACGGCGCAGCGCGGTCATCGTGCTCAGCACGCTGGGCGTGGTTCTGCTGATTGCGGCATTCCCCTTCCGCTATTCCGGTATGCGTCTGTCGGTGCTCTGGCTGCTCGAGGCCGAGGCGTTGCTGCTGATCGGAGTGTGGACGAAGGAAGTTGTCTTCCGTCGCCTCGGAATGCTCGGAGCGCTGCTGGTCGCAGGCCAGATGATCGCAGTGGACGCGGCCCAAATCTTCGGCAGGCGCATGGACGGCGCCGATTTGCGTCCAGACTTCCGACTGTCGATTATTTTCGTCGTCGCGGCTGCGGTGTTTTATGCCAACGCGCATTGGGTGCTGCGCCGCTGGGCCGATCTGTTTACAACCGAGCTTGACCGGCGCGTGATGCAGCGCCTGTCATACGCCGCGTGCGTAATGATCCTGATTGCCGCGTGGATCGCGTTCCCCGAAGCATGGACAGCAGTCGCGTGGTGCGCGCTGGGACTCGGGCTGGCGCTGGCTGCGAGCCGTATTGCCGTCCCAGAACCTGGTCTTCCGGAACTGCGCTACCAGGCGAACTTCCTGGCGCTCGTGTCCGTGGTTCGCGTACTAGCGATCAACTTGGAAGCTCCCGATAAGTATCACGGCCTGACCTTGCGGCTGCTGACGATCACGCTCGTTTCCGCCTTGCTGTATGTCACATCGAGTTGGAGCGGTGATTCTGATCGCAGCCGCGGGATCGCAATTCGAAAGCGTCTTTTTTCTTCTGGACAACTGGCAGGCGCGGCCTACACCTGGTCGGCGTCTTCTCTACTCGCGCTGGTTGCCTGGTACGAACTGCGCCCGGTCAGCGTGGCCGATGCCTGGCTCGTCGGCGGGCTGGTCTTGTTTGAACTCGGACTGGAGCGAAAAAAGCTGAGCCTTCGATTACAGGGCTATGCCGCATTCGCCGCCAGTTTTCTGCGTATCTTTTTTGTGAATCTGAATGCCGCGGGGAATCCCGGCGAGATCAGCCCGCGTTTCTATACGGTCGTTCCACTGGCGCTCGGCTTCTTCTACGCATATTGGAGGCTGCACCAGAGCAGCGAGAACCTGCCTGAGAAAGGTCTCCATCAGTCCGAGCGCAAGTTCAGAGCAGCCGACGTCTGCTGCTGGCTGGGCACGATCACCTTCGCCGCGCTCATGCGTTTTGAGCTGGAAGCAGACTGGGTGGCAGGCGCGTGGGCGGCGCTGGCCTTTGCGTTGCTGGTGATCGCATGGCGCAGCGAGCGCAGAGTTTTCCTGTACCAGGGATTGATGGTCGCGGTCGGAGTGCTTTCCCGCACCGTGCTCCACAATTTCTACGAGCGCAGTTACTTTCCGGCGCCGGCGTGGCAGAGCCGCTGGATCACAGTAGGAACAGCCGTCGCATTACTCTTGCTGGCGTTGCCTTTCGCATTTCAGCTTCGCAAAAAGAATGAGCCGAGTGAAGAAACCGGACTTGTCCGTCTGCTGCAGTCGATAGTCCGGCGTCCCGAGCAGCTTTTCTTTTTCATCGCAGTCGGACTGCTGACGGTGTTGCTGGCGCTTGAGATGCGCCACGGCAGGGTCACGCTTTCCTGGGGCGTGGAAGGCGTTGCGGTTTTCGTGCTGGCCCTGTGGCTCAGCGAGCGCAGCTTCCGGCTCACCGGATTGGGATTGCTGCTGCTGTGTGTGGGCAAGATCCTGCTGGTGGATGTGTGGCGCCTGGACCCGCGCGACCGCTATCTGACCTTCATCGTGCTGGGAGCGGCGCTGCTGCTGGTGTCGTTCCTCTACACCCGGAATCGCGAGGCGTTGCGCCAATACTTATGAAGCGCTGGATCATATTCGCGGGAATTGTGCTCTTGGGCGTCGCCTCCGTGGTGGTGAGCGAGTGGCGGAAAGTGGATGTGCCCGCCAGCCCCGCCGCGTTGTTGTATCTGGTCGCCGACACGGAACAGGAACTGACGCGAATGCCGGTAAGTTTCACGCGCATGTCGGACGCAGAAGAGATCCGCATCGGAAACCAACTGGCGCGGTTCTACGCCACCCGGGAAGAACGGGAAAACACGCCCGAAGTCGCCATCGTAGAGCATTACCTGACGCGGGTAGGGTTGCAGGTGGCCCGCAATGCGCATCGCAAATTGCCCTACAAGTTTCACTACATTCCGGGTTCGTACTTCATTAACGCCTTTGCCCTGCCGGGCGGCCATGTTTACGTGGGTGGCGGGTTGCTGGAACTGATGGACAGCGAGGATGAACTGGCAGCGGTGGTCGGACACGAGATCGAGCACATTGATCACTACCACTGCGCCGAGCGTGTGCAGCGCGAGCAAGCCCTGCGCAGGATTCCGCTGGGAGGGTTGGTGGCCTTACCCATCGAAGTGTTCGAGGCAGGATACAGCAAGGATCAGGAGCTTGAGGCGGATCGCGAGGGCACGCGGCTGGCAGTGGAAGCGGGATATTCGGCCAATGGAGCCATCCGCATGTTCGAAACCTTCGGGCGGTTGTACCAGGAGTATCAATCCAGGGCGAGAACGCCACAGGAGGAACTATCGCGGGTTGCTCAGCAGATGTTACAGGGATATTTCCGCTCGCATCCGCTGCCCTCGGAGCGCATTGCCCAAGTGCAGAAGATGATCGCCAGTGAAGGCTGGACGGCGCGCCCGGAGCGCGATCTGGCGGTGGCTTACATCTTCTGGACGGCAAGAGCACGAAGTGCGCTGGACGCGCGGAAGTATCCGCAGGCCGAGCAATTGGCGAATCAATCTCTGCGGCTGCGGCCCGATCAGCCAAAAGCTTTGCAGGTGCTGGCCCTGGCGCAGTTCGCGCAAGCCAATTTTTCCGGAGCGGCGGAATCTTACCGCAAGATTCTTGAGCTGGACAAAACCTCGCATCCGGAGATTATCGCTGCCTATGCTCAGGCTCTGGCGGCGGCGGATCGTAGGAGCGCGGTGACCGAGTTCCGCCAGTGGGTGGAGAACATCAACATTAACGGCGAGAAGCCGCGGGAAGTCGATGCGGCGGCAGCTGGATTGGAGCTACTTGCCGGAGACGCGGAGCCTGCGCGAAAGTTGGAGGCCGAACTCAGACAGAGCGGCGACGGGCGAGTCCCTGCGTGGATTGGCGAGCTGGGCTGGTGGAATTACATGGGCGGGAATTATCAGAGAGCCGTCGATCTGCTGTCAGAGGCGACCCAGCAGCGTCCAGACGATACTGAGCTGAGTCTGCGACTGGCATGGGCGCTGATAGAAATCCGGCGATACGGCGACGCGCTGCAAATTTTGCAGAACTCCGGCTACGCGCCGGGGATCCAGCCCGAAAAGGCGATGGCGCGAGCCGTGACGCGCTGGCAGGCGCAGGAACACGACCAGGCACTCGTTGATTTCAACGCCGCGCTGGCCGGGCAGCCGGAGTGGGAAAATTCGAGTTGGGTCAAGGCGCTTTACTCGCCCCTGGTCGCACAAAGTATCCAGGAGATGCAGGCCGAGCGCGAGCGGCGAAAACAGAAAGCGAGAATCGCCGTTCGCTGAAGAGCGTGCCGCCAAGCCGAAATCCCGAACCTTGGCTTGCCCGCGATTCGTAACAAGAAGGTTCAACACCGCGGTTCCACGAAAGGGGCCACGAGAGGAACAAGGCACTCGAATGCATTACCTTTTGTTTTACGAGGTTGCTGAGGACTACGTTTCAAGGCGTGCAGAATTTCGAGATGCGCACCTCGAAAAGGCCTGGAAGTCGAGTGCGCGCGGCGAGCTTGTGTTGGGCGGTGCGCTGGCGAATCCAGTGGACGGCGCCATGTTGCTGTTCAGGGGCGACTCGCCTGAGGTCGCGGAGAGGTTTGCCAGGGCTGATCCTTATGTGACGAACGGGCTGGTGAAGCGTTGGCAGGTGCGGGAATGGAAGACGGTCGCAGGGGAAGACGCGGCGACGCCCATCAGGCCGGATGCAGTGGCAGCCGGCAAGAAAACGCAAAGCCACTCGTCGAATGCGGTGGGCGGGAGTGATTCGTCTCAGGATAAGAGCCCGATCTTGCGAATGTGGAAGGCGCGCTCGCCCGTCGATAAATCAGACGAATATGTTCAGCACGCAACCAAAAAAGTTTTCCCGGCGCTTCGAGCGATCGAAGGACATCGCGGAGCATACCTGCTCCGCCGCGCAGTTGATGGTGCGATCGAATTTGTCGTCCTTACCCTTTGGGGTTCGATGGAGGCAATCTGTAAGTTCGCCGGAGTGGAGTCGGAGAAGGCGGTTGTGGAGCCGGAAGCGCGAACGGTCCTGACGAGCTTCGACGATTCAGTAACGCACTTCGAGGTCGTTCACCGCCCGGAAGGAACGCTTTAGCCGCTCAGAATGTGCTTCTTGTCCGATTCCCCTGACCACGGCGAGGCGACGATTCGCTTCCCCCCGCCTTTTTTTCTCCGAGTTGATCCAGGGCGCTGTACGAGGACGAGCGCGCGGTCAACGGCGCGTCGTTTTCACTTACAGTTATCGCTTCCTGCAAGAGCCTCCAGTCCCGAGCAACCTCGCTCTCGGAAATGTGGGGTTGCGATTTCCGGCGTAGTTCCGTCTGCAGTCTGGCCTCGAGAAGCTGCTGCACCAATTGCGGAGGAGCGTCGCTCGATAGAACATTGCCGGCAGAGGCGCCGACACTGACCTGCTGCTGGCCGACTTGCATCTGCAGGATCGGCCCGCCGCGATCGTCAAGTTCGGTTCTGGCTCGGGATTGCATTCGTGCCCACGCCTTTTCGACGTGCCGAGCTGACGCCTCGGGATGAGTCTCGGCCAGGAGACGCTGCAATGCTCTCTGATAGGCACGGCGATCCTCGCGACCCAGAGGCAGCTCAGGTTCGTGGTCGGCGCTGAAAACGTCCGCGTTCCTGGCTGGATTGAAATGCCCCGCGCCGGTGCCCACGTAGACCGCAGCCACGCACCCCGCAAAAATCGGACTCGCAATAGCACTGGGCACGATGTACTTCTTGGACTTCAAGAATGATTCAACCACGCCGTGCACGGCCGTACTGCGGGGCATGGTGCCGGGAACTTGGGGAAATACCACGGTTGAGAACGACAGGCCGGGATGGCGCGTGCTGAACTTGATCAGCCTTTTCGCCATCTGCTTGGGCGTGGTCATTCCCACATCGGCGACCACACTGCGGTGCAGGGAATGCGGGTAGTAGAAGTTGATCACGTCTTTCGCAAAGTCGGCGCAGTTGTTCGAGACCAGGTGAAAATGAGACCGGTTGGGCGAGGAGTTGTATTTCTGAATCAGAGCTGCATCCTGGGCGGGCGTGGTCTCGATTTCGAAACCGTAGATCGCGCGATCGTAGGAAGAACCCACGAGTTCGTACCAGTTTCCACCAGGAGTCTCTCCGTTCTGCAAATCGGCGGCGAGGGCTTCCAGATAATTCCGGCGATAGCGGTCGCGGAGGAAGGCGACCAGTTTGGCGTCGGCGAACAGTGGCACATCCTCCGGCCGCTCGACTGCATACAAATAGGGCATGAGGGGAATGGCGATCCAATCGTATCCGGCGACGCCGTCGTAACGACTCAGGACCACGCCTGATTCTCCCGGAGCGCAGGGGCGCAGAAGCACGGGGGAATCAGCACAAACGCCGGACAAATACACAGCCGCGTGGCCGGTCGCAGTGAAGAAGCCCATCTTGCCGTAAGGTTCTTCCAGTAGAAGAGTCGCCGAGGCGTAGGCATACGAGGCAAACCCTGAGAGCAACACCACCAGGGTGAACAGCAAGTGCCGCGTTTTCTGGCTGTCGCGTGACAGCATATCCCTCCCCCTTCAGCTTTCTTACCGTTCCAAACTTAGATGCGGATCCCCCTGTGTCTTATGTCTTGAAACCGTCGATCCGTCGATCTCCGGCTGCGTTTGGAAGGCCCCGCGATCTTCTAGGATATTGATTAAAAAGGTCTCTTTATAGATTACTTTCGATCCTGTTGGGTCTTGGAGCGCTACGAAATCTCACATTGAGATATATCCTCAGCCTCCGCAGGAAGCTATAACTTTGCAGCCTCAATTGCGAGATATCCGCGGGCTTCGACGGGCCAATGGGGGGCGTGCGTCAAAGGTAACTTTCTGAAGATGTGCGCACTGAACCTCAGAGCATCCGGAACCATCGTCCATAGACCTGCAACACCTCCATCACTTGTTGAATAGCGGGTCCATGCGCGCCCCAGGATCATCTAGAATGGTGCTCTGAATTCCGTCGAGGAGAGCCATCGTGTACCTCGCAGCCGACAAGCGTTACAACTCCATGCAATATCGCCGCTCGGGGCGCAGCGGCATCCAACTTCCTGCCGTGTCGCTCGGACTGTGGCACAACTTCGGCGGCGTGGACAACTTCGAGAACTCTCGCGCCATGCTGCGCCGCGCCTTCGATCTCGGCATCACGCATTTCGATCTCGCCAATAATTACGGCCCTCCGTATGGATCGGCGGAAGAAACCTTCGGGCAGATCCTGAAGAAAGATTTTCTTCCCTACCGCGACGAACTGATCATCTCCACCAAAGCCGGCTGGGATATGTGGCCCGGGCCCTACGGCGATCTGGGCTCGCGCAAATATTTGCTGGCCAGCCTCGATCAGAGCCTGAAACGCATGGGGCTCGATTATGTCGACATCTTCTATCATCACCGGCCCGATCCCAATACGCCGATGGAAGAATCGCTAGGCGCGCTCGACACGGCGGTACGATCGGGACGAGCGCTCTACGCGGGCATTTCGGCCTATAACGCTGAGCAAACATCTGCAGCAATAAAGATTTTGCGCGATCTAGGCACGCCCTGCCTGATTCATCAGCCGAAATATTCAATGTTCGTGCGCGACCCCGAAGAGGGATTGCTCGACGTTCTGGAAAAAGAAGGTGTGGGATCCATCGTCTTCAGCCCGCTGGCGCAGGGACTGTTATCGGATCGCTATCTGCATGGAATTCCCAGCGACTCGCGGGCCGCGCGCGATTTCTTTCTGAAGAAGAAAGATATCGGCGAAGCCACTCTCGCCAAGGTTCGCGCACTCAATGAAATCGCCAAGCAGCGAGGGCAGACTCTGGCGGAGATGGCCGTCGCATGGGTGCTGCGCGATCCGCGCGTCACCAGCGCGCTCGTTGGCACCAGCAAAGTGTCGCAGGTGGACGACAACGTAGCGGCACTCAAGAACCTGAAATTCTCAGCCGACGAGTTGCGCAAGATCGACGGAGTTCTCGTGGGTACGCCAGCGGCGTGAAGAGCCGCCCGACATCTCTACCTTACCTTGCCAACTGCTCCAGACGCTCGAACGTGTCCGGGTACCTGGCTGCGAGCAATAGAAGTGCGGCTGCCTGGGCGTTGGGCTTGGCGCGTCCTTGCTCCCATTTTTCCAGCGTGCGCTCGTTGGTGAACAGCTTGCGAGCAAAAACGCTGCGTGAACAGTGGAACCGAGCGCGGACCTGCTTGATCATTTTCGGCTTGACCTCGGGCAGCGCGCGCGGTTCCACTTTATAGCTCCGCAGCGTGATTTTCCCGGCGCGATAAGCCTTCATGGCCGCCACACCTTCCATCAGTTCGTCGATTAGATTCCGCTTGTTTGCCATCGCCGCTGTCCTTATCTCCGTGCCCGTGATTTCTTTTCGGCGTCGATCGCCGTCTTCAGTTTTTTTCTTTGTTGTGGCGTGAGATCGACGGCTTCATTTTTGTCATAAACAGTCATAAGCCATACCTGATTTTGTCCGTCGAACCAGTAGTAAATAATCCGCAGTCCACCTCGACGGCCTTTGCCCCTTCGCACGTCCGCCCAGCGCAGCTTGCGAAATCCGCCGGTACCGGGAATCACGTCGCCCATTTCCGGCGTATTGGCCAGCGCCTCCTGGAGCCTGCGGTACTCCTCGTCGTCCAAGTACCCGGCTAAGTGATGAGTAAATGCGGGCGCTTCAATGAACTCCATCGGAGCGAATCCATACGCAAGTAGCGTACCTCGGTAAGTATACGCTAATAGCGTACAAAGTCAAGATTCGGCAGATTGCGTTACAATCGGCGGACGAGAGTGCTCGGGCAATCCGAGTTTCCGATGAAAGCACCCAAGAAAGATGTCGTGCGCTGCACCTGGGCCAGCAACGAGGTCTCGATTCTCTATCACGACCGCGAGTGGGGCGTGCCGCAACATGACGACCGCGCGCTGTTCGAGTTCCTGATTCTTGAGGGCGCGCAAGCCGGCCTTAGCTGGGACACGATTCTGCGCAAGCGCGAAAACTATCGCGCCGCCTTTGACGGCTTCGACCCGGAGAAAATCGCGCGCTACGACCGGCGAAAGACCGAGCAACTCCTGCGCGATGAAGGCATCGTCCGCAACCGGCTGAAAATAGCTTCGGCGATACGAAACGCCAAGGCATTTCTAGCGGTCCAAAAGGAGTTCGGCTCGTTCGATCGTTACATCTGGCAGTTTGTCGGAGGCAAACCGCGAGTGAACGCCTGGCGGTTGGGGAAGAAAATTCCGGCGCGCACTCCGGAATCGGACGCGATGAGCAAGGACCTGAAAAAGCGCGGCTTCAACTTCGTCGGCTCGACCATCTGTTACGCCTTCATGCAGGCCACGGGGATGGTCAACGACCATGCGGTCGAGTGCTTTCGCTATCGGATGTAGTGGCGCGCCCCCATTGCGAAAAGCGCTAAGCTCCGGCATAATAATGGTTTGTGTGTACTTCGTTAGTTTTAACCCGCCGGACTCTTCCGGGCAAAGGATACTGAAGTCTGTGTTAATGATCCGTCTGGCGCGCTTCGGTGCGCGCAAACAACCGTATTACCGAGTGTTGGTGATTGAGAAGGAGCGGGCTCGCAATGGCCGCCCGGTGGAAGTGGTGGGCACATACAATCCGCGCACCAATCCGGCCACTTTTGACCTGAAACGCGAGCGTATCGAGCACTGGGTTTCGAAAGGCGCCCAGCTTTCGGACCGGGTCAGGAAACTGCTTGCTCTCCCCGCGCCGGTTGCGGCCGCTTCGGTCGTCTAGCCGCCCTTGCACTCGCCAATTCAGGAGTAAAGTCAAAGTCAATGATCGAGCCCAGCGTCAGCCCGTGCGCCATGATTGAGTACATCGCCAAGGCGATCGTCGATGCCAAGGGCGAGGTTTTTATTGAAGAGTACGAAGACGGAGACGAAACTGTCGTCGAGCTCGAAGTAGCCGAGGCCGACCTCGGCAAAATCATTGGACGCTCTGGCCGCGTGGCTCGCGCGTTGCGAAACCTGCTCAGCGCAGCCGGATCGAAGCTGAACAAGCGCTACGCGCTCGAGATCATTGAATAGAAGACCCGAATAGAAGACCTGAGTAGAAGAGCTGAGTAGGAGAACATCGAATCGCGGCATCGGGCGCAAGCGGCGAATGGATTACCCTGGCGGTGGTCATCAAGACCCAGGGACGCCGCGGAGAAGTAGCGGTCGAATTGCACACCGGCGTTCCGGACCGCTTCCGGCCAGATATGCGGCTGTGGGCGCTCGCGAAAGGTCAAGATAAAGACGGCCAGCGCCGCGAACTAACGGTCGAGGATCTGTGGCCGCATAAAGGTTTCCTGGTTCTGAAGTTTCAGGGCATCGAGACGATTACCGATGCCGAGCCGCTGGTGGGCGCGGAACTCCAGCTTCCGCGCAGTGAACGTGCCGAGTTGGAGCCGGGCTGGACGTACCTGAGCGACCTGATCGGTTGCACGGTGTTCGACGGCCAGCGCGAGATCGGCGAGATTGAAGACGTAGAGTTTGGAGCCGGAGAAGCGCCGCTGCTGGTCGTTCGCGATCAAAAGCAGCGAAGTAAAGAGCACGCAGCGAAGCTTCCCTACGAGATTCCCTTCGCCGAGGCGTACCTCGAGAAGCTGGATCTGGAGCGGAAGCAGGTCCGAATGAAGTTGCCGGAAGGCTTGCTCGAAGTGAATGCGCCGCAGGCAAAAGAAGAGAAGGAAGAAGGTCGTTAGTCGCTGGTCGATGGTCGTCCGGAACCTAGGGCTTGACTAACGACCAACGACGAACGACCAACGACTGGTTCCGCGATGAAGATCGACATTCTCACGATCTTTCCCGACTTCTTTCGCGGACCACTGGATTACGGAATTGTCCGCCGGGCGCGGGAAACGGGCCTGGTGGAAATCAACATTCACGATTTGCGGGCGTTCACGAAAGACAAGCACCGCACCGTGGATGACCGCCCGTTCGGCGGCGGCGAGGGCATGGTCCTGAAGCCGGAACCGATCTTTGAATGTTTGGAGTCGTTCGGCGGCGTGGAGCCGCGCGAAGTCCGCTTAAGCCCGGGCGCGAAGCAGTCGGTGATTCTGCTTTCCGCACAGGGTCGCAGGCTCGACCAGTCGCTGGCGGCGGAACTTGCCGCGCTGAGTCAAACAGAGATGGGCCGGATCGTGCTGATCTGCGGACGCTACGAAGGCGTGGACGAACGCATCAGCCAGCACCTGGCGGATCGCGAAGTTTCGATCGGCGATTATGTGCTCAGCGGTGGCGAACTGGGCGCAGCGGTAATTGTGGACACAGTGACGCGGCTGATTCCGGGCGCGGTAGGTAACCAGAATTCGACGCGCCAGGAGTCGTTTACCGAACCGGCGGAACTGGCCGGCGACGGCCCCAGTTCGACCTGCGTTTCCGGCGGATTGCTCGACTATCCGCATTACACGCGGCCCGCGGATTTTCGCGGCATGACGGTGCCGGAAGTGCTGATGAACGGCAACCACGACCAGATTCGCAACTGGCGCCGCAAAACGGCTTTGGCAAAAACGCTGCGCAACCGTCCCGACTTACTGGAGCGGGTGGCGCTGAGCGCGGAAGACAAGGAATTGCTGGCCCAGATCAAGCTGGCCCAGGGCATACCGACGGAGACGGGGCAAGCCCCGACTCTACAAAAGATCAACGGAAAGAGTTAGGAAGGAAACATTATGCGTAATCCGATTATCGAAAAATTGTTGGCGAAATCGCGCCGCACGGATATTCCGAAGTTTGGCCCCGGCGATACCATCAAGGTACAGGTCAAGATCAGAGAAGGCGAAAAAGAGCGCTTGCAGGCGTTCGAAGGCGTCGTCATTGCTCGGAAGCGAGGCGCGCAGCCGAGTTTTACCGTCCGCAAAATCAGCTTCGGCCAGGGCGTGGAGCGCATCTTCCCCCTCGACTCCAAGGTCATCGACAAGATTGATGTGGTGCGCTCCGCCAAAGTCCGCCGCGCCAAGCTTTACTACCTGCGCGGACTCAAGGGCAAGGCCGCCAGACTGAAGGAGGTTGAACAACAGTAAGCCGCTGGCAGGTGGAGGGCCGGGCGTCCCCGCCCGGCTGGCGAGATGCCCGTTCCTCCAACGTCTGCGTTAACGCACGGTCACACGGCGCTAGTCTGCGCTTGCTTCGGGCGGGTTCTTCGGCGAAGATGCTGAGCAGCGTCCGTGTCCAACTCCCACTCCAAGTCGTCCACATCGAAAACTTCAAACGCAGACAAACTTTCTGCCTCCGCCGCCAAGTTGCGCCTGCTGAAAAAACTGCGCTGCACTCTTAATTTTGAAAAGCAGGCGTGGGCCACCGGCGCCGAACATGTTGCCGGAGTCGATGAAGTCGGCCGCGGGTCGCTGTTCGGCCCGGTCGTAGCCGCCGCCGTCATACTCGACCCTCGACACCGCATTCGCGGCCTGCGCGATTCTAAACTGCTCCCCGCCGAGCGCCGCGAAGAACTCGCATTCCTGATTCGCCGGCATTCCGTCGCCTGGGCCATTGCCGCCGTGGATTCAGCCCGCATCGACCAAATCAATATTTACCAGGCATCGCGCCTCGCCATGCTTCATGCGGTGCAGCAATTGGCGCCGGCGGCGAGTTATTTACTAGTCGATGCCGTCAGACTCGATTGCCAACTTCCCCAGCAGCCCATCATTCATGGCGACGCGCTCTCAGCCTCCATCGCCGCCGCCTCCATTCTCGCCAAGGTCGAGCGCGACCGCATGATCTCCGCCTGGGACCCGGTCTTTCCCATGTACGGCTTGGCGTCGAACAAGGGATATTGCACGCCGCACCACCTCGCGGCTTTGCGCGAACACGGCCCCTCGCCGCTGCATCGCCAGTCGTTTTCGCCAGTGTGGAGCGCGCCAATTCCGCAGGAAGTTCTCGGCTTTATGCTGGACGAGGCTGCACCCGAAGTTGCTTCCGGCGACGACGTAGTTTCCGGTGACGAAGAACCGATGGCAGCGATCTCGGAGACTTAGCATCCTTAACCTTAAAGAATTGTCATCCCGAGCAACGCGAGGGATCTGCAGTGCGCCGCAAAAATGCAGATCCCTCGCTTCGCTCGGGATGACAAAATCCGCAACGGACGGGGTTTCTTATTTCGCCCGATAAATCTCCGTCAGCAAATCCGCCTTCGACTCGTCCCGCACCAGGTGTGGATACTTCTCTCCACCGTGATAATCGAGTTTCACTACCCGGAAATAATCCGTGTTCTCGACGATCAGCTCAATCGGCGACGGGCCGGTCTTCGCGGCTCGAATGGCGTCGCGCCACACATCCGGCGAAAATCTGCGCCCGTTCACCGAGACAATCTTCATTCCCGGCCCGATCCCGGCCTTGGCCGCCAGCATCCCTTCCACCGTATCTTTAATCACGCCATCGCTCCCGAGCAACAGTCCCACCGAGTAATGCCCATTGATCGTCTTTCCGTCGCGATCCTGGACGCGATCCAGTTCCGAAGGGGTCTCGTCGTACGCCAGTTTCCATCCGCTTCCTTCGACTCCGCCGAGCGGGGCACCCGGACCATGGTTGGACAGCCGCTCCGTCCAGAATCCGCGCCAGTCGTAGGGTACGACCTGGTTCAGCCCGTTCACCACGTCGTCGAAGGTGTAGGTCTTCACCATGGGCGGACCGCTGGGCGCGCCAT
>Ga0187890_10001580_pt1 | contig 16222 bp, 10 predicted proteins | sample June2016WEW_21_1_FD_133005 | JGI IMG/M metagenome (GOLD analysis project Ga0187890, IMG submission 133005) | Peatland microbial communities from SPRUCE experiment site at the Marcell Experimental Forest, Minnesota, USA - June2016WEW_21_10 | ecosystem: Environmental > Terrestrial > Soil >... | reverse complement strand
TCGCCATCTTCGCGAGCAACGCCGTCTGCATGAACGGAGTCGTCGGACCATCCACGCTGGCCGAAACCGACGCGACACTCACATGCTGCAGATCTCCTTCGGGAAGCTGGAACACACGCACGGTGTAGCTTCCCGGCGACTGATAGGCGTGCTGCATGGGGCTGGTTGAGTTCGAGGGCAAGCTGAGTTGCACTTGCGGCGTCCAATTGCCGATAGAATAGGGCCCTGCCGGAGGTTGCGGGGTTGCCGGAGGCGCGGTCAAAGGTTGCACTGTCCCGTCGCCCCAATCCACAAACACATTGTCGAACTGCACCTGGGAGACGTACTTGGCTAAACATTGTTGGCCGCACCCCGGTGGATCCGCGGTCTGCGGCGTGAAGTTGACTTGATAGGGTGATTGCGAGAGATCCACGGTGCCTTGAAGCGCCCACTGATCGCCGATGTAATTGTTGGGATCAATTCCCGTGGGTTTCCCGTTCGGGCCGTAGACATTCTTGTCTGCAATATTCACCGCTTGCAGGCCCGTGCCCATGCCTGTTCCGCCGCAAGCCATGCCAGTCGGCGGTTGCGGAGCCTTCAGCGGCCAGCGATCGGAAATTTCCACTTCCAGATCGACCGTCCCCCCAGAGGCCGGCTGGCTTGCGGAGTTCTGCAAGGAATTCTGGTTTTGCACCGGAGTCGAGTTCTGCGCGCCGCCCTTGCTGATGACCTGAGGATTCGTTTGCGTCGCTACTCCGCTCTTGTTGTAGGTGTGAAATCCCGCCACTTCCCACTGCAAATCTCCCTGACTCAGTTGTCCGTTTAACTGGTCGGGAGGAAAGTTCGGCATCGAACTGCTGGACGAACTTGCGATGGAAACAATCGGCGTCTTCGAGCCGGATGCAGGCGGACCCAACAGTCCGGCCATGCTGGGAAATATCCGGCGCTGCACTGGATCCAGCACTTCCTTCAGGAATGCCGGGTCGGGACGGAAGTAGGTTGGCGGCGGAATAATTATCCCTATCAGCCCAGAAATGTCTTTGATGCCGGCAAGTTTCTGCGTCGCCACCAGAGTCTTTCCGTCCTTGGCATAGATTCGCAACTCGTAGTAATCCGCGAGCCCCGGATTCTGCTCGTGCCATTGAAAGACGGAAGCGTCATCAAGCAAAGGAATGCCGTAGGTCACGTATTGATCGCTGTATGTAGCCGCTCCGAGCGGTGCATCCAGCTTGATTACGCCTAGCGGGAAATTCTGCAACGTGATCGGCGGAATCTTCAGCACGGTGGGCAGCCCGGACTGCTTCGCCGCCAGCACGTTCAGCATGCCCTTGCCCACCATGGTTTGCTGGCTCGGAGTTTGCAGATTGATGTCGCGTCCCCCAGGAAGCGCAGACGGCAATGCGTTCACCGTCACATGGATCTCGGTGCTGTTGACGTAGCGGGCGGGGCCGTTGGCAAAGACCGCGGCGGGAACTCCCGCGCCCACGGTAAACGTTACCTGCGTACCGGGAACGAAATTCGTGCCCTGCAGGGTCAGGTCAACGTTCTGGCTTCCCGCGGTGATCTGGTTTGGAACCACGCGCAAGATCTGCATCGGCAACATGTGGGCAAGGCTCGTGCCGGAAACAACCGTGAAAGTGTTCGACGCAGAGAGCCGCGTCTTTCCACCCACCACCAGCACCACTCCACGCGGCCCCAGAGAAGCATTCGGGGCAATCGCAATCTGAGCCTGAACCTGATTCGCATTCGTTACCGTGGTGGATTGCACCGTGATACCGCTGTTAGGAGTGAACTGCAGAGAGGCGGGAGTGGAGAAATTTGCTCCGGTCAGCGTCATCGCCACGGTCGTCCCCTGCGTTCCCTGCAACGGAGAGAATTCGCGAAGAGCGGGCACACCCGGCTGCGTCGAACCACAGGCAGCAGCTGCCATTCCGGGAGGACAAGCCGGTCCTGCAGCGGTGATGGTGAACGAAGTCGGCGCGCGCAGGTTGTGGTCGGCGTCGATAAGAATGACCTGCCGGCTCCCAGGCTGTGCGCTGGGGTCGATCTGCAATTGCGCCGAAATCTGTGACGGAGAAACAACCTGCACATTGCTCACCGTGATTCCCTGCGACGGCGAGAACATCAAGTGCAAAGCCCGCGGAACAAAGTTCACACCGGTAAACGTGATTGTGACCGCCGACCCGGCTGCGGCCTGCGTGGGATTGAAGCTGATCAAAGAAGGTGGCGCCAGCTGCGCACGTGCCATTCCGCACAGCGCGAGGCATAGCACTGGCAAGTAAGGCAAACTCGATCTCGGCCGCCGCAGACTCATGAACCCGCGATTCGTCTCATCCTAGTTCGTCTCATCCTAGAAAGTGTGCTTGTGGCCCCAGGTCGCCGTCCACAAAACCAGCAACTGTGTCGTTCTTTGGTCAATGCTCATGATCGTGTCGCGATTCTGGTTGTAGTTTCCTTGCGCCGAGAGCGTGCTGAACTTCATTACGCCGGGCAGGGTCCACGAAATTCTACCGCCGTACTGTCCCGTGAGAGTATCGCTGGTCAGCGTGCCGTCAGCCAGAATCGTGCGGCCTTTCGTCAGCGTAATCAGAGGTGAAACCTGCAGCGCCGGCTTCTTCCAGGTAAATGCCGGTTGCACGTACACCGTGATATTGCGCGTGGTTCCCGTGGTCAAGCCGTCGGCGGCAACCCAATTCGCATTCACCTGCCCATTCAACTGGAAGAACTTTTTCGTAACCAGGTTCGTGCCGAACGTGAGCGAAGAGGTGATCGTGCTGGCCTCGGGAAACAGGTTGTTGTGATTCCAGTCTCGCGTGCCGCCCGCGGACATGGTCACAGTTCCGATTTGCCGGCTCAGGTTGAGGTTTCCGGAAATGTCGCGCTGATCCTGCGCTCCGGTTTGGTCGGGAGGCTGGCCTTCGAGCGATGCCGGCACCGTGCCGGTCTGGGTCAGCGATTGCCTCGCATCCACCACCAGGTTGGTTTTCTTTCCGATAGGCTTGCTCCAGGTTTCGTCAAAGCTGTGCAAGAACAGCTCATCGCTGGTGGTGGGATGGACGTTGTTCTCGAGGAATGAATACGTCAATCCGAAGGTTCCGGCGGTTTTCGTAGTCTGCGTAACCGCGGAGTCCACACCTCGCAGGTTGGGTTCGCTGGCCTGCGTCAGGCTGGGGTTCGCCGGGTTGCCGAAATTCTCGCCCACGTCGCGGTACGCCACGTTAACATTCGTTTTACCCGTTTGCCCGGAGATCCCCGTGCGCCACGCCCGGCCAAATTCGCTCTTGGAATCTTCATCGGTGTTGGGATTCTCCCGGCTGAAGGCGTACTCGGACGACCACAACCATTTCTGTGTGAGATGAATGTTCAGCAACGCGCCATACACGTCTCCAGTTGACTTTGCGGCCACGGGATTCGGCAGGATGATCGGATTGCCTTGCGAATCGAAGGAAACACTGGTGGGCGCTCCAATATCTTGTGCGCTCAGCCACATCAGGCGGAATTGCGCCCACTTGGGTATCGGCGCCTGCCAACTCGCTCCCATCATCTGCTGATGAAAGTTAATCCCCGCGCCGCCACCGAGCGCTTCATCGTTCGTGTTCGCAAAATACCCAAACGTGCCCGCAGGCGTCTTCAGCGTAATCTCCGCGCCTTGCCGCGGCGTGGCGGCCGTCACGAATTGTGCGTCCGTGTACAAGACCGGCGTTACGATCCCGAAGCGCAGGTTCGCCGCCCAATCCCCACTCTTATAGCCAAGCTGTATCACGTAATCATTCACCCGGCCCTGGCTGGTGCGCTGCACCTCGGGATTCAGGATTGAATTCAGCAGACCGCTGCCGTTGACCTCCATGTGCCACGGCCCCTGCTGGTAAGTCATGCGCTCCGTCGCCGACAAAACATTGGAATCGGGAGGATTCGATCCCGAAGCCCACTGCGTGCTCGAACTGATTTGGCCTTCCTCCGAGGGACGAATTGGTTTTGCCGCAGCCGGCGCCGCCGGATGATGCGCGACCGCGATCATCGCGGGCCCGGGCATCAGGCCCGGTACAACCGGTGGAAGTTCCGCATCCGTTCCCGGTTGCAACGCATTCGCCGTGGATACGCCGGCCGTGGGAGCAGGCACCGATGGTGCCAGCACTGTGAATTTCCACGTAGCGGCCTCATTCCCCACCGTGAGATTCACATTGTGATCTCCACCAGCGAGTGGCAGCGGCGGGGTGAACGCAACCTTGACATCCGCCACCTGCGCCAATGAAGTGATGTCCACATCATCGACCATCAAGCTTACGTCGGTGGGATTGACCGGAGGTTGGAAGCTCACCGAAATCGTCGGCTGTAGCTGGTTGGTGCTGCTATTCGGTGTAGGCGTTCGCCCCGCAATCTGGGCAGCGAGATCGGGGGGAGTGGGAAGCGCCTCTGGAACGCCCAGAGACGCCAACTGCACCAGATGGCCGCCGCCATTCAGCCTCGCCTGCGGCACCACCTGCGCCACAAAACTCTGCACCGGCCCTGACATGAGCAGCATGCCGTTGGGCGAGATGGCATCCACCTGCCAGTAATAAGTTGTCCCAGGAATCAGTTTCCGATCCGCCACGCGCACGTCCAGTTTCGGATCCGCGGTCAGGTATTGCCGGATCACCTGCGTGCCTGCGGAGTCACTGCTTATCGTGACAAAATAGAAGCCGCCTTTCTGCGCGGGTTTCCATTCCAGAAGAGTATTGCCCGCGGCAGTGCGCGCCGGCACCGGGTGCACGGAAGTCAAACTGCCTTCCGGGACGCGATACACGCCTCTCATCGGCAAAGGCTTGCGCGCTTCGCCCGACGATTCGATGGCGCGCACCGTCCAGTAAAACTGGCCCTCCGGAAGACTTCGCCAGATCCGCGTTGGGATTTCCCAGCGATTGTCCACCACATTGAACCAGTTGCGGATCGTCCCCAGATAAGGCTCGCTGGAGAAACCTACCTGATATTTCGCCGCCCCCGGAACCGGAGCCCACAACAGCCGCGGCGGATTCTCCGACGCAAACACAGCTCCGTGTTCCGGCTGAATCAGTTGCTCCAGCCGCCAGTCCCCAGGATTCACCACCACCACAATCGGACGACTGGCCACCTGATTGGGCTCGACCATCCGCAACTGCAGCGTGTGCGCGCCCAGGTACCAGGTTGGCAGCGATTGGCGAGTCTGAATCGCGGTACTTTGCCCGCCCACAATCGAGGCCGAGAACTGCTCCACCACATTTCCATCCCAAACCCACTGCCCAATCACGGTTCCAGTCCCTGTCCCCGCGAGAATGGCCTCGGCATTCAGTTCCCCGCCTTGCATCACCACGGTTCCGTCTCGGGGATGAGTCAAGGCCATATTCAAGACCGAAAGCGGCCCGCCCAGGGAATTGGACGATTGCACCTGGATGGGCTGAGACGTTCCCGAAGCGCCACTGGTAATCGAACCCGCCGTGCTCGTCCCGTCAAGGTTCAGCACGTCGACCGCGCGCAAGCCAAGAGTCGCCGTGGGACTGACGCTGATGAGCGCCGTCATCGTTCCTGCATTCACCACAACCACGCTCAGGACTGCCACATCGCCTGCGCGGATATGCCCGTTCGAATCGATGACGGCAGGCAGCGGCGGCGAAATCACCACGGTCGCTCCCGGCCGGAAATTCGCTCCCACCAGCGTCATCCGTATGTGGTCCGCACCCTGAACCGTGGACCCCGGAGAAACGCTGATCAGACTGGGCGCGGGCGCAATACTCACCGTGAGCGGTACCGCATTGGAGGTCAGCCCGCCTCCCGTCGCGAAGGGGTTGAAAACCGTGACCAGCAACGTTCCCTGCGTGGCAATGTCTGAGGCGAAAATGGTCGCCGTGACCTTCAGCGCACTCGCGTAGACCGTGGGGCGGTTGCTCCCATTGATTTGAACCACCGAATTCACCAGGAATCCGCTGCCCGTCACCGCCAGCGTGAAAGTCGGGCCTCCCGCTGAAACCGAGGTTGGATTGATGCTTGTGATGGCGGGAGTGGTCTGGGCCGTGGCGCGCGGGTGCATCCCCATCAACGCGATCAGCAAAACTGCAAAGAAGCCGCACCGCGTGCGCTGCGACTGGCAATTCGTGGAGCCACTGGTTGGCACGAACATGGGCAGACAGGTCCCGGTACAGGTCTCGGTCGGTGCGGTTGTGGAAATGAAACCACAATTGGTTCGGCGGCGGAAGCACAAACGCCGCACCGGAACCCTGATGGTCAACTGGAGAGTTCGCCCCGGTGGAAGCTTTGGTAGCGCTACCGGGAATCGAACCCGGGTTTGAAGATTGAGAATCTTCCGTCCTAACCCCTAGACGATAGCGCCATCCCGAGAGCTTCGATTATAGCAAAGCTACCCCTGTCAACTTCTTCGGCACGATTCCCAGTTTGCCTCGAACGAACTCCTCATGCATCCCGCCGCAGTTGTGATTGCTTCGATTTGAAACTGCGATCCCACCTTTCTTCGAAAAAGCATGTTTCCACAGCCCTCGACGGTCTATACTAACGTCAACTCCGCTCACCAAATCCCAAATGTTCCCTTGAATGTTGTGGGGCAAAGTGTATGTGGTTCGCCGAACAACTCGATTCTTTCCTAAACCTAGGTATTTGCAAGGAGTATCCGAATATGGCGAGATCAAGATCCACCTCAGGCGGCAAGACTAATCGTCCAGGCACAAGCACAAGTAAAGACCAAACCAGCACCAGCAATCCAGTTAATCTGCCCGACGTGAAAGCGGCCACGGCCGAAACAGCGCCTGCTGCAATCGTGCCCGAGACCAAAAGCGCGCCAGAAACCAGAAAGTTCGAAGTCAGGAAGCCCGCGCCTCGTAAGGCCGAGCCTCGCAAGAACGTCGTTCCCATCAATCTGGAAGACGAAATCCGGCGTCGCGCCTACGAACTTTACGAACGGCGCGTGAACTCTGGCAATGAGACTGAGGACTGGCTGACCGCGGAACGCGAAGTGTTGCAGCGCTATCATCAGCAGAGCGCTTAGCCGCGCCGCGATCCCAATCAAGCATTGGCGGCGATCGAACTGGGGTCGCCGCTTCGCCGGGATTGCGTGCCAGGCTCAGGCAAGTGCCTGATCGGTCTAGGGTTGCGCCGCCGGGCTCCCTAAAGTTTCTGTGTTTCTTCCACCACCCTGCCCGCTTCGCCGATATACTATCGACATTGCGTTCACAGGTCGCGGTTTGCCTCGCGGGTGTATTTCTGAAAAAATAGGTCGGGGTTCCCCTCATGGCGGAAATAGGTAGTTTTGCGCTTCTCCTCGCTTTGGCCCTGAGCGTTTATTCGTTCCTCGCAGGGATCGTCGCGTTGGTCTTCCAGCACCGGGATTCTCAGCCGTCCGCGCAACTTGCGGGTCAGGCCGCTCGCCCCGCGATTTCCTCTGCGGACACTTCGCTAGGCGCACTGCTCCGCCAGGGTTCCGAGCGCATCGGAGAAACTGCTCGCCGCGCCGGCGTCGTCACCTTCGCCGCCGTCTTGCTTGCTTCGATCGTTCTCGTCATCTGCGCCTTCCGGGACGACTTCTCCATCGCTTACATCCTGCACCACAGCAACCGCGATCTTCCTGGTCCTTATAAGTTTGCGGTGCTGTGGTCCGGTCAGGAAGGGTCGCTGCTGTTCTGGTCGTTGCTGCTAGCCGCCTACGGATTCGTCCTGCGGCTTCGCTACAAGACCGACCCGCGGCTGTTCGCCTACGCATCGGTGGTTTTGGCCGGCGTGCAGATCTTCTTTCTCTTGCTGCTCAATTTTGCCGCGCATCCCTTCGCCATCGTGCAAGGCACAATCCCCGCCGACGGCAACGGCCTTAACCCTCTGCTGCAGTATCCCGAGATGGTGATTCACCCGCCCATGCTGTATCTCGGCTATGTAGGATTCACCGTGCCCTTCGCCTTCGCGCTGGGCGCGCTGATCATGAAGTATCCCGGCGAGAAGTGGATTAACATCACCCGCCGCTGGACCATGGTCACCTGGGCTTTCCTTACCTGCGGAGTCTTTCTCGGCGCGCACTGGGCCTACTCCGTGCTCGGCTGGGGCGGCTACTGGGGCTGGGATCCCGTCGAGAACGCTTCGCTCATGCCCTGGCTTACCGGCACCGCTTTCCTGCACTCGGTAATGATGCAGGAAAAGCGCGGCATGCTGAAGATGTGGAACATGTGGCTGATCTTCGCCACCTTCTGGCTGGCCATCCTCGGAACCTTCCTTACCCGTAGCGGCATTATCAGCTCCGTACACGCCTTCGCACAATCTTCCATCGGCGACTGGTTTGCCTGGTTCCTCGCCATCACCTTGATCGTATTCACCTTTTTCTTCGTGAAGAACAAGTCTCACCTGAAGAGCGAGCACAAACTCGAATCGCTGGTGTCGCGCGAATCCAGCTTCCTGTTCAACAATCTGCTCTTCGTTTTGCTCTGCTTCACCGTGCTCTGGGGGACCTGGTTCCCGAAGATCTCCGAACTCGTTCAGGGAAATAAGGTCACGGTCGGAGCTCCGTTCTACAATCGCGTCGCCATTCCCGTGGCCCTGCTGCTCCTGATCCTCACGGCCGTCGGCCCGCTCCTGGCTTGGCGCAAGACTTCCCTCGAAAGTCTCAAACGCAATTTCATGTGGCCAACCATCGGGGCCATCGTGGTCGCGGTCTTCCTGATGATCACGCCCCAAAGCTGGGGCTCGCCCTTTGGCCTCAAGCCCTGGCAGGATATCTCTTACTTCTATTCTTTGATGGCCATCGCGCTCTCGGTGCTCGTCACCCTGACCGTGGCCAGCGAGTTCTACCGCGGAGGCCGCGTCATCTCCAAACACACCGGCCAGGGCATGTTCGCCTCTATGGTGCAACTCACCCACCGCAACACCCGCCGCTACGGGGGATACATCGTCCACTTCGGCGTGGTGGTGGTCATCATCGGTTTCGCCGGAGCCGCCTTCAATCAGGACAAAGAGATGGAGATGAAAAACGGCGACAAGATGACCATCGGTTCCTACACCCTGGTCTGCCGCTCCTACACCGACGATGACAGCCCAAACTATGCCAGCCAGTGGGCGCTTCTCGACGTTTACAAAGGCGGCAAGCAGATCGATACCATGACCCCGGTCCGCCGTTTTTACAAAGCCAGCCAGCAGACCTCGACCATGCCCGACATCCGCTCCACCCTCAATGAGGATCTTTACCTGGTGTTCGAGGGACTGAACCCGGATAACGGCCACCCCATCATCAAGGCCCACTTGAATGCGCTGGTCATGTGGATCTGGATGGGTGTCTGGATCATGCTCGGTGGAACCGTCCTTGCACTGATTCCGAACGCGCCCGCCCCAATTCGTGTCCCCGCACCCGCGCGGCTGGAGCCCGCTCACGCCGCTCCCGTGGTTACAGGAGACTGATGTGTGGAGAGCTTGGTAGGGAATGTGGGGACAGCCGCCCTCGGCTGTCCGCCGGGCGCAGCCCGGCAGGTTTTGATGGCAGAGCCTGTGAATCTGTTCCGAACGATGAGCCGATGACGAACTCGAACCCAAGAACGAAGCGGGTCAAGCACCTTCAGAAAGCCGCGCAGACCCTCCTGCTCTGTCTCTCCGTCTTCGCCCTCCTCGGCGCCGGAGATCCCGCCACCCGGTTCAACGAAATTGGCCACCAAATGATGTGTATCTGCGGTTGCAACCAGATTCTTCTGGAATGCAATCACGTCGGCTGCCCGGCCTCCGACGGCATGCGCAACGAACTCATGGCAGCCGTCTCCCGCGGAGACAGCGACAGCCTGGTCGAGCAATCCTTCGTCCAGAAGTATGGCCCCACCGTTCTGGCTGCCCCCACCACCAAAGGCTTCGACCGCGCCGCCTATGTCATTCCCTTCGCCGCGCTGATCTTCGGTTTCGGTCTGATCGTTCTCGTGATTCGCGCCTGGAAGAACCGCCCCGCCCCCGCTCTCGCCGATGGATTGCGCCCCGTCCGCGGCGCCGAACTCGAACAGTTCCGCGATCAAGCCCGCAAGGAGACGGATCTATGACGGAACGACCTATGATGGAGAACGATCTATGAGCTGGCTCGTCTGCATCCTCCTCTTCCTCGCCACTTATTTTTATGTTTTTTACCTGCCCGGAAAACTCTTCCTCGGCCCGGAGAAGACCCGCGCCGGTTATCTGCGCGAACGCAAAGATGCCGTCTACGAAAACCTCCGCGATCTCAACTTCGAGTACAAAGCCGGCAAAGTTCCCGACGCCGACTTTACCTCGCTGAAATCTTCCCTGCAGGACGAGGCCGCCACCCTGCTGGCTGAGATTGCCCGCCTGGAAAAGAATCCCGCGCCACAAAAAGGAACCCGATCTTGAAAGATATTGGAATCTCGAAATCCCACAGGACTGTCATCCTGAGCGAAGTGGAAACTTCGCGAAGCGAAATTTCCACGCAGTCGAAGGATCCCTTGTCTGACCCCACCACAACGCTTGTCATCCTGAGGGAGGCGTTTTTTGCCGAGCGAAGGACCTGGGGGAGCCACCGCGCCGCGACGCGCTCTTCGCGTCGCAACAAGCGCGAGGCGACCTTCCTTATTTCTCCCTGCCTCGCCATCCTTCTCCTCACCTCCTTCGCCGCCGCTCAAACCCTCACCGGCACGGTGAAGAACGGCACCACGGGCAAGCCCGCCGCCGGAGATGAAGTCGTCCTGCTCAGCTTGAGCCAGGGCATGGAAGAATCCGGCCGCACCAAAACCGACGCCCAGGGCCACTTCACCTTCAAGCTCGACGACGCCCAGTCCCCACACCTCGTCCGCGCCATCCATCAGGACGTCACCTACCACCGCATGGCCCCTCCCGGAACCACTTCAGTCGAGCTGGAGGTTTACGATGTCGGAAAGAAGATCGACGGCATCTCGGTCGTCGCCGACATCATGCGTTGCCAAGTCGAGCAGGGACAACTCGAGGTGATGCGAGCCTTCGCCGTGCAGAACGATTCGAAGCCGCCACGCACCCAGATGAATGAACGCAACCTCGAGTTCTACGTTCCCGACGGCGCCAAAGTGCTCGACGGCTCGGCCATGACCTCCGGTGGCCAGCCCCTCACCACCGCACCTGTGCCCGAAGGCGAAAAGAATCGCTACTCTTTCGTCTTTCCTCTGCGCCCCGGAATCACCCAGTTTCAAGTCGCCTACCAACTCCCTTACTCCGGAAGCGCCAACCTTGACCCCAAGTCGCCGTATCCGCTGCAGCACTTCGTCGCCATCCTGCCCAAGACGATGCAGTTCACTCCGGCCGCCGCATCCGCTGGTTTCAAGCCCATGGACGATCCCAACCAGCCCGATTCGAACGTGCAAGTCGCCTCCAACACCGCCATCGGCCAGAATCTTGCCTTCAAGGTTTCCGGCGTAGGCGTGCTCGAAGCCCGTCAGGAAGGCGATGGCGGCCAAGGCTCAGGTGCACAAGCACAAGGTCCCAACGCAGGCGGCTCAGCGCAACCTCGGCCCGGCGGCGGACTCGGCCCGCCCATCGACGCGCCCGACCCACTGCAAAAATATCATTGGTGGATTCTCGGAGGGCTCGCCGCCGTCCTGGTAATCGGCGGAGTTTACGTCGCGTCCCGGCAACAGTCCGCGGCGCGCGCTCTGGCGCGCCAAAGGGCCGGGTTGTCTGGACAGGGTTCGTCCGGTGCGGCGGCAATGCAGGAAGAAGACGACTACGAGCCCGCCGAGGTTCTCGCCAAGCCCACCGCCCGGCCCGCCTCGTCGCGTCCCACTTCCATGCTGCTCGAAGGACTCAAAGAAGAACTCTTCCAGCTCGAAGTCGAACGCAAACAAGGCCAAATCTCGCAAGCGGAATACGACACCGCCAAGTCCGCCCTCGATCAAACCCTGGAGCGCGCCCTGAAACGCGAAGCCCAGAAAGCCTAAGTCGGTTCGACGCGTTCATTGCAGCCCATCAAGGATTGTCATTCCGACCGAAGCGGAGGAATCTGCTGTCTCTCGCCAGTTCACCTGCTTCGGAAATGCTCTAATGCCCTATGGCCTACACCTGGTTCATACTCCTGCTCACCATCGTAGTAACGGCTTTCCTGTTGCTCCTGACCCACGGCACATCTTTAGGCCAGGTCCTTCACGATCGCATCCCTGACCGGCCGCGCCGCCGTCTCTTTGTAGCTTCCGTAAGTTTCTTCCTGACGTTCGCCGGAGTGCGCGCCGTAGTCTTCGCTGTTCTGCACAACATTCCGCCCTTTCATTTCATCGAGCACGGAGGCAGCCACATCCATCACCTGGTCTTTGGAATCATCATCCTGCTCGTAGTGGGATACGTCTGGCTGGCTGACATCGGCACCGGCGTGGATGACTCCTCGATTCTTCTCAGCCGCCTGATGTCGATCCTCTATGGCACAGGCGCAGCCCTGACGCTCGACGAATACGCTCTCTGGCTGAACCTGAAGGACGTCTACTGGTCCCCCCAAGGCCGCTCCAGCATCGATGCCGTCATCCTCTTCGGAGCGCTGCTCGCCGCCGGTGCTTGGGGCTTCCCGCTCCTTCAGCGCGGAACAAAGCGGCGAAAGTAGATCGCACATAGCTGGACATTGTGGAGAAGGCTATCTGGGGACAGCCGCCCTCGGCTGTCCTCGGGCCGAAGGCCCGACGCTTTTGCTTTTGGTGTTGTCCGTGGGGGTCGGACACTCCTGTCCGACGCCTTTGCTGTTGGGGTGGGTAAGCGCCGTTCTTCGTCCGGGATCAAGAAGGAAAGGAGCAGATAGCAGCTCCAGTAAACTTTGTCATTCCGACCGCAGTGGAGGAACCTGCTGTCCTCGACCATGCACATGAAGATCAAGAATCCACCCCGGCGCGGGTCGATGCAGCGTCATCCCTCTTAGGATTTTGCGCGCCGAATCACAGCACCTAACCATCGAGTTACGCCCATCCCCCATCGCCGCCGCCGATGACCCCCGAGAAGCCGTTCCGCCCGCGACCTTGACCCCGCCCAAAGATGACAATCCCTGCGTCGCCACATCGGCGAAAGCAGGAGCATCTCCCGTAAGTCTATGAAATCGGCACTCGCCCCATGCGACTGCCAGCTCCGAGCGTCGATTTTCATCGCTATTTCTTCGCCCCGTGTCTTTCCTGCCACTTTTCCGGCGCATTGCCTAAACCCCTCCCGCACAGCCGTTTGCCGACCACCAACTATAGCTTTAAGGTGGTTTTCCGAGTTTTCCGAGATATCCACAGTGTTCCCGGTAAAACGCTCTAATGTTCCGACTGGAACATTTGTACATACAAATGTTCCGACCGGAACCATCGACGCCCACATGCTCCCGCCCCCATGCATCCCGCCTCATCGCGTAACATCCAATAGGGTGAGATCGAACCTGGTGTAAACAAATATGGGAAACACATTCAAGACTGCTTTTCTGCTGACCGCCCTCACGCTCCTGCTGATGTTCTTTGGCCGCTACTTTGGCGGCGAGAATGGGATGCTGCTGGCGCTGGCCTTTGCCGCCGTGATGAACTTCGTCTCTTACTTCTTCTCCGACAAGATCGCGCTGGCCATGTACCGGGCGCAGCCGGTCACGCGCGAGCAACTGCCGCGCGCTTACGAGATTGTGGAGCGGCTGACCCAGAAGATTGGCCTGCCCATGCCAAAGATTTATGTGATCCCAACCGAGTCGCCCAACGCGTTCGCCACGGGACGCAACCCGAAACACGCGTCTGTAGCCGTAACCCATGGGATTTTGGGGTTACTGAATGACGAGGAACTGGAAGGCGTGCTGGCGCATGAACTGGGACACGTAGGCAACCGCGACATCCTGATCAGCTCTGTGGCAGCGACCATCGCAGGCGCGATCACCATGCTCGCCAGCATGGGACGCTTTGCCATGATCTTTGGTGGAATGGGCGGCAGCCGCGACCGCCGCGGCGGAGGCCTTGCCGGGTTGTTCATGCTGATTGTGGCGCCAATCGCCGCCGCTCTGATTCAGATGGCGGTATCCCGCTCGCGCGAGTATCAGGCCGACGCTACCGGCGCACATTACACGGGCAATCCCTATGCCCTGGCTAGCGCCTTGCAGAAGCTCGACACCTACTCGCGGCGCGTGCCCATGGCAGCCAGCCCATCGACGGCGCACCTGTTCATCATCCAACCCCTGTTGGGAATGAACTTCGGCAACCTGTTCTCGACCCATCCTCCGATTGCCAAGAGAATCGAGCGGCTGACCGGGCGTCCGGCACAGTTCCTGCAGTAGAACTCAGCTTCTAGCTACTAGCTTCTAGCTCAAACCAATGCAAGATCGTTTCGTGCTCGCGTTCTTAAGTTTGTCGCGGTGCGGAAACCAAGATCCCTCGCTTCGCTCGGGATGACAAAGCTAGAAGCTGGCAGCCAGAAGCTGAAAGCCCTATGACATCGGTAACTCCGCCGCCGCTGCGCCAGATAGTAAAATCCAAACAATGTCACCTGAAACTGCCATAGCCGTATCCCACAAGGCTGCCGAACTGGAAAAAGCGCTTCGCCGCGTGATTCGCGGTAAGGATGATGTGGTGCGCCTCGCCCTGGTGAGCATCTTCGCCCGCGGACACCTGCTGATTGAAGGCGTTCCGGGAGTAGGCAAAACCACGCTGGGACAAGCTCTCGCCCGCGCCATCGATTGCACCTTTCAGCGCGTGCAATTCACCAGCGACATGCTGCCTTCCGACGTGCTGGGCATCTCGGTTTATTCCTCGTTGGACCAGGCGTTTGAGTTCAAGCGCGGTCCGGTGTTCACCAACGTTCTGCTGGCGGATGAGATCAACCGGACCACTCCGAAGACGCAATCCGCGCTGCTGGAGGCCATGAACGAAGGCCAGGTCACGGTGGACGCGCACTCTTACGAACTGCCGCAGCCGTTTCTGGTGATTGCCACGCAGAATCCGGTGGAGCATCACGGGACTTATCCTCTTCCGGAATCGCAAATGGATCGATTCTTGATGCGGGTGAGGATGGGCTATCCGGAGGCCGCGGCCGAGCGCGAGATTCTGCGCTCGGAAGCTGGAGCGGCGCATTTGCAGGACCTACGGCCCGTACTGACCGGCGCTGACGTGCTCGAAATGCAGGAGGCCGTCAAGCGCATTCGCGTCGATGAATCTCTGGTGACCTACGCGCTTGAAATCGTGCGCCGCACGCGCGAGTCGGAGTATCTGTCCTTGGGAGTTTCGCCGCGCGGCGCGCAGGCGCTCTATCGCGCGGCGCAAGCCATGGCCTTCCTCGAAGGCCGCACCTTCTGCACTCCGGAAGACTTCAAGCCGCTGGCCGTGCCGGTCTTCGCTCACCGCGTAGTGGTGAATGGAGGCTATGCCTCCACGCTGAAGAAATCGGAACAGGCGGATCAGGTGCTGCGCGAGATTGTGGAGAATGTGGCCGTGCCGGTGTAGAACTCAGTACCGAGTACCTAGTACCCAGTACCCAGTACCCAGTGTAATGAGAATTGGCTAGGTACTGGGTACTAGGTACTCCCGTCGCGCAGACTATAATTCTTACCCATGTCCTTTCTCCGTTTTCTCATGCTGCTGTCACTCGTCGTCTGGATCGGCGGGCTGATCTTTTTTGCCTTCGTGCTTGCGCCTACGGCGTTCTCTGTTTTGCCCACGACTCATCTTGCCGGCAACGTGGTTGGACGCGCTCTGGGCAAGCTGCACTGGATCGCCATTGTTTCCGGCATTGTCTTCCTGATCAGCTCATTGATCTACAGCCGCTTCACCGATGGCACGGCACACGTGTTTGCGGCGCGGCACGTGCTTCTATGTCTGATGCTCGCACTCACTCTCGTCTCGCAGTTTGGGATCATTCCTCGGATGGATGTTTTGCGGGCATCGCTGGGCGAAGTGAGCGCGGCGCCGATCGACAATCCGGAGCGCGTTCAGTTCGATGCGCTGCATGTGTGGTCCACGCGCGTGGAAGGCGCGGTCCTGCTGCTGGGGTTGGTGGTGGTGTATCTGACTGCGCGGAGCTTCTAGCCGCTGGCTTCTAGCCGAAACACCTTCGCATACCGTTGGGCATTTGCTCGCGCGATCATTTATCCTGAAAGGTTGTTCGATCATCGCTGAGGCTGCTGTGTCGATCTGCTCGGGTTTCGCTTCGGCGTCGCAGCAGCTAGAAGCCAGGAGCTAGAGGCTAGAAGCCTTCTTATGAAAACTGGAATCATTGGCCTGCCGCAGGTGGGCAAGACATCGCTGTTTCGGATTCTGACCAAGGCACATCTTTCGGATCAGGCGCGGGCTAACCCGCGCGAGGCGCACAT
>Ga0187890_10001574_pt1 | contig 16252 bp, 19 predicted proteins | sample June2016WEW_21_1_FD_133005 | JGI IMG/M metagenome (GOLD analysis project Ga0187890, IMG submission 133005) | Peatland microbial communities from SPRUCE experiment site at the Marcell Experimental Forest, Minnesota, USA - June2016WEW_21_10 | ecosystem: Environmental > Terrestrial > Soil >... | reverse complement strand
GGGCGACGTTTTGAACACCAGCTTGGCTTGGCTGTATGTGGGATTGCGGGTTGCCCACAGCCTCGTTCATGCGCTCATCAACGTGGTCATGCTTCGCTTTGCCATTTTCATGGCCGCGTCGTTCGTGTTGTTGGCGATGACGCTGCGGGCGGCAATGATCGTCTACTAGAGGGCATCCGTTCGACGACCGCAGCATTTGGCGGGTGTGACCACGATGCGCGAGAAATTGTAACCGTTTTACTGTTCCGCTCGTTCGGCAGAACTCAATGTCTTCGGCGCTCCAAGCGCGACCGTCGCTGCCGATGGTGTAAATGCGATATTCGGGCATGCGGCTTCCCCGGCATACGCACCCCGACCAGCCCGTCAAAGAGTATCCGGGTCGACCAACGCGTCATATTGGGGTGGGCGGTTATTCTCGTAATCCACCTTTTGAGAGCTACTTTTTTTGCCATGCGGCCCTTTGTGCATTGCAACAGAATTCAGGGCTTCAAGAATTAAGCCGCCCGACTTTTCCTACCTATTTCCAACTGTTCTGATGCACGTAGGAAAATTTTAGGAGGCGGCGCATAGCATTGAGCCGGCGTAATTTCGGGCAAGCGCATGAGAGTATTTGTGACCGAGCCTCTTCGACCGAGGACGCAATATGTAATAGGGCCAGACGGCAGCCCATTGACTATTGCTGATTTGCCGACGCCGGGAACGAAACGCTGGGTGGTCCGCCGCAAGGCCGAGGTGGTCGCAGCCGTGCGCGGTGGCCTACTCTCTCTGGAGGAAGCCTGCAACCGGTACACGCTCACGGTCGATGAATTCCTCTCCTGGCAACACTCGATCGACCAGCACGGCCTCGCGGGTCTACGCTCCACCTGCACCCAGCAATATCGGCAAAATTGACTTTTTGGCAAACCCCGCCCATCGCGTTCGCGGCCTACGATCTGATCGCGGTCGCACGCGCGCTCAGACCACTGCGGAAGACAATCGCTTTTGCCGGCGACCTGTTGCTGGCTCTCTGATACCTTTGGCGTCGCCAGCAAATTTCACCCCCAAACCGTCCTTTGAACGCCAAGTGACGTGGCATTCGTGGGTGTAACCATGAGGAAAAATGCGGAGAATGAACTCGTCCGGAACTGTGCCAGGTTCCACACCGGTAATCCTGGCGCCACCATTTGAAAAGTTGCTCACGATACAGAGCCGGGCGAAACGGCCGTCGCGGCGATAAATCTTGCCGCACGAGTTCCATTCGACACGAAAGTTCTTTCGGCGCTCGCGCATGTCCGCGGTCTCCGGATACCAGGGAATTCCGACATTGAAGTTGCGAATGTGAGAGGACAGTTAATCCAAAAGTGAAAATGCTGCAGTTTTTCGATGAAGCCGCGTTGGCGCGGCTCAACTCGGCGCCGTTTGACGACCCATTCTAAATTGGAATGCTCGCTCCCGAATAAATCAGGTCCTTGCGTCTCACATCTTTACAAAGCTGCCGCCGACGCGCTGCCCCTCTCGGGCAATCCAGTCGAGGATGGAGATGTCTACCTCGTCAAATCCGGCGGGAAGACGCGACGCCGGCTTTACCGGCTGCACCACCACGATCTGCGAGTGCGCAATCATGGCGGCGAGCGTTTCGAGGGCGAGACCGTTCTGATCCCTGGGAAGCTTCATCAGCGTCTCCCGCGCGCTCTGTCGACTGCGCGCTTGCGCACGGCTCCGGTGCCTGCGTCCATCCGATCGCCATTCGCCGCGTGGTCAGGCTTGGTCTATTCAACCTAATGTGCGCAATATGAATCCATCCTGAAATCAATTGCTCCATTGTATGTAAGTTAGGGAGAATTAATACGAAGGTTTACGGCCCGTTTCGATGTCACTGCGAGAAACTGTAACCGTTTTACCGTTCCGTTCGCCTTTAGCGGGTGGCCGCAGCGAAACCAATACGACGGGAGACATGATCATGCTTGCAGGGCAACTCGCGCTGATCGTCGCCGCGTTGTTCTCCGGAGCGGCAGTGTACGTCAATATCGTCGAACAGCCGGCCCGTCTGGACCTCGACGACCGCGCGCTCCTCACCGAATGGAAGCCCGCCTACAAGCGCGGGTTCGCCATGCAGGCTCCGCTGGCCATCATCGGCTTCCTGTTAGGCTTGGCGGCGCGGTGGCAGACCGGTCACTGGGCTTGGCTGCTCGGTGCCGCGATCCTCGTGGCGAACTGGCCTTACACCCTTCTCGGCATCATGCCGACGAACGGAATACTTATGGCCACCGAACCGACAAATGCCGGGCCGGACAGCCGCGCCTTGATCAAGAAATGGGCCGCTCTGCACGCAGGGCGCACCGCGCTCGGCTTCGCTGCCACGCTGATCTTTCTGTGGGCATCAATCGGTTAAGCTGATCCAACCTTGTGCTGGACCGTACGAGCCGAGCGCAACAACCGTCTCAGATTTTCAGCTTTTTCGATGCCTTACTTAATCCGGGTCATGTTCTCGCCACCACACAAAATAGATAGCACGCAACCTTCGACGCGGATGGTTCGCGCATCGAGCTCGTTAAGATACCCGGTGTAGGTCTTACCGTCGTCCCTGTTGTAAAGGCGTCCTGACCACTTACCGACGCCGTTGGGTCGCATTGCGATAAGCACCTGGACCCCGACCAGTGGACGATTTCGCAAATTCGGATCGATATTGTTTTTGTCCGCCCACGGCCGCCCGGTCGCGGGATCGATGGGAGACGAGGCGCTTACCAAAACACCACAGAGTTCATTGCCGCATGGGGTGATTTGGACATGCGCCCCGTCGCGCGCCAACCACAAACCAGTAGGATCGGCTACCGCAACGCCAATGCTTGCGCACACCATTACAATAGTCGCAAACAGGGCACCAAGTGAAGATGAAAGTCTCTTCCAGATCATTTCGATCACCTCGTCGGCGAGTTCTGCACCCACCCGCCGGAACAAACGTCACAAGGAATTTACCTCATTTATGTGTTCCACAATCGGTGCGGCCTCAAGAACCTTGACAGTAATCCAGCCCAGTCTGAGAATGTTTATTGTAAGTGAGGCACGGAGGATTTGTATGGTACCACCGGGCCAGAATGCCGCGATGATTGCTAACACAAACGTTCGGGCGTTGGCATAGCGGCAAAATTTGCGAACGGCACGGCGGGAGCGGCCTTCGCGGGTCGCATCAGTAGGGCAAGACCCCAATTCGGCCGTTCCCGTCGCGCACCTTTCCTTATCGTGCTGCACGAAGACGCAGCGGTGCGATGAATTTCGTGTGTGCGGCTTTTCAGATTATATTGTCGTCGGATGGCATGAACGACGCGCGAGAAATTGTAACGGTTTTAGCGTTCCATCCTCAACTGCTGGTAACGTCGCGTCGGTAGTGAAGTGCGGGTCGCGACAAAATTGGCTTGCCAATTTCAGCGATTGGTCCTCTCCTAGTCTACGGGTGACATTTTTTAATCCAAGCGACAGTGGAAACGGCGATACGAACCCAAGTTGCGATCATCGGCGGGGGGCCGGCCGGCTTGCTTCTGTCGCATATTCTGCATCGAAACAACATCGACAGCATCGTCCTCGAACGGCAGAGGCGCGCCCACGTGCTGGCACGCATCCGCGCCGGCGTGCTGGAGGCCGGCACCGTCGCGCTTTTGCGCGAGGTCGGGTTGGGCACCCGCATGGATCGCGAGGGGCATCCCCATAACGGTACGGCGATTGCCTGGGAGGGACGGCCACGGTTCTTCATCGACACCAAGAAATTCACCGGCAAGTCCATGATGGCCTATGGCCAGACCGCAATCACCGAAGACCTTTGTGCGGCGCGCGATGCAGCCGGCGGACAAGTCATCGATGAGGCTGATAACGTGCGATTGCATGAACTCACGTCGAGCCGACCCTATGTGACCTATGAGAAAGAAGGATCGGGCCGACGGATCGACTGCGATTACGTCGCCGGCTGCGACGGCTATCACGGCGTGAGCCGACCATCGATCCCTGCCTCTGTACTGAGGACCTACGAGAAGAGCTATCCGTTCGGCTGGCTCGGCATCATGTCGGAGACCCCGCCGTACCCAGACCTTTGTTATTGCTATCATCGCCGCGGCTTTGCGCTTGCGTCCATGCGCAATCCGATGCTCAGCCGCTTCTACATCCAGTGCGACCTAGACGCACAACTAGAAGACTGGCCGGACGACCGCTTCTGGCAGGAATTTAAGGCGCGGTGTCCGCAAGACATGGCCGACAGTATCGTCACCGGCCCGTCGATCGAAAAGTCCATTGCGCCATTGCGCAGCTTCGTCGCCGAGCCGATGCGTTATGTAGTGCTGTTCCTGGCCGGCGACGCCGCCCACATCGTCCCCCCGACCGGGGCGAAGGGCCTTAACCTGGCGGTCTCCGACGTTTTTTATCTGTCCCGCGCGCTGACCGAGACCTACCGCACTGGAAAAACACATTACCTTGATTGCTATTCTGACATGGCGCTGCGTCGAGTGTGGGCCTCTGCACGCGTCTCCTGGTGGCTGACGATGCTCCTGCACCGCTTTCCCGCCGAGACCCCGTTCGAGGAACAGATGCGGCTCAACCAGTTCGACTATCTACGCACCTCCGAGCATGCCCAGGCGTCTTTGGCGGAGCAATATGTAGGGTTACCGTTTGAAACATGATTGGAGAGTGCATTTCTTCTATTATCATCCTCCGGACAGCGGCACAAACCGAGCGGAACAACCGTCTACGAGTTCACCTTTTTGCAATTCTTACCTGCGCGGTGCCAGCCTTAAAGGGGGGAAGGATCGGTTAAGGCTCCCATTTGATCAACCTTGACAGCAACCTAACCCAGTCTGAGAATGTGAATTGTAAGTCAGGCACGGAGGATTTGTATGGTACCACCGGGCCAGAATGCCGCGACGATTGCTGATGCAAACGTTCGGGCGTTGGCATAGCGGCAACTTTGCGAACGGCACGGCGGGAGCGGCCTTCGCGGGGTCGCATCAGTTGGGCAAGACCCCAATTCGGGCCGTTCCCGTCGCGCACCTTTCCTACGGTGATGTGTCTCAGGATGTACTGGGACGCGACGGCAAAGAACGAAATGTCCTGCACTGCCTGTTCGGTTATCCCCGTTGATGGCAACTGGCTCGTTGAATGCGGAAAAGTAAGCCATGGTCCCTACATGTCTAATGGAATTGCCGTCCGCGTAGCTATAACCGAAGCATTGGCACTCCGCAGCCAAGCGCAACCCTCAAGAATTTCAATTCAGGACCGCACCGGTCGGATTTCGGCGGAATATTGCCTCTGCGCCGATTTCAAAGCTGTTCGACGTTGAACCCTAATCGTACTGTTTCCGTTTTGGGGCCCTTGCCGGCAACGTCCGCTTTCAAAAAAATACCTGACAATGGTGTGACACTTGCGCCGATCAGGACGCATTTGGCTAATGCGCGAGAACAAAGAAAAGGGTACACTGGAATTGCTGAGGAGGCTTTCCCAATAGGGGAGTTCCAGAGATGTGTGACTTTAGTCTCCAAAGCGTACGTTCGCGGCCTGCGAAGGTCGGCGATAAGCTCGTGACGCGTAACTTCGGCACTGGGACATGCGGCTTCGCCGCCGCGGATGATCTTGGACTGGCGGTGTGTGTGATGCCGGGAACGGAACTAGCCTTCGCCGGGGAAGTTGCGTGCATATCCGCAGGCCTACTCGGGTGGAAGACGAAGACGATCAACCACCAGACCGCAATCTTTCGGCAGATCAACAAGGACAAGGTGGCCGCACATCACGATGCGCTCGAATTTCCCGATGGGCGGACCGTGTTGCTGACGCACCTTTGCGAGGGTCAGGAGGCGACAGTGCTTCAGCTGCCTGCGCAGCCATCGACTGCGACCGAGGCGGATGCCCAGAAGCGCGTCACCTCCGTTGGCTGAAAATTGACGAACCTGTCTAGGCCGCCTTACGAAGCGGCCTACTTTTTCACGAAGACCTGTGTGCAGCGGACCAAGAAAATAAGCATTCTGGCAATTCTTGAAACGTAACTCCGGTTGCTGATGCTGCAAGGCGTTGCTCGTGTAGACGCCGATGCGGCGTGCTATACTTCACATTGTCAACGGCCGCGACGGCAGCGACAAACTCGCACCTAACGACGAGTGGGGCGTGCAGCCGTTTTAGTTTGTCACCTGCCGGCAACGTCCGCTTTGAGACCATTTCGGATCTGCGCAGTGACGCTGCCGCCGAACGCACCGGTAGCGAACGGACCCATCGCGGAAGAAGAGTGTACGTCGCAGCGCGCCACCTGTGCGTTGGGTCAGCACCACTGACTAATTGATGCACATCAATGCTCCCCACCGTCGGCGAGAGGGAAATTTCTTGCCCCGAAAAATATCGTGCTGAATAAGAAAAACCGGAGGAAATATCATGGGACACCAAATGAAGTTCCGCAAGGTCATTTGCTTGTCCGCAGTGGCGACATGCATCGCATTCTCAGCGTTTGCACAGGGTCTGCCCAAGGCGACCCATCCAGAAGATGTCGGCTTCTCGTCAGAGCGGCTGAAGCGCCTGACGAGTGTGTTCCAAACTGATGTCGATAAGGGCACTATCCCCGGCGCTGTGGTGCTGATCGCCCGTAACGGCAAGGTCGCGTATCTAGAAGCATTCGGCTTCCAGGATCGTGAGAAGAAAATACCGATGAGCACCGATGCAATCTTCCGAATTGCGTCGATGAGCAAGCCGCTCACTTCCGTAGCTGTCATGATGTTGGTTGAAGAGGGAAAGATCCAGCTTGAGGATCAGGTCTCGGTGTATCTGCCTGAGTTCAAAAACCTCCAGGTGGGAGTTGAGAAAGTAAACGCCGACACGGGAAAACCTGAGTTATCCCTTGAACCCGCCCGGCGCCAAATGACAATCCAAGACTTGCTACGACACACTTCAGGCTTCACCTACGGTATCTTCAGCAAATCCCTGGTCGATCAGGCTTACCTTGGCGCAAAAGTTTTTGATCCAACTCAGACGCTTGCCGAGTTTGTTTCCAAGCTCTCGACGCTCCCGCTGGCTTACCAACCGGGGACTACGTGGAATTACAGCATGTCAACCGATGTGTTGGGGCGCATTGTCGAGGTTGTTTCCGGTGTACCGTTTGACCAATTCATTGCTGACCGCATTGTCAAACCGCTCAGACTTTCCGACACGGGTTTCTATGTCGCCGAGGAGAAGGCAGGGCGTGTCGCCCAGCCGCAGGTCGATCCGGCGACCGGCAAACCGCCACCAATGGCTGATGTGACCAAGCGACCCAATTGGATGTCTGGTGGTGGAGGCATGGTCTCGACGGCGTCTGACTACGTGCGGTTCAGCGAGATGCTGCTGAATGGCGGCGAGCTCGATGGTGTGCGTTTGTTGTCGCCGAAGACCGTTGCATTTATGACATCGGATCAACTACCGCCCGACGTTGCCTACAGTCCGCCGCTACAACTTTTTGAGCCTTCGTTGCCAATCCCCCGAGACGGTCAAGGCTTTGGGCTTGGGTTCGCAGTTCGCACGCAAGCAGGGCGCAATCCGCGTCCCGGATCGCCCGGAGAATTCTATTGGCTTGGCGTTTGGGGTACGGCATTTTGGGTCGACCCGAGTGAAAAGCTGATCGCGGTGTTGATGGTGCAAGTACCGGCTGTACAGGGGGTGCACTACCAATCGCTCATCCGAAATCTCGTATATCAGGCCCTCATGAACTGACACCGACGCCGCTGCTCTCGTCGCCGCCTGATCAAAACACCTGATCCGATTTCGGAGAGACCGCCGGGCGGTCTTTCCATTTGCGTCTCGCCGATCATGTTGCAGTGCATGACCAAACCAGAAGTGACAGACGCACGCCCGAAATGACAACCCATCGCGGAAGAGGAGTGTGCGTCGTCGCAGCGCGTCCACCTATGCGTTGGGTCAGCACCACTGACTGATTGCTCCAGATCAATGCATCCCCCCGTTGCCGCGCTTTCCGCTCAACGTGGGCAAACAGTGGAGTTATGCCAACAGCCGGCGAATTTAAGTTATGACCATGGAAGACCTCAAAGCGGAGATCGAGGTGCCCAAATCCGGCGCGCCGGAGCCAAAGCCGGACGCTCGGCGCCGGAAGTTAACGAAGATCGGCGCCCTTATAGCCGGTGCCGCCGCCGTGGGCTCCGTCCTGGCCGGGCTGACCGGCTATTGGACGACGTATCGCACAGTCACGAAGGAAATACTCGCGCCGGTGGCCGGCGTCGATGACAAGCTCGCTAAAGCGCCGCGATATTCGCTAGTCGTTCTGCCTTTCGCCAATGTGAGCGGTGACTCGGACCAGGACTATTTCGCGCAAGGCCTTACTATCGATCTCACCACCGACCTCTCGCATTATTTGTCAGGCAGCTTCGTGATCGCCCCTACCACCGCCTTTACCTACAAAGGCAAGGCGGTTGATCCCAAGCAAATCGGCCGCGAATTGGGCGTGCGCTACGTCCTGGAAGGTAGCGTGCAGCGGATCGGTGAGACGATCACCGTCAACGCGCAACTGATCTCCACCGAGTCGGGCGCCCAAATCTGGGCCGTGCGGCTTGACGGCGAACGCAGTCGGCTCGACGAATTGCGGGCCGAGTTCGTCTCGCGCTTAACGCGCTGGATGGGCGGGTCGATCGTACATGCCGAAAGTCTACGCGCGATGCGTGGGCGACCGACCAACCCCGACGCGACCGATCTTGTGATGCGCGGATTTGTAACGATGGGGTTTTCAACGATGGAGACCTACACACCCGAGAACGTAAAAAAAGCCATCGGGATTTTCGATCAGGCTTTGCGTCTCGACCCGGACAAAGAGAACGCGTTAGTCGGGAAGGCCACATGTCAAATAATTCTTCTTGCTTATTTCCAAATCGGCGACGCCCAAGAGGTCTATCGCGACGTCGAACACGCTGCGGATCGCGTGCTCGCCGCTAATCCCTTTAACCCAGGGGCACGTAGGCTCAAGGCCATAGTTTTAGAAACGAGGGGTCAATACGATGCTGCGCTGGCGCAGTTGAACGCCGCTATCGAAAGCAATCCGAACTTCGGAGATGCCTATGCCCAGATAGGCGAGATTATGACTCTTTTGGGGCGACCCGAGGATGCCATCAAGCCAATCGAGAAGGCGCTGCGCTTCGATCCGCGGACGCCGCATCGAGTCATGTTTGAATTCATGGCGTGCAGAGCGCAGCTCAATTTGGCGGAGTGGGACCAGGCAATCCAGTGGTGCGAGAAGTCGATCGCGTCCAACCCTGCACTCCCCTGGCCCTATCTCGGACTCGCCGGCGCCTATGGCTGGCTCGGGCGCGCTGACGAAGCTAGTGCCGCCTTGGCTGAATTACAGAAAAGGCTACCAGGCTACACCGTGGAAAAATACCTGGCTCCTTACCGCAATGCCAACCCGAAGCTGAAGAGCCAGATCGAACGCTTCGCAGAAGGGTTGCGCAAGGCGGGACTGCCTGAGCATTAGCCTTCGGATGTTGTAGCGAAAGATGAGGGATAAGAAAATACCGCCGCGCCAACAACTGCTGAGTACAGCGCCGCTCCCTTGCGGGCCGTGATGTCTCCCTTTGGGCGAATTTAACTTATGACCATGGAACACCTCAAAGCAGAGATCGAGGTGCCCAACTCCGGCGCGCCGGAGCCAAAGCCGGACGCTCGGCGCCGGAAGTTAACGAAGATCGGCGCCCTTATAGCCGGTGCCGCCGCCGTGGGCTCGGTCCTGGCCGGGCTGACCGGCTATTGGACGACGTATCGCACAGTCACCAAGGAAATACTCGCACCGGCAAAGCCAGCGCCGGCCGAGGCCGCACGTCTTTCCATCGTGGTGCTGCCCTTCACGAACCTCTCGAACGATCCGAGCCAGGATTATTTTGCCGACGGCATAACCGATGACCTCACCACCGATCTGTCGCGCATCAGCGGCAGCTTCGTCATCGCGCGCAACACGGCCTTTACCTTCAAGGGCAAGAGCATCGACGCCAAGGAGATCGGCAAGGAGCTCGGCGTTCGCTATGTGCTCGAAGGCTCGGTGCGGCGGGACCAGGACCGGGTGCGCGTCAACGCGCAGCTCATCGCTGCCGATAGCGGTGCCCATCTTTGGGCGGATCACTTCGATACTGCCCGGGCCGATCTTCTGCAGATGCAGGACGAGATCGTCGCGCGGCTCGCCCACACCTTGGGCTATGAGTTGCTCAAGGCTGAGACACAAAGGAGTGCACATTCCACCAACCCCGACGCCATGGATTTGGCCATGCGGTGCGACACGGCCGTGAGAAAAGCCGGATTTTTCGGTACGGAAGCGGATGCGGGGTACCGTCTCTGCGAGCAAGCGCTCGACGCCGATCCCAACAACGTCGGTGCGCTGACCATGTTATCCACCAAATTCTGGTTGCCGGTCATAATGAACCGCAGTGCCGATCGCCGGGCCGACCTGAAGCGGGCTGAAGAACTGGCGTCGCGCGCGGTCGCCGTCGATGCGAACTCCGGGCATGCTCATTTTATTAAGGGCCAGGTACTCATGGCCGAGGGACGCTTCGACGATGCGATTGCTGAACGCGAACGTGCGCTCGCTTTGGACCCTAACGATGCATTGGCTGTTTCGGGCTTAGGCGAGACGTACCTCTTCCTCGGACAATATGAAAAGGCCATCGAATTTACCGACAAGGCGATACGGCTCAGTCCGTGTGATCCAGCCTTGTCTTTTTGGTATTGGGACCAAAGCATCGGCTATTTCGGGCTGCAGCAGTACGATCAGGCGATCGAATGGGCGCGCCGGTCGATCGCGATCAATCCAAATTTTGGGGCTCCGCGTGGCATCCTCGCTGCGGCACTTGCATTGACCGGACATGAGGCGGAGGCCCGTGATGCGCTCGAACCCTACACTGCGCTCAGTAAGTTCAAGAGCATCGCGGCAGCCAAGGCAGGACGCCGACCCCCATCCGCCGATCCGCGCGTTCATGCAGCTTCTGATCGGTTTGATGCCCGGATTATCGAGGGCCTGCGCAAGGCCGGGATGCCGGAAGAATAAGCCTTCGGCGATTTTTCCTTTTGAACGTGTTGCGGTGCATGAGTCTGCTCATGGCCCTTTTCGACAGATGCCACGTTGTAAACCAACGTCTGCTTCCAAGGTACTGCCGAAGTGTCTCGCGCTCCCCGGAACCACAACAGAATGTCAACGGGCGACCTGATCGCTGCGGCGAGGGCATTGTGCAAATCGCTTATGCCTGAGTGGCAAGGTGGCAGGGTGTGGCGCCAGAGGACAAACCGCGCTGTAAGCAGACTACCTTGCCACCGTGCAAGAGGCGCTATCCGGGCAATCGCTGGGGTCGCGTCCTCAACCAAGCCCGTTCAAGCCAGTGAAACGCCCGCAGGGTGTGGCTGTCCGCGTTGTTACCGTGCGGTAACGCTACCTTTTAACCTTGACTGACTGGATGAGCCACGTCGCGGCGGCGGCACAAGTTCAAACAAATGTTAGAAAAATCCAAGTGCCGGTATTAGCCCGCTCGCAATCGCCGCTCGCTACGTAGTTCCGCTGACAGGGGCTGTCCTCCCTATTTCAGGGGAGGTCACAACTTGAGGGCTCACTATGCACTCGCCAAATCTCTATGAGGAAAGACGCGGATCAACACGTCGCCACGTCTTCCACACTGTAAAGATGTTCATCGGAGCCGACACTGCACCGGGTGACTGCCTCATTCTAGGTATTTCGGACGGAGGCGTGCGGCTGTACGTCGTGGGGTTCGACGTTCCCGATGAATTTGTCCTGCTGCTTTCCGGCGACGATGGCATCGAAGAACAGAATAAATTCAAGGTCGTCTGGCGGCAGGACAATGAAGTGGGCGCCGAGTTAGTGAGCATCGTCCAGCAACCGGGCATCGCCGAGGCGAAAAGGCTTCTTGTTTCGGCGTGATCGTTTACGAACTGGAACGCAATCAGCTGCCGCGCCCGATGTGAAGGTGAAGACCTAGCACGCTTACGGCGCGCAAATTTGCAACCGTTTTACCTTGTCACCTTGCCGGCAAAGTCCGCGTTGGGACCGATTAAGTTAAGCACTACTCCTATTGTGCTCGAAACTCGGGGTAGCCATATAATTAAGTAGCGGCTTGTCTGAAAGCTGCCCATAAAATGGGGACCTACCAAAGTCTCTTTTCTCTAATTGGCAGCATTGTTACTGTTCGGCACGCATAATAACGCAAAAAATTAGCTGGGTTCTGCCCGGGTGCCAAAAGCAGGCGTCCCGCCGGCGGCTTGTGAGCGTGCATTGCCTTTGAATTGGAGAAGTGACGTGGCTGAAACTGCAACCAGACTTCGCGTGAAGACCGGAGAGATGGTTGGATCCATGGACGTTGTACTGGACGTGTGGTCGAAAGTGCTGCCCCCCCGCGAAAGCGAAGTTACGCTTCTAGTTGCTCGCGGTTTGAAAAATAAGGAAGTTGCTCTTGAATTGGGACTAAGCGATGGAACTGTAAAAGTTCACTTGCACAACATTTTCCAGAAACTGGGTGCAAAAAGCCGGTATGACCTCATCGTCCAAAGGAGCGCCGCTTAGCGGTGACCGTCATACTGGATTGCGCGTCGCGACGCCCCATGCCAACAAAACTACCAACGCGCCGGCTCGCCCACCAAAGTTCCCCACGATGCAGCGGCGTGAACCTAAAGAGGAGAAGCGCAATACTCACCCTGGGTCTCTGCCGGGTCAGCGCGTGTTGGCGCTTCACCGTGTCAACAGGCGAGACCGCGGCAACAAACTCGCACCTAATGGCGGGCGCGACCGGGCAGCCGATTTAGTTTGTCACCTTGTTGGCACGCGCTTTGTTGATTAGGGTCAGAAGTCACTAACTCCCCGGTTTCCAACCGGGGCGTTTTCTGCCTATTAGACGCCGGCGCCACAAATGTGCTCAGGCCGGCTTGCGCGAGCCAGTTGACAGAAAATAGAGACCACCGAGCAGCAACAGCACGTAGATGACAACGGACGTCCACCCAAACGCATTCACCAAGCCTTCGACAATGGCCCAGACGCTTAGGAGGCCGCCAACAACGTCGCCGACGATACCACCGATTAGGACGCCACGCACTGCGGCCCAATCCAAATCCCTCGCAAACCACGTTATCACGCCCCAAGCTAGGAGCGCGGACCCGAAGAACTGGAGGTTCAAGATGGCATGTGGCTCCGGTGGCACTCCATAGAGCTCTACCATTTTGGCTGGGATCAGCACGAAACCGACCCCGTAGAGGATCGCGATAATCGCGCTTATCGTCAGGAACAGCTTGGTATCCATTTCCCCCTCCCCTAGAGTGCCGAGCGCTCAAGATCGCGCCTGCGATCTACGCACCGAGCAAATCATAACCTACGACGCTGACACACTCTACAGCTACGTGGACGGAAGCTGCTTTGGTCAGCACCACTGACGGTTTGATGCAGATCATTGCAGTGCACGAATGAATAGTTTTCAGCGTGATTTAACACAAAGAACGCAGAAGGACCCCCATCGTGTGAAGGTGGCAAGGTCGCAGCTAAACGGCGAGAGCGAGCGTGTAACCGGTTTTAGTTTGTCACCTTGGCGACCGGCAAAGTCCGCTTGGCTGCGATGGGATGTCCTGGCCTAGAGGGCAGGCGAAAGCGAGGGATCGGTGCGCTCTTGCGCACGGCAGCGCTTTTCAAGGAACGGAGAGGGTCATGCACACCAAATATTATAAGGTCGCGCTTGCGATGGCTGCGGGAATTAGCCTCGGTGCGGCGGCGGTCGAGGGCCTGCACGCCCAGGCAAAGCGTGCGGGGTATGTCGTCGCCGAAATCGATATGAATGACCAAGACGGATATATGAAAGAATTTTTGCCGCCGGCGGTGAAAGCCATCGAAGAGGCGGGCGGCAAATATGTTGTGCGCGGCGGCAAGACGGTATCCCTTCAAGGTGAGGCGCCTCCGTCGCGCGTAGTTATTCTTCGGTTCGAGAGCATGGACAAGGCGCAAGCATGGTACAATTCCGCGGGTCGGAAGGACTCTCAGGCCATCGGCGAAAAATATGCAACCTTCCGCGTTTTTTTAGTCGAAGGCGACCGCTGATGCGTGGCGCATATTGTCCGCTGATTGTCCCGTTTCCCGACGGCTTTGCCGTCGAGCCATTTTTGCAGGAGGTATTCCTGCGCCATTTTTGCGTTCCTTGAGACTTATAGTCCCCTTTTGGGAGCAAAAAGCCGAAACGCACGCGCGGCAGCGCACCACATTCAATTAAAAAATAGTGGCAGCAATCAGCGGCACCCACCAGCGGTCGCGCGGGTCGAATTGACAAGCTGGCACCGAACGACGCGCGATGGCGAACCGCTGGTGGCGCGTGTACGTTGATTTAAATCAAAGCGCCCATATGGCCTTAGGTATTTGCGTTCACCTTCGATATTCGCCAATCCCCAAGCTTGAAGAATATGTTGTCAGAGGAGAATGAAATCATGTCTTGTTGTTTTTCATACCGTTTTGGATTGATTTTAGCGGCGGCGCTGCTGCTTCCTATTGGCGGCATTGCGCATGCTGAAGTGGCGAGCATCTACGGAGGACATGATGGCCTTTGCGGTCATCGCACAGCGAATGGCGAGCGTCTGAATTGCTCCGCGATGACGGCGGCGCATCGGACGTTGCCATTCGGCACGCGCGTTCGCGTCTGCCACAGCGGATGCGTGACGGTACGCATCAACGATCGTGGCCCGTGGGTCCGCGGCAGGCACATCGATCTGTCACCGGCAGCGGCACGGGCTATCGGGCTATCCCAGACTGGGCCGGTCACTATGGCCGTCGGATTGTAAAAAATTACGCGGCAACAAAATCACTCGGGTCAGGAAGCAAGGTCGCTCCTAATGGCGCGCGCGAGCGTGCAACCGTTTTAGTTTGTCAAGTTGCCGGCAACGTTTCGGACCTGGCGTGACGCTGGCGCCGGACGCATCGGTAGGGAAAGACCCTTTGCGACATTCTCACTCGATAGAAAGCCAGGGTGGCTCGCATGGTCACGCTATGTTGCGCGCGCGAGTTGGCACCGACATTGCTCGCTGAATAAGAACGCGAGCCCCCGGTGCGACAGGGAGGCAGTCGCGGAGGGCTCGCGAAGAGGCGAACAACTAATAAACTGTTTGTTTTAAGATTGGCCCCGTCCCCCAAGAACTCCCCGACCCGCATATTGTGCGCGGGCGAATGAGGCGCGAAAGGGGCTGAGCTGGGGAAACACTGAGGCGCAAAATGAGAGAACCCCGAGCCTTTCGACCCGGGGTCCCTGAGCTGACTGCTCATATTAGGCACTTGAACCGCGTAAGGGCTCATCGGGGGATGGGGACCATACGGTTAGCTCAACAACCGGGCGGCTGGGGTGTCGGGGGATGGGGGTGCCGCACGGTTAGCCTAACAAGCGAAACGCTAGAAGAGGTGCGCCATCGCACTCTATTGTGCGTGAGAATAGAGGACCTGAACTTTGGTATACGCGGAACTCGCCGCGAATTGCGCACAGCTCGTCACCGAGCTGCCATAATTATGAGAAACGAGTGATGGTTACATCGTGGGGATGCGGGATTTGGAGCGTGGAGCGCGACGTTTGCACGCGCCCTGCAGTCCCAATTCGGGGAAGACTAGTGAACCCCGGCTTAGAGGAGCCCGCGATGTTCAAGCTGCCCGCATTTGATCCGGTCGGAATTGCTGTGATGGGATTTGGCGTCTTGGCCATCGTGGCGCTGGCATTTGTCTTTTAGCCAGTCTGCAAGTCGGTCCCGACCTGAAGAAAACAAGTCTGTAGAGGGAGACGACCCCATGCTTCTCGGAGTGGGTTTCCGTCGTCAGGCACGCGTGTGCGCGCGCTTGGCGGAAGAATGCGATGATCGACACCTAGCCGAGCGACTCAAGACGATGGCCTCAAACTTACTGGCTCAGGCCGACCACTTTGAAGAGCTGCCCAGTGAACGGGCCAGGTACCAAGATCAAGACGAGCTGTTAGTTTCGTAATCAGGGCGCGTTACCTTTTCACCGTGTCAGAGGCCGAGACCGCGGCAACAAACTCGCACCTAATGGCGGGCGCGAGCGTGCAGCCGATTTAGTTTGTTAGGTTGCCGGAAGTCCGCTTTGAGACCATTTCGGACTTGAATTGACGCTGGCGCCGAACGCATCGGCAGCGAATGACCGTGGCTGTGTAAAAACGCGCTGTATGTGATTCACTCCGCAGTGTGATTCTACCGTTGCGGAGGAATCGGATGAGGCGCTTCGTTGAGGGGATTGATCGTGGGCAGGCGACGCTGTTTC